>CXWL01119174.1_pt1 | contig 57212 bp, 50 predicted proteins | sample 590931 | NCBI WGS metagenome assembly CXWL01 (sample SAMEA3498368, study PRJEB10139) | groundwater metagenome | biome: water well; material: biofilm material | place: Germany | collected 2015-04-27 | reverse complement strand
TCCGAACCTGACATCATGCATAACCAACTAAATTTATTCGATTTTTAACCGGACAGCAGTGATATTTTCTGATGCTTTCCCGCGTGTTTTCGGCGTAATGATGGCCGAGCTTTTCACGGGCGAAGTCAAGGATGGCGCGAATGCCAAGCATCGGATTTCCAGCTTTATTCCAGTCCGTGGTTTCTGGCAAATCAAGCAAGGCTAACAGGCAAATAGCTGTTCTCTCGTTCAACTGTTCATTGGGCATTCCGATCTGCCTGAGAATATCCAAGGCTTCATTGATACGCTCTTGTTTTGTGGTCATGGCGCTTCCATTTCTTCAAGCAAGCGATCAATGGTAGCTTGATCGTTAGGTTGGCCCTTTGCGCGTTGGCCGAGTTTTCGCAACTGCTCGCGGCTCGGGTAGCGCATATTGCGCAGATCAGTGGCATTTACCTGCGTGTGGCCTGAGAACACCCGAAAATGCTCGTCAAGGATGGTCGAATTAAGAAATGTGGACAGTCCTTTGGCTGTGTCTTCGTCCATGCCGTGCTTGCCGGTGTGGAGCACGTTCCAATGGTTCTCGAAGCCAATATATGCAGAATCCAGCGCCTCATAATGTAAATGGTAAGCCACGAGGCGGCGGCGTTCTTCCTTGGCAGAAAATCGTTTGACGAGCACATAGTGGCCGCGCGGCATCAGCCACTTGCTGACTTCCGGTGCAAGTTGCAATGCGTTGGGTTTCTTGTGCGATTTTGGCCAGCATAGAGAGCCATCTGTAAAGTGGTGGGGATAGAGCAGGGGGGCGGCATCGCCAGCCGGCTCATCGCACCAATATTCTTTCAGCCGAAAATCCACCACCGGCCCGGTGCAGACCTCCAATCCAATGTCGCGTAATGTGTGTGCGCAGATTCCGGGGGCGGTTGTTTGCCCGATCACAGTTGGAATACGGATAAACTGCTCTGGGTCGTCCGGCTTCACAATCACGGAGGCATCCAGCGTGGTCTGCCGGTAGTCCTGAAATCTCGCATCGTGCGAGGTGGATACAATAACCTGGCCCTGCGGCTCGCCCTTGATCAGGTGAATGATAACGTTCTCCTGCAAAACCTCATCATCCCGAAAGGCCTGGTTGCGGCTTTCGAACAGATGAAGCTGGCGTATGGAGCAAGCCCGAGAAATCAGGTTGCGGAACGGGCGGTAATAGCTGCCGTTACAAAATGAGCGGGGAATAATGGCGACAACCTCACCGCCTTTTCCCATCAGTAGCACGGCCAGCGCAACGAATGCGGTATACAGGTTAACCGTCTCGATACCTGCCATGCGTAACAGTTTGCGGTGCTTGGAGCCGGTGCTTATTTTTTTGTAAGGAGGGTTGAGAATTGCATGTGTGTAATGGGGGCCGCTGCCGAACTGCAGGGAGAAAACCGCGTCCTCGATAAAATCGGACGCATGGATGCGGGCCTTGATTTTTCCCTGCCCTTGCTGCGTATATTCATCGAGAGTATTCCTCAAATAGCCGCATAGCATGTCGTCTATTTCCCATGTTTCCGCAGTGACTGCCGTTCCTTCCCGCAATGCCTTATCCAGAAATGCGGAAGTTAGCGAGCCTATCCCCGCTCCCGCATCCAACAGTTTTGCCTGGCTGTTGTAAGAAAAAAGCGAGGCCATGAATGTGGCAATGGGTGAGGGAGTCAGATACTGCCCAAGCTCGGAACGCCGCTTCGAATCCAGCATGCTGCTGGCTTCGCGTCTCGTTTGATCGATAACGAGGCTCATGGATCTAGAGCAAATCATCCTGCCTTAACAGGAATACGAACTCATCCCCCGCGCTGACTTCCAGCCAGGTAAACGGCAGTTCGGGGTAGGCGGTCTCCAGCGCGGCGCGGTTGTGGCCGATTTCCACGACCAGCACTCCACCCGGAGCAAGGTGAGCGGCGGCCTGGCGGATGATTTCGCGCGTCGCATCCAAGCCGTCTTGTCCGCTGCCCAGCGCCAGTTCAGGTTCGTGGAGGTATTCCGGCGGCAACGCGGACATGGATGGTGCGTCCACATACGGCGGGTTGCTGAGGATGATGTCGTATTGCCCGCCATCCAGCTTGGCGAACAGGTCGGATTCGATCAGGTGTACGCGGTCTTCCAGCCCGTAGTCGCTCACATTGCGCTGTGCCACATCCAGCGCGGCGGGAGAAAGGTCTACCGCATCCACTTCGGCGCAGGGGAAGGCGTGCGCGGCAAGGATGGCGAGACAGCCGCTGCCGGTACACAAATCCAGCACCCGCCCGACATTCTCCGGGTCGTTCACCCACGGCGCGAGCTGCTCGCGCAGCAGCTCGGCAATGAAGGAGCGCGGCACGATCACGCGCTCGTCCACATAAAAGCGGAAGCCGCCCAGCCAGGCCTCGTGCGTCAAATAGGCGGCGGGCATGCGCTGGCCGATCCGTTTTTCGATGATATTCAGCACCTCATCCAGCTCGGCCCGCGTGAGCCTGGCGTCAAGGAAGGGGTCGAGGCGATCCGGCGGCAGGTGCAGGGTGTGCAGGATGAGATAGGCGGCCTCATCGTGCGCCGTTGCGCTGCCGTGCCCGAAGAACAGATTGTTCCGGTTGAACTGGCTGACGGCGAAGCGCAGGCAGTCGCGCATGGTTACCAGCGTGGAGCGCGCATCGGCAAAGCATCCTGCGTCCATCAGTTGCCGCTTCCGCCACCATCGCAACTGTCGCCGCCATCGCCTTTGCAACCGGAGGAACCGCCGTTGTCCCCGCCGGAACCGGATGAGTCCTTATCGTTATCGCGCTTGGGGCGAAATGCCGTCCAGACGAGCCAGGCCATGAAGGCCGGAATAACAAGCTGCAACAAAGTATCCATGGTTAAGCCACCAGCAGTTTTTTCAGGGTGAGGTAATAAACTTCAGATAACGCATCCAGGTCGGCTACCGCCACGCATTCGTTGATTTTGTGGATGGTGGCGTTGAGCGGGCCGAGCTCGATCACCTGCGGGCAAATGTCGGCAATGAAGCGGCCATCCGAGGCTCCGCCACTGGTGGAAAGCCCGGCTTCGATGCCGGTAACCTGTTTGACAGCATCGCTCACCGCGTCCACCAGGTTGCCGCGTGGGGTGAGGTAGGGTTTGGCGGCCAGCAGCCATGCCAGATCGTAGTTCAGGCCATGCCGATCAAGAATGGCATGCACCTTGGCTTTCAGGCCATCCACCGTGCTGGCGGTGGAAAAACGGAAATTGAACTCGATCTCGACGGAGCCGGGCACCACGTTGTTCGCACCGGTGCCGCCGTGGATATTGGAAATCTGCCAGGTAGTGGGCGGGAAATATGCGTTGCCCTGATCCCATGTCGTGGCCGCAAGCTCTGCGATGGCCGGCGCAGAAAGATGGATGGGGTTTTTGGTCAGGTGCGGGTAGGCGATGTGCCCTTGCACACCTTTTACGACCAGCGTGCCGGACAGCGATCCGCGCCTGCCGTTCTTGATGGTGTCGCCGGTGGCGTTCACACAGGTAGGCTCGCCCACGATGCAGTAGTCCAGCCTTTCGCCGCGCGCCTGCAACGCCTCCACCACGCGCACCGTTCCATCCACCGCCGGCCCTTCCTCATCAGAGGTCAGCAGCAGCGCGATGGAGCCGGAGTGCTGCGGGTGTGCCGCCACAAATTTTTCGATGGAAGTGACGAATGCGGCCAGCGAGCCTTTCATGTCGGCGGCGCCGCGACCAAACAACATGCCTTCACGTACTTCCGGGGAAAATGGGTCGCTGGCCCACTGGTTCAGCGGGCCGGTCGGCACCACATCGGTGTGACCGGCGAAGCACATCACCGGGCCGCAGTTGCCACGCCGCGCCCACAGGTTGTCCACCTTGCCGCAGCGCATCCTTTCCAGCCTGAAGCCGAGCGGTTCGAGACGCGCGCCGATAATATCCAGGCAGCCGTCATCCTGCGGCGTGAGCGAGCGGCGGGCGATAAGAACTTTGGCAAGTTGCAGGGTGTCGGACATGGTTTGTATTCAGGTTGAGGCCACAGGTGAGAGATTAAGCCAATAGCGGATGGGAGCGCAAATATCGCGCAGGATAGGCAGGTCAAATGTGGTCACGTCGCGATTTCCGGCGCGATCAGTTTTACATCGGCGAACATTATCGTCAGGCAATTTAATTGAATAGATTCATTTGATTATCGTTGCCACATATATCGACTTGCGTATCCGAATTTTTAACCAGTTGATCGAGCGGTGTTTTCTCGAAAAGCGCCAAACAGACTCAAACAGAGATCGATGGTGGTCGAGTCCAGCGCGTAGACCGTCGCATCGAGTTCCAGCCCCCTAGCAGCCTGTCGGACTTAAAGGAAATCGGCTGCAAATTTACCTGACCGGTGCATATTTCGCTGCTTTTTTGAGCAATAGAACGACTATTGCTCTACAAAATCAGCAAAATCTGCCCTCGCCCAGCTAAATTTTCGCTTTGATTCTTCCGTGCTTATCCGGTTGTTTCCCCACCTACTGGGGGTAGTATGCTGAACATCAGCGGCACATTGGAGAAGCTGTGGTTATCGACGTACTTGAGCGAGATGATCTGCCGTTTCCTCGCTCGCTTCCGGAATTCCAGCGACTGTTTCCAGACGAAGCGGCCTGCATCACGTATTTGGAGCGCGCACGTTGGATTGGCGGGTTTATCTGCCCGCGCTGTGGCGTGATCGGCGAACCGATCAGATTTCGAAGCCACCCCGGCATTCTTCGTTGCCGGTCGTGCCGGCGCGATACGAGCGTAAAGGCGGGAACCGTCATGGAAGGGACGCATACGCCGCTCCTGACCTGGTTCTGGGCGGCTTACTTGATGACTAGCCAGACGCCTGGTCTGTCGGCTGTCCAGTTCCAGCGGCAGTTGGGGCTGTCGCGCTATGAAACCGCCTTCCAGATCCTCCACAAGCTGCGCGCCGGCATGGTTCGACCGGATCGGGGCAGGATCGGCGGCAACCCCGGCGAACACGTCGAAGCCGACGAAACCTGGGTGGGCGGCAGTACGCACGGCAAGGGGCGCGGCGTTCACGACATGGCGCTTGTGGTCGGCGCTGTCGAAGTCCGTCGGCGCAAAAGCACTGGCAGCCTCAACAAGCGGAAGAACGGTCGCTACGCTGGACGTGTCAGACTTGCCCTGGTTCCGGACCGGAGCGCCAAATCGTTGGGCGGCTTCATCGGGCGCGCCGTTACGCCGGGCACAGCTATTGTTACCGACGACTGGAGCGGCTACGCCGGTCTTGCCAGGCGCAACTACCTCCATACTGCTGTCCCGGAACGGGGGGATACGCAAGTCGCCGAAACCTTTTTGCCCATCATTCACCTCGTGTTCTCCAATCTCAAGACCTGGCTGCGCGGCACCCATCACGGCGTCAGCCCGCGGCACTTGCAGGCGTACCTCAACGAGTTCACGTTCCGCTTCAACCGCCGCTTTTATCCCTTCAACGCCTTCCGCTCCCTGCTCGGTATCGCCGGTGAAATTACAGCGCCAACCTATGGGCAACTCTATTCTCACCTATAGCCTGCCTACTACATGTAGTAGGTGGGGAAACAACCGGATAAGCACGGTTCGATGGAAGCGTTCACACCACCGCCGGCGTTGTTCCAGAACCCGAAACCTACGCCATGCTGCTGGCGGGGCTGGGCTTGCTGGGTTTTGTGGGGCGCCGCAGAAGAAGCCGCACCACATAAACAAGGTTTACGTTCAATGCGAAACGGGAGCTCAAGCTCCCGTTTCGCAATGCAGCAGGCTGCGGTTTCAGGACTATCAGTAAGCCTCCAGATTGGCCCCGTCCAGATTCAGCGAGTGCCGCCAGAACTGGTCGTCGCGATCAAATAGCCGGTAGGTGCCGCGCGGCCCCCACGTTCCGGCCTGATAGGGGTTGATGAAATCGCGCTCCATCGCCCACACTTTGATGATGGGGTCCACCACGCGCCACGCCGCTTCCACCTCGTCTATGCGCAGGAACAGCGAGGGGTCACCCTGCATCACATCCAGCAGCAGGCCGGCGTAAGCGTCGAAATCCTCGTCGCTGTCCTTGCGGTAGGTGGCGTCCAGGCTGATCGCGCGGGTATGCAGGTCCAGCCCCGGCACCTTGACCTGCATTTCCATTTTCAGGCAGTCGTTGGGCTGGATGCCGAGCATGATCCAGTTCGGCTGCGGCGGGCCGTGGCGCGTGTGGCGCAGCAAGTCCTGCGGCGGGCTCTTGAAGCGGATGCAGATAGCCGAGCTGTTTTCCGCCATGCGCTTGCCGGTGCGCAGATAGAACGGAACCCCTGCCCAGCGCCAGTTATCAATGAACAGTTTCAGCGCCGCATACGTTTCCGTGGTGCTGTCCGGCGCCACGCCTTCCTCCTCCAGATAGCCCGGAACCGCTTTGCCGCCGATGTTGCCGCTGGCGTACTGGGCGCGGAACGCGTGCGCGTGAACCGAGTTTTGCGTGATCGGGCGCACCGCCTTCAGCACTTTCACTTTTTCGTCGCGCAGGTGTTCGGCGGACATGGTCAACGGCGGCTCCATCGCCACCAGCGCCAGCAATTGCAGCAGGTGGCTCTGGATCATGTCGCGCAGCGCGCCCGCCCCTTCGTAGTAACCGGCGCGCCCTTCGATGCCCAGCGTTTCGGAGTGGGTGATCTGCACGTGGTCTATGTAATGGTGGTTCCACAGCGGCTCCAGCAGCAGGTTGGCGAAGCGGAACACCATCACGTTCTGCACCGTCCCTTTGCCGAGATAATGGTCAATCCGGTAAATCTGCGGCTCGTTCAGGTGCTTGTATAAACTTCCTTGCAGGGTTTGCGCGCTCAGCAGATCGTAGCCGAACGGTTTTTCGATCACCACGCGGCGCCAGCCGTTTTTCTGCGCGAGCAATCCGGCGTTGCCCAGCCTGTCAACGATACCGGGGAACGCAGCGGGGCTGACCGACATGTAGAACACGATATTGGGGGGGAAACCCGCGTTCCCTTCCAGCGCCTGCTGCAAACGCCCGTAGGCGGCGTCATCGCCGGGCGGGATGGCGTGGTAGTGCAGGCGCGCGCAGAAACGTTCCAGCGCCGGTTTGTCCATCTTCTGCGGACAGATCGCCTCCAGCATCCCGACCACCTCGGCGATCCATTCCTCGCGCTGCCGCAGCTCGATGCTGCATCCGAGTATGACCACGTGCTCCGGCAAGCGCTTGGCCAGTTCCAGGCGGAACAGCGACGGGATCAGCTTGCGCCGACTGAGGTTGCCGGCGGCACCGAAGATTACCAGCGTACAGGGTTCCATGATTTTCATTTTGGCGCTCTTACCCGTTGGTGTGCTTGACCGCGTGGCCGCCGAAGGCGTTACGCATGGTGGAGAGCAGGCGGTAGCCGTAACCGGCTTCGTTCTGGCTGGTAAAGCGCATCTGCAACGCCAGCGTCAGCACCGGCGCCGCAACCCCCTGATCCACTGCTTCCACCGCCGTCCAGCGCCCTTCGCCGGAATCGGCGACATATGGCGCGATATTCTCCAGCTTCTGGTCATTCTTCAATGCCTCGGCGGTGAGATCCAGCAGCCAGCTGCGCACCACGGAACTGTGCCGCCACAGCTCGGTGATCTGCGCGAGGTCGAGGTCGAATTCCTTCTTGCCGTGCATCAGTTCCAGTCCTTCGGCGAAGGCCTGCATCATGCCGTACTCGATGCCGTTGTGGATCATCTTGGTGAAGTGCCCCGCGCCGACCGGGCCGACATGCGCCCAGCCGCGATCCGGGGCAGGCGCCAGCGCCTGCAATATCGGACGCATCGTTTGCGCGACCTCCGGAGTGCCGCCCACCATCAGGCAATAGCCGTTCTCCAGCCCCCAGATGCCGCCGGAGGTGCCGGAATCCATGAAGCCGATACCCTGTTCCGCCAGCCATGCGCCGCGCCGCTGGCTGTCGTGATAATTCGAATTGCCGCCATCCACGATGATGTCCCCTCTGGACAGCAGCGGCACCAGGGCGCGTATCTGCTGCTCGGTCGGGTCGCCGCTCGGCAGCATCAGCCAGACCACGCGCGGGCCATTCAGCTTTGCCACCGCGTCGGCCACGGATGCGGCGGCGATCATGCCGGATTCCGCCACAAGCTGTGCGACCACCTCCGCCGCACGGTCGTAACCTACCACCTCGACGCCGCCACGGCGCAACCTGCGCACCATGTTACCGCCCATCTTGCCCAACCCCACCATCGCCATACGCATGTAAGCCCCCAGGAGAAAATTAAGCTGCACGACCAGATTCGGCCCAATCAATATAAAATCGCAATGTTGCGAAGCATCGTGGAATTGCTGCCCGGCTTGATTGCGGAAGAGTATGCCAGCCACCAGCCAACTTGAAACTTTCTGTTATAGCGGATGTAAGCGGGAATTCTTTAGGCCATACCCAACCGGACAAATTATATGCCTTTATCCGACAACGACCCGCCGCAGCCATGCTGCTGGCACGCCTATCATTCGACTGCCGAACTGGAGCTTGCGGCGCTACGGGCGATACTGGATGCGGCGCAGCAAGCCATCAGCCAGCGCGGCGCATTCCATGTTGTGCTGGCTGGCGGCACGACCCCGCGCCGGGTGTATGAACTGCTGCGAACCGCCGATGCGGACTGGGCGTCATGGCACGTCTATTTCGGCGATGAGCGCTGCCTGCCGCCCGACCACCCCGAGCGCAACAGCCGCATGGTCGCGCAGGCCTGGCTGGAGCACGTTGCCATCCCTCCCGGCCAGACTCATCTTATCCACGCCGAGGCTGGCGCAGAAGCGGCTGCCGACGCTTACGCGCACGATATCGCAGAGGTAGGTCTGTTCGATCTGGTGCTGCTGGGGTTGGGCGAAGACGGCCACACCGCCAGCCTGTTCCCCGGCCATGACTGGGGCTGCACACCGGATGCGCCCGCCGCCATTGCCGTATTCGGTGCGCCCAAGCCACCGCCACGACGGGTGTCGCTTTCCGCGCGGCGCTTGAGCGCGACGCGCCAGGCCATGTTTCTGGTGACGGGTGCGGCCAAGCGGCAGGCGATCAGCGCCTGGCGCAACGGCGCGAACATTCCTGCAACGGCTATCGTTCCGGCAAGCGGTGTGGAGGTGTATCTGGAAGCGGCGTTGCTGGAGAATTAACGCGAAACCAGTTCCTTGAAGAATTGTACAATCGCCAGCACCCGTTGTTTCAAATCCCCATATTTCAGCTCGACCCGCAGCCTGTCCTGCCCCGCCATTTTGATGTGCCGTTTGCTCTGGATCAGGGCGATGATTTTCGCCGGGTCTATCGGCGGGTTTGGCGCAAACTGGATGACGATGGCCTCGGAGGAGGCGTCCACTTTGGTGATTCCCAGGGGTTTGGCGGCGATGCGCAGGCGGTGGCAGTCAAGCAGGGTTTGCGCGGCTTGCGGCAACAGGCCGAAGCGGTCTATCAGTTCCCGGTGCATTTCATCCAGCTCTTCCGCCGTGTTGCAGTTGGCCATGCGTTTGTACAGCACCAGCCGCTGGTGGATGTCCTCGCAGTAATCGTTTGGCAGCAGCGCGGGCGTGTGCAGATTGATCTCGGTGGTGACGCCGAGTGGGTGCGCCATGTCCGGTTCCTTGCCCTGTTTGAGCGAGGCGATGGCGGCTGACAGCATGTCGTTGTAGAGCGAGAAGCCGATTTCCTGCATTTCGCCGCTCTGCGATTCGCCCAGCACTTCGCCCGCGCCGCGAATCTCGAGGTCGTGCATGGCGAGGAAGAAGCCGCTGCCGAGCTGCTCCATCGCCTGGATCGCCTCGAGGCGTTTTTTCGCCTGCACCGTGAGGCCTTCCTTGTTGTCCACCAGCAGATACGCATATGCCTGGTGATGCGAGCGCCCGACCCGCCCCCTCAACTGGTGCAACTGCGCGAGACCGAAGCGGTCGGCGCGGTTGATCAGGATGGTGTTGGCGGTGGGCACGTCTATGCCGGTCTCGATGATGGTGGAGCACAGCAGCAGGTTGAAGTGCTGGTGGGTAAAATCGCGCATCACCGCTTCCAGCTCGCGCTCGTTCATCTGGCCGTGCGCCACGCGGATGCGCGCCTCGGGCAGCAGCACTTCCAGTTTTTCCAGCATGTTGGCGATGGTGTCCACCTCGTTGTGCAGAAAATACACCTGCCCGCCGCGCTTGAGCTCGCGCAGCACGGCTTCGCGGATCACTCCCTGGCTGGTGTTGGCCACGAAGGTTTTGATCGAGAGGCGGCGTTGCGGCGCGGTGGCGATCACCGAGAAGTCGCGCAGCCCTTCGAGCGACATCGCCAGCGTGCGCGGGATCGGCGTAGCGGTGAGCGTCAGCACGTCCACTTCCGCGCGCAATGCTTTCAACCGCTCTTTCTGCTGCACCCCGAAGCGGTGCTCTTCATCAATAATCACCAATCCCAGGTTGTGGAACTTCACGTCCTTCTGGATCAGCTTGTGTGTGCCGATGATGATGTCTAGCTTGCCTTCCGCCATTTCCTTCAGTGCTTGCGACTGCTCTTTGCCGGTGCGGAAGCGCGACAGCTCGGCGAGCTTTACCGGCCAATCGGCAAAGCGGGTGGAGAAATTCTGAAAGTGTTGTCCGGCCAGCAGCGTGGTAGGCGCCAGCACCGCTACCTGCTTGCCGTCCGCTACTGCGACGAAAGCGGCGCGCAGCGCGACCTCGGTTTTGCCGAAGCCGACATCGCCGCAGATCAGCCGGTCCATCGGCTTGTCGCACTTGAGATCAACCAGCACCGCCTCGATGGCGGCGGCCTGATCCGGCGTTTCCTCGAAGCCGAAACCGGCGCAGAACGCCTCGTAGTCATGGTGGTCGAGCTTGAACGCGTAACCCTGGCGCAAGGCGCGTTGGGCGTACAGGTTGAGCAGCTCGGCAGCGGTGTCGCGCACCTGCTGCATGGCCCGGCGCTTGGCCTTGTCCCATGCGCCGCTGCCCAGTTTGTGCAAGGGTGCCGCCTCCGGCGCGCCGCCGCTGTAGCGGCCGATCAGATGCAGTTGCGCCACCGGCACATATAGTTTGTCGGCGTCGGCATATTCCAGCAGCAGAAACTCGTTCTCGCCTTCGCCGAGATCGAGGTTGACCAACCCCTGATAACGCGCGATACCGTGTTGTTCATGCACGACCGGATCGCCGACTTTGAGTTCCGACAGATCGCGCAACATGGCTTCCACGTTGCTCTTCTTTGATGCGCGCCCGGTGCGGCGGAGCTGCGAGGCATAGAGTTCGGTTTCCGTAACAACCGCAACACGTTCGTCGGAGAGAATGAAACCGTTTTGCAGCGCGGCGACGCCGAGCATGAATTTTTCGGCGCCGCCAAGGAATGCGGCGTAGCTTTCGCACGGGGCGGGCGCGAGGCCGTATTCGTTCAGGTAGCCCGAGAGGATCTCGCGCCGCCCCAGGCTGTCGGCGAGCAGCAGCACACGGCCATCATAGTTGCGCAAAAAATCATGGAACGCCTGCGTGGGGATTTCGGCGCGGCGGTTCACTGCAATGGGCGGGAGGGCGGCGGTGGGGCAGGGGGTCAGGTTTTTAGAGGTATTTTCATTAAGCCGTTCGTGCTGATAACCAGCGACTTGGCTGTCGCTTTTTGACAGTTTAGTCGAATGGCTATAACCAACCACTTGGCAACCGTTTTTTGGTTGCTTAGTGGGATGGCTAGTTGCTTCACCAGTAGTTCCATCAGCTTGTCGAAGCATGGACGGCGATGGCTCATGCCCTTCGACAGGCTCAGGGCGAACGGTTGATTGGCTCGCTCCGACAACATCCAGCCTTGCAAAGGCTTTCACGCGAATGAAAAACCGCTCCGCATCCAGAAACAATTCCTTGGGCTCCAGCAGGGGCCGCTGCGGGTCGCCGCGCAACAGGTTATAGCGTGCTGCCGTATCCCCGGCAAAGGCGGCGATGGCGCCATCTACATCGTGGTGCAGGCACAGCGTGGTGGATGCGGGCAGGTAATCGAACAGGGTGGCGGTGTGCTCGAAGAACAGCGGCAGGTAATACTCGATCCCCGCAGGGGCGATACCCTTGCTCACGTCCTTGTAGATGCGCGACCTGGAAGGGTCGCCCTCAAAGCGCTCGCGGAAGCTCTGGCGGAAACGCGCCTGCCCCTGCTCGTCCAGCGGAAACTCGCGTGCGGGCAGCAGGCGGATTTCCGGCACGGGGTAGAGGGTGCGCTGCGTGTCCACATCGAAAGTGGAAATGGTTTCGATCTCGTCGCCGAACAGATCAAACCGGTAGGGCATGGGGCTGCCCATCGGAAACAGGTCAATCAGCCCGCCGCGCACACAGTATTCGCCCGGCGTCAGCACCTGCTGTACATGGGTATATCCGGCCAGCACGAGTTGTTCGCGCAGCTTGCCGGAGTTCAGTTTTTCGCCGCGCTTGAGGAAAAAGGTAAAAGCGGCAAGATATTCCACCGGCGGCAGCGGGTACAGCGCGGTAGTAACCGGCACCACAATCACATCGCACGAATCGTTGAGAATGTGGTGCAGCGTGGCCAGGCGTTCGGAGATTAAATCCTGGTGAGGCGAGAAGTGGTCGTAGGGCAAGGTNNACCAGCCGCTGTGCTTCCAATGCGCTGGCGGCGATTACCGCCAGCGGCGATGCTGACTCCTGCGCAAGCTGCGACAGCGCCAGCGCATCGGATGATCCGTGCAGGCTGGTGTAGCGAGGGCGGGAATGTTTCGAGGCGAACAGCATGTGCGAACCGGAAGAGGCAAGGTTTCAGGGGTCGGAATTATAAAGGGAACCATAAGGGCGCTTCTGAAAATTCCTCATTTGATGTACAAGAATTGCCGCTGGATGCGTTAATGGATATCCGCACCATCGGAAGCGCGGGGGCGCATGTGCAGATCGGCCTGATCAACCTGGCTTACAACATCAAGCGCGTGGCGGTGCTGATCCGCAAGGAGCATAGTGGCTTCTGCAGGGTTATTGCGCCCGCAGCGAGCTGAAATGGCAAGGAAAGCAAGAAACAAGATAGAAAACCGGGTTGCTGTGTAGATTCCGGCAGGTCATTGTTGGTTGCTTGCTCTATCTCGCCGGAAATTTTGAGTTTTTAGAAGTGCCATCATGTCGAAGCATGAGCGGGTAATTTTCAGAAGTGCAAAAAAATTCGTTGTTGCCGTTCCTTCCCGAGTCGTTCTACAACGTAACGAGCGTCTCTGCCATCTGATCGCGCAGGAACTCTTCATATGTGCCGTGATAATCGTTCACGCCTCTGGCGGAGATCTCGATGATCCGCGTTGCCAGTGACGAAACAAACTCGCGGTCATGGCTGACGAAAATCAGCGTGCCTTTATACAGGTCGAGCGCGGTATTGAGCGATTCGATGGCTTCCATGTCCATGTGGTTGGTTGGCTCGTCCATCAGCAACACGTTGGGCTTAACCAGCATGAGTTTGCCGAACAACATGCGGCCTTTCTCGCCGCCGGACAGCACTTTCACTTTCTTCTTCACGTCGTCGCCGGAGAACAGCAGGCGGCCCAGCGTGCCGCGCACCACCTGATCGTCGTCGTGGGGGCCGCGCCAGTCTGTCATCCATTCCATCATCTGCTGGTCTTCTGCAAAATCGGCGGCGTGATCCTGCGCGTAGTAACCGAGCTTGGCTTTCTCCGCCCATTTGACCGTGCCGTTATCCGGCGCGAGGTCGCCCGCGAGGCAGCGCAGCAGCGTGGTCTTGCCGATGCCGTTGGGGCCGATGATGGCGACCTTCTCGCCCGCGTCTATGCGGAAATTCACGTTGGAGAACAGCATGCGGTCGTAGCCCTTCGCCAGCTTCTCCACTTCCACCGCGACGCGGTGCAGTTTTTCGCGCTCGTCGTATTCGAAGCGGATAAAAGGGTATTGGCGGCTGGAAGGCTTGATGTCCTCGATCTTGATCTTGTCTATCTGGCGCGCGCGCGAAGTGGCTTGTTTTGCTTTGGAAGCGTTCGCGGAGAAGCGTGCCACGAAGGCCTTCAGCTCCGCGATCTTTTCCTTTGCCTTGGCATTGTCTGCCGACTGTTGCGAGCGCGCTTGAGTGGAAGCCAGCATGTAATCGTTGTAGTTGCCCGGATACACGGTGATCTTGCCGTAGTCCAGATCGGCCATGTGCGTACACACGCTGTTCAGGAAGTGGCGGTCGTGCGAGATGATGACCATGGTGCTGTTGCGCGCGTTGAGGATGTCTTCCAGCCAGCGGATGGTGTTGATGTCGAGGTTGTTGGTGGGTTCGTCCAGCAGCAGGATGTCGGGGTTGGAAAACAGCGCCTGCGCCAGCAGCACGCGCAGCTTGAATCCGGGCGCGATGGCGCTCATCGGCCCGTTGTGCTGTTCTATGGGGATGCCCACGCCCAGCAGCAACTCGCCCGCACGCGCTTCGGCAGTGTAGCCACCGTATTCGGCAAAGGTCGCCTCCAGATTGGCGGCGCGCATGTAGTCTTCCTCCGATGCGTCGGGGTTGGCGTAGATCGCGTCGCGCTCCGACATCGCTTCCCACATCTCGGTGTGACCCATCATCACCACATCCAGCACGCGCTTGTCTTCGTATGCGAACTGATCCTGACGCAGCTTGCCGAGACGCTCGGTCTTGTCCAGCATCACTTCGCCGGATGACTGATCCAGNNGCGCCGAACTGTATAGTGATATTTGCGGTGGATAACATGCTGTTGCCTTGATTTTGAAGGCGCGCATTCTACCACTACCTCACCATCTCTGGCCCAGTGCGATCAGCCAGCGATGGTATGGATAGGGCGCGTATATCAAGCGCCTGGACGGGCCGTTCGTGATGGCACTCGACTCCCCTGGGGTTAGGGGAAAACCACCCGGTCCGGATGTTGAGGGAAGGTCTCAAAGACCAGGGATTTCGGTGCGCCTGCTTCAATGCCAAGAAGGCCGGCTACGTCACCTACCCGTTGGTCGCCCCGGCAATATTTCGTTATTTATGTGTTGTTCTACTTAGCAGCCTGTCGGACTTCCCATTAGCCCGCCAACAATTCTGGCTTGCCGATCAAATCTGGTGGTGGTTTTTCAAAAAAATATTTTCAGTTCTTCGTCAAATAATCTTTCAGGCTCTCAAGGATTGTCGTTTCCGTCGTGAATCACCCCGTTGCCGCCCCAAGCTACCCTGCCAACACAAACATTCGTTTCAAATTCCACGCCATCGCAACGAGATTGAACTCGCCTTTGACGCTCTCTAACCCGCGCAGCGAGAATTGCCGGAATCCCAGTATCGCCTTGATGATGCCGAACACCGGTTCCACCGTGCATTTTCGTTTCGCATGGAGCGCCCGCCCCGCCATCGCCAGCAGCAAATGGCGCATCTGCTCCGCTTCCGTGGCCCCTTCTTTCAGCGGCGGCGGCCCGGTGAATCGCGCCATCGGGTCGGGGTGGTGCGCCTCGCGCTTCACTGCAATCAGCGGGGCGACTCCTTGTTCTCCGCAGGCGTTGACGTTGGCCTCCGAGAAATAACCCGTGTCCGCGACCAGGTGTTCCGGCTTGCCCAGTTCGACCGGTAGTGCGCCAAGTTGCTCGAGCATCGGCCAGACTTGCCGTTTGTCGTTGCACGCCTGCACGGTGTCGGTCGTAACGATCAGCATGCTTTCCATGTCCACCGCGATCTGGCTGTTGTAGCACTGGTCGAACCCGCCGTCGGACACTTTCATGATACGCGACTCTTCGTCGGTAAAATTGATCTGATCCTTGTCCCGCGCGCCTTCCACGGGCGGAGCGGGCGGCTTGCCGCGAGGCTTCTTTCCCGTCTCTTTTGCCTTCGCTTCACGGCTGTCCAGCTTGCTTTGGTGCTCGGCTTGCTCCCCCTCGAACCGCTCGCGGGCAGCGGCTTCGATCTTGGCTTTGGCCAAGGCGATGGCCTCGAGGCGGTCTTCGCGGCGTGCGATCTCGTCGGGCAGGTTCATGCCGTCCGGTATCTTCTCGTTGTCCGCCTCTTCGGCCAACGCCATGAGTTTCTTTACTTCTTCTTTCAGTTGTTCTTCCAGCTTCTTGATGTGCCCGTAACTCATGGCGCTGTGCTTGGATGCGTTGGCTTTGATCCCTTCGGCTTCGTTCAGGACAGGCTTGCTGCCGTCCAGCGCGATGTTGCCGAGGTTGAGCGCGCCCAGCGTGCGCGCGATCATCAAGACTTGCACCATCATCCCTTCGATCTCTTTCAGGAAGCGCTTGCGGAAGGTATTCAGCGTATCGTGGTCGGGGTGTTCGTCCGCGGCCACAAAGCGGAACGCGACCGAATCGTAAGTGGCGTTCTCCAGCTTGCGGCTGGAGAACACGCCCGTGGCGTAGCCGTAAACCAGGATGGACAGCAGCAATGCGGGGTGGAACGGCGCGCTCCCGCTGGTGCCATAAGCTCGTTCCATGGGCTTCAAATCCAGTTGCTCGACAATCTCGACAACAAATCGCGCCAAGTGACGTTCCGGGAGCCAGTCGCTCATCGTCGGTGGAAACAGGTAGTTCACGTCACGTATGATGGGTTTAAAACGGCTCATCGAGAATTGCATTAACATTATGATTATGCGCAAATTATAGCATCTTGTGGCGATGGCTTGCTGGATTTACAGCGGGTTTCTTGACGGGGGAAGCCCGACAGGCTGCTAGTGGTGATGCCCACCTTCGTCGTGTACATGGCCGTGCTTCAATTCATCTGAAGTAGCCTGGCGCACTCCAGTGATGGTGCCGGCAAAGTTAAGCGACTTTCCGGCCAGCGGATGGTTGCCATCAACCGTCACTTCGCTGTCGGTGACATCCACCACGGTATAGAGCGCGTAATCGTCTTCATCTGCCCCTTCGGCTCCGCCCTCGAACTGCATGCCGACGGCAATCTCGGCGGGAAACAGGCTGCGCGGCTCCACGCGCACCAGATCGTGCTCGTATTCGCCGAAGGCCTCATCCGGCTCCATGGTAATCGCAAATTTTTCTCCAACATCCTTGCCGTGCAATGCCTCTTCTACCGTGGGGAAAATGCCGTCATATCCGCCGTGCAGGTAGCTGATTGGGTCNNCCTTTTGTAACTTTCATTTCATTTCCTTTACCAGTTTTAGAATTTCATCGGCATGGCCGTGAGCGTGAACACCGTACAGGGCATGGCGCACTTTTCCCTGCTTGTCTATCACAAAAGTGGAACGCTGTATCGCGACCTTCTTGCATCCATCCACTTCTTTGTCGTAAAGCACGCCGTATTCCTTGCACACCTCGGAGTCGGAATCGGACAACAGCAGCACGGAAAGGCCGTGCTTGTCGCGAAAGGCGGCATGGCTAAAACATTCGTCACGACTGACGCCGACCACCAGGGTGTCGAGTTTGGCGAAACGGTCGTCGAGGTTGCTGAATTCGTTCGCTTCCATGGTACAGCCTGGCGTATCGTCTTTCGGGTAAAAATAAAGAATGACATTTTTTTTGCCGCGCTGTGCGGCCAGCGCGAACATGTTCATGTCGGCATCGGGCAATTCGAACCGGGGCGCGTCTGCGCCAGCTTGCAACAACATGCTATTCGCTCCTCAATTTATGTGGGGAATTCTAACTGATTTCTCAAATCCCGCGATTGAATTTCCACAAGTGAATCAAGCAGCGCGGCGGCGAGTGGGTGGTGGATACCCAATCGAATATGTCCGCGCTGCACGATGTGCAGCGGAACGTCGTTCAGGTGAATGCGCGGGCGGCGGGGCATGGCTCATGGCAACAAAACTGGCCGAATAATTAGGCATACCCGAATTCAATTTTGCGGACTTTTCCCAGATCTACAGTCAGCTTGGCTTGCCATAAATCGTAATTGCCTTGCATCGTTAACCAGCTTTCGGGGGATCGCCCCAATGCTTTGGAGAGTCGAAGAGCCATTTCTGGACTCACGCCACTGGTTTCGTTCAACACGCGATTAAGGGTCGAGGCGGCAACGCCCAGTTTAAGGGCGAGCTCCCTGCAACTGATTCCGTTTGGCGTAAGGTAAACCTCTTGAATAAACACTCCGGGGTGCGGTGGATTGTGCATAGCCATTAGTGATAATCCTCGTAATCTAAAACAAATGCGTTACCGTTTTTAAACTCAAACGTGATGCGCCAATTACCATTTACCCATATTGACCAACGCCCACGCTCGCTTCCCTTTAACGGGTGGAGCCGAAAGCCGGGGATGTCCATGTCCTCGATAGTTTGAGCGGTATCGAGTGCAGCCAACTGCATTTTCAGGCGGCTCGCATGTGCTGGCTGGATTCCAGCCAAACTGCCGGATTCATAGAATTTTCGCAGGCCTTTATGGCGAAACGATGTAATCATGCCAAAATGATAGCGCGTTGCGTAGTGCGCAACAAGAGCCAGCCTAATGCTATGCCGAGTTGCCTATCGTTCCTCCTTCGGCACTGGCAACCTCAACCATGCGGCATACAGCGCCGGGATGAACAGGATGGTGAGTAACGTAGCGACCAGCAGGCCGCCCATGATGGCGTAGGCCATCGGGCCCCACAGCACGCTGCGCGTCAGCGGGATCATCGCCAGGATCGCGGCGGCGGAGGTGAGCATGATGGGGCGGAAGCGGCGCACGGTGGATTCGCGGATCGCATCCCAGTCCGACAGTCCCGCTTCGCGATCCTGGCGGATCTGGTCTATCAGAATCACGGTGTTGCGCATGATCATGCCGCCCAGCGCGATGGTGCCGAGCATGGCGACGAAGCCGAAGGGCTTGTTGAACAGCAGCAGCGCCATGGCGACGCCGATGATGCCCAGCGGCGCGGTAAGCACCACCATGAAGGTGCGCGACAGCGATTTCATCTGGATCATCAGGAAGCCGAGTATCACCGCGATCATCAGCGGCATGCCCGCCTTGATGGAATCCTGCGCGCCGGAATTCTCGCCATATTCGCCGCCCGGCTCGATGGTGTAGCCGTCCGGTAATTTGGCGCGCAGCGCATTCAGCCTGGCGTCCAGCGCAATGGCGACATCGGTGGGTTGCACGCCCTCGGTGACATCGGCGCGCACGCTCAGGGAAATGTCGCGGTTCTTGCGCCAGATGATCGGGTCTTCCAGCGCATGGGAAATCTTTGCGACCTGCCGCAGCGGTACGCTGCCGCCATGCGCGGACGGGATTTGCAGCGCGCCGACCTGCTCCAGTTGCTTGCGCTCTTCGAGCGGCGAGCGCAGCACGATGCCGACCAACTGGTCGCCCTCGCGCAACTGGCTCACGCCCAAGCCGTCCGTTGCCACCCGCAGGGTGCGGGCGATGTCGCTCGAGGTGACGCCCGCCGCGCGCGCGCGATCCTGATCCACATCCACGCGCAGCATGTTGGTCTGGATGCCCCAGTCCGGATGCACGTCGCGCAGGCGTGCATCGCCGCGCATCACCGCCGCCACTTCGTCGCCCAGTCGCTTGACCGTCGCAAGGTCGCTGCCCAGCACGCGAAACTCCACCGGATAGGTGATGGGCGGGCCGAGCGGCACGCGGTTGGCGCGGGCGCGCACGCCTGGAAATTCGCTGGCGAATATTTTGCGCATCTTTTTCAGCACCCGCTCGCGCCCTTCGAGATCGTGCGTCAGCACCACGATCTGCGCGAAATTGGGGCGGAACAACTGCTGGTCCAGCGACAGAAAAAAGCGCGGCGAGCCATAGCCGATGTAGGTGGCATAGCTGGCGATATCCTTTTCACCGGCGAGCATTTCCTCGACCCGCGCGGCTTCGCGCTCGGTGGCGCGGATGCTGGAGCTTTCCGGCAGCCAGAGGTCGAGCATCAGCTCGGCGCGGTTGGAGGAGGGGAAAAACTGCTTCTCGGTGAGCGCCATCCCGGCACCGCCCAGCACGAAGGCGAGCACGGTGCCGGCGAGCACGGTCTTGCGGTGGTGCAAACACCATTCGATGAGGCGGCGCAGCTTGCGGTAAAACGGCGTATCGAAAATATCGTGGCCGTGCCCCTCGTGGCTTTTCAGCAAATGGAAGCCTGCCAGCGGCGTGACAAAAATCGCGGCGACCCACGACACCAGCAGCGCGATCGTAACCACGGCGAACATGGCGAAGGTATATTCGCCGGTGGCAGACTTGGCGGTGCCGATCGGCAAAAAGCCGGCGGCGGTAATCAACGTGCCGGTGAGCATGGGAAACACCGTGGCCGAATAGGCGAAGGCGGCGGCGCGCATCCGGTCATAGCCTTCCTCCAGCTTGCGCACCATCATCTCCACCACAATGATCGCATCGTCCACCAGCAGGCCGAGCGCGATGATCAGCGCGCCGGTGGAAATGCGGTGCAGGTCTATGTTGAATATGTGCATCAGGAAAAAGATGGCGGCGATCACCAGCGGAATGGTGACCGCGACCACCATGCCCGCGCGAAAGCCGAGGCTGATGAAGCTGACCAGCAGCACGATGGCGACGGCTTCAAGGAACGACATCATGAATTCTCCGACCGCATTCTTTACCACGGCAGGCTGGTTGGAGACGCGCGCGAACGAGATGCCGACGGGTATCTGGCCCTTCAGCGCATGCATCTCGCGGTCGAGGTCTTCGCCCAGGCGCAGCACATCGCCGCGCTGCTTCATCGAAACCGCAATGCCGACCGCCGGTTTGCCCGCGTAGCGCATGGTGGTTTCCGGCGGGTCGAGATAGCCGCGCGTCACTTCGGCGATATCATCCAGCCGCAGTGTGCGCCCGTGCACACGCAGCGGCAGCTTTTTCAGTTCATCCAGCGATTCCAGATTGCCGCGCACGCGCAGCGGCACCGAGAAATCGGCGGCGTGCAATCTCCCGCCATCCTGCACGATGTTCTGCGACTGGATCGCCTGGGCGATTGCCAAAGGAGGAATGCCCAAGGTGGCAAGGCGCTGTGTGGAAATGAAAACCGTGACCTGCTCCGGCTGTACGCCGACCAGTTCGACTTTCGCCACGTCGGGCAGGTTGATCAGCTGGCGTTGCACCAGCTCCGCATAACGGCGCAACTCCGCGAGACTGAAACCATCGCCGGTGAGTGCATAGATGGAGCCGAACACATCGCCGAATTCATCGTTGAAAGTTGGCGGGTTCGCGCCTGCGGGCAGGGTGTGCTGAATGTCGCCGACCTTCTTGCGCACCTGGTACCAGAGCTGAGGCACCTGTTCGCGCGGCGCCGTGTCCAGCAATTGCAGGATGATGATGGATTCGCCGTTGCGCGAATTGCTGAAAGCCTTCCAGTAGTAGGGCGCTTCCTGGAGTTTCGTGACGATGCGCTTGGTGATCTGTTCGTCCACCTGCGCGGGAGTCGCACCCGGCCACAACGTGCGGATCACCATCGCGCGGAAGACGAAATCGGGGTCTTCGCGCTGTCCGAGTTTGGAATAGGAGAGCAGCCCCGCGATGCCGATCACGGCGATGAAGAACCACGCCAATTCGCGCTGCCGCAACGCAAGCGCGGTCAGGTTGAAGCGATCGCTCATTCCAGACACAAAACTACGGCATTCCGGTGCAGGCCGGAATCCAGTTGATTGAATAATCTTCGCGTAGCGAGGCAAAACGCGGCTTGGCCCGCTTCGCGGAATATTTGTTTAGCTGGATGGCCGTTCCTCAAAACTTCGGCCTCCGGCCTCGTTTTCCGGCCTGACCGTAGATCAGCCTGTCCTGAGTTTATCGAAGGGCCGGAATGACGGGCTGATGGATTATCTGGTTTCATGGCAGCAGCTTGACCTTTTCGCCGTCGCGCAGCAGGTTCGCGCCCGCGACCACCACCGTATTGCCTTCGACAAGCCCGGAAGCGATGCGCACGCTATTGCCTTCGATGGCAGCAACGGCGATGGGCGTCTCATGCACGATGCCTGCCTCATCTACTTGCCATACCGAAGACTTCCCGTCGCGGCCAAACACGGCGGGCAGCGGCAGGCGTATCGCAAGATCACCTGCGGACTGCAACATGACGGTGGCGCTCATGCCGAGCTGCATGGCCGCATCCGCATTCCTGACGGCGATACGCGCGGCATAGGTGCGCGTGGCAGGGTCGGCTGCACCGGCCAGCTCGCGCAGCGCGCCCTTGTAGCTTTTGTCCGTCAGCGCATTCAGGCTTACCGTGAAACCGGCGGCAGAGCGGAAGCGGGCAAGCTCCGCTTCCGGAAGATGAACCAGGATTTCCTTTTCGCCGGGCTGCGCGAGGTGCAGCACCGGCTGTCCGGCGCTGACTACCTGCCCCGCATTGCAGTTATGCGCGGTGATGATGCCGTCACTTTCGGCGGCCAATGCGGTGTAATTCAGTTGTCTGGTTTGTCCGGTATGGGCCGAACGCGTGGCATCCAGCCGCGCGTGCGCAGCATCGGCGGCGGCCTGTTTCTGGTCGAGCATGGCAGCCGACGCGAAGCCCTTCTCGCGCAGGTTGCGGTAACGCGCCAGCTCGGCATCGGCCAGGACGGATGCGCTGCGCGCTTCAGCTTCTCCGGCCGCACCTGCTTGAGCGGCCAGTTGGTAGTCATTGGGTTCCAGCCGCGCCAGCACCTGCCCGCGCCGCACCGTATCGCCGAGGTTTGCCTTGCATTCGATTATCTTGCCGCCGACGCGGAAGGCAAGTGACGCTTCGTGCCGCGCACGCACTTCGCCGGGCAGGCTGAGCGCGGTCTCGCCGGCTTCCATGGCGACGCGCACGGTCTTCACCGGGCGCAATGGCTCGGGGGGCGCAGCTGGCTTGCCGCAGGCGGCCAGCAACAGGATCAGGGGCAGGCAGATGGTTTTACGCATGGCGGGGCTCCTTGTTGAACGTGCCCTGCCACAGGGCGCGCAGGGCGGCATCCAGTTCGGTCAGGTAATCGGGGCGCAACATCGCGGCAACTTCCTCGTCGGCGCAACCGGGCGCGCAGCAGCCGGCCAGTTGCCATAACCCGAGGATCAGGGCATAGGAACGCATCAGCAGGCGCACGCCGCCGATGCCATCCGGTAGGGGAAAGTGCGTGCGCAGCAATTCGCCTGCCGTCCCCAGCCGCTCCGCCATGCGCTGCTCGAACGCCTGCGCGGACTCCGCTGTGACTCCTTTTTGCATCAGCCCCGCAACCAGCGTTGCGAGCGGCAGGAAGGCGGGGGCGCCGACGATGTATTCGCGCGTCAATTGCATCATGTCGTCGAGGGTCATGCGCTCCGGCTTCGAGGCGCGCGCGATCAGTGCGGCGAAGAAAATCTGCGCATGCCGCTCGTGCGCGGCCAGCAGCAAATCTTCCTTGCTCCTGAAATACAGATAGACCGTGCCTTTCGCCAGCCCGGCCTTGCCCGCCACTTCGGCCACGCTGGGAATGCGCTCGGGATGCTGCAGCCACAGCGAGACAGCCGCGTCCAGCAATTGAGTGATGCGATGTTCGCGCGCTTCCGCGCTGGCAGGCGGCCTGGGCATTCGTGACTCCCGGTCAGTTAATGGCGCAATAATAAATGACCGGCGGTCATGGCTGCAAGGAACGGATTGCGAGAGGGGGTGCAAAGGGGGCTGGCGCAGCTTGCCAGCCGCACTATAATGGTTGCGCTTTCGCCATGTCCGGGAACGCCTTGTTTAACGCTAAAAAGGAGAAACGCAATGAAGAAATGGATCGCGCTTGCCGGTATGAGTTTGCTGTTCGTTGTTTCTGCTCCGTCGTTTGCCGGGGCGCAACAGGAAAAAATGAAGCACTGCAACAAGGAAGCCAAGGACAACGCGCTGAAAGACGACGAGCGCAAGGCATTCATGAAAGATTGCCTCGGCAGGAAGGCCGACGCAGCACTCGCCGACAAAAAAACCGCACAGCAGGAGAAAATGAAGAACTGCAACCAGGAAGCCAGGGATAAAGAGCTGAAAGGCGGCGAGCGCAAGAAATTCATGAGCGCCTGCCTGAAAGGTTGATTGCGGTTTTTCATACACGCCCGGGGCGCACGCCGGTTCGTGTGTCCCGGTTCATTCCATGAGTGATTTTGCTGAACGCCTGATCCGCTGGCAGCGCCGCCACGGTCGCCACGGCCTGCCGTGGCAGGGCGCGGATGCTTACCGCGTATGGCTGTCCGAGATCATGCTGCAACAAACCCAGGTTGCTACCGCCCTCCCATATTTCCAGCGCTTTGTCGCGCGTTTTCCGGACGTTTCAACGCTGGCCGCAGCGAGCGAAGATGAAGTGCTGGCGCTCTGGAGCGGGTTGGGCTACTACGCGCGCGCGCGCAATCTGCACCGTGCCGCGCAAACCGTCATGCAGCGGCATGGCAGCAAATTCCCCGGCAACTTCGACGATATTCTCGCGCTGCCCGGCATCGGTCGCTCCACCGCCGCCGCCATCGGCGTCTTCGCATTTCGCAAGAAACACGCGATCCTGGACGGCAACGTCAAGCGGGTGCTGGCGCGCTATTTTGCGATTGCGGGGGCTACCGGCGAGAAAAAAATCGAGGCGCAACTCTGGTGCAAAGCAGAAGCCTTGTTGCCGACACGCGGCTTGGCGAGCTATACGCAAGGACTGATGGATCTGGGCGCACTGGTCTGCACGCGCGGCAAACCGCAATGCGGCGCCTGCCCGCTGCGCGCGGATTGCTCGGCGCACCAGAGCGGGCGCACGGAACAGTTTCCTTCGCCCCGGCCCCGCAAAGCACTGCCCGAAAAGCACAGCACGTTCCTGCTGCTGTTGAACGGGCCAGACATCCTGTTGGAAAAGCGTCCGGCTACCGGCATCTGGGGGGGGCTGTGGTGCCTGCCGCAAGTGGATGGCGCACCGGGCGAGAGTGTCGACCGCGCGCGGGAGTACGGCGTGGATGCGACGCAGGCGCAGGATCTTCCCGCCTTCACGCACACTTTTACCCATTTCAGGTTGCACATCACACCGCTGCTGTGGAGGCTTTCTGATAAGCCCGGACAGGGGCAGGAGCCGGGCAGGGTGTGGCTGGATGTGGAAGATGCCATGCGTGCTGCCATCCCGTCTCCGGTGCGCAAATTGCTGCACCGGATAACGGTCTGATACGCTAAACTTTGTCTCTGAATTCAGGGTAAGGAGCAATAAAAGCAATGGAAAAAGTAACGAAAGCCGTATTTCCGGTAGCCGGCATGGGCAGCCGCTTTCTGCCCGCCACCAAGGCCAGCCCCAAAGAGATGATGCCGGTGGTGGACAAGCCGCTGATCCAGTACGCGGTGGAAGAGGCGGTGGCGGCGGGCATCACCGACATGGTGTTCATCACCGGTCGCAACAAGCGCGCCATCGAAGACCATTTCGACACCGCTTACGAGCTCGAATCCGAACTCGCGGCACGCGGCAAAAAAGAGCTGTTGCGCATGGTGCAGGAGGTGATCCCCAAGCACGTCAACTGCATCTACATCCGCCAGACCGAGGCGCTCGGACTGGGCCACGCCGTGCTGTGCGCGAAACCGGTGGTGCAGGACGAGCCGTTCGCGGTGATCCTGGCAGACGACCTGATTGATGGCGAACCGCCCATCATCAAGCAGATGGTAGATGTGGCGCAACGGAACCAGTGTTCGGTGCTCGGTGTGCAGGATGTGCCGCGCAGCCACACCGGACAATACGGCATCGTCAGCGCGACCAACCTGGAGCCGGGCGTTGAGCTGGTGCATGGCATTGTCGAAAAACCCAGCCCTGACGTCGCCCCTTCCACGCTGGCGGTGGTGGGACGCTATATCCTGACGCCGCGCATCTTCCATCACCTGGCGCAGGTGAAGCCGGGGACGGGGGGCGAGATCCAGTTGACCGACGGTATCGCCGCGCTGCTGCGGGAGGAAAAATTGCTGGCTTACCGTTTTAACGGCATCCGCTACGACTGCGGCTCCAAGCTGGGCTACCTCAAGGCGCAGGTGGCCTTCGGGCTGAAACACGAAGATCTGCGCGACGGGTTTGCCGATTATCTGGCAAATTTGAAATGACACCGTATTGCGCTTACCCGCAGCACACATCAAACTGAAGAGGCACCATGTTTCCGCTTTCACGCATCGCCCCAACTGCAATTCTCGTGCTGTCCCTTTCCGCGTGCAGCACCGTCCAGGTAGGGCGGGATTTTGACGTGCGCGCGTTCGAGGCTAAAGTCGAGCGCGGTGCCTCCACCCGTGACCAGGTGCGCGGCTGGCTCGGCGCACCCGCCAGCACGGGGGCTAACGTGGATACCGGCGGCGAACGCTTCGAGGAGTGGGTCTATTATTTCGCTTCGGGGCGGATGAGCGATACCTCCGCCATGCGGGTGAAAATGCTGCAAATAAAGTTTGACAAGCAAGGGATCGTGCGCGGTTACAACTGGTCCGCTTCCGGTCAGTAGCCGCTTCGCCCAGCGCATTGAAAAAACTGTGGTGCTCGGGAAACCGGGCGGCGGGAGTTTTCTGCAACACCAGGTTTTCCGTGATGCCATTTTTGCCGTTCATACAAGATGATTGAGTTTGACGGTATCCAGGCCCAGAAAAAACTGGTCGCCGCCCTGCTGGATGGTCGCCGCTACCCCCATGTGGCGAAGTCGGTGCGGGTGGTTGAGACACATATCTCCTGGGTGCTGCTGGCCGGGCGCTACGCATACAAGATCAAGAAAGCCGTCAAGCTGGGTTTTCTGGATTTCACCGCGCTGGAAATGCGCCGCTTTTTCTGCGCGGAAGAAATACGCCTCAACCGCCGCCTGGCGCCCAATATCTATCTGGATGTCGTTCCCCTGGGCGGCGCTCTGGAGCAGCCCGAACTGGGCGCGCAACCTGCGCTCGAGTATGCCGTCCGGATGAAACGCTTCGCCTCTGCCGCGCTGATGGATCGCCTGCTGGCGCGCGGTCGGGTAACGCCCGGCCATATTGATGGCCTGGCCGCCACCCTGGCGCGCTTTCACGGCAGCCTGCCCGCAGCGGAAACCGGTTCGATGTTTGGCGGCGCCACCGCGATCCGCGCAGCGGCGCTGCAAAATTTTGAGCAATTGCGCCCGCTGCTGAAAGAGTCCGACGATCACAGGGTGTTGGGCGAGTTGCGCCATGCCACCGAAACTGCCTATACCGCCTGCGAAGGGCGTTTTGAGGAGCGCCGGGCGCAGCGGTCTGTGCGCGAGTGCCACGGCGACCTTCACTTTGGCAACATCGCGCTCATCGGCGGCGAACCCATCCCTTTCGATGGCATCGAATTCAATCCGGAACTGCGCTGGATAGACGTGATGAGCGAAATCGCTTTCCCGGTCATGGATCTGTTGCAGCACCGGCGGCCCGATTTCGCTTACCGCTTGCTGAATGTTTATCTGGAAGCCACCGGCGATTACGGCGGCGTATCCGTGCTGCGCTTTTATATCGCCTACCGCGCCACGGTGCGCGCCAAGGTCGGCGCCATTCGCGCTGCGCAGGCGGGTATCCCCGGGCGCGAAGCCGCAAATGCGCTGGCGGACTGCCGCAGCTATATCGCTTTGGCCAGGGATGCGCTCGACCGCAAGCGGCCCGCCCTGATCATCACCCACGGCCTGCCTGGCTCCGGCAAAAGCACCTTCGCGCAGGCTGCGCTGGAACGCTGGCACGCGGTCCGCGTCCGCTCCGATGTGGAGCGCAAGCGATTGTTCGGGCTGGCACCGCTGGCAAGCAGTCGGTCACGGGCGGGAGGAGGGCTGTACGGCGCTGCCGCAACCTGCCGCACCTACGCGCGCCTGCTGGAACTGGCTCGGGAACTGCTGGTGGCCGGATTCCCGGTCATCGTGGATGCCGCCTTCCTCAAGCGGGGTGAGCGCGATCAGTTCCGGGCGCTCGCTCGTTCGCTGGCAGTTCCGTTTGCCATCGCCTCGATTGAAGCTGGCGAGGCTACCTTGAGGGCGCGCATCCTGAAGCGGCAGCGTCAGGCGAACGATGTCTCCGAGGCAGACCTTGCCGTGCTGGGCAGATTGCAGGCCGTACAACAGCCGCTTTCACAGTTGGAGCAGGGTTGCGCGGTAGTGATCCGCAACGATGAAGAGCGCAGTATTGCCAGGAATGAGCCGACCTGGGATAAACTGGAGCGGTTGCTGCTTTTCCCGAGTTGAGCCCGTGCCCGTTATTGCGCCTTGTTGAACACGGTTCCCAGAAGATTTGTCTTCGACAGGTGGCGCAGGGCGTCATCAATCTCGCGCTTGGTCGTTGAGCCGTTTGCCACCACCATCAGGATGCAATCAATTTGCGGGATGACGGCTATGGCGTCATCGCTGTGCAGCAGCGATGGCAGATCAAAGATGGTGATGCGCGTATCGTAGTGTTCGCGCAGTTCCTTAATCAAGCCGGAAATCGTGCTCGAAGAAAGGGTTTCCGAAGGGTTTCTTGCAGCGTTTCGGGTCGGCAGCACCACCATTCGCGGTATATCCGGGTTGACGAGAATGTCCTCCAGACTGGCTTGCCCATCCAGCAAATCGTTCAGCGAGCGTTCCATGGGCAAGCCGAGATAGGCTCCTATTCTCGGTTGGCGCAGGTCGAAATCAACCAGCATGGAAGTTCGGTCGGTTTTCTGGGCGACACTCATGGCGAGGTTGATAGCGACTACGGTTTTCCCTACGGCTGGAGTGGGTGAAGTGACGGCGAGTGTGCGCCAGCCGTTCTCTTCCATCGTTTGCAGAATCTGCGTGCGCAGCACGTCGAAGATCAGACTGGTCGGGTCATTCTTGTTGAACGCGAATATGCGGTTCTTCTCCAGGTGTGCCGCATTGAGCTTGACCACGCGCGTCTGATGGTAGTTGACCTCCACCATGTCGTCGGCGAGGCAGGAAAGCTTCCCGGGTTGATGCTCCTGTTGCGGTCGGGTGGCGCAGGCGGTTTTATCCTGCTGCTGTTTGGCTTTCTCTATGGCTAGTTTGATACGTTCCATTATTTGCTCTCAAGACAATCTGGCATGTATTTTTGACAACACGGTATCCAGCGGCATGTAGAAGAGGTGTATTGCGGCAGATCCCGCAATCAAGGCGCCGATGAATGCGATGGCCGACAGCTTGAGCAACCGTTTCTTGCGCATTTCTTCTTCGCGAATAACAAGATAGGGGATGACGGCCAGTGGCGGGTGGCCCAGGGCATGCGCCAGCGCATCCACTCCCCGTATCCGCTGGTCTACGGTAGTCATCAGCACGAGCATTCCACCCGATGACACGAATGCGATAACCAAGCCCATTACAAAAATCTTCCAGCGGTCAGGCTTGTACGGTTTTTCCGACATTAACGGGGGTTCGAGCAGCGAAAAACGTTCAGCCTTATTCTCGCTTTCCATGTTTTCTGCGATTTTCGCGTTCATCTTCTTGTTGTAGATTTCCTCGTATTTTTTTTGCGCGTTGTCGCGGTCGCGGGTTAGTATCTCCAGCCCCTGTTTTACCCTTGGCGTCAATTCCATGGCATGTTCGTTCTGGGTGATTTTTACCTGCAGCGTTTTTCGCTGCTGTTCGAGCGATTCCATCCTGGCTTTGGCGGAGTCTACTTTTGTCTGAACAAGATATACGGCCAGAGTGGTGGAGGCAGCGGGTGAGCTTTGCGTATCCCGCACCTCTGCCGCTTGCTCCAGCGCCGCAATCTTCTGTTTGATCGCCCGCAGATCCGGGTGCGACTCCGTATAGATGGCAGAGAGTTTGGCGTGATCGGCTTTAAGCCGATGCAGCTCCTGGGAAGGTAGTTCCCCGGTGCCGGTTTTGGCGGCAGACATCTCGGCTTCCAATGAGCGAATCTCGTCTTTGATGCTCCGGATATCCCGCTCGACCTCGCGCAGATCGGTCTCGGCGCGGCTCAACATAGTCACCCGCAACCCTTCCTGTTCCGGCAGGTTGTTGATGTTCTGTCTTTTGTAAGTTGCGATCATGCCCTCAAGGCGGTCAACCTCCGCCTTCAGTTTGTCCGACTCCTGCGTGAGGAAAAGTGTGGCCTCTGTTGCGCTCTCGGTGCGCAGCTTGATGTTCCAGTTCAGAAATAGGGCAACGAGGTCCTTGGTCACGTTATATGCTATGTCCGAGTGCCGATCATCGAACGACAGCTTGAAGGCGATGGTTGTCTTGCCGGTACGATAGTTTTGCATGGCGTCAACATTCACCAGTTCGATGCCGATGCGCCCCCTCATTCCATCAACCAGCTCGGTGGCGGTCTGCAAGCCGCCGCTATCCTTGAAAATGTTGTGCTTGCTGGCGATGCGCAGCAGGCTTTCGCGGGTCAACACGCGCTGTTTGATGGTGTTGATCCGCTCGTCAAATTGAGACTTGATCGCCGATGGTACGATGTTGTCGGGAACCTGCTGCGACTCCACCATGATGGCTCCGGTAGACCGGTAGATCGGCGGCATGGAGATGGCGATGGCGGCTGCGGCCAGCAGAACCACCAGGAATGTTCCGGCCAGGTAGAGCGCCCGGCGCCGCGCGATAGACAGGTAATCCTGCAGAGTCAGTTGATATTCGGTTGCCATATTTAAAAAAAGTAGTGTTGCTAAAAGTTGGAGCGCGTGTAGACAAGCGAAAGCCCAACCAGGTTCGATGAGGTATTCAATTTACCAAACTCGCGCGTCCGGCGCTGGTAATGCGTTCTCGCCGCCCAGGAGGCGTCGAGGTCGTGCTGCAGCCAGATATCCAGAGTGCGGTTGGACTCGTCCGTTATGGAGCGGTTTTTCCGCCAGCTCAAATTGATGCCGGCCCTGCTGCGCTCGCCCAACTCGCGGCTCCAGTCTGTACCCACCTGGTCGGAGGTGATAAAGCTGCCCAGGCCGCTGTTGGAAACCTGGCGCCCCGCATTCAATGCCAGGTTGTCTCGCGGATCCGCATAGCGGGCGGTCGTCATGTATTGCGAACTGCCGCTGCCGCTGCCTTCCCGGGATTTGTCCATCTGCGCGGAGCAGTCCAGCCGCTCGGAAATCTTCAGACTCAACCCAAGCGTGGCGCTGGTTCGCCTGCTTAACGCACCTCTCCTGGACTGCTTTTGATCGGTATAGGACAAGCTCAAAAATGGCGCAACACTTTCGCTCCAGTCGTGGGTAATTCTCAACCCGGCGGAGCGCGCATCGTAGCCCACATAAGTGCCGCCTTTATAGGAGGCGTTTGAGTAGGAACCATTTGCCGCAAGCGTGCTGCGCCCGTTCAGGGTTTTGTTCCAATTGGCGGACAGGGTGCGTGTATAACGTGTGCCGTCCCCCGCCGTCACGCGCGTCGCGCCGGCTTCGGTGGTGCGGGTCGCAGCTTCTTCGTATCTGGCCGACAGGCCGAGATCGCCGGTCTCGTTCGGGCGCAGCCAATTAAGGGATATGCTGGGGTCTTCGCGGTTCAAGCTCAAAGCGGTATTTGAGCTGCGCGCCACCTGGAGGTTCATCCCGGCTCTCCACTCGTTCGCTCCGTCAGTTCTGGTCAGCGTGTATCCGGGTTCGAGCAGCGTGCGCCACATTCCTCCCCGGTTGGTTGGCGTCATGGCAGGGTTGGTCTCATACTCCACCGAAATGCGCGAGGTCGCGGTATGCTGCCAAGTGTCGGCCCACCCTTGCTCTGCCTGGAACAGGAGCGCCGCAAGCAGGGTGACCATGCCGACAAACCGGCGCGAGAGCAACATCCTTCTCCTTTTTCCAGTTAATGTTAGCGTGAGAAAATTCGCGTAGAGTCATGGTGCGGGGCGTTCAGCCGCTGGCTCATGGCACCACGATGGTATCGCCTGCTTTGAGCTGGATGTTGGTCGCCATATCCTTGCCGGAAATGATGTCCTTGTAGCGCACGGGTAGCACATCCTGCCCGTCTGATTTCGCGCGGATCACCTTGATGCCGCTCTCGTCGGCGAAACGATCCAGTCCGCCGACCATGCTGATTGCCTGCAACACTGTCAGGGGGCCGCTGAGAGCTAATATCCCCGAGCGAGCAACCTTGCCCAGAACGTAAGCACTGTTGCCGCCAGTTCCCGTTATTACCACCGTAACCACGGGCTCGGGAATGTAGGTCTTCAGTTTTGCGGTAATGGCCTGCTCGGCTTCCGGTGTGCTGAAGCCCGCCACCTCGACTCTCCCTGCCAGCGGAATCGTGATACTGCCGTCCGGCAGAACTACCACCTGGCTCCGCAAGGAATCTTCGTGCCAGACCGAAACCTGCACCGAATCCCCCTGGCGCAACCGGTAGATATCCGGATTGTCCGCAGCGATGGTCGGCCCGGCCATCGCGCACAGCAAGGAAAGTACTGCAAGCAATTTTTTTATCATTTCGTTATTCCTTTGCAAGAAAGGCCAACCGTTCTGCGCAACCTCATAATCCTGTTCAACCCATCATACCCAGAACATGCCGCTACAGCAATTTGCCCGGGAATCCGCCGGGTGTTGCGGGGATGGTGCTGCGCGCTGTCGCACGCTGTGTGCGAAAACCTGCGCATGCTGTCACGGAGCCGAGTGGCCGATCAGCCAGAACCGATCTTCGCTCCGCACCGCCTGCAACATGGCATCCAGAAAAGCCTGCTGGAGCAGAAACGACTCCTGCTCGTTGCCCGATATGGCGGAAACTCGCACCAGGATTCCGTCCGGCACCTTTCCGGTCAGGCCGTAGCCGATTGCTGCCACCTTCTGCTCGATCCAGCCGCGCGTCAGAGCATCGCCCACCCTGATCCAGTAAGTGATCGGCTCGTTGCGGGCGCCCTGTTTCGCCACCAGGCGCATCACCGGTATCTGCCCGATAGCGGTGTCAACGAAAGTCTTGGTTTTGCCCTGTATGTCAAAACCGCTGGACGCATAGCAGATTTCTGGCCTGTGAGCGTGCAGGTCGGTTTTTTGCGTCCCGCCGTAGGCGATCGAAAGCATGATGCGTTCGCCACGGCCATTGGTATAGGTGCGGGAAAGCGTCTGGTTGTAAATCTTGCCGAGCGCATCTTTCACGGAAGGGTTCACGATGTGACCAGCAGTGGCTGCATCCACCTTCCACTCGCCAAACATTTCCGGGATCATGGTCTCGAGGTTGAATTTCGCACCCTGGCCCGTTTGCATCGGGGCGGGCGCCATGAATGCAGTCAAGGCGACCGTTGCCATCATGAGTGCGCCCAGAGCCATGCTGGCTGCCGAAGGCATTCTCATGGCCCGCCACCTGCGCGCAGCGCGGTTGTTGCTGCTCGCCTTTTTATCATGAGCTGCAGCGCGGTGTCTGCGGTCAGAATCAACATCAGCGCGCTCAGGAACAGAATCATGCCGGCAAAGCCATGGAGGAATCCCTGCCCCGCCGCATCGCCAAAATAATAGGTGATCAGCGTGAGGGTAATGACGCGTATAACGTTTGCGGCAAATGAGATGGGCACGATTAAAATGGCCAGCACCACATTGCGGAACACCGAGGTGTGGCGGACAATGTTCAGGTAAAACAAACCCAGCGATTCCAGCGTCAGAAGCGTTTGCAGCCCGGCGCAGGCATCCGCCACGAGAAGCTGGTATTGGCCGATTTGCAGGATGACGCCGTTGCGGGCAATGGGGTAGCCGACCCAGAACAGAATGTTTTCGGTCACGTAAGATACCGCCATTTTCATCGGCATGGTGAGTACGATCACGATGGTGCCCGGCAAGGGAATCATGAACAGCAGAAAAAACAGCGGGAACCACACCACCTTCAGCGCGCTGCTGCCGCGCTTTACCAGCAGAACACCGGCGAGTACCCAGATAAAGGAACCCATTTCAAACGCCATGATTTCCTGCGAGCGCCCGGTCACATACAGCAATAGCCCCACAACAAAAACCACCCACCCTGCAAGCGAGGATGGCTTGCCCTCGCTTTTTGCCATCATGTCCGGCCATAGCCGGTACAGGAGCCATAGCGCGAGCGCGAGGATGATCGGCCCATGCGCCTGTTCTTCGCTGGCCCACAACCCGTTGAACAAATCGTAGAGGGTGGGGGCGTACAAGGCTGCTGCACCCAGCATGACGGGCCACCACTCGGGTGTCGCTGCTTTCAGGCCGGGCAGCTTGGCCGAGAGGGAAGAAATAGCTGGGTTGCCCATCAGTTGTAGTCGTTAAGCGGACAAAATTCCACAGCGTGATCGCCACCAATCAGGCGGCGTGTCGGTGTGCGACCCGTTGTCGGCATGGCGTTCGCTGCCCGAGTCTGTCGCACCGTAAAATTCGGATGCTGCGTCAGGCACCCACCTTCTCCCTCCGCAGGGAGAAGGAACGGGCTGGCTCCATCGGGCGTTTTAGCTTGTGGTTCAATAAGACTAGTTACCTGGTGCGGGGCCGAGAGGCTTCGCCGTCAGGCCGTTGTCCGGGGCAGTAGCAGCAGAGGCGGCGGGGGAGGCCGCTACCGGCGCCGACGCACCCAGGTACTCAATCTTGGCTGACGAGCGCAAGTGTGCGATTTCGGCATCCATGGCTTCTTTTACTTTCTTGTTGACCAGAAATCTTTCGATCTGAGGTGCGGCATCCTTGGCGGCGACCGGAGCGTTCCGGATGTCAACGATCGCGTTGATCAGGACATTCCCGCCTTCCCTGACAATGAACAGTTGGGATTTCGGCATGGCCAGCAGCTTCGCCGACATTTCCGGAGGCATGTCCGTGCTGGAACGCGACAACTGGCCGCGCGCGTGCCTGACCCCGTTCTTTTCAAGCCATGCCGCCACTTCGTCCAGCGACTTGGCGGCATCCAGGGCACGCTTGAAGTTATCACTGAAATCGTTGCCGGACATGACCAGTTGTTTCATGTCGAACTGCTTGCGCTGCGAAAAGAACTCCGGATGCTTCTGGTAATAGTCGTCTACCTCGACCGCAGATGGCTTGGAGAGCCTGGAAGTTACGCTCTGAACATAGGTTTGCGCGACGACTTGAGCTTTGGCGCGCTCCACCGCCTTCATGACATCCGGAGTGCGGTCCATCTTGTTGCGTGCCGCCTCGGCAAGAATCAACTGGCGGTCGATCAGCGATTCCAGCAATTGTTTGGTCGCCGCATCCTGCTGGCCGGGCGGGATGTTGGCNNTTTTCCGCGTCCTTACTGCCGCATGCCGCCAGGCTTGCAGCAAGGGCTACCGCCATTATTGTGCAAAGCGCGTATTGGTGCGGCGCAGGTTTTTTTTCTTCGGTAAGCGGGAAAAAATCAAAGCGGTGCAAAATATTTCTCCTTCAATGGTGCCGATTTGGCGTCTGTACAAAAATAAAATTCCAATGCGGCATCTTGCAAATAACCCGACATAAAACGGCGTCTCGATTGCCGGAAAAGCTCTTCGGCTTCATCCTGTCAAGCAATTTGCGAAACGCTGTACTACTGGTCCGGCACAGAATGAAGCATGTGAGACCGTCCGCGTTGAGCATATCGGAGCACGAGCAGGCTCAAGGCGTTCGACAAGTTCAGGCCGAACGGGCTTGTTACCTTATTCGTGCCGGCCAAACTGGCGCAGGCGCACAAACTATACGCACATGACTCGCCTGTCAATTGTACTTCAGTTCCATGTTGCGAGTTTTTGATCTGTCCGGTTCTGTAGCACGCAATCTGTCCGGTTGTCCTATTGCCCGAGGAGGGCGATATGAAGCCGACAAAAGTACTACAGGAGATCAGTAGTGTCCGGAGATTCGATAGATAACGCATGATAACCCTTTGAGCAACCATTACTAAATGGCATATTTCTCTGTAACCGATTTCAACTTGCGCCAAGCTTCTGACTTTTGTCAGGAGTCCGCATATGCACACAGGGAAACTGGTTTTCGCTCAACTATTGATCCGGCACAGTTTGAACTTGTTCAATTCGTGCCGGGCCAGCAGGATGGCCCATCAGGCAAAGGCTCGCGCCGCATACTGTCTTCTGCCAACTCGAGCTATAGCTTCACGAACGGCATATCCTTGATCGGCAGCCCCATGCGCTTGCCGCTGGCGAGTTGTACGCTGGATCTGTTGCCCGGCAGCAAGTCTTTCAACGACAAGGTGAGGCGTTTGTTTGCGTCAATGCCAAAACTTGCCACGAAGCGCTTTTCGCCGATAGTGCAGGGTGGGTCGGCGCAGATGAATTCCGAATCGCCGGGGTTCAGCTCGCGCAAGGCGATGTCTTCGCGCCGCAGCATCTGCAATGGAACGAGACTGCCACCCTCCATCCCGTAAACCATTTCCGGCCTCACCATGGTGGAGCGCTCGATCACCACAAGCCCCAGCCGGGTCGCTCCTTCGCAGGCGGCATTGATGTGTTTGTTGGTTACCGCGCCTGCGCTTGGATAGGCGGTTCCCTTCGGCACCACCGGCACCAGGACATAATCCCTTGTCTCCTTGTCCCAGCCGCGCAGGCAGTAGTCGTGAACCAGTTTCTGGCTGAGGTCTTCCCCGGCATAGCGGCAGGCGCCGCGCGCGATGGCCTCGAACGGAAGCTCGCAATGCACCGGGCGGCCATCGAACTGCTCGCGCACCCGCTGCGCCACGCCCAGCAGCAGGCTGGAGCCGCCAACCAGAAAAATTCTTTGCACCTGGGATTTGTCGGCACCGTATTTTCTGGCTGCTTCCAGCGCCCGATCCAGGGTGCGTACCACTAGGCCGTACAGGCTCGCCCCGCGCATTTCCGGGCGCGGTTTTTCCAGGAGTTCGCGCAGCCCGCCAGCGGTGAAGGTGTGACAAAAACGTCGCCCGGTGGCGCTGTTGTGGTGCTCGACTTCGACGCGCTCTTCGCCGCCGGAAAGGCGCACTTTGGCGTCTTCTGCGGCGCGCAGCAGGGCGATGCCCGCATCCGCCAGTTCCTGATCCGCAAGCTGCTGGCCTTCCTGCATCTGCCGCAGCAGCCACTGATCCACCAATGCGCCGCCGATTTCTTCGCCGGCGCGACCGAGCACGTCGCATAGCCGGGTTTCCGCCGCGCCGAAGTCGCGCGTCTTGACCACCGATACATCCAGCGTGCCGCCGCCAAAATCCATCACCACATAAACCTGGCCTTCGCGCACGTGGGCTTCGTAGCCGAGAATGCAGGCGGTGGCTTCATCCAGCATGCGCACCGTCCCGCGATAGCTCTTCAGCACCGCGTCCTGCAACCAGTCGGCATATTTGTCGTAGGCCTCCACCGGCAGAGTGACTACCAGATCTTCGCCGGAGCGGATGGCTGCCGACATCAGCACCTGGCCGATCAGGTCTTCGGCGGCCTGGCGCGGGGTGATCAGGTCGCCGTTGACGCGGCGCGCGCGATTGTTGTCGCGCAAAATGTCGAGTTTGAACTTGCTGAAGGTGTTGCGGTGGCTGGCCAGCCCGGCGTTCTCCACGTCGGCACCTGTACGCAGCAGGTTGCTTGCACCGTAATGCGCCAGCGACGGGATCACCGCCGATTCCTGCGCGGCGTTTTTTCCCGGCACCCGGTAACGGTACGTTTTTGACAGGCCCTCCAGATACAGGGTTTCTGCCCGGCGCGTGTCCGGGTTCCAGCGCGCCAGCACGGTGTTACAGGTACCAAAATCCAGCGCCAAGGTCATATAAGGGCACCTCTAAAAATTGCACTTCGACAGGCTTAGTGCGAACGGCCATTGTTGTAAATCAGCAAATTACCCGTTCGTGCTGAGCCTGTCGAAGCATGAACGGGTAATTTTTAGAGGTGCCCTTATTTCGATAGTTTGCCGCCCGGGAATTCGGGGCGGTTTTCAGAATGTTTCATCGGGCGCGTCTTCGATCTCGATGGCGTGGCGGTCGGAAGATTCGGCGCACGTGTTTACTGTGATACCCGCGCCGACAAATATTTCCTGAAACGCGCACAATATTTCCAGCAACCCCCAATTGCGGGTGTCGGCCTCGCCGCCCCGCATGGCAGCAAGCAGCCTGGCGTGGCGGGCGTAATCCTCTGGCGTGCCGCCCACCACCGCATTGAGCAGGTCGGCGTCGCCAGCGCAGGCCGCCGCCCAGAATACAGGGTCTCCGGTTGTCTGCGCGCAGCAAGCGGGGTCTACCAGCCGCGCCATCAGCCGCTCTGGCCAATGCCCGCTCTTTGCCGCTGCAGCGGTCCGGGCTGCATCCACAATGCCGCACTCGTGGCCGAGATAAAGGCCGCGCGCCCTGATGAAAGGGTCATCGGCCAGCAGATCGGCGCGCAATTGCGCGTTGTCCGGTTTGCTGGTGCGCCACCAGTCAAAAATATCCGCCAGGCCTTCAGGCAGATCGCCGCCGTTTTCTGCTTCGAGTGTGCGCAGCCGCCGGTAGGCGGTCACCGCGCGTTCGACAGCGGCGCGATGGCGCGGGTTGCCGGGGCGGGCGTGGCTGTCGGCCCAGCGTTCGCACAGGTCGAGAACTTGCGCCAGCTTGAGGGAGCGGCAAGCATCGAACAGGCCGTCTTCGTCGCCGACACGCTTGAGGTTGTCCACGCTGCCTGCCGCGTCCGCGCCGCTGCCGGTCAGCGCCTCGCGGTAGGCGGTCATCAGAAGGCGGTCGCGGCTGGCAGCCACCGCGCGCGCCAGCCGCTCGCGTAGCGGTTCGGGGGCCAAAGCGTAAGCCTGGATCAGGTAGTGGCCGCTCTCGTCCCGGAGAGCCGCATAGCGTTCCGGTTCTCCCGCCACCAAGGCGTGCAGCGCTTCCAGCGCCGGGCTGCCGGGCTGCCTTTTCTGCGCGGTGATGAGCCGCTCCAGATCGCCCGATTGGGAGCGCACCCAGGCGCCATAGATGGCGTCGTTGACGCCCTCATCCGCCACCGGCAGGCCGCGCGCAAAGGCCGCTACCGCCTTCAGGGTTTCCGGGGGGGAGCCAAAGTTTGCCAGCGCGAGAATATCCCGGCTGACTATTGCGGTTGCCGCAGATGCCGACGGCCAGCCTAGATGCGCAAGAATAACTGCAACCCGCACGTTCGGCGCGCGCGCCCAGTATTCCCACAAAGCCAGCAGTTTCGCGGCGTCGCGCTCTGGAGAGAGTTGCCGCAGGATGTCTTCCATGCGCGCGGCGTCCGGATGGCCTTCACCCAGCGCTTTCGCGAGGGCGATGGTTGAGGCTGCACTGCCTGGTTGCCTTCCCTGTGCGCGGATGATATGCCCCAGCGTTTCCGACCGGGAACGCGCCCAGGCTTCGAAAATGGCGTCGTTGGCGCTTTCGTCAGCCACCGGCAGACTGCGCGCAAAAGCGGCCACCGCATCCGGAATTGCCGGAGCGGCGCCCGCAACTGCGGCTGCAAAAATGTTGCGGGCTGTTTCTGTCTGCGCCACGCACCCTTCAGGCCAACCCAGGTGAGCCAGAATGGCCGCCAATGGCTTGGTCGGTACCCGCGCCCAGTACTCCCATGCGGCTACTACCTTGTCGGCGTGGTGCGCGCTCGAGTGCTGCCGCAAAACATCGGCGATCCGCGCGGCGTCCGGATGGCCTTCGTTCAGCGCTTCAGCCAGTGCGGTCGCCGAGGCCGGGTCGGGCGAAGCAGCAAGTGCGCGGATTGCGGAGTGGCGCCGGAACCTGCCCAGCAGAAAAGTGCTGTCATGGAGCTTGCGCCTGTTTTCCTCGGTTGTCATTTGGCCATCTCGTTCCGGTTCCATTTTATCAGTGATACTGCGTTGATCCTGAAATCCTCTGTTGACCGGAGTGTAGGTGCGAATTCACCTCGCAGAGGTTAGCTTTGCATAGCCGTCTGACTAAGCTGGCAAACAACGCCAGCAAGTCATCGGTTATTGCACCCTTTGGGTGTTCGCACGCTCAACGTGTTATGTGCGAATGAATTCGCACCTACAAAGGCTGCGTAACCTATTGAAACACCAGTATTCTCTTCGCTAATTGAGGAATTTAGGTTGATTTCAGCGCTCGTTGCCACCGCCTTGTCTCACTTGATAACCGGAGCCGGAATCATGCAGTTACTGGCCAGCCTTCTTCCCATACCAGCCCCGCGTGGAATTGGCGATTTTCACCACCAGCAGCATCACCGGCACTTCGATCAGCACGCCGACCACTGTCGCCAGCGCCGCGCCCGATTGAAAACCGAACAGGCTGATGGCGGCGGCCACCGCCAGCTCGAAGAAGTTGCTCGCGCCGATCAGCGCCGAGGGGGCGGCGACACAGTGCGCCACGCCCAGGCGGCGGTTGAGCCAATAGGCCAGACCGGAGTTGAACAGCACCTGGATCAGGATGGGCACGGCCAGCATGGCGATCACCAGCGGTTGCGCGACGATGGCATTGCCCTGCAAGGCGAACAGCAGCACCAGCGTCACCAGCAATGCGCCCATCGAATAGGGCGCGATATGCTCCATCGCCCGCCTGAAAGCCGCCTCGCCCTTCGCCAGCAAGCGCCCGCGCAGCAGTTGCGCGATGACGACTGGAATCACGATGTAGAACACCACCGAGACGAACAGCGTACCCCACGGCACGGCAATGCTGGCGATGCCGAGCAGCAGCGCCACCAGCGGCGCGAAGGCAAAGATCATGATGGTGTCGTTGAGCGCCACCTGCGACAGCGTGAAATAGGGATCGCCCTTCACCAGGTTGCTCCACACGAACACCATCGCGGTACAGGGGGCGGCCGCCAGCAGAATCAAGCCCGCGACATAGCTGTCCATCTGATCCTGCGGCAGGTAACCGGCGAACACGTGGCGGATGAACAGCCAGCCGAGGAAAGCCATCGAGAACGGTTTCACGCCCCAATTGACGAACAGCGTCACGCCGATGCCGCGCCAATGCTCTTTCACCCGATGCAGCGCGCCGAAGTCTATTTTCAGCAACATCGGGACGATCATCACCCATACCAGCACGCCGACCGGGATGTTTACTTTGGCGACTTCGAGGCTGGCGATGGCCTGGAGCGCATCCGGCAGAAACTGCCCGAGCAGCACCCCCGCGACGATGCACAGCGCAACCCAGAGGGTGAGGTAACGCTCGAATAGATTCATCCCGTCAGTCCTGGATGCGACCGATCTCGGCCAGTTTCTGTTTCAGCGCAAGATTGTCCAGCGATTCGATCGGCAGGCTCATAAAAAGTCGGATGCGCCGCGTCAGTTGCTCGTAGGCCTTGCGGAATGCAATGCGCTTGGCCTCATCGTCGCCCCCGGTGCTTGCCGGATCGGGGATGCCCCAATGTGCTGTAGCGGGCTTGCCAGGCCATATCGGACACGCTTCGCCCGCTGCGTTATCGCAAACAGTGAAAATAAAATCAATGCCCGGCGCGCCGACAGCGGCAAACTCGTCCCAGCTTTTGCTGCGCAGCCCTTCGGTGCTGTGCCCTTGCCGTTGCAGCAGCTCAAGCGCGAACGGATTGACTCTCCCTGCCGGCTTGCTGCCCGCGCTGTGCGCGATGAATTTGCCCTTGCCCAACACGTTGAACAGCACTTCGCCGAGGATGCTGCGCGCGGAATTGCCGGTGCACAAAACCAGTACGCTGTATTGCCTTTCACTCATTCGCTTTTCCTTTGGTGCGCCATCAACATTTTTTTCGTGGCGTCTTGCAGGTATCCGTATTGCCGCCACAACAGTTTTCTGTCAGATAGTCCACTATGCCGTTCATCGCCGCAAAATTTGCGGAGTAATAAACAAAGCGCCCTTCCTGCCTGCTTTCCACCAAGCCGGCATGGCTCAATGTTTTAAAATGAAACGACAGGATTGCTGGCGAGACATTCAGTTTCTCGGCCACCCGGCCAGCCGCCATGCCCGCCGGCCCGCTTTCCACCAGCAGGCGATAAACTGCGAGGCGTGTGGGCTGCGCCAAGGCAGCCAACGCTTTTACCACTTTGGCTGACCGCATCATCTTACGTTTCCATTATTAAATAATTGTTAAAATAACGGGGCAATTAAAGCAGGAATTTTCCACAGAAGCAATTCGGCTTTTTCAAAGCGACAGGGCTATTCGTTGTAATAATTCCGTAACACTGGCGTCTTATGATGCCCATGCCTCCAAGCACTATCGGTCCCACGGTGCCCTGGAGCAGCAATATCACTTATTATTAAGGAGTCACGATGAATCGCAAGTTGAAGCAACTTATTATCGGCACCGCAGCCACCGCTGCGGTAGTGTTTGCAAGCACGAGCCAGGCAACCGACATCACCGGTGCCGGCGCGACTTTCCCCTACCCGATCTACGCCAAATGGGCGGAGGCGTACAAGGCCCAAACCGGCACCAGCATGAACTACCAATCCATCGGTTCCGGTGGTGGCATCAAGCAGATTCTCGCCAAGACCGTGAATTTCGGTGCAACCGACTCTCCGATGAAGCCGGAAGATCAGGAAAAAAACGGTCTGACCCAGTTTCCGACCGTGATCGGCGGCGTGGTGCCGGTGGTCAACATCAATGGCGTCACCGCCGGCCAGCTCAAGCTGACCCCTGAAGTGCTGGCAGATATCTTCCTGGGCAAGATCACCAAGTGGAACGCGCCGGCGATCGCCGCTGAAAACAAGGATGTCAGCCTGCCCGATCAGGATATTACCGTGGTGCATCGTTCCGATGGCTCCGGCACGACTTTCATCTTCACCAATTACCTGTCCAAAGTCAGCCCGGAATGGAAGTCGGCGGTCGGCGAAGGCACGGCGGTTTCCTGGAAAACCGGTACCGGCGGCAAAGGGAACGAAGGCGTGGCTTCCTACGTGCAACGCATCAAGGGCTCCATAGGTTATGTCGAATATGCCTACGCCCTGCAAAACAAGATGACTACCGCACAAATGAAGAACCGCGAGGGCAATTTCGTCAAGCCCGAAGAAGAATCCTTCAAGGCTGCCGCCGCGAACGCCCACTGGGATGCCGCCAAAGGTTTTTACGAAATCCTGACGGACGAGCCGGGCAAGGCGAGCTGGCCCATCACCGGCGCCACTTTCATCCTGGTTTACAAAAATCAGGAAAAGCCGGATGCGGGCCTGGAAGTGCTGAAATTCTTCGACTGGGTCTACAGCAACGGCAGCAAGATGGCTTCCGATCTGGACTATGTTCCGTTGCCCGAGGGTGTCCAGAAGCAGATTCGCGAGTCCTGGAAGGCTACCATCAAGTCTGCGGACGGCAAGCCCATCTGGAAATAGGCCGTAGGTCAAGGCACGATAAGCAGCTATAATTTGAGGGGGCGCGATGCCCCCTCAAATCTTGAACCAAAAGAAAATTACCCCGGAATTCCTGATGCTTTCGCACGAAACGCGCATGAAGCAGCAGCTTTGGCTGGACGTTCTGTTCCGCGGCCTCACGCGCCTGTCTGCCTTTGCCGTGCTTGCCCTGCTCTGCTCCATCATCGTTTCGCTGTTGGTGGGCAGCCTGCCCGCAATCAGGGCGTTCGGCTTTGGTTTTCTTTTTAGCGCGGAGTGGAATCCGGTCACCGAGCAGTTCGGCGCGCTGGTGCCCATCGTCGGAACGCTGATCACGGCAGGCATCGCGCTGCTGATCGCTGTCCCGGTAAGCTTCGGCATCGCGCTGTTTCTCACCGAGCTTTCGCCGCGTTTTCTGCGCCGCCCCCTCGGGATCGCAATCGAACTGCTGGCAGGCATCCCCAGCATCATCTACGGCATGTGGGGGTTGTTCGTGTTTGCCCCATTGTTCGGTGATTATATCGAGCCGTGGCTCAACAGCCACCTGGGCAAAATGGCGTTGATCGGGCCGTTTTTTTCCGGCCCGCCCATGGGGATAGGCATGCTGACTGCGGGCATCATCCTGGCCATCATGGTGATCCCTTTCATCGCCTCGGTGATGCGCGACGTGTTCGACATCGTGCCCCCCCTGCTCAAGGAATCCGCTTACGGCCTCGGCGCAACCACTTGGGAAGTGGTGAGGTACGTGGTGCTGCCCTACACCAAAATTGGCGTGGTCGGCGGCATCATGCTCGGGCTGGGGCGCGCGCTGGGCGAAACCATGGCGGTGACTTTCGTGATCGGCAACGCGCATGAACTGCATCAATCCCTGCTGATGCCGGGCAACAGCATCTCCTCCGCGCTGGCCAACGAATTCACGGAAGCGGTGGGAGACTTATACACCTCTTCCCTGATCGAACTGGGTCTGATCCTGTTTTTTATTACCTTTATCGTGCTATCGCTGGCGCGCTTCATGCTGTACCGATTGTCGCGCCGCGAGGGGCATGCGGACTGACCATGCTTTCACTCTACGCGCGCCGGCGCCTTGTCAATTACCTCAACTTGAGCATTTCGGTTCTGGCCATGGCATTCGGTCTGTTCTGGCTGGGCTGGATTCTGTGGACGCTGCTGGCCAATGGTCTGCCGTGGTTGAGCTGGGCGGTGTTCTCGCAAGTTACGCCTCCGCCCGGCAGCAGCGGCGGCCTGATCAACGCCATCGCGGGCAGCCTGATGATGACGTTTATCGGCACCATGATCGGCACACCCATCGGCATCCTCGCCGGCACCTATCTTGCCGAGTTTGGCCAGCGCGGCTGGCTGGCGCCCGTCACGCGCTTTATCAATGACGTGCTGCTGTCTGCGCCTTCTATCGTGATCGGCCTGTTCATCTATGAGATTTATGTCATCAAGGTGAAACACTTTTCCGGATGGGCCGGAGCGCTGGCCCTGTCTGTCCTGGTCATTCCCGTCGTGATCCGCACCACCGAAAACATGCTGCGGCTGGTGCCGAACACCCTGCGCGAAGCGGCTGCGGCGCTGGGGGCGCCGCAGTGGAAAATCATCAGCTCCGTGACGCTGCGCGCTGCGCGCGCCGGCATTCTTACCGGCGTGTTGCTGGCGGTGGCGCGCATCAGCGGCGAAACTGCTCCGTTGCTGTTTACCGCGCTGAACAACCAGTTCTGGAGCAGCAATATGGATCAGCCGATGGCGAACCTGCCGGTGGTGATTTTCCAGTTCGCCATGAGCCCGTACGAGGATTGGCATCACCTCGCCTGGGCGGGCGCATTACTTATAACGTTCAGCGTGCTGGCGCTCAACATCGTGGCGCGCGTGCTGTTCCGCCAGAGCGCTACAACTCATTAAAGGCAGTGCAGATGGCCACCGAAAAAATCACCACCCCGAAATTGGTCGTACGCAACCTGAATTTTTATTACGGTGCCTACCGCGCCCTCAATAACATCGGTCTCACCATCCCGGACAAGATGGTGACCGCCTTCATCGGGCCGTCCGGCTGCGGAAAATCCACGCTGTTGCGCACCTTCAACCGCATGTACCAGCTCTACCCGAAACAGAAAGCCACCGGGGAAGTGCTGCTGGACGGCGAGAACATTCTCGACAAGAAACAGGATCTGAACACCCTGCGCGCCAAGATCGGGATGGTGTTCCAGAAGCCGACACCCTTCCCCATGTCCATTTACGACAACATCGCGTTTGGCGCGAAGCTGTACGAGAAACTCAACCGCCACGACATGGACGAGCGCGTGGAGTGGGCGCTGAAAAAGGCTGCGCTGTGGACGGAGGTGAAGGACAAGCTAAAACATAGCGGCACCGGGCTTTCCGGCGGACAGCAGCAGCGCCTGTGCATCGCCCGTGCCATCGCGGTCAAGCCACAGGTGCTGCTGCTCGATGAACCCACCTCCGCGCTTGACCCAATCTCGACCGCGCACATCGAAAAACTCATAGATGAGTTGAAGGCGGAATTTACCATCGTCATCGTTACCCACAACATGCAGCAGGCCGCTCGGGTATCCGACTACACCGCCTATATGTATCTGGGCGACCTGATCGAGTTTGGCGAAACCAGCACGGTATTTACCAACCCCAAACGCAAAGAAACCGAAGACTATATCACTGGCCGTTTTGGGTAAAAAAACGGCCAGCGCTATAGCGGCGAAAGCTAATATGAGCTTGCGAATGTTAAGCCGTGTAGCGGCGGCTGGAGCCATTACATAACCGGACGGTTTGGATAGTTTCCCGGTTATGCCGTGTAATGGCGCAGGCATGTGTACCTGTACTTCAGTACAATGGTGCTTGCCACAAAAGTATGCTCAAATTCGCCCGTAGAAGTGGTCGCCAATCTCTGGCGGCTGTGGTTTAGGAGTGACGATGATGGGCAAATGCATCAGGTACAAAAAATTGGCGCTGGCGCTTGCCAGCACGGCGTTATTTGCCGCCCAACCGGCAGCGGCAGACACCATACAGCTAAACAGTTTTTGGGCGGGGAGCGGAAACGTCACCATAGACTTTACCGGCGTCAACTGGCACAACGGGGCTACGGTTAACAACCTGCACGAAGCCGGCGGAGCGGGCGGGTTCAGAACCTACAATCTGACGACGGATCCGCTCAAAACAAGCCCCTTTCAATCGTGGTGCGTGGACATCTTTCATGGCTTCAGCTTTGTCGTTGACGCCCTCGACGTGTTGAAACCTGCCAATATTGCTTTGGCCGGATCGTTGGCAACATTGCCCACAGCTTTCAGCCAGCAGGCTGCCACCAACCTCGGTCGCCTGTACACCAACCATCACGCGGCCATAGACCTCACCTCCAGCAGCGGCACCAACGAGGCGGCGTTCCAGTTGGCGATATGGGAAATCGTGAATGAGCGCTCCGGCTCCTACAGCCTGGCCGGGGGAAATTTCAAGGCAAGCGGAACCAGCTCCGCCAATACATTGGCCTCCACTTGGCTGAACGAACTGGGCACCGCCTCGGCCAGCCAATATAACGCCAGCATTTGGACGGTGCAGAGCACTCTGACCACCGGGCACGGATATGCCCAGGACGTGGCGGTTTTCTCCAAGATTCCAGCGGTACCCGAGCCTGAAACCTATGCCATGTTTGCCGCCGGACTCGGCTTGCTGGGCTTCGCCGCGCGCCGCAGAAGCCGCGCTGTTTGACCTGACCCGCAACGACTCTGCAAGCCCGCCCTTTTGGCGGGCTTTGTTTTTGTGCTGCCAGCAGCCTCTATTGCTGTGCGGGGGGGTCAGAGTTCTTTCAGCCGCTGCCCGACAAACGCCTGCAATTCCGCGTTCAGGGTGCGCGATTCGAGGGCGCGCTGGTAGGCGTCGCGCGCTTCCTCGTTACGCTGCAACGCTTGCAGCGAGATGCCGAGACCCATCAACCACACGCCGGAGGCGGGCGCCTGTTGCAGGGCGGCCCGATAGTGCCCGACCGCCTCCTGGTGGTGGTTCAGGCGTTGCAGCAGCGCGGCCACAAAAGCCCGGTAATCGGCCTGCTGGCCGATGTGAGGCAGAACCTTCAGCAACGTGTCCAGAGCCGCCTGCAAGGCGTCGCGCTCGACCTGAATGCGCGCCAGCAGCATGGCGAAGCCGCCATGCGCCGGGTTGTGCGCCAACCCGTCCTGCAACACGCGTTCGGCCTCGGGCGCGAGTTTGCTTTCCAGCAGTAACGCGACGATAGCCTGGCGCGCGGCATCGTGACCGGGGTCGAGCCGCAACGCCGCTTCATAACCGGATAGCGCGTCGCTGCTGCGGCCCTGCTGCAGCAAGCCGTTGGCTTTGCGGAATTCGTTATCGGCCTGTTGTTGTACGTTGAGCTGTTTGATCTGTTTATCTACGCCGCCCGACGATGAGGCGGCAGATGTCCTGGCTACTGCTTTGTCGGCGGCAATGCTGCGTTGCTGGGGTTTTGCCGTCTTCGTAGCGTCGCTCACGGATGCTGCTGGCACACTGGAGCCGGGATGCTGGACGGTTGCCGCAACGGATTGAGGTTGGGCGCGCAAACTGGAAGGTAGCGGGATGGCGCTCAACTCGAGACTCATGCGCATGGCCGGTGCGGCGGGCGCTTCTGGCTGTGGTTCGGCGTGCGGTGGAGCAACCTGAACGGAGGCTGCGCTTGCGGCGGAAGCGGCTGCGGCAGTGTTGCTTTTGCCGGAGGAAAGCGTTGCTTCTGCGACCGGCGCAAAAGGTTTGGGTGGTGCGCCGCTGCGCCACTGCATGACAAGCGCAACAGCCAAAACCAGCAGTGCTGCCACCAGCAAGGCGGGCTTGAGCCGGTTCTCCTGCACCGGAACCGCGCGGACAGAAGATTTGTCGGCCAGCGCGCCTACCCCGCGCTTTTCCAGGTCGCTCAAAACCTGGTTAATGACGCTCATTGGCCCCAGACCACCCAGCCGGCTCCCGCCAGCGACAGCATCAGCGCGACGACGCCCCAACCCAGCGCCAGCCAGTCGCGCCGCGTCTCCGGGGTGTCGCTGGCGGCGATGCGTATGTGGCGCGCCCCGATCCGCTGCCGCCCTTCGCCGAACGCCAGCAGCATCGCTTTGTGCGCGACGATGTTGACCAGGCGCGGTGTGCCGCCGCTGACGCGGTGCAGCGCACGCACCGCGCTTCCGGTGAACAGGGTTTCTCCGGAATATCCCGCCACGCCAAGGCGGTGGCGCAGATAGCGGTCCAACTCGCCGCCGCGCAAACCGCGCAGCACGTACTGGAAGCTGATGCGCTGGCGCAATTGCCGCACCGAATCCTGTTTCATGCGCTCGTCCAACTCCGGCTGCCCGAACAGCACCACTTGCAACAGCTTGCGCTTTTCGGTTTCCAGGTTGGTGAGCAGGCGCAGCACTTCCATGCTTTCCAGCGGCATCGCCTGCGCTTCGTCCAGACACACGAGAACGCGCCTGCCCGCGCGCGCGAAATCCAGCAACGCGCGAGTCAGCTCTTTCAGCAACTGGTGCTGGTCAACTTCCTTGTCGAGCGAGATGCGAAATTCATCGGCCAGTGCCAGCAGCAGGCTGCGCGGTTCCAGGTACGGGTTAGGGATATAGGCGGTGACAAATTTCTCGGAAGTGCGGGAGGTGGCTTTCTCGTCCTGTGTGCCGATAGCGGTGGTTGCGGTTTTTTCGCCATGATTGAGGGTGGCGAGAAATTTTCGGCATAACAGGGTTTTGCCGTTGCCCACCTCACCCACGATCTTGATGAAACCCTCGCCGTTGCGCGCTGCCACCAGCAAGGTATTGAGCGCCTCCTGGTAGCTGGAGCAGGCGAAAAAAAAGCTGGTGTCCGGAGTCAGACCAAACGGGGGTTCACGCAGGCCAAAGTGCTTCAGATACATGTCAATCTGGAGGCAGAAGTCTGGTCGCGGTAGCACCGCACAATGATTTGCTGTGCCGCACAATGGCGCACATCCCTCCGTATTCTGCCCTCTGTCATCTGCTCCCCATCCCGCTCATGCGGTCGCGGCTGCGGGTGATGTCGTCCGACCAGTCCTTGTCGCTATCCACTACGGTGGGTTTCAGCAGGATGACCAACTCGCGCTTTTCGGTGCGTTTGCTGGTTTGCCCGAATACCTGTTTTGGCAAACCCGGCAGGCCGGACTGGTCATCGAACGTCGCCTGGCGCATCAGGCCGCCGATGGCCACGATCTGTCCGTCGCGGGCGCGCACGATGCTGTCGGTTTCCGAGATCGAGCTCGATGCCAGCGGCAAGCTCAACGTGCCGCCCACTCCGGTGTTCACGGTCTTGTTCACCGTGCTGACCAAGCTCACCGAAGGATGAATATGCAAAATGATTTCGTTGTTCTCGTCTATGCGCGGCGTCACATCCAGCGCAATGCCGGAAAAGAACGGCTGGAGCGTGACGGTCGGCGTGGAGGTGGTGGCCGTGCCGGTGGTGGTGGTGGTGGAAACGTTGGTTACAAAAAACTCATCCGTGCCCACCTTCAGCACCGCTTTCTGGTTGTTGAGGGTGGCGATGCGCGGGCTGGACAGCACGTGGACATTGCCCTGGGTTTCGAGAAAATCCAGCAGCGCGGCAAAATTGCTGGTCTGGAACGCCAGGCCGAACAGCGAGCCAGCACCGATCCCGGTGGTGGTCAGGTTGGCGAGTGTGGAGCCGGGAGTGCCGGAAGCGATGGCGGTGGCCATGCCGGAAGGGGTCAGCGCGCCTGCGGCAGGCGTGCCGGGAGCCAGGGTAGTGCCGGAGCCGACCTGGCCGACCGACACCCGGCTGTTCGGGCCGCTCTTGAACGCCGCCCAGTTTACGCCGGACTGGAAGCCGTCATTCAATTGCACCTCGACAATTTTCGCTTCCAGAATGACCTGGCGTTCGACGGAAATCTGCGATGCCTTGAGATAAGCCGCCACGTTCCTCAACTCGTCCGGCATGGCGCGCACCACGATCACGCCGGACATCGGGCTGATGACCACGCTGCGCCCTTTTTCCGCGCCGACGATGGCGTTCAGCGATTGGCTCAATTCGGCCCAGAAATCCGCGCTGGAAGTCATGGTCACCTTGCTGCTGTCAGGAGCACGGGTTGCAGTGGTTTGCGGGGTGGTGGCGCCGCCGGTCGTTGCGCCCGGGCTGCTGTCCAGCACCGACCCACCCGATACCCGCAACGACGAGGTTCCGGCGCGCTGGCCGGTCAGGTAGCTGACCTGGAACAGCCGGGTTTGCAGCGAAAGCGGCTGGATATAAATGCGGTTTGCATCCACCTTGTACTCGTAGCCGTACAGTTCGCGGATCGCTTCCAGCGTTTCGAATATGGTCACATCCTTGATGTTGAGAGAAATGCTGCCGGTGACATCCTGGTGCACCAGCATGCTGTAGCGCGTACCCGATACGATGGCCATGAACACCTGGCTGGCCGGGGTGTTGTTCACACTGAGATCGAACTTGGCCTCGAGCGGTTTGCTGTCTGCCTTGGGCAGGGTTACCGCAAGCGGCGGCAACAGCGCCCGGTTGACCGCATCCGGTTTGCTGGCTTTGCTGCTTTCCTGCGCGACCGCATCCATTTCCTGGCGTATGGTTTCCGCAGTGGTGTTTTTCCTGTCTGGCGTAGCGCAGGCCGACAGGGTGGCCAGCACAAACAACCATGCGATCCTTTTCATTTTTTCTCCTCCGGTACCGCAACTTTATCCGCCTTGCGCGCAGGCGGATATTTCTTCGCCGCCGGGTCTGCGGGCTTGTTCTTGCGCTCTGGCTCCGACGATTTTTTCGTCAGCCCTACATCCGGAAACAGCGCGAGCGTGCGCCGCCCTTGCGGCCCCTGCAATACTACACTGCTCTCGCTGATTTCAACCAGTTTGGAGTCGCCCAGCTTGCCCCCCAGCTCGATAGTCTGGCCGTTGATGATGGCCGCGCGGCGGGCGGGTGAAATGATGAGCGATTGCAGGCCGCTTTCTTGCGGGGCGGCAGCCTGTGCCGGTGAGGTGCTGATTTCGGCAGGCGGGCGGGTGGGGTCCGGTAACCCTTCGGCGAAACTGAATGCGGGGGGCAGAAGACAGAAGGCAGAAAACAGAAGCGCCCGCAAGGGGTGCGCCGACGGAAGCCCCGCAGTTGCGCAGCGAACTTTCCACAGACAGAATGCAGAGTACAGAAATTCTGTCCTCCGCCTTCCGTAAATCAAACCTGCAACCATGTTTTATCCAGGCTCAAGGTATAAATAGTCAAGGTCAGTTCCGCAGTCGGGTGCTGCACCACTTTCATTTTTGCCATGCCCCAAAACATCTTGGCCGGCAGGCGTTCGAGTTCGGTGAGATAGCTCAATAAATCCGGATAGCCGCCGCGCACGGTGATCTGCACGCCGTGGCGGAATATCTGCCGATCCAGTTGTTCTGGCACCGCGCCTGCCGTATCCGGCTTGACCGTTTTTTCGATCAGGGAAGCAGCCGGTAGAGTTTGCAGGCTGGCCAGTTGCAGCTTGCCGTTTTTGCCCAGCACCTGCCGCAGCAACTCGGCCATTTTTTCCGGCGCCACCAGCCTGTCGCGGCGGCCTTGCAGGTAGGCATCCCCATCCGCGACCTGCTGCTTTACCTGGTTGAGACGCAGGCGCAGCGGCGAATTTGCATTGTTTCTCCTGGCTTGCAGCAACGCTTCTATCTGCGCCTGAATTTCTTTCGTTTTCTCCTGTTGCCGCACCACGTTGCCGGAAAGCTTTTTCTGTTCGTCCAACAGGGTGTCAATGAACAGCGTATTGACCAGAGAAACCAGCAAAAACGCGAGGGCCGAGAAAATCAGCGCGCGTTCGCGCAGCGACATATCGTCAATCTTGCCCGCAAGCTTTCCCCAGTACGGTTTCAGTTTTATCATTTTGCAACCCGCTCGCTCTCTGACGATTGCAGAATAAATTCTATGTGGCGCGCCGGTTTGCCGTCTTCCGCCCCGGGTTGGCGCATTTGCAGCGAGGCGAAGATTTTTCCGCGCATCACCGTTTCCCCGCTCAACTTCTGGATATATGCCGGCAGCAGTTCCGGAGAAAGCACCGCCCCGCTCATGCCGATCTGTACGCCATCCTCGGCGATATTGAACCCGGTCAGCCACAACCCGCTGATAGCCTGGCGCGCGAATGCCCGCATATATTCCGAATGGCCGACGGTGTTGCCTATCGCCCCGCCTTTCAGGGTTTCGATCAGCACGCGTTGCGCTGCCGCCCGCGCTTCCTCTTTCTTCAGCTCCTCCTCCAGCGACAGGCTGGCCTGCTGCGGAGAAAATTCTGCGGCGTAGCGCGCCAGTTTGAGCTGTTCGGCAGTGTGGCGATTACCGGCTTCTTCGGATTGTTTGGCCAGCAGCCCGACCTGGTAAGCTGCGTAGGCGTAAAACAGCGCCGAACCTGCGGCGATCAAAAGCAGCGCCTGCAACATGGCGTTTGCGGAAAAGTATTTTTTCCGCTTCATGAATACCGGGTTGTACAGGTTAATCTGCTGGCTCAAGCGGCACCTCTACAAATCCATTTTTTGGGCGCATCGCGGCATTGCACCAAAGGTGCGCAATCCGCTACCTGCTGAAGCAGGTGCGGAGTTGTCAGCGCGGTGCTCGCTCCTCGCCTACCTACTGGGTAGGTCTTCGGTCGCTTCGCTCCGTGCGCCTTGCGCTGCATCCCAAAATTCCAAATTTTTAGAGGTGCCTTCACGGCACCCGCCTTTCGAGCCGTAACGCAGCTCCCAGAGCGGGCAGCACATGCGCGGCATAGCTGCTGTCGGCAAGTTCCGGTGCGGCGCTTATATCCAGCACCCTGGCGAGATCAATCTGCTCTACCGCGAGGTCGAGGCTGGACGCAAACTGTTGCACCAGGCCAAGTTGCTCGGGTGCCGAAACCAGCAATCGCGTTACCGGGATGGTGCTGAACTGGCGGCCAAAATAATCCAGCGAGCGGTGCAACTCCAGCTCTACCCGCTCAAGATATTGCTGGCGCAGGTTCTCGTTGCTGTCCTGCAATTGTCCTTCGGTAATATCGAGATGGCGCGCCAGATACAGTTCGCCGCCGCAGGTGACAGTGAGCAACCCGCCGTTGTCGTTGAAGGACAGCAGCGCCAGCCCGCGCTCGTCCTCTTCAAACAGGGCGGCAATGTTGCGTTGCGCCATTTCCGGGATGTCTATCACCTGGAGGTTGATCTTCGCTTTCTCGAACAGCGCGATGCGTTTTTTTATCGTTTCGCTGGGTGCCGCAATGGCGTACAGGGATTGCGGGCGTTCCGCGCCACTTTTCTTGCCCGGCGGAATTTGCAGCACATCCACGGTGGCATCGTCTATGTGGTAGTTCAGCATATCCTTGATGCGCCAGCGCACGGCTGTCTTGAGCTCGTCCACCGGTACGCTGGGCGCCTCCACCAGCAGCATCTGGTACTCGCCGGGATCAAGCAGCGTAATGAACTGGAAGCCGGCGATATGCGCGTCCTTGCGCAGTTTTTCCAGTGCGGCAGGTGTCACATTCTCCACGGGGTGAAAAGCGCACACCGTTACTTGCGGCTTGTTTTTGGAATATTTTACGTGCGCGAAAACCACACTCTTACTGCTCGGGCAGACGGCGAACCAACCCACGCGCTGGCGGGTGCGGCTGAACAGGTTGGAGAGAGAGGGCAGGTTCATGAGCGTTCTGAATAAGTGACGTGAAAATATGCTATTAACTAATTGTTGTCAATTGATATTCACCAGCCCGCGTAGGGTGCAATAAGCGTAGCACATTGCACCGGATGGTTGGCCGCTACTCATGCGGCGCAATGCCCGTTGGTTATTGCGCCCTACGGACTGACGCAGTTAACCGCGTCAGTAATTTTAGTTCCAGCATAACGCGCTTCGCGCATTAGCCTTCACTGAAACTACTAAAACGGCTTTGCCGTTTTAGTAGTTTTCTCGCAGATAGATAAATTCATTGCTGCCTTTATACACGCCGAAAGTGGCGCGGGCGGTTGGATCGTTGTTGTAATTGGTGCCAGGTGGCCACAAGCCCTGCAAGTGGGGCAGGTTTGCGGAAGAAACCGCAGCGCAGGCTGCATCCGTGACCAAATCTACGCACACATCCACCGAAATTTTTGCCGGGGTGGTGGGCTTGGTCAGGATCAGCGATCCTGCTCCGGACGAGAGCGTGATGCCAGCGGCCACGCTGACACCGGCGGGCGCGCCTGTAAGCTTGATGTTGTTCGCAACCAGGGTGGTGCAGTTGTCGGCGGTATTGGTCACGAATGCCGCGCCGCTCCAGTATTGCGCATGAACCGGAACCGGCAGGTTGAGCAGCTCCGAGCCGTGCGCGTTGGCGAGCTTGAGCCGCCCGAAGCGCATCCCATTGCCGCCGCCAAAAGCGATGCCGCTGCCTGCTGTTGCTGCACCGAATGTGGCGGGGTTGACCGCAAAGGCCACGCCATCCGTATCCACCACGTTGAGCGCCAGCGCGATATCCGCATCGAACGGCGCGCTCGGTGCCGTGATGCTGCGGGTGAATTGCAGCCCCGTGCCCGCCCCGAAGGTGAGCGCACCCACCCCGTTGGTGAAGGTTCCGATGGCCGGGTCAGATGCGGCTGGCGGCAGCCCGCTGGTGTCGAGTGCGGGTGTGGCACCTCCCAGCGCATCGAAGCGGGAATATCTTCCCGCCGTGGTGCTGTAGGGCGCCTGGGCGAGGCTGGCGTTGGTCAACTTCATGTAGGCGCCGGCGTAGTTGAGTGTGGTGGCGTTAATGAGGCCATTGGCGGTGCCCTGCCTGGCCGCCACCGTGATTACCGGTGCCGCAGTAAAAGTAAACACTTGGCCGACATAACCGAATGTGCCGCACGCCGCGCCGAAAGACGGGGTGTTGTAGGCGATGTTGAAATTGTCCGGGATGAAGCGCCCGAAGCCGCTGCTGCCGATGACCAGGGGAACGGCGGCGCTGCCGAAACTGCACCCGTATCGCCCGCCTGCGAGCGCGTTGGAGAAGTCCGCCGTGCAGTCGCCCGGCTGATCCACGCTGGTAAAAGTGTCGTCGAACACGGCGTTGGTGTTCAGCCCAAAATTGCCTGCCTCGCTGTAGAAAAATGCGCTGCCCGTTGCCGTCCCAGTCGCCGCCGGGGCGGCAGAGAAAACCCCGCCTATTGCGCCCTGAACCGGCGTTCCCGTCACCATGCCGACGGCGTTGTCTATGGCGGGGGTGCCGTTGTAACCCGCTATCGAGGCGGCTGTGAGGTTGAAGCTCGCGCCGGTCTTGATGGCGGGTGCTCCGCTCGTGCCGGTGTTGGTCGCATTGGCCGAAGAGACGGTGAACCCCGATGGGCGGATGGAAAAATTGTCTGTGGAACATGAAGTCACGGTGGGCGACAGGGCGGGAAAGCGAACCCGCACCCGCACATCTTTCCAAGCGTTGGCCACCGCCGCGAAACTGACGGTCGAGCGTCCGGCAGTGATGGTCGGGTTCGGCGTTACGGTCTGGATCAGCGTGGAAGTCGTCGGGCAGTTCTGCGCATCCAGCGGAACCCCGGTCGCCTGGTTGCCCAACAACTCCACCAGCACCGTATTGGTGAAGGTGTTCAGTTGCGCGCCGCCGCTGATGGCGACCACATCCAGGCCAAACGCCACTCCGGCGCGTTTGGTGTAGATCCTGCCGTTGATGGCGCCCGCTGCGGTGCCGGTCTCGAAAGCGTTGAAGCTGCCGGGCGTCACCGCCGCCGAAGCCGGTTCGCCGATGGCAAAGTCGCCAAAAGTGGCGGCAGTCAGCCCATTGACCTGCTTGCACAATTTCGCGGGCGGCGGCGACGGTGGTACCGGCGGCGTGGCGGTGCAGGTCGCGTTCAGGGTCGTGGCGCTCCATGCTGCCCCGCTCCAGCGCTGGACGATGAAGTTTGCCGGAACGGCGCCCGCATCGAAATCCACCGGCGAGCCGTTGATAAAATTGAAGGTGGCGGAGAAGCCCGCTGCCGGTAGCCCGACCAGCGGAGCAGGGCCGTTGGTCAGCGTCCAGTAACGGTTGACGCTTTTCCCCGCATCAATGCCGGAAGAGGCAATCGAGGAATGGTCTGAACCCGTCGTGCTGGCGGTGATGTTGCCCGCCGTCGTCCCCGCGACAAATACTGCCACGACCGGCGTGTAGTTGGTTCCGCTGCCGATTTCAAAGGTGCAGGTGGAGGCGCCGGCGGGGATGCGCTTCCGGAGATTTCCCACGACATGCCCGGTTGAGATGGCCGAGCGCGACACACTGGTGGCGCAGTTTGCGGTGGTGATAAGGGAGTTGGCATTGGTGGTGATGTTGCCGTTGTTAAATATCAGCATATTGGTTACGGTCATGCTGTTGGCAAGCGAGAGACCGGCATTATTGGAAACCTGTATCCGGTAGAACGTGGTGGCGCCGGTCAGCGTTTGCAGCGCGGCTCCGTTGAAATTGATCGAGCCGGTAGAGGAGGTGTAAGTCCCGCTGTTGGTGAAATTCCCCCCGACATTGTGGCCGTAAGTTCCGTTGTTGAAAGTCGTGCCAACGCCGAGGGTGAAGTTGCCGGTGGTGCGGATTATGTCGGCGGCGGTGGCCGACGCTGCTCCCGACATCGTGAAATTGCCGCCGACGAGCAGCGATGATATGACCGGGGGCGGCATGGTTTTGACGCCGCTGCCGGAAAGCGTGAGGTGAAAATATCTGCCAGAGGAAGCCGCCTTAACGGTTTGCGCCGCGCCGGTGTAGTTCACCGTATTGCCCGCCGCCAAGGCGTTCAGCGTGCCGGTGGCGAGCAGGGACGCGCTCACGTTGAGAGTCGAGTTGGCGGCATTGGTCCAGACGGAACCCGTCGCGCTATTGCCCGTTACGGTTCCTACCGCCACGCTGCCGTTGTTGGTCAATGTCGCGGTCGCGTTGTAATACCGGAACGTTGAGGTAGCCGCATTAATGGCTCCCGTCCCGCCGATGACGGTGCTGTTGGCATAAAGCCGGAGGAAAGTGGTCGTGGCGGTCGGCACCGCCGAGTTGATCGTGCCGTTAATGGTCAGCACCGAAGCCAGCGCATTGGCCCCTCCCGCCGTCTGCCCGGTATAAATGCGCGAATTGCCGATGAAATTGAGCGCCGCGCCTGCCGCGATGGCCGGAGCCGCTCCGGACGTGTAGAGCCGCGAGCCATCAAATGTGCCGGTGCCGGAAATAACGGAAGCCGGGCCGGTGACATTCATTCTTCCGNNCACCCGAAATCGTGCCGTTGTCGGTGAGGTTGCCGGAAATGGTCAACGTGAATCCGGCGCCAGCCAATGTGCCGCCCGCATTGATCGTCAGATTGGTCACGGGGATCGAACCCGCCAGCGTGACCGTGTGCGGAGATACGATGATGGCCGTGTCGGTCGCTCCCGGGATGGTAACAACCGGAACCCCCACACACGACCAGGTTGCAGGCAATGCCCAACTGCCCGACGCGATGCTGGTGCAGGTAGCCGCCAGCGCCGCCGGGGTGCAAATCAGGGCGGCGAGTGCCACAATAATCGGTCGGGTGATGCGCATTATCCTGGGCGGTTTCAAAGTCCAAGTGCAACAATGTTAAGTTTCTCCGCCCAGTAAGCCTTAAAGTCA
>CXWL01003945.1_pt1 | contig 57269 bp, 54 predicted proteins | sample 590931 | NCBI WGS metagenome assembly CXWL01 (sample SAMEA3498368, study PRJEB10139) | groundwater metagenome | biome: water well; material: biofilm material | place: Germany | collected 2015-04-27 | reverse complement strand
TCGATCTTTCCTGAGACCGGCCATCTCTGCCAAGACTACGTGCGTCTTCGTCCATTAGATGTGCCGTCACCCTAACACCCCTCCCAAGACCGGTCAAGACGGCTTGGCCTCCTCCGCATTGAGCACCTTGTGCAGGAGCTTGGCATCGGTTTCGACCGGCGCGGCAAAATCACGGCTCCATTCCCACCACGATCCCGGAAAGTTGCGCACCTTGGGGTATCCGGCCACCTTCAGCACAAAATAGAGCCACGCGGACCGCACACCCCCCGTGCAATACAGCACGACGTTGGAGGCGGAATCGAGTCCTTTCTCCTCCAACTTCTGTCGGACGGTCTCCAGATCTTTCAGGCTACCATCCTTATTCAAGAAGGCATTCCACGGAACGGACAAGGCCGACGGAATATGCCCTGGCCGTGGAATGCCGGTCATTTCCTTCCCCGCAAATTCTTCGACGCTTCGCGCATCGGCGATCAGGGTCTCAGGATGGGGCAACCGAACGAGTTTCTTCAACTCATCCTTGGTGATGATGCGCGTCGGGTCGACCTTCGCCGTAAAGTTGCCTGGCTTCGAGGTCACGCCGCCATGTTCATATCGACGCCGTTCTGCCACCCACTTCACCCAGCCGCCGTCGAGAATCTTGAGATTGGTATGACCGAGATACTCCAGCATCCAGAACATCCGACCTTCATCTCCCCAATTATCAAACGGATTGGAGTAGATCACCACCTCGCTCTCGTTGTTGATGCCCAGGGCGCGGAGGGTCTTCTCTAGTTGGCGAATGTCAGGATCGAGTAGCCCCTTCGCCACCGCATTCGGGTCGCTATAGTCGTGCCACGTCGTGTGCACGGCGCCGGGAATATGTCCCCCGAACATGTACGTCGCGTTGCCGCGCACGTCGATGAGGACCAGCCCCTCCCGACCCAGGTTCTTTTCCAGCGTGTCCGTATCAATCAAAAATGGATGTGTCATAGCCCCCTCGTTCCTCTTTTCCGTTCTCGTTCACCCGCCAGAGGTCCCTCATGGGTTCCTGCCGCACAGGCCAGCTGTGTCTCGACCGTTTCCTTGCTCAATACCACCTCGAGCTCGCCGTTCAGGGGAAACGTCTTTTCGTAAATCGTAAAGGCATAGGGATCGTCGCCTGTCAGCCCATATGTCTCCCGGAGCATCCCGTGTTGCTTGTCGGTGAGAATATGGTAGCGCACTCGGAGGACGAGTTTCACGTTCTGGGGGCCATCGGGCATCCGATACTCGAATGGGTATTCCCGACTCGCCAAGGGCAGGAGGCGATTGTCGTACACTTCCCAAATGACCGGCTGCCAGAGAATCCAACGCCCCATGGTCTGCTGCTGCGTCGCCAGCACCGTCTCCCCCTGGCGAACTTCGTATTCAACGGTGAAGTAGCGATCAGGGTCCCCGGTGGGAATTTTGTGCCCTGCTCCCGCATTGATGACCGTGGCGGTAAACCGGACTGTCTCTCCCGGCTTGGGCTTGGACGGCGTGGCTTGGACCTGGAGGGCAACCGCCCGGTGAATCATGTCGGGATCATGCCCTCCGCGCCACAGATGCTGCCGCCCTTGACGAATCGGCCCATTGACCGCAACCGGCCGATCGACTTCCGGCATATGGCAACTTTGGCAAATCATGCCGCGTTCCTTGGTATAGAACCCGCTTTCATACTCTGAATAGGTGCCGCAGGGACCCACGTTGTAGAACTGAGCCGGACCAGACACCACATTGTGGCAGCGATTGCAAACCTGCGCCGTGCGAAACGTGGGATCGAACTTCGTGGGGTGAGGCGCGGCGGAGTCGTCGTACGGCCCAATGATCACGCCATCGCGCACGTGGCAGGTCGCGCAGGAAATCGCTTCCTTTTGATACTCGGGATCATACTGAGGGTTTGGCTCCTGAATCGCCTTCTCGACCCGCCCCCGTGGGATGTCTTTGATCAACGTCGGCTGCTGATTCTCCAGCGGCGTATGGCAGTTCAGACACACCCAAATGTTCTTATCCTTTTTCCAATAGGCCTGAAAAAATGGATCGTCGAAAGCCTTGGCGTGAATGCTGCTCTTCCACTCCTGGTAAATTTCCTGGTGGCATTTCCCGCAGGATTCGGCACGCAGGCTGTCGATACCTTCTGGCACCTTCTGGAACGGAATGGCGTGGGCGTATTCAGACCGAAGCCCAAAAATCACCACCGGCTTAATTTCGGTGTAATAGAGGTAGATGGCCACGCCAAGCAGAACGACGCCAAGACCCCACTTCCATAGGCGGTTCATGTGTGCGTAGACTCCTTGGGCACATGGAGAGAATGGAGAAACCGCACGTGCGTGAACATCACGCGGCCAATAAAATCAGCAGGTGACGTTCCACCGAGGCCGCCAAGGCCTCGAGGTGATACCCGCCTTCGAGACAGGACAAGATCCGTCCCTGGCAATGCCGCTGGGCCAGATCCGCGACGATCCGCGTGAGTTCTGCATAGCCCGCCTCGGTCAACCCCATGCTCGCCAAGGGATCGTCCCGATGCGCATCAAAGCCCGCTGAGATGATGACAAAGTCTGGCTTGAACTGATCTGCCGCCGGCACTAACACCTTACGAAACACGTCCAAGTAGGCCTCGTCACCCTCACCACTTTCCATCGGTACGTTAATCGTATAGTTCGCTCCAGAGCCCGAGCCGGTTTCATCCACCCAGCCCGTGCCTGGGTAATGCGGATACTGGTGCGTGCTGAAAAACAACACCGTGGGGTCCTCGTAGAAACTATGTTGGGTGCCGTTGCCATGATGCACATCCCAATCGACGATCAGCACCTTGCCGACGCCATGCCGTCGCTGGAGATAGCGTGCGGCAATCGCCACATTATTGAACAGGCAAAAGCCCATCGCATGGTCATGTTCCGCATGATGCCCGGGCGGGCGCACCGCGCAAAACGCGTTCTCCACCTCACCGGCCATGATGGCATCGGCAGCCGCAAGGGCTCCTCCAGCGGCAAGATAGGCCGCCCTGAGCGACCCTGGGGACAAGGAGGTGTCAGGGTCCAGCGACACGCGCCCGCTGATCGGCGCCGCGGCCTTGATGCGCGCCAAATAGGCGTCTGAATGGATCTGCGTGATCCACTCGTCGGCCACCGGCTGCGCCTGGATCGGCGTCAGTTTCGCCAGCACGCCGGTCTGTTTCAAATGAGACACGATGGCCCGCAACCGGTCCGGCGACTCGGGGTGACCAGCGCCCATATCGTGGTCGAGATATTCAGGCTGATAGACAAAACCCGTTCGCGCCATCAATGCCATCCAGTGATTGTCATGAGTGTCGAGTCACGAGAGGGAACGGGAGGCTGAAACTCACCGCCCTTCACGGCTCACTCATCACTCGCCCGGATCGTACCATGCGCGTCTCGCGTAGACAACGCGCGCAACCCCATGCTACCGTGCCGACAGATACGTAGGCCAGCCCATGGAAGGAGCTCCCTGTGCCCAATCCAAAAATTGAACCGTTAAAAAAGTTTCTGGCGATGGACCCGACCGACGATGTCGCCTGGTTCGGTCTCGGGAAGGCCTACATGGACGATGCAAATTTCGAGGAAGCCGCGAAAGCCCTGCAACAATGCGTGACGGTCAAGCCGACCTACTCGGCCGCCTACTATGCGCTCGCCCAGTCACTCCACAAACTCAGACGCATCGACGAATGCCGAACGATCTGCGCAACCGGCATCGATGTCTCCACGAAAAACGGCGACATGATGGTCACAAAAAATCTAGAAGCCATGGTCCAAACCCTGGGCTAAACCCCACCGCTACTGGGTCTCGATCAATCCCCCGATCCTCTTCTTCCATCCATACACCACATCTCCTAGCAGGAGCCTCAAAAAGTCTGGCTGATTCATCATTCTGGCTTGGGCTACACCAATCCCTTTAACACTGTCTGCGGCTCCTCTCGAAACTGACTTCCTGCCCAAGGGTTAAAGAGTAGCGCTCGGACGCGGGGCTGGTCCCGCTCCAGCTTCGATCGTTCCATGACAGTGACGTGATCGAACCGGAGGCAGGCTTTGAGCGGTTGAGGGTCGACGTGCCAGAGCGAGATGAGCACGGCACTGACGTGGGGCACTTTGGGAAGCATGACGGTGACTGCGCCGACCAATCGTGAGAGATCGACGGACTCACGGTCTGATCTCCTGGCCCAGAGCGGTCTGGGAAGGGTGACGGCGAGGAGCACGGGATCGGTATACCCCTGGAGCTGTTTGGCTTTCTGCACGATGCGGGCACAGATCCGCAGGATGAGCATCCAGCCGGTGTGGCGATCTGGATCGTGTTTTTCCTCCCCTTCGGCTTCCAGGAGACACCGACGAAGGGACTGGCTGCGCCGATGCCCCCGGCCGATCATGGCCGTCACCTCGGCATAGAACACCCCCTCAGGCCCATCGCACCGGAAATCGGCTGTTTTCTGTTGGGTTTCCGGCACCATGGCGACAGGAATGCCGTGCCGGAGCAAGAGGAGCGCATGGTCCAACTCGGCCTTGGCCGATTCATATTGACCCCAGTCGCCCCGGAGAAGTCGATGATGCAGTCGCTCGACCTGTATCCGCGTCCCAGGATCGCTGCAGGCCAGACGCAGTTCTTCCAACTGTGCGTGAACGAGACGGGGCAGGGGCCGACCATGTCGAAGGGAGGGGGCAAGGGGAAGAGGCTGGCGCGGCAGGCGACCTAATCGGGCAACCAGGTGAATTCGCTCTTGAAACTCCGCCACAGGTCTCTCCCGGTGACGACGCGCGCCGCTAACTATTGGAATCTGAGTGCACTTCTGGATCTTGCTGTTGCAGGGTCGCGTAGACTTCATCCAGCCATCGACCGGCACAGTCTAAAATCTCCCTCACCAGCGGCTCGGGATGCCCGGTTTTGGCAAGGGTCCACTGGAGAATGTATTCGACCAACACCGTCCGGTCAAAGGTCTTGGAGGACGTAGTCGCGAGGTGGGTGAGTTCCCCAAACCCCGTCCGCATGATCTCCTCGACCGTCTCTCGTCCATAGGACGTGCTGGCCACCACATATTGAACGGCTCGGTTCAATTCCTGATCCGTCATCGGTCCCTCCCCCCTAGACCACCTGTCCTCTCTAACATCAGTGAGACCACAGGAATGTTGATGAACATGTGACGGAATTTTTCGGTCAATATCGTCTCGCCATCACATCACAAGGCATTGAATTTTAATACTAAAATAATATTTCCCGATAAGGAAATTCGGGTGTTAGAATCTTATCACGGCCATTGCGCCGTGCCTGGAAAGGAGCCAGAAGCATGAAACCTACGGTGACGAAACGAATACAGACCAAATCAGTGGCCCGTCGAGCCCAGAGCAAGACCCAGCTGGATTGTTGGAACTTGAACGATCTCTTGAAGAGTCCGCAAGCCGACTTTGACCGCATCACCACTGAGTTGGATGCCATGATTTTCTCCCTGGAAAGCTGGCGGAGTCGGTTGTCACCGGAAATGGCCACGAAGCAGTTTACCAGTCTTGTGCGTCTGAGTGAACAGATTGCCTCCACCTCCACCACCGTCGGCGCCCATTCGTACCTCTGGTTCTCTGAAGATACCACGAACCAGAAGGCTCGTGCGTTCAAGAACACCGTAGAGGAACGGCTGACGGGACTACAAAATCGCATGCTCTTTTTCGATCTGTGGTGGCAAGGTGTCGACGACACCCATGCCGCCAGGCTAATGGACGCCTCTGGAGATGTCCGCTATCACCTGGAGAGCATTCGTCGCCTCAAGCCGCATACCCTCTCGGAGCCTGAAGAAAAAATCATCAATGTGAAGAATGTCACGGGGCGTGGCGCGATGCACACGCTGTACGACGTGCTGACCAATGAACTGACCTTCACGCTCACGGTCGATGGGAAAAAGAAGTCGCTGACCCGCGAAGGGCTCATGTCGTATCTGCGCAGCCCCAGCGCACGTGTGCGCGAAGCCACCTACAAGGAACTGTACCGCGTGTTCACCGGTCACAGTAACGTCATTGGGGAAATCTATTCGACGCTGATTCATGATTGGCGCACAGAAAATATCGAGCTCAGGAAATTTTCCACACCTATTGCACCAAGAAACCTGGGGAACGATGTCCCGGATCAAGCCGTGAACGCCCTGCTGAGTGCCTGCACAAAGAACGCGAGCATCTTCCAGGAGTATTTCAAACTGAAGGCGCGTATCTGCAAGCTCGGCAAGCTCAGCCGGTATCATATCTATGCCCCGCATCGATCCGACCGAAAACGGTACCGCTATCAGGACGCCAAAACCATGGTGCTTGAGGCCTATCGTGGCTTCTCCCCTCACATGGGTGAGTTGGCCGCGCGCGTCTTCGACGAACAGCATATCGATGCGCCGGCTCGACCAGGGAAATTAAGCGGTGCCTATTGCTACAGTGTGGCGCCAGGCCTCACGCCCTATATCATGCTCAACTACACCGGCGAAGCGCGCGATATCGCCACCCTCGCCCATGAATTGGGACACGCCATCCACGGGATGATGGCGGGGCATCATTCCATTTTCACCTTCCATTCAACTCTCCCGTTGGCCGAAACGGCCTCCGTATTTGGGGAACGGATCCTGTCTGACGCGCTCATGGCCCAGGAACGGAATACGGCTGTAAAACAAGGGCTCCTGCTGTCACAACTGGACGACATTTATGCCACGGTTCTGCGACAGGCGTACTTTGTCCAATTCGAAAACACCGCCCATGAGTTGATTGGCCGTGGAGGAACAGCACAGGACTTAACGGCCGCCTATCTGGCTAATCTACGCCAGCAATTCGGCAAAGCCGTGACAGTCCCGGACGAATTCCAATGGGAATGGATGACCATTCCCCATATCTTCGCTAGTCCGTTCTATTGCTATGCCTACAGCTTCGGAAACCTGCTGGTGCTGGCGCTCTACCGAATGTACAAAGAACAAGGCCAGAGCTTTGTCCCCAAGTATCTGGATTTACTCGCCGCCGGCGGGTCCAAGAGCCCGGCAGCGATCCTAAGTACGGTTGGAGTGGATATGAACTCGGAAGCCTTCTGGCAATCAGGCTTCGACACAATTCGGGAGATGGTCCAAGAACTCGACCGGACCATGGATTAGCACTTCTCATTCATCCACATATTTGCTGGAGAATGCCTGAGCTTGACAGAAAAACGAGGGTCAACTATACTGCTGATAATGATAACGGTTCTCATAATCGTTCACTGGTTACCAACCGTCGACCCAGCGAGGGATATAGATGTATATCTGTCTCTGTAAAGGATTAACCGAATCGGATGTGCAACGGGCCTGTGAGTCCGGGATCGAGAGTGGGGACTGTCTGATCAAACAGATGGGTTGGGACGATGAGGACTGCTGCGGGCGTTGTGCGAATAAGGTTGAAGATTTGATTTCTATTGGGAGTGTCGCGTCGTCACTGACCTAATCCGGTGGGAGCGCCATGCTTCACCATCTGAGCCACTTCCGCCACCCGTCGCCCTAAATCTCTCGCACTAGCCAATTCCTTGGCATCAATTCCTGGACTCTCCCCTTCCGTGGTCGCCGAAGCGCCAAATGCGCCCCCTCCGCTCACGACAATCATCTGATTCCCCAACATCGCCGCAAGAATCGTCAGCATCGTGAGTTCTTTTCCTCCGGCACTCTGGCCGCTGGTCGCGAAGGCTGCCCCAACTTTGTTTCTCAGTTTGAATTCCGGAAACACCCCAAACTTCAATTGCCAGTTGTCGATGAAAGTTTTGACCGGTCCAGCCATATTGGACCAATACACCGGAGAGCCGATCACCACCGCATCGGCCTGAAAAAGATCGTCTGCCGTGACAGACTCCACATGCTTCCGATCTACCTGCACGCCCGCGACTGACGCCGCTCCAGCCTCGACCCCCTTGGCCATCTGCTCCGTATTTCCGCCTTGTGAGTAGTACGCAACGAGGACCCGAATCGGTTGCCCCGCCTCATCTGCACATGCGGAGCCCAATGGCCAGAGGAGGACCACAAGGCATACCCACCCCACGAACCCTCTCTTGAGGATCAGTGCCCAGATTGAGACAGTGGGCTCAGTCATATACAGGCCTCAGAAGGAACCGTAGTCAATGACGGATGGTTTCTTCGTCGACTTGCTCTTCCACAGATACTTCAGTCAATGTGCCGCGATAGTCGCAACGGTGACAACGAATCCGCCACTCTTCTGACCATTTCTCCTGCACATACGACTGCCGGCATTTTGGACACACGAACACACCTTTTAAATACACAACCCTGCGCTTTTCTCTCATAACGCCCCCATGACGTGAAGAAAAAGAGATGGAACACTATGACAAAGAATGGCATAGCCTCGCGAACCTTTGCAAGATGGGACCGAGAGACGGCACGCCATCCATCGCTCATAGGCATGCGGAGTCTCAAGGCTGCCGGAGAAGGTGGACTGACTCTTGACAGACNNCTTGGGGGAATGGCAGCGTGCCTCCTTAGCACGGCGAGTCCCGTTGCCCTTCTCGCCAATCCCACGAATGAGCCCGTGGTTACCATCATGACTCCAGCCGGGACGACAATTACTGCGGAACTTGCGGACACCACGGTGAAACGAGCACGGGGGTTGATGTTTCGTGAATCCCTCCCCAAACACCATGGGATGATTTTCGCCTTCGCCGAGGCTCAAGCGTGGACCTTCTGGATGAAGAACACACGGATGGCGCTGGATCTCATTTGGCTGGATGACAAAAAGACAATCGTCCACATCGAGAAACAGGTTCCGGTCTGTACGAAAACCGACGACACCTGCCCTCAGTATCAACCGAATTACCCGGCAAACTATGTGTTGGAGCTGGCCGGTGGAGAAGCCGATGAGTTGAAATTGCAACGCGGGGTGAAGTTACAATTCCAGATGCCGGCGCCCTAACTTGAACCCTGTGGTTCCTCTTGCCACCCCCGAATACGTCTCGCCGTAATCACCCCTTCTACACGCTCAATCGCTTTCAGCACCCGGTTCAGATGAGCCGTATCGTGCACCTGAACGATAAAATCCAGCATGGCCTTTTGATCTTCACGCGTCGTGATCTCGGCTCGACTGATATTGGCCTCACACTCTGAAATAGACGACGATATATTGGCCAGCACCCCTGGCTTATCATTCGCGAGCACTGAGACTTTCACCGGATGGGTCCCTGGAGACGAAAGGTCCCACTCAACCTCGATCAAACGACTTCGATCGTAGGAGAGCGCCTCCAGATTGGGGCACCCCACCGAGTGAATGGTCAGTCCACGGCCGCGGGTGATATACCCAAGAATGCGATCGCCGGGAACGGGGTTGCAGCAGCGCGACAGCTGCATGAGAAGATCCTGCCCCCCCTTGACCTTCACCCCCTGCTCGTCCGTCTTGGGAGAGAGTCGAGGCGGTCCAAGGATCTCGGTCTGAGAAGACACGAGGTCTTTCGGACGCGCCGGCAACAAACATGCGATGACTTGATTGGTTGACAATCTCCCATATCCGACTGCAGCGACCAGCTCCTCCACCGTGTCACACCCGCATTCTTTTGCCGCTTGGAGCAAACGATCAGACTTCAAAATTTGTGCCGGCGGCAACCCATTTTGACGGAACTCCCGCTCCAGCAAGCGCCGCCCGATGTCTAAACTCTGCTTTTGTTCTTCAATCTTTAACCAATGCTTGATCTTGGTCTTGGCCCGAGACGTCAGTACAAACTTGAGCCAGTCTTTGTGGGGCACCTGGGTTGGGGACGATAGAATCTCCACGCTATCGCCGCTCGATAACTTGTGCTTGAGCGGAACGATCTTGCCGTTCACCTTAGCCCCCACACAGTGATCCCCGATTTGAGTATGGATCGCGTAGGCGAAGTCCACGGGTGTGGAACCCAGCGGCAATTCCTTCACCAGCCCCTTCGGAGTGAAGATGTACACCACATCGTGAAACAGATCAAGCTTCACCGAATCCATGAACTGGCGATTGTCGGTCATATCCTGATGCCACTCGACGAACTGCCGAAGCCAACTGAACACCTTGCCATCTTTGGAATCGATATGCCCCTTCTCTTTATATTTCCAGTGGGCCGCGATGCCGTTCTCCGCAATCCGGTGCATCTCCTCAGTGCGAATCTGAAACTCGACATGCTCACCCTTCGGACCAACTACCGTCGTATGCAGAGATTGATAGAGGTTGGACTTCGGAATGGCGATGTAGTCTTTAAATCGTCCGGGAACGGGACGCCAGAGGGAGTGAATGAGCCCCAGAATCGCATAACAATTCATGGTCGTGTCGGTCAGGATTCGCAACCCGGCGAGGTCATAGACCTCATCGAACGCAATCGACTGACGCTCCATCTTCTGATAAATCCCCCACAAATGTTTTGGACGCCCTTGGACCTCCCCCTGAAACCCAGCCTCGGCAAGCGCGAGCTTGAACACCTCCACGACCTCTTGAATATAGGCCTCACGCTCTTCCTGCCGCTTCGCCACTTTCATTTTGATCAAGGCATACATGTCCGGCTTGAGGTATTTGAGGCATAGATCCTCCAACTCGATCTTCATCCACTCGATTCCCAACCGGTTCGCAAGAGGCGCATAAATCTCGATCGTTTCCTGTGCGATCTGGATGCGTTTTTCCTCCCGAAGGTGTTCCAACGTCCGCATGTTATGGAGCCGATCCGCCAATTTAATGAGCACGACGCGGATATCGTCCGCCATCGACAGGACCATCTTGCGGAAATTTTCGGCCTGTTTCTCTTCATAATTTCTGAATTGGATCTTGCCGATCTTTGTCACGCCGTCGACCAACCTGGTGACATCCTCGCCGAACTCCTTTTCGAGTTCTTCGGGAGTCGCCAATGTATCTTCGACGGTGTCATGGAGCAGCCCTGCGGCAATCGCATAGACGTCCGAACGGAGCGAGGCCAATAGACCGGCCACTGCAAGGGGATGTTGGAGATAGGGTTCGCCGGATCGGCGAGTTTGGCCCTCATGAGCCTTGGCGGAAAACTCATACGCCCGTTGGACCAACTGAAGATCCGCCTCGGGATTATAGGCACGGACCCGCTGGCACAGATCCTCAAGCGTTGTAATCGTTTCGCTTAGCATCGCCCTACTCCAGCAGTAACGGATCAAACAGGAAAGGTCACGGTTCTCTGACGGAACATCAGAGGCCCGATACTAGGCGTTCCTCAATCGTGTTCCAGCACGCATCCCACGAACGGAAGCCCAACGCTGAGGAGGACAAGAAAGGACTGAGGGCAGACAAGAGGGGGAGCGCGAACGCTTACTCCCCCCCTTTTTGCACATAGTTTTTGACGAACTCTTCGGCATTCTGTTCGAGAACCCCATCAATTTCATCGATGAGCGAATCCATATCGTCCTTGAGCTTCTTCCCTGCTTCAACGACCTTGGGGTTGGGCTTGACTTCGTCCTTCGCCTGGGGCTCTTTCTTCGACTCGGATCTCCTCTCCTGTTTCTCCATCGGAGAACCTCCTCGTTTCGACCTAAGAACGACCTCACCGCGAGTCTTTCGTCCAGCATACTGGACCACTTTCAACGGGTCAAGCCGAAGCCCCCACAACCCCCATTATGCAAACCCTTCGCTAGACGATCAGGGACGCGATGAGTAAGGCCACAATGTTGATGACCTTAATCATGGGGTTAATCGCCGGTCCTGCGGTGTCTTTATACGGATCACCCACCGTATCCCCCGTGACGGCAGCCTTGTGTGTTTCTGAGCCCTTCAACCCTTGTTCCTCAATATATTTTTTCGCATTGTCCCAGGCTCCACCGCCACTGGTCATCGAAATAGCCACAAACAACCCCGTTACAATACTGCCAACCAAGACGCCCCCCAAAGCCTGAGGTCCAAGGATCACACCGACAAGGATTGGCGACACGACGGGAATTAGACCAGGAATCATCATCTGCTTAATAGCCGCCTGGGTCACAATATCGACACAGGTGCCGTATTCAGGCTTGCCGGTCCCTTCCATAATGCCTTTAATGGTTCGAAACTGTCTTCGGACTTCTTCGACCACGAGCCCAGCCGCGAGCCCAACAGCCTTCATACATAACGCCGCAAACAAAAACGGCAACATGCCACCCAATAACAGTCCGACCAACACCATCGGATTCGACAGATCAAACCCTGTGACTTTTCCTGTGACTTTTTCCGCTTCGGCTACGACTCGCGAATATTCCGCAAACAACACCACGGCAGCTAGCGCCGCAGAGCCAATGGCATAGCCTTTTGTCACAGCTTTGGTTGTATTGCCCACTGCATCAAGGGGGTCGGTGATGTTTCGCACTTCCTTCCCTAAATGAGCCATTTCGGCGATACCACCCGCGTTGTCGGTGATGGGCCCGAAGGCATCAATAGCCACCACGATTCCAGCCATGGATAACATCGACACCGCCGCAACCGCGACCCCGTACAGCCCACCAGACGCTGCCCCACCACAGACCCAAAAGCTTCCGAGAATGGCCGCGCCAATCACCACCACTGGCCACGCGGTCGCCTGCATGCCGACCGCAAGACCCGCAATAATATTCGTGGCATGCCCTGTTTCACTGGCTTTCGCAATGGCCTTCACGGGGGCGTAGTCCTTCGAGGTGTAGTAATCGGTGATGAACACCAAGGCCATCGTCACAGCCAACCCAATAAAGGCGGCGACGTAGTAACTCAGCCCACTCACCCCCCCAACGCCACCCATCAGCTTCATGGTAATGGGATAAAACGCCACCGCAGCGATCCCTGCGGCCACAAACAGCCCCTTATACAGGGCTCTCATGATGCCATCCCCCGAACCGGTGCCGGAGCCAATCTTGACGAACATCACCCCGATAATCGTGGCGAAAATCGTCACCCCGCCGAGTGCGAGCGGATAGAGGATGGGCGCTGCCAATCCTCCGAACAGAGTGAAACCCAATACCATTGCGGCGACGGTTGTCACGGCGTAAGTTTCGAAAAGGTCAGCGGCCATTCCTGCGCAGTCACCCACGTTGTCGCCGACATTGTCGGCGATCACGGCTGGATTCCGAGGGTCGTCTTCCGGAATCCCGGCCTCCACTTTGCCGACCAGGTCTGCGCCCACGTCCGCCGCCTTGGTGTAGATTCCACCGCCCACACGGGCAAACACCGAGATCAAGCTGCCTCCAAATCCAAGGCTCAGCAAGGCATGAATGGCCTTTTCTTGCCCTGCTAAGGCCGATGCCACAACATAGAATCCGGTTAAGGCCAGCAAGCCCAACCCGATCAACAATAACCCCGTGACAGCTCCTCCTCGAAACGCCACCGTCAGCGCGGCATTCAATCCCTGATGTGCAGCCTGCGCGGTTCGTACATTTGCACGCACCGCAATAATCATTCCAACATAACCAGCTGTCGCCGACGCTCCCGCACCGACCAGAAAGCCAATGGCTGTCGTGAGTCCGAACTTTTCCGACCAGGCTCCCGCGGCCCAGAGTAAGACAAACAACACCGCCGCCACCGCCCCCACTGCCCGATACTGCCGATTCATGTAGGCCGCAGCCCCTTCTTGAATCGCGTGGGCGATGCGCTGCATTTCCTGATTTCCAGCATCTAACTTAAACACCCACCTCGCGAGATACAGCCCATAGGCAATACCCGTAATGGCCGCCACAAACGCAAACGCAATCACATTGCTTTCAAGATCCACAGATTGGCCTCCTCCCACCGGGGGAATCACGGTCCCCTTCTAGGTTTGAAATGCCCAAATAGGCTGACAGCCAGCCTGATTCGTTGCCAAGCAAAACCTTGACATAAGGGATTGGAAACAGTGGCGCAATTCTATATGGAGGCTATTGAATGATCAAGGCGAAAACCGAGATTGGCGAGGGTTGCGTGGTTTGTTATAGTGACGTTTCTTGTCACCCTCAAGGAGCGCACGCCGATGGGAATTTCTCCTGAATACATACTTGTAGACGGTCACACGTTTTCGCAACAACAACTGTCGCTCGATAATCACGTGTATAAGAATTGTTCGATCGACGGCTGTCAAATCTACTATAGTGGCGGGCCCTATGAACTCATCGACACACACATCACCAATTCCCAGCTGATTCTGAACCAACCAGCCAAAAATATTTACTCCGCGATTCAGATTTTCAAAATGAAATCACCAGGCTCAACGATCGTCAGCGAATAAGCCTCTGACCGTTTCGCCCACACCTCAGCGTAAAGGAACGTTGATAGCTTGCCTGGTGATAGGGATGGACTGAAATACTGGATCTTGGGTTCCGTGTGAGGATTCCCCTTCGATTCGCTGGATAAATTCTGGCGCACCGGATACCGGTGCATAACTGAGAGACACTTCCACATCGAACGTCCGGGTATCTTTGGGAGTAGGGAAACTAAATATTTCCACCCGTGCTTCTTCTGGCTTAAGCACAGTATCCTCAAGCACTTTCACCGCTTGAAAATCGAACACCGTTTTCTTCCCATTGGCGTCTCCGTAGACTCGCCCGTACACTCGTTGCTCATTGAAGACAGTCTTCAGATTTTTTCCCTTCACCGCAAGATCAAGCACCACGGACGCCCATCCTGGATGCGTCGTGGGAAGATGATGGGGCACCAAGCTCTGCACAATGACGGTCACCTTGGTTTGCTCACCCTTCACATCCGTCGCGATGGTCAACTTGGCCGCCTCCTGCCGCAACCGTCCTAAACGACCCGGGAAGGTATGATTAGCCACTGTCCGCTTGGCCTCGCCATTGGCGGACTCTCCGACTTGTTCTGGCATATGGCACGTCTGGCAATCTTTGCCGGACTTCACCGCCTTGCTGGACTCCCAATCCCCTAGCAGATCGTTCGACTTACCTAAATTAGCTGCTGCGGGGATCGTCAAATGACAGTTCAAGCACAATTCAGACTTGCGAAATAACTCGGAATTCATCGATTGGTGCGCAAGATTTTTCGCTGCGTCTTTATAGGGGCCATAGAACGTCTTACCTGGTTCATACTTCGGAGTGGGAGGATGCGTCGACCGGTCGATGTGCTGAATCAGGTGACATTGCGTACAACCCACGCCATCCATTGTCGGGTCACCGGACTTCGTTTGATTGATGAAGTTCTGTACCTGATCTGGAAACTCATTGACATGGGGAGCATGACAGCGGAAGCACAGAGCCTTGTCTTTCCCTGCCGACCAGGTCAGGTATTCATCGAGCGAGGCACGGAAAGCCGGAGAATGGATGGATTTCGACAGTGGCGAGGTTTCCCACTCTTCAAATATCCGTTCATGACAGCGTTTACACTTTGCGGCACTGGGAAATACCTTGTCCAGAGAGGGCTTGGCTTTCCCAACCTCTTGGGCGAGACTCCCTTCTCCGCTCACACCCCAGACTGCGAGCACAATCACGATGGCCAACCCAAACTGCCACACCCCGTGAGACCCCATGCCCTGCAACCAAACCGACATCCACTGCTTCAGCCGAGTCATGGTTCCACTGCCCTTCCTAGCGATTTTGTCCGGAAGGTCAAAAGTCTTTGCTCCGTATAGTGCCCAAGCAAGGTCTTAGCCGCCTCACGGTCTTTGTCAGTCGGAAGGGTAGTCAGATATTTACTCAATAACGTCAAGTTCGGCTCAGGCAGCAGCGAGTAGGTCAACAGCGCCTCAATGGTCGACGGACGATCCCCCTCTGCGAGCGTTGCCGAGAAGGGAATCCGCCTCGTCACCCCCCCCTTCACTAACGGCTCTGGGATTGGCCCACGCATGATCTGTTCATAGGGCAACCCAAAGTGTTGCTGGGTCGTGGCAATCGTTCGTCCGACCGCATCCTTCACCTTGATGGTCACGTAAAACTGTTTAAGCACCGGATCGCCATCAGGGAAACTATGCGGCAAACTCCCCACACGAAGCACTACGGTCCCTGCCATCGTCCGGCCTGATTCAACCACATCAATGTCCACACGTGGCATCCACTCAGCCTGCAAGTTCCGATTCTTGAGCATGGTGCCGGCAACCACCACCCCGCGAAACCAATGACGGCCAATCGAGCGGGACATCGCTCCACGTTTTGACGTGGAGCTCCCCGTTGAGGGCTCCATGTGGCAATCCTGACAAATCGTCCCTTGGAGAATTTCACCAGGCAAATCTTTTCGCGTGGCGTCTTTGACTTTATCAAAATGACAGGACGCACAAAAATTGGCTCCGCGGAAGATCTCGGATCGACTCGCCGAATGCACGAGATTTTCCTCTGGGTCGGAGAACGGCCCAAAGAACATGTTTCCAGGTTGCAGCTTATAGGTTGGGGCTCCGTTTGGATTCGCCTCATGCCCATTAATCAAATGACAGGACGCACACCCAATCCCCTCGACGGATGGCTTTCCAGCCAACACATCCGCGACGATCCGCTCCGTATGTTGGGGGAAGACGGTCACGGCCGGGGCATGACAGGACAAACATTGCGTACGCTGAGCCAGCGTAGGGTTGGTCTGCATCCAAAGACCCAGCGCGGTTCGAAAGACCGGGGACTCGAAAGAGGTCCCGTGGAGCAAGGCAGCATCGACACGGCCGAAGGTCTTGAGATCAGGGGTCTGCTCTCGCATCCCCTTCCATTCCTCATAATGCCGATCGTGGCACTGTTTGCAGTTTTCGGATCGAATGAAGACCTGCTCAATCTCATCGACCCAGGCCTCACTGGGCTGAGCATCGGTCTTCTGCGCAATGGCGCGATCGTGATTGACCACCACCACGATGACCAGGAGCGCCAAGGCAAACGCCATACAGCCCCCTGGACCGAACCACCGCATCCAATGGCCTTGCATCACTCAGTCCTTCAGCACTCGAACAAAGTGGAAATTCACGAGTCCACCCACACCTTGAACTTCCGCATCGGCGGGCTCATACGTCCCCACCGTAAAATTTCCCTGAGGGATTGCGCGCTGTAGCGCTCGACCAAAATCCTTCATGGTTCGAACCTCAATTTTGTCGATTTCCTTAATGATCGCTCGAACCTTAATGCCTGCCAGTTCCGCCGGGGTGCCACCAATCACCTCATAAACCACCACCCCTTCAGCCCGCTCCAACTTCAACTCTTTCACCACCTCGTCATCGACAGGGCCCACCACAATGCCAAACTCTTCGCCTAATTTCGCCGCTTCCTCGTCGTTTAGATCCGGCCTTGGCTCGGCACACAGTACACCTCCTGGCAACACACACAGCACCAGGAAAACGGCAAGGAATTCGTTCACCCAACCCGACACGCGACAAGACCAGCCGTATGCATCATAAGACTGTGGAGTAGGATCTACGATACGGATTGAACGTCGTTTCATAAATTGGACAGCCACACCTACGCCTCTAAGTTAGATCTTTCCTATCGGATCGATTAACAGCTGGAACCAGGGTGCCACAGCTTTTTGACCGTTCCGTTCTTTGTTCTCGCCGTTCCAAATGGCAAAGGAGATGGCCTGCAATCGCCCAGGCTCCAACCTTGCCTCATTTTCGAGGTCCGTACTGACCAGCGGGCGCCGCATGACGACTCGCCACACCCCATCTTTCCACACAGCCTTCCCTTGAACACGCCCCTGGCTTTGCTTGGTCGTCAAGGTACTAAACCCTCCGCCGACAAGATCTTCCACTGAGGACGACCGCCGCGGAATGACCTCAAATCGCCTGACTTCTCCGCTCCCCTTGCCTTCGGCCGCGCGAGACGCACGTCGATCGATGTCGCTTTGCCAATCTGCCTTCCAGTGCCAGATGTTGATGTAATGATCAAGCTGGCCCATACAGAAAAACGCCGGCGCATCTCCAAGCGGTAACCCAACGGCTACCCCATCTCGAAACGTCCCCGGAGTTAAGCGATCGTTTTTGGTATTGTCTTGCCACTCCAACAGGAAGGCAATATCGCGTCCATTGTGAATGGATCGGATGCTCAGAGATCGCGCTGACGGCTCGGGCCACACAGGCCGTGTAATGACCTGGCCGCTCATGGGAATCACCAACGTCGGGACTGTCTCCCAGGCGGCATCGACCGGCGCAGCAGGGATGTCTCCCTCTAGGTACTGCGCACGGATAACCATCCCCTCTGAGCTGACGATAGGAATACCGAACCATCCTAAAAAGAACCCAACAACGAGGAGCACGACGAGGGGAAGGAGAAAAGGAGGGGACTGACCAAATGAATACTGACGGATCACCATGGCATGGCTCCACCAATTAACAGGTTCCTACATCCACGTAAGGCTTGACTGCAAAACATGCTCGACGAGGAACCCGAATCACGGGGCCAGTCGGTGTCGACTCACAATCGAACCCGACGAATTTTATTCTCACCACGCTCACACACATAGAGCAGGCCCTGAGCGCTCATAGTCAGCCCCACGGGGGCATTCACCACGGCTTCAACCGCCAACAGCCCATCGCCGTGCTTCACTTGCCCAGCCGCTTCCTTGGAGACAAACCTCGCTGCGCCGCAGCCGCCCATGTTTTTATCCTCATAGCCACTATCCCCACATCCGGCGACCGTCGAAATAATCCCCGTCTGTGCATCGACCTTGCGAACACGATGATTCATGGTGTCGGACACATACATATGACCAGCTTGATCGAAAACGACGCCTTCCGGAGCATTCAACATGGACTTGACCGCAAGCTTCTCATCGCCATCAAAGCCAAACCGACACACTCCCGCAACCGTCGAGATGAGCCCTGTTTTCGTATCGACTTTCCGAACTCGGTTCGACCCTTTATCGACGAAATACACATGACCATCCGGCCCTACCGTGATGCCCACGATGTCATATAGACGCGCGTCGAGAGCGGGCTTCCCATCATCTAAGTACATACCCAGATCAAGACCGTCCGAGCAGACTGGCATCAGCCAACCATGGTCATCGCTAAAATCAATCCCAATGGCATCACCGGACAGCACCACCAAATTCCTCGCAACCAATGGCTGTTCACGGGCTTCATCCTCATCGGTCCATGACCCTGCAATCGTTGTGACCTGCTCGGTTCTCGGATCGTAGCGACGGATACGATGCGCTTGGGTGTCGCCAATATAGAGGACGTCGTCGGCATCGAAGGCAATCGCTGCAGGCCAAGTCAGATTGACCTCAAGCGCTGGTCCATCTCCGTTGAATCCATGCTGGCCAGTACCGATCACCGTGGTAATGATGCCGGTCTCACGGTCGACTTTCCGAATACGGTTACTGCCCGAGTCACAAATGTACAAATTGTTCTGGGAATCGAAGGCTACATCCAACGGCAAATACAGACCCGCCTCATGAGACAGCCCCCCATCCCCGCTATAACACGTCTCGCCAATCCCAGCGTAGTTATGGACCGTACCCAGGAGGAGATCGACCCGACGCACTCGATCGGATCCAGACTCGGCAAAATAGAGAAACCGTTCATCCTTATCCAACGCGACATGGTGAGGCAGGGGGATCCCCGCTTTGACGGAGAGTTTCCCCTCGCCTGTACTGCGGGACTTTCCGTTTCCGGCAAAGGTTTCGATGTAGCCTGTTTCGAGTTCGACTTGCGTTCCCATTCGTGTTCCTTACCCGCGAGGTCGCGACACCATGACGATTCTCTAACGGAGATGGCTATACTATGCGTGCGAGGCCGGAGGCACCGTCGCTACTGGCTGCTCTAAACGAGGAGCCGGTATGGGAGGCGCTGACTGAAGAACCTGGACGGGGGCCACTACCTGAGCCTGCTGAGCCTGTGCGTCGGCTTCGATCGCATCCGCTTCATGTACAGACTTTTTGAAACCCTTGATGGCCTTGCCTAAACCTTCTCCTAATTGCGGCAACTTGCCGGCACCAAAAATAATCAGCACGATCACCAAAATCAAAATCAACTCTGTAAATCCAAAGCTTCCAAACATGGTTGCACCACTCCTTCAAGATAATAACTATGCCTTACCTGCCTCCTTGGTCCGACGTGCGAAACGCTCCTTCAATCGCTGTCGAGTCTGTTCTGCCTGCTCAAACATGCGGGCCTTCTCATACGTACTGATCAAGTTGTAATACACAAGTGGCTCATCCGGATTTTGCTCGACGGCATCCTCCATTACTTTCACGGCGAGATCGGTTTTCTTATGAATGAGCGCGAGATCCATCAACTTAAAACTGGCATCCACATGCTTAGGGTCCAGTTCCAGAACTCGCAAAAATGATTGGATGGCCATGTCGATCGTGTTGTAATCGGACACATTCGGATTATCCAACTCAGCATACACGCCTGCTAAATTATACCAGGCTATAGGATCATCCGGCGTGACTTCTACCAGTCGCTCATAGTAGCTCTTTCCATCCATGAAGTTTTTGCGATCAGAATTCAGACGCCCCAAATTAAATAGCGCCAATACGTCATATTCATTGAGCTCAAGGGCTTTCTTGAACTGTAACTCCGCATCATCAGTCATGCCTTTGGTGGCATAAATCGTCCCTAAGTTGGAATAATACATGGCTAACGACCGATTCATTTCAGTTCGGAGCATCTCGGCCATCTCGATCGACTTCTTCACCTCAGTGAGCGCGTCGTCTAAGCGCCCTTTACTGAAATACAGCTCACCGAGTCGGCATCGCGCCTGGAAATCATCGGCCTCATCCCCGAGATGCTTCTCGAGTTCAGCAATTTCCTCCTCAGGGGAAAGAAGCTGCTCTCCAGGGTCAACTCCACCTTCTACTGCCGTCGCTTGTTGAACTGTTTCTTGATCACTCATGGTTCTTCTCGTTCCTTATGTCGTTTGTCCTTCCAACACTGAGGTTGGAGGCTTCACCATCGCCCGCTGAACAGCACGTCCCCCAAAGGCTGGAATGCCTCGCGGCCCATCCAGCCATAATAGTACCATGCCTAACACCACCAGCAGCGTCAGGTGAGATAATTGAAGAGCATACCCCGCCATAAACATGATCCCCAACCCATACCCGGCAAGACGTCCCACGGATACCAATTTGATGACTGTATAGCTCCAACACAGGAGGCCCAACATATACAACGCAAATGGGAGGTAAAAGGTATAGCCCATCCCCATCTGAAAGATCCACCCCACGCCCTCCCCACCCTTGCGAATCGATTCTGCCACCGCAGGATCATAAAGCGATGCGAAATAGTCGGCAAAGAACAGAAACAAAAAGATCATCGTCCCTACGCTGGCAAATACCAACAGTCGACGCTGTTGCCGTTTATTTTTGGTGGCAAATGAAATACCCCCATAGGCCCACAGCGTGAAGATACTGGCTAACACCATGAGGCCTTCCCCGACTCGATTGGATTCATGCACGAGCGGCGGGGCATCGAGAAACCCAAAAAATCCATAGGCCGTCGACATGATCTGAAAATACAACCACCCGCTGATCCCAACCAAGAAGGTCACGATAAACACTCGATGCGACACCTGCCGGTGCGCCGTAAGATAGATCGCCGTCAAGAGAATCAGCACGATCAGGGATAAGAAATTATAGAAAATCGTCCCAACCATGGCAGGAGGGATCAGAATAAACGCCACCGTCATCAAGAGGACCAAGGAAATCCCAGCCCAAGCCAAGCGATCCAACACTCCCTGCTGCACGATACGAAACTGATGTAACAGAAGGATCGTCAACACCATAAAGACAAGAATGGATACGACATTCAACAAGCCAAACCCCAACGAAGACAACACCCGGAAAGTTACTTTCACAGACTCATACTTCTGGGCTAATTTAGTCAGATGCATCCCGAGACGGGAGACCAACCGATAGAGAATTAGTTCGAACAAAGCAGCAAAAAACAACCATTTCACAGCGTATTCGAACAATAAGCCATAGCCTTGCACTTTACCCCCTGGGCTGTGGATATCGTGAGGCTGATCAGTCATTCTCCGTTCAAACCCCTTTCAAATGTGCTATCGGGAGTTGAGCAATCAATTACATTTTCCCAAAATGAGCTCAACCAAGCCAAGGAGAGCATCTCCTACCGCTGTATCCCTTTATGGGCGCGTACTCATCAACAGTTCGGGTGATTGGGAACGGGCTTTGGCAATATAAAGCAATCCGTCAGCCATAGAATAATTGAATGGCAATTCACAGACAACGCCGCTGATCTTTTCGTAAATATATTGGTACAGCCGTTCGGACTCTTCCGGCGTCATCCCCGACTGGACCTCGTAGAAGAACCCCAGACTGAGATCCTCAGAAGCCGGTCTCATAATGCGTCGAATACCGTAGCTTCCAGGATCACTCATAATGGGCGCTTCTTTTTCCAAATCAAATAGGCAGGGCTGACACGAAAAACCGTAAGAGGAGTGGAGCCGCTCATTGTCCACAATAAAGTTTGCGGTATCCATGGCTTCTGCTTCCGTCTCCGTCGGAAACCCAACGATGACATAGCAATGAATGGCAATCCCAAGATCAAGGCAATCTTGAGTAATCCTCCGAACATTTTCTTGCGCAATCCCCTTCTTCATGAAGTCCATGACTCGCTGATTAAAGGACTCCAGACCAAATACAATCTTCAGACAACCCGCGTCCCGCATCAGTGTCAAAAGTTCGCGCGAGAGGTTTTTCTCGAACCGCATCTCGCAGGTCCATTTGAGATTCAGCTGCTTGTCGACCAAGCTTTGGCAGAGCCGCTTGGTGGGCGAGAGGGCAAAGCATTCATCCGTAAAAAAGAAATAGGGAGTCTGATATTTACTCGAGAGCAGCTCCAGTTCCGCCACCGTCTTGGCCGGCTCCTTTTGTCGAAAGTTCTGGTGATCCAACGTGAGCGCGCAAAACGCACAGTCTTTGTAATAACAACCGCGGGAAAACTGAACCGGCAGCACCGTCTTAGGCGAAAGATACTTATCAAGAGGAAATCCATCATAGTTGGGTGCCGGAAGCGCATTAATATTTTCTGAATAGAAGGGCTGGTTCACTGTGATCTTGCCATTTTGACGGAAAATCAAGTTTGGGACTTTCTGAAACTCACGGCGTCCACTCATTTGATTGACCAATTCAAGGAGTGCCGTTTCCCCCTCAAATACGACGAAATCATCAGCAAGATCGAATAGCCAAGGGCATCGACGGAGATTATCCACCAATCTGGTAAAAATACTCCCCCCAATGGTGACATGCACCCCGGGAGCAGCTTCTTTAATGAGACGACAGAGCGTTAACCCAGGAACAATCTGAGAAGTAGCAGTAATCGAGATACCGATCAGATCCGGCTGTTCAGACAAAATTGCTGGCAAGCACAACTGTTTCAACAAATCGATATAGGGATTTTGCGTATCATCTCTGATAACCTTCATCAGGTCTTTCGAAGAATAGAGCGAATAGTTCGTGAACTGATTATCGACCACCGTCATGCGGGTTGGGAAGTATAGCGAGGAAACAACCTCTAGCCATTTGTCGATGAGAAACAGACACTCCCGATATCGTTCCTGATCATAAAACTCTTCGCTTCTGAGGGACGCCTTGGCAGGTTCAATATCATCGATCAGATAAGAGAAACGCTCCAACGACTCCACCACTCTTGTGTAATGCTCTTCGCTCCCATGCCCCGTTTCCCCGGTCCGATTTCGTTCGAGTTGCTTCTGGAGATCCGTCAACTTGCTATACACTTCAATTCCATAAGATTTCGTCACCAACGCATCAAGAAGCTCAATGCCTAAATCTTTTTGCGAAACATTCTTTATCCCGGCCTGAGCTAGGAAACCCGTCAAAGACGGGATGCTCAGATAGGGCTGGGAAGGATGCCATGTCGGGGGAAACAGCAGAGATATCTTCACAGGTGTATCTCCATAACGAACAGGGGAAAAAGCGCCTGTCGGCATTGTATACGCCCACTCTTCGGCAATTCAACCAGCAGCTGGATACAAATAATGTTAGGGAGAGAAGATCTGGGCAAGAGAAAAACACGCAAAAAAAGGGCCCCACACAACCAATGTGCGGGGCCCTCTCTTTTTCACCAAACCTTGAACGCCTGCCTGAGCAGGCAGCTCATCACGGAAGCTTCAAGGTATACCAGGTGGAGATTGCCTTCATTCCATTTCGTTCAACGTTGGATCCATCCCAAGCGGCAAACGCGATTGGAGTAGACATTCCTGCCGCAAACTGCACATCGTTAGGATCGCTGGTGGTCAACGCACGCTTGAAGACCACGCGCCAAGTTGGGCCTGTGCAACAACCACCCTTCAAGGAACCGGACGGCTCCCACACCCCGTTACCCAACACATCCTGATGCGCTTGGGTGGTCAATGTGCTGAATCCGTTCGCATTCAGATCTTCTACAGAACTCACGCGAAGGGTTGGGTCAGACATAATATTGCCAGACCAAATACCGGAATTAAAGGGGCCAAGGCTCCGACCGATCCGATCAGGATAGGTCACACCACCGGCCGGCTCTTCAAAGTAATAGTCCCAAAAAATTCCTGGGTATTGATCATCCACATCCCACATCCCTGCGCTGTCCTTGCCAAGATCTTTCTGCCATTCTGCATTCCAACGCCAAATGTTCACAGTTCCACCAGACTGTCCCATACACTGGAACGGCGGGGCACCTGAAGCATTGACTGGAAACTGAAGCGCAGTCTGATCACGGAAGTCCTGAGGACCAATCGTGGTGTCATTCTTGGTCTGATCATTCCAATCCACCCGGAAACCAATTTCTTTACCATTGGTTACCGCCTTCACCATCACGAACTTGACGGAGAAGTTTGGATGCATTGGGGTCGTGATCGTCTGCCCACTCAACGGCACAACCACGCCCGGAACACCTTCCCACACCGGATTTGCGCCATCCATGGGGATCGCTCCCTTGATGGCTTTGGCTGGAATGGTGACCGGCTGGCTCACCGCCAGGGGCACCTGGCCTAGGGTCAGCATAAAGCCAACCACAAGGGCCGAGAGAAGGATGCCAAACACTATGCGCTTATTGTGTGTCTGCACAACTCTCATAGGTAAATGCCCTCCCGTCGATTAAGGATTAGTAAAATACGCCTCACACCTAACTGTCTCACCCACTAAACATAACAACAAGACACAAATAAAAAAGTGCACAACAATGAAAAACCAATTAGGCAGTCCCGACTGGCCCAGAGTCCTCCTTCTCTTTGTCTTTATTATCCATAAAATTCTGCGCACCAACTTCGTTTAGCAAGACACTCAATTCATTGCCCTTATCCTGCGCCCCGCATTCATAAATCTGCCCCTCTGGAGCCAGGAATGTTGCCGGACGGTAATCTGCTTCAGAATAAGGCTGTGGATTAACACCCCAAAAAGTGGTCTCAAAATCCACCCAATCCGCAGTAATATCCGCAATCAATTTAAAAAATCCTGAATCCGCTTTTCTGACCAACATGCGACAAAAAATCGGGATCCATCGTCCGATATGGTCCTTGAGAAATTTCTTCTCGGCATCAATGACAATCTGGGTTTTGTCCTCACCGTCATGGCAACGAGCATACGACTCTTTGTATGCCAAAAAGTGCATGAACTCGAGTTCGACACTCAGGTGGTCAAGCCGTTCGTGAATGTCTCGAGAGAGTTCAACGCCAAAGGCTTTGTAATACCCGGCAATATCGCCCATGACATGAGCCTGACCAAACACGTGATCGTTACCAAAAAGAGTTTCATAGGGGGGGCAATCGAGGGTAATGACATTGCTAAACACTCGACGATGTTCAGCTTGCAAGTCTGTCAACTGCCACTTACTACATTCAGCAGCCACCCAGCGCTCAATTAAATCAAAATTCTTTGCGATGCTAGCGAGCTTTTGTGCAGCCTTTACCCCGCCTTGCCCTTCCAACGCCTTAGTGAGACTTTCTAAGGAAGATCGGCCATCTTCGACAAACTCGCCGCTCTGAAGATAGTCAATGAATTCATCATCTTCCGGGTAAAGCATGCTCCAGGACATAAGCAGATACAGCTTACTCCTGCCCAAGGCTCGATCCACACCGAGGGAATCTTTTATCTGAGGGGTTACTACGGAGAGTGTGGCGCTTTCCACGGTTCGGCTTTCTACCTTCGTGGCCATGAATATCTCCTCTCTCTCTTTGCCCAACAACAGCCAGAAAAGAGGGGCTGTCCCATCACCCCAATCTTTAGGGAACAGGCTCGCGTATGATAGGCAAAGGGGGTTGTTATGTCAAGTAGAGAAATTTCCATTTTAGCTCATTGATATTCAATGAATTTTGTCATGCCAACGTTTAAAACTCACCGACCTTATTGGGGCTGGTCTCCTACGACAAGAGTCGAGCCGGAATGACCTTGATCGCAATGCGATCATTGACCGTTTTGCACGTCTGAGTACACAGACCACACCCTACACAATGCTCTTTCAAGATAGATACGGTTAATTCCATAAAATTCATGGCTAGTGCGTGTGTAGGGCACTGAGACACGCACGCGTTACATCCCTGCCCAGCTGTGCAATCACGAACCACGATGCGGGCAATCCCCATGGCTACTTCATTGTAGTTGCCAACCGGCAATAACGCCTCAGTTGCGCAGGCCTCAATGCAGGGAAAGTCCTCACACAGATAACAGGGGGTCAGATCCGGGAAAATGACTGGGGTCCCGTTGCGGACATCAAAAGTAATGCTGTTATGCGGGCAAGCCTTCGCGCAATCACTACAACTGGTACATCGCTCCAGAAATTCTTCTTCTGCAACCGCGCCTGGAGGCCGCAGGAAATCAGTACGTGCTAGTACCGCCTCCTTTTCACGAGGAGCGTCTCGATGCTTCACGAACTCCTGGGCCGTCTTCACAAACGACGAGACCGATTCCTGGAGGAATCGGCGTCGTCCATACGGTGCATCGCCAGGAACTGTGCCCATAGCTACATCACTCCGTCAGCGCGCAATTTGTACACTTCCACGCACCGGTCACATGCGCCATATTCGATATCCCAACCGGGATGGTTCTCACGAATGAAATCCAACACGTAGGTTTCAATCTTGGTATCCATATCCTCCACCCAAGAATAGGTCGGGAACCGACAGAGCGGGCAGGGAAATCCCGGCATGAGCATGACCTTGTTCTGCACCGCCGGCAAATCAGACCCCTCCACATCAACCGCCCGCTCAATGACGCGGACGGTATCCGTCGCCATCTCGATCAGCTCAGAATGGGTGAGGTAGTCGGTCTGCCACAAACCCTCGAAGACTGATTTAATCTGGGCGGCGGGTATTTTTCGATACCAGGATCGAAACTCTTTGAACCGATCCTCCCGCCCCAGCATCGGATCCTTCCCTGCTCGCACCAGACGGCTATCGAGATTGAGACACCACAACACACGATAGCGATGGAGAATCAAGGTCTCCTCTCCGGGGTTTTGCCCTACCTTGGTATCCGGGTCATACTGAAATTTTTCATCCAACATGTCCGCAATATGCATCAACTCGTGCCGGCAGTAGCGCGTCAGCGCGGGATCATAAAATCGGCGAGGAATCAGCTTAATGCCCATGCCTTTTAAGCCTTGCTCCTCGAACTTACGAGCCATGTCTTGCTCCACGGCCCCCCATTTACGTAAAATATCGACGCCTTCTTGATCTTCCTTCAGCACGCCTTTAATCAGCACAATACCGACTTTGGCCTTCAACATTGGGAACTCGTTGAAGGCATCGCGGATAATATCGGAAAACCCCCAGATGCCGAAGAGATACTGATACAACTTTTTGAATTCGGCTTCTCGGTCATCCAGTGAGTATTTCTCATAGATGGGATCCGCGAGCTCGTGAAACTCTTTATAATAACTGGGGTCCCCCTCTCGCTCTGTTTTCTCCACGAACGAATCGATAACTTCCTGAAGGAGTGCGGGCTGAAAACGAATGTCCATCGAGAATCTCCTACCGGCGTGAGCCGACGTCGCATGACAAGTGAACCGAACAGCTTCGGACTAGGCCCCAGACCTTGACTTGGGGAAAAACGGTCTCGTATGCTCCTATTCGCCGAGCGTGTACTCGGGAAATTATAACGCCCTCTGAAAGTGGGTTGCAAACGCGTCACCACCCACCGACAGTATTCCAGCTGAGGATCCCATGCTTGAACAACCTATTTCCTCGCCCGCATCTCCTTCAGGAGCCGCGCCGGTTGGAACCCAACCGGGAACCTCCCAGACAACCGACTTTCTCGCTTACTGGAAAGCTGGAACCAGGGAAGTAAAGACCTTCCGCGGCCATTCCCACGGCATCTGGGCTGTGGCGTTTGCTCCCGATGGATTAACCATGGCGAGTGGAGGCGTCGATCGACTGATCAGAATTTGGGATATCGAAACAGGACGACTGCTTCGCTCCCTTCGAGGCCACACGCATGATATCCGCGCGCTTGTCTATACTCCTGATGGAACGGCTTTGGCCTCAGGCAGTGAAGACCGCACAATCCGCCTCTGGAATCCTAAAACGGGTGAGCCCACCAAACTGCTGTTCACACGCTACGACCATAACGTCGTCAGCCTGTCACTGTCTCCTGATGGACTGATGCTCGCCCGTGGCAGCCATAACAAAGACATCAAGATTTGGGAGATCACCACAGGGACAGACCTCATGACCCTCCTAGGCAAAGACTCCTTCGATCACCATTGGTCCGTATGCGTGGCCTTTTCGCCAGACGGCATTCATCTCGCCAGCGGCAATGACATTGGAAAGATACGGCTGTGGGAAGTCCTGCCGAGCGGTGAAGAAAAAATTCTGCACCAAGGCCATTGGCGAGAAATCACCTCAGACGACTCGACCGAAAGCCGCGGCTACTACGTCGAGGACGAAGGCGGATTCCAAAAGCCGATGGAATACTGGATCGGAGCCCTAACCTTTACACCTGATGGACGCCTGCTCATCAGCGGAAGCCGAGACGCCACGATTAAATTCTTTGAAATGCCCACCATGACCGAAATCCGGACATTGAAAGGCCATGGGGCCTGGGTCCGCTCGCTGGCGGTGTCGCCGGACGGACAAGTCCTCGCCAGCGCTGGCGATGATAACTGCATCAAGCTGTGGGATATTGCCGCCGGCCGAAACTTCAAAACATTGAAGTCGCATACGGGCGCAGTTCGATGCGTGACCTTTTCGCCGGATGGACACAAGCTTGCCAGCGCATCATGGGACCGAACGGTGAAAATCTGGGAAGGTGGACCTGAACAGACCGACTAGGTCTGAGCTTCTTCCTGTTCTTCTCTGGCACCAGGGATGCCATAGCGTTTACACTTTTCCCACAAGGCTTTGCGGGAAAGACCTAGGAGCTTGGCCGCTTCGGTGCGGCTCCCCTGCACTCGTCCCAGCACGTTAAGGATATACTGCCGTTCAAACTGTTCCCGAGCTTGGTCGAGTGAGACAAGTGGACCCGAGAACGCACTCGGCTTGGTCGAGACCCCTTCAGAACAAAATCCACAGGTTTCCTGGGGCGGGCCACCCCGATAGGGACAAGAGGAAAACCCGCACAGATCCCAGGCCTGGACTTCTCCCTGGCTTGGGCACAGCGCCACGGCCCGTTCCACAATATTCTCCAACTCCCGCACATTCCCTGGGAACGAATACCGAAGAAGAAGGTCCCGAGCACTGTTCCCAAACCCCGTCAAAGCCTTACCGACCCGTTCCCCTCGCGACTTCAGGAAGGACTGGGCAATCAGCAACACATCCTCCCTCCGCTCCCTGAGGGAAGGAAGAAAAATCGGCACCACGTTGAGTCGATAGTACAGATCTTCCCGAAACCGTCCCGCTTGCACCTCCCGCCGTAGATCCTTTTGCGTCGCACAGACGACTCGAACATCCACCTCGATCGTGTCATTACCCCCCACACGCTCAAACTGCCGCTCTTGCAGGACGCGCAGGAGCTTGACTTGCACCACCGGCGAAATCTCCCCGATCTCATCGAGAAACAGCGTTCCCTTGTGTGCCAACTCAAACCGGCCGCGTCGCTGTCGCAACGCCCCCGTAAAGGCCCCCTTTTCATGCCCGAACAATTCCGCTTCGAGAAGTGTCTCAGGAAGCGCCGCACAGCTGACTTTGATAATAGACTCATCCTTGCGTGCGCTGTTTCGGTGAATGGCATTAGCCACCAACTCCTTGCCGGTCCCGCTCTCGCCGATAATAAGCACCGTCGAATCGGTCACCGCAACGAGCTGGATTTTCTCATACACCTGCCGCATCCGCTCGTTTGTCCCAAGAATCCCCTGGAAGCTAAACTTCGCCGCTAACTCTTGCCTCAACGTGTGATTTTCATCTCGCAGCGTGAGTAACTTACACACTCGGGCCACCGTGAGCAGCAACTCATCCATGGAAAACGGCTTGATCAGATAATCGTGTGCCCCCAGCTTCATCGCGCCAACAGCGGTATCCACTGAACCATGCGCCGTAATTACAATCACCTCGGTGTGCGGCGCCACCGCTTTCGTCGTTTGCACAATCGTTAGGCCGTCGGCACCAGGCATTCGCAAGTCAGTAATGACCAAATCGAACGGACGGGTGCGAACCAGGTCCAGCCCCTCAGTACCTGTCGCGGCCGAGACTACCTGATAACCGACCGCCTCTAAGGCGTCCACCATGGAAAGCCGCATTAGCGGTTCGTCGTCAACGATAAGAATATGGGGCGGGTTCATATCGGGTTCACCTCTTCGCAACGTACTGCGGCCAAGGGGAAAGTCACGGTAAACGTGGTTCCGTGGCCCATCTCGCTCTCCACACGAATATGTCCGCCATGCCGTTCGACGATTCCCAGGCTCACCGACAAACCCAACCCCGTGCCCTCCCCCGTGGTCTTGGTCGTAAAAAAGGGATCGAAAATTCGTGGCAGCACATGTGAGGGAATGCCGCATCCGGTATCTCGAACCTCCACGACTACTGAATCCTCGCGAACATAGGTTCTGAGCGTAATGGTCCCACGTTCACGAATCGATTGAATCGCATTGAGGAGTAAATTCATAAAGACCTGCTCCATCATGTGACCATCGACGAACAAAATGGGCAAATTGGCTTGAAAGTCCTTATCCAAACGAATGCCATTTGCGGTGAAAACATGTTCGAGCAGGACCAGCACACGATCCAGCACCGCATTGAGATTCGTGGGTGCCGGTTCGGGCTCTCGTTGTTGGGAAAAATCTAGCAACTGCCGAACGATTTTCTGGACACGCCGCAACCCGTCCTCCATGGACACGACATACTCGTCTTGTCTGGCCTGAGACACCGTTCCCTTTCGAAGGTTATACAAACAATTGAGAATGCCTCCCAGCGGGTTATTGATCTCATGCGCCACTCCAGCAGCCAGCTTGCCCACCGAGGCCAAGCGCTCAGAATTCCGAATCTGCTGTTCCAATCGCTTGGTCTCGGTCAGGTCCCGAGCAATCCCAAGGACCCCCAATATGTGCCCTTCGCGATCACGTAACGGCGAGACACTGACCATCACCGTTCTCGGCTCTCCCGTTCTGCTCACCACCTCGACTTCATATACCTGTTTTGCACCGATATCCAAGGTGCTCCGCAGTCGTCGCCCCCGATGACGCTTCGAGAGCAATGATAAGTAGGGGCGGCCGATCAGATCAGCTTTCTGATATCCCCAGGTTTCGATCTTGCTATTCACGTAGGTGAATCGTTGATCGTGGTCCAGCGTATAAATAACATCGTTCGCATTCTCCAGCAGGTTCTCGAGATACTGTTTCGTTTCCTCGATCTCGCGCGTCCGCTCTCGAACATTCTGTTCGAGTTCTTCACTATACTGCTGAAGCCGTCGCTCCAACTCCTTACGTTCGGTAATATCTCGCAATTGAATCATAAGCGAGGAGCCTGACGGCTCGTCGACACGAATCACGTCGATTTCCACCTGAGTCGTCGCCCCGTCTCCATTCCACACCGCCATCTCTCGCGTGGCGACTAATGCTCCTCCAGACCCGACGGTCCTCATCACTGCCTCCAACGCATCGCGATGAACGGGAGGGACAAGTTCAGGAAAACTTCGTCCCACCACTTGAGCCGCCTTGTACCCCAGAATCTGCTCCTCGCGTCTATTGACGGACACAATCGTCCCTTCGGGAGACACCATGAAGACCGAGTCCGCAGCCAAGTCGAACAAAGCACGGTACCGCTGCTCGGAGGCGGCCAATTGCCGTGTCCGCTCGCCGACTTCCTGCTCAAGATGCAGCGTATACTGCTGCACTTGCTGCTCCAGACGCTTGCGTTGGGTAATGTCGCGTACGAACGCCCGAGAATGCACAAGCCCCCCGGCATCGGGATCGAATAGCGCGGTGGCATGCATTTCCACGTCGATGGGTGTCCCATCTCGAGCGAGAAAAATCGTCTCCAAGGTGGCACGGCCATGCGCCGCCAGACGCTCCAAAAACTTGAGCACATCGGGAGCCTGTGGCAACGGCACGATATCCCACACGTGCATGGCCTGCATATCCACCAAGGCATACCCCAGTCGATCCACTTCCGTCTTATTCACGTGGACAAATTGCCCACCCTTGTTCAGCTGATGAATCATCTCCGGTGAATTCTCAATCAAGTCTCGATATTGCTCCTCAAGGCGATGCACATCGGTCATCCGTTGTTGCAGTTGATCGAACGACCGTTTGAGGTTGGCCGCCATGCTATTGAACGCCTCGGCCAACTGCTCGATTTCATCGCCTGTCCGAATCGTCAACTGATGCTCCAGATCTCCCTTGCCGATCTTCTGCGCCCCTTCTTGAAGCAGCCGAACTGGCCTCACGAGGCGGCGAGCCACAATAGTTCCCAGTATCACTAACGTCGCCAATACTCCGCCACCGTAGGCGCCAAGCATCAGAATCATTTGACGCAGGGGTGCATAGGTCTCGGATGGGTCTTGCCGAACGACGGCAATCCAACGCTTGCCTCCGAGGCTATCTTTCGCCAGCCCCTCTCCGAGGCGGATCGCGGAGAACCCGACAATGGAGTCCTGCCCACCGTGTAAATCGTCACCCGTCAACACCCACCCTGTCTGGGCGGCACCAAAGGAGGCCACCAACCGCTGGCCCGGCGCATGCTCTTCCAATGGCATAATCGGACAGATGACGGAAGTCCCTTCAGAGTTGAGCAGCATGGCGTGGCCGGTCCGACCGATCGTCACCTCCGCGATCCCACGGAACAAGGCTTCCCGGCGCAAGAGAATTGTCACCACTCCCAGTGCAGTTTTTCGACTTTCGTCATAGATCGGCACAGCCACATAGATCGCGTGGGTCCCAAACGAGGGTTCAAACACCAGGTCCCCGACATAGACCTGCCCACGGCCTTTTTGGAAGGCCGCCTGCCACCAACCCGTCTGGCCATAGTCATACTCGACTTGAGGAATCGAACTGACGACTAAAGCCCCTTGGTTATCCGTGACCAAGATCGCCAAATAATCAGTCTGCCGAATTTCATGCCAATGCAGGAGATAGTTCGTCACCATCCGGTTGATGAATACCGGAAACTCCTGATGGCGTTTTCTCCCCCGCCACCGTTGCTGCCAGTCATGAATCATTGCCCGGACAGCAGGCGCATCTTTCCCTGCATAGCTCCGATTGACATCAGCCACGGCCTCCAGAAGAAAAGGGGTAGTCGCAAGCTGCTGCGCTTCGTTAATCCCGCGAGTGAGTTGGATTTCTACCCGGCGAGCCGCCTCGACGGCCAACTCACGGAAGTTCGCGCCACTGGTTTCTCGTAACGCGCGGCGCTCTTCAAGAAAGGTCAGCACCAGCGAGAGGGTGAGGGGAAGGAGGCCAATAAAAACAATGGCCGCGATGATTTTTTGCTGAAGACTGGGTGACCGATTCCACCTTATCATACGCGTCACCCAACTGCCTGATCGGCACCTCCGTGGGCCTCCGCAGCGGAGAGGCCGACACGGAAAGACAGGACCGTTAGCTGCGCCGCAGGAGTCGCCCTTCTCCTCCCGGCCAGATGAGCAACAAGGGACTAGCTACAAAGATCGACGAATACGTCCCAATTATGACGCCACACAGTAACGCGAGGGAGAAATCATGGAGCACCTCGCCACCCGCCAGCGTGAGCGGAATCAACACGACGACCACAGTCAAACTCGTCACGATGGTGCGACTCAAGACTTGGTTAATACTATTATTGACAACCGTCTCCACGGAGTCGCGACGCCGAGTGCGAAGGTTTTCCCGAATGCGATCGAAGACCACAACCGTATCAGTGAGCGAATAGCCTGCTAACGTCAACAGCGCAGTTACGACCAGCAAGGTAATCTCTTGGTTGAAAAGATAGAATCCACCTAAGACCGCTAAGACATCGTGGAAGGTCGCAATGGCAGCGGCAACCCCAAAACGAAATTCAAACCGGGCGGCTACGTAAAGGATGATGCCGGCAAACGAAATGAGCACTGCAACCAGCGCATCTTCCTGTAATTTCTTGCCGACGGTCGGGCCGATCTCGGTCGATGACTCCACCACGAACGTATTGCCAGGAAACTCTTTTGAAAAGACCTCCACGACGCGTTCTGCTACTTTTTCTTCAATCGTGGTCGACGCTTTAATCCGCACCAGGAGTTTGTTCTCGGCGAGAAACTCTTGAAGTTCCACGTTAGACAATCCATTTCGCTGCAACGCCGCCCGTGCCTCGTCGATCTTGATCGATTGGGCAAACTTCAGCTGAACAGCCGTCCCTCCCGCAAAATCAATCCCCAGGTTGGCGGAACCGCGGGCGATCTGAATTATGGCTAGCATCCCCAGCAGAACCAAAATCCCTGAAAAAATGAAGGCAAATTTCCGCTTACCCATAAAGTCAATGTTCGTTTTACCGAGTATCTCAAGCATAGTATCCTCTGGTTGACCGCCGCGCCGACCTGTCAGGCATATGGCCGTGCTAAATGCTCAACTGTTCGATTTTCCGCCGCTGGTTGATCATATCAAATACCACCTTGGTCCCGACCAATGCGGTAAAGAGGTTGATGGCGATACCAAGGCACAACGTGACCGCAAACCCCTTGATCGGCCCAGTCCCAAAGAGGAATAAGGCAAATCCTGTAATCAAGGTCGTGACGTGCGAATCGATAATGGTCAGCAACGCCTTGTCATACCCTCCATCGATGGCCAACCGAGCCGACTTTCCAGACCGCAGCTCCTCTCGAATTCGCTCAAAGATGAGGACGTTGGAATCCACCCCCATCCCCATGGTGAGGATGATCCCGGCGATCCCAGGTAAGGTCAAAGTCGCATTGAGCGCAGACAACGCCCCAATGAGGCAGAGGAGATTCAACGCGAGCGCAAAATCTGCAATCACGCCGGACAGTTTATAGTAGATTGCCATGAACAACACGACCAGCACACCCGCAAAAAGGGTCGATTGAATACCCTTATCGATGGAGTCACGGCCTAGTGACGGCCCAACGGTCAAATCCTGAATAATCTTGAGCGGAGCCGGTAACGCACCTGCACGCAACACAATCGCCAAATCGTTGGCCTCTTGCATCGAGAAGGTGCCGGTGATCTGTGCTCGGCCTCCACTAATCCGCTCTTGGATGACCGGCGCCGAGTACACATGATTGTCCAGAATGATGGCCATTCGCTTTTTGACGTTCTCCGCGGTAATCCGCTCAAACTGCTTGGCCCCGTTGGAGTCAAAGGCCACCGACACATACGCGTCATTGAATTGACCGATGGACACCCGCGCATCGCTGAGCACATCTCCCGCTAACATCCGGCGGCTCTTTACTAGGTAGGGAATTAAAAACTCTCGTCCCGTATCTTTTTCCGCCACCTTCTCAAACAAAATCTCATCGCCCTCTGGCAATTTGTCCTTGAATTGCCCGAGTAGCTCGTCTTTTTTCTCTTTCGGCACTCGTTGAGGTAATTCAAAGGTCACCTTGCTGGATTCATCAAGCAATTTGAACTCGAGCAGCGCCGTTTCTTTAATCAAACCTTTGGCACGTTTGGGGTCTTGCACGCCAGGGAGTTGGACGACGATTTGCTTTAACCCTTGGCGCTGAATCAGCGGCTCGGCCACACCAAATTGGTCGATACGATTTCGGATCGTTTCCAGCGCTTGGTTGATCGCCGAATCTTTAATGCGCTTGGCCTCGCCTTCACGCAGATCAAACACGACCTGATTACTGGTGGCCTCCGCAGCAACTTCGTAGAAGATTGGGAACTCCTCCATCGCCTTCTGAATCTGCACCTTCACTTCAGCATTCTGAAAGTTCAGCGTGATCTTGGAGGGAGGCATCCGCTTCACGGACTCCACTGGAATCTTTTTGTCGACGAGTGAATCCTGGACAGCCGACACTGCCCGATCCACCGCGATTTCGACCGCCCGTTCCTCCTCCACCTCTAACACTAGGTGAATTCCGCCCTGCAGGTCCAAGCCCAGGGCGATCCCCTTGGTGGGGAGCACCGTCTTCATCCAGTCCGGAACGGATTGGTAGAAGAACGGCACGGAAGGGATAATAAAGGCGACCGAGAGCACCACCACGAACGCCAATAACGCAAATCGTCCACCGACTTTTTTCATTCGTCCCTCAATACTCAATACGTTCAGGATTTTGAGTCGTCTTCGTCTTCTGTCCGCAACCGGGTAATATGTTCTCGCGACATCTTGATCTTCGTATTATCGGCCACCTGCATCGTCACGGTATCTTTGTTCAGATTGGTGATCGTCCCCCAGATTCCTCCAGACGAAATGACCTTGTCGCCCTTCTTTAAAGCCTCCAACATTGCCCGTTGCTGTTTTTGTCGCTTTTGCTGCGGCAAAATGAGGAGAAAGTAAAACAGCACAAAAATAAGCACGAATGGCACAAGCGAGAGCCATGTCGAGCCAGAGCTTCCCGCACCCCCAGGGAGTTGGGCCCACGCCACAGCGACTAACACGACGACACCGCCTGGNNGCGAAAGTCCCCTGCCGAATGGCCGTCCGAATCTGTTGCATTAAATCGGAAAAGTAATAGAGATTGTGTATAGTATTCAACCGAACCCCCAACATTTCTTTCACCTGATACAGATGATGTAAATACGCACGTGAATACTTCTGACAGACAGGACATCGACACGTCGGATCGATGGGTTGTTCATCCTTGGCATACTGCGCCTGCTTAATCACCACTCGCCCGGTTGAGGTAAACAGGGATCCGGTCCGCCCATGCCTGGTGGGCACCACACAATCGAACATATCGACGCCGCGCGCCACCCCCTCAACCAAATCCTCTGGAAGCCCAACCCCCATAAGGTAACGAGGGGCATTCGTCGGGAGTTCTGGCGTTACCATCTCCAGCGTACGATACATATCCATCTTTGACTCCCCGACAGAGAGTCCTCCAATCGCGTACCCATCGAATCCCAAGGCAACAAGCTGCCGCGCCGATTGCACACGCAGGTCCGACTCAAGCCCCCCTTGCACGATGCCAAATAGTGCCTGATCCGTTCGTCGCTTAGCCACTTGACAGCGTGCCGCCCAGGCCGTGGTCCGCGTCACAGACTCGGCAATACGCTCTCGTGAGGCCGGCAAGCCAACACACTCGTCAAAAGCCATAATAATATCGGCGCCCAACGACTCCTGGATCTCGATCGCCAGCTCAGGGGTCATGTGATGGGACGACCCATCGACATGGGACTGGAACGCCACGCCCTCATCCGAAATCCGACACAGCTTAGCCAAACTGAACACCTGAAACCCGCCGCTGTCTGTCAGAAGGGCTCCGGGCCATCCAGTAAAGCGATGAAGTCCTCCCATCTCCTCAACAACGCGATGCCCAGGGCGCAGATAGAGGTGATAGGCATTGTTCAGAATAAGACGAAATCCCATCTCGAGCACATCGCCTGCCTCAAGCCCTTTCACAGCGCCCAAGGTCCCTACCGGCATAAAAACCGGTGTCTCAACCGTCGCATGGGCTGTGGTCAACAAACCAGTCCGTGCTTGTCCTGAATGGTCTGTCTGTTGAACGGCAAACTGAAGCATCGCTGTATACGTGAACCCTAAATTACATGCGCTCGGGTGCCGAGAGCCCCAGCAAAGTGAGTCCATTCCGAATCACCGTCTGCACCTGTCTCAGCAACACCAGTCGGGCAGCAGTCTGGTCAGGAGTTACTGCCTCATGGCATAAAAACGCGTGGACAGGAGCTTCCCCCTCACTCAATATACCCTGCGCCGGCTTGAGCTCGTCCAGATCCGATTCCCCCTCGACACGTGGCGGAAGGACCCGATGTTTGTAGTAATAAACATGCAAAAGGTTGGCAAGCTCTTGGAGATAGTACGTCAACCGATGGGGTTCGAGCGCCTGGGCACTGCCCTGCACAATCGTGGGAAACGCCGATACCTTCCTGATAATCTCTAATTCATCGGGTCCGGTGAGTAGCAACAGATCGACCTCTTCGAGCCTCGGAACCGGGATACCCCGCTCTTGAGCCACACGAAAAAGACTGGCAACTCGGGCATGCGCATACTGCACATAGTACACAGGATTTTCCGAAGACTGCTTCTTCGCCAGATCGAGGTCAAAATCTAAATGCGTATCGGATCGACGCATGAGGAAGAAAAACTTGGCGGAATCGGCCCCGACCTCATCAATCACCTCTCGCATCGTGATGAACTCGCCAGCCCGCTTCGACATCTCGACCTTCAGACCTCCCCGAAGCAGATTGACCATTTGCACGAGCACGACGCGTAGCCGGTCTTTCGGATGACCGTAGGCTTGCACCAGTGCCTGCATACGGGGAATATAGCCATGGTGGTCAGCTCCCCATACATCGATCAATACATCATACCCACGGAGCAATTTGTCACGATGATAACCGAGATCAGACGCCAAGTACGTAAAGTCGCCGTCTTGTTTACGGACCACGCGATCCTTGTCATCCCCGAAGACGGACGAGCGGAACCAGAGGGCCCCTTCCTGCTCCACCATCAACTCTCGCGTGCGCAGATCCTCAATCACCTGATCGACCGCGCCCGTTTTCAGCAGACCCGCCTCACTGAACCAGTCGTCAAAACGAATGCCGAAATCTTCCAAGTCCGTTCGAATCTTTCCCAAGAGATGTGTATAGGCCAAATCCTTACATCGCTCCTCCGCCTCGGACTGTGGCAGCGCCAGTAACGTATCGCCGACCTGTTCACGAATGATAGCCGCCACCTCTTGGATGTAACTTCCCCGATATCCATCTTCCGGAACCTCGGCCGTCTTGCCAAACAGCTGTTGATACCTGGCGTAGACGGATACGCCCAGCAACCTCATCTGGCGTCCAGCATCGTTGATGTAATACTCGCGTGAAACGACATAGCCCGAGGCAGCGAGGATATTCGCTAGCGCATGTCCGACTGCCGCTCCTCGGCCATGCCCCACATGCAGGGGCCCAGTGGGATTCGCACTAACAAATTCCATCAACACCCGTTGCCCACCCCCAATGGTCGAGCGCCCAAAGGCCACCCCCTCCTGCTCGATCACACGCAGGACATCAAGCCACAGTTCGCGCTTCAAGGTGAGATTGAGAAACCCAGGAGGCATCACCTCCACACGATCAAAAATGTCTTCACCCTCAAGAAGGGCCTCTGCCAACAGCGCCGCGACCTCTCTCGGCGGACGCTTTTCTGCTGCAGCCACCGTCATCGCCAGCGTGGTCGAAAAATCGCCCCACTCGGGTTTCTTGGGAATATCAACTCCCACCGCCCCTGTGAGCTCAGCCGTCATCAGGCCTTGCGCTCTGACACGGGTCCAGGCTGTACGCAATGCACTGGTGACACGATCTCGAATAACGTCTGTTGACATGTGTATCGTTCGCGGCCAACTAGGCTGGGCAAATCAGGAGAGGCTAGCACATTGATCCTAGGTCTGACAAGCCGAATTACTACCTTCTACGTGTATCGGAAGAGTGCGTGTGGGGGTCAAAGTCTCTTCAGCGGCGGCAAGGATACGTGCGAGTGGAACATCCAAACAGGGCCTGGCTAAGCACCCACGCCGCTCTTCCAAGGATTCGCAGCGACAGGGATGGCCATGCAGAACCCTCACCTGGCTCCGACGTGGCGCCCAACGTTGGGGATCAGTGGGTCCAAACAGCGCGATGACCGGAGTATCGACCCACGCAGCAAGATGCGTGAGGCCTGAATCGTGACCAATAAACAGATCCGCGGTCTTGATAATCCAGGATAAGCTCATCAGATTTTGCTCCTGGACAATGGGTACTGGATGAGACAGCACAGCCAATACGGCCGCGACAGCTACGCCATCAGCAGGACCTTGAAGAATCATACAGGTCACGCCCCGTGCCTCAAGGGAATGAATCAGTTCACCCCACAGACTGGCCTGAGCACATTTTGAAGGGCTGCCTGCACCTGGATGGCAGAGAACCAAAGGAGATTTCCCATCCCACCCTTGTGGAAATATCTCAAGCCGACCTGCCTCTCCTTCTAAGGGTAATAAACTCAGAGCACTTTCAACGCCCTGAGGCTGAAGCTGAACAATTTCAAGAAAACGGTCGGTCTGATGACGTGCAGTCCATCGAGATTCATGCGGGGAGCCTATCCAGAACTCCTGGATCCCATTTCGAGAAAATGTTGCGGCTATCGTCCCATCAGGATCACGCATCCAGCAGGCGTCCCAACGAAAGGCGTGGCTCCAGCCAGAACCAATAAACGGTACTTCTTCCTTAGTATTAAAAAGAATTGCCCCGGCATTGCCCTCAAACGGAATCGCCTGATCGACCTCCCCAGCTTGCGCTAAAAAACACCCAACACTAAAGGAGGTAAGGCACAAGGTTTCATCCGGAGATAAAATTTCTCGAAGAACTCTAATTGCAGGGAGCGCCAAAATCACATCACCAAGGGCGCCAGGATGAACAACGAGAAGGGTTCGACGTGGAAGACTTTGGGCATTTGACACGAGAGGCTTACTCAAGAATTTTTCGAGCAAACTCGAAGTCACTTGGGGTGTTCGCATTGAAAAACGAAAGAAGATCTTCCGAACTACAAGAGAGATCCACACGGTCAAGAATTTTTACTCGTAGTTCTTTTTCCTCACAAATTTTCTGGATGGAAAGTTGCCTTTGCTCCAAACGCTTCCTCATATAGGGAAGACAGCTCTTGGAATAGAAACCATGTAGAGGGTGCAACTGTCCGTCAATTCGAGCAATGACCGCATCAAACTCATACCGAAATGAACTCATGAACTCGATGAGTGTGGATTTCAGAAAAGGCATATCACAGGCCACAACAAAAACATAGGGAGAGGAGCTGTGAAGCAAGCCGGTGTACACCCCACCGAAAGAGCCCGTACCAGAAATTTCATCGACAACGAAAGAATGCCCTCCTTTCGCAAGACCTGGTTCAGCCTGAGCCGACACCAATATTATCTCCCTACAAACCGTTTCGGTGACAGCAACCACATGTTCTAAGAATGTTTGTCCACCTAAAGACAAGAACCGTTTGTCCACCCCCATGCGGCGACTTTTCCCGCCAATTAAAATAACTCCTGACACATCATGAAGCATACCGTCGAGCACCTAGAAATAAGTCTTGAGTTCTAACTCCAAGTGCAACACTTCAAGCCCTGATGGGTTACGGTGTGGCCATGCGAACGAGATCCTACAGACACATGAGCGCCGAAGCACGTGAGACCTTGAGCCTGGGCCTGGCCCGCGGCCATTCGTTGCGGACAATGGCGTCGGTGTTGGGGCAGGCGCCCAGCACCGTGAGCCGCGAGTTGGCCCGCAACGTGACGAGGGGCCGACCCTATAGGGCCTGCACGGCACACACGTTGGCGACCGGTCGGGCCTGTCAGCCACGGCGACCACGCAAACTCTTGGCCCCCTGGCTGTGGCAGCAGGTCAGGACACACCTGGTCCAGGGCTGTTCGCCTGAGCAGATTGCCGGACGCCTCCGACGCGAGTATCTTGGCGACATGCGGAAACATCTTTCGGCAGAGACCATCTATGTGGGCCTGTATGTGCTACCACGCGGCACCCTGCGGAGCGAACGGCTGGCGGCGCTGCGTCAGGTGCGCAAGGCGCGCCGGCCGCGGGCGCGAGGAACAGACCGACGCGGCCAGATCCCCCACATGACGTCGATTGCCGAGCGCCCCGCCGACGTGGCTACCCGCACCGTGCCTGGCCACTGGGAAGGCGAACCTGATCAAGGGGGCCCGCAATGGGTCGGCCGTCGGCACCCTAGTGGCACGGACGACGCGCCTGGTCATCCTGGCACGGATGGAGGGAACGGATGCGACGAGTGCCCGTCAAGGCTTCACCAAGAAACTCCGGCACGTGCCCGCCCCGCTGCGCAACACGCTGACCTATGATCGCGGGAAAAAGATGGCCGAGCACGAGCGCTTGACGGAGCGGCTCGCGATCCGGGCGTTCTTTGCCGATCCGTACAGCCCATGGCAACGGGCACCAACGAGAACACCAACTGGCCTGCTGCGCCAGTACCTGCCCAAGGGCACAGACCTGTCGGGCTACACGCCGCGCGAGTTGAACGCCATTGCCCATCGGCTGAACACGCGCCCACGAAAATATCTGAACTTTGCCACGCCGCTGGAAGTCTATGCGCCACTGCGCCATCATTCACCCGTTGCACGTGGAACTTGAAACCGCCAGTTAAAAAAAGGGGATGGGCTTCCCCATCCCCTCTAAACACTCCCAAACAGAACCCTACGGTTTACCCTTACGTTTATTGGCGCGACGGGTAAAGAACCACCCCTCAAGGAACACTACACCTACCGCAACCACTGCCGGATAGATATAGGTTTCTTTCGGAATCGGTGGCTCAAGCACGAGGTAATAGAAAGCAGAGACTGCCATCTTACGACCAGCGTCTCCATTATGTCCGTCCCACGCAAAAAGCACAGTCGGAATGTACTTGCCTACATCAAACTGAGTATCTTCATCGAAGTCTGCCTTCAGTGGACGTTCAATAATGACTGTCCAACGCCCGTTGACCCACTCAGCTTTTCGAACTTTAATCTTTTCGGTATAATCATCGCGATCTTGAAAGTCCTGATCCCAACCAGTACCTGTGAAGGCCTTGATCAATCCATTGGCCTCCCACTTGACAATATCAACAGGGTACTTGGAGTCACCAAAAATGTAACGAGGCTTTTCCGGTGGAGGAAGTTCCTGCCACTTCACTGGAAACTCAATTCCAATTGCGTCATTAAATACTTTAAACCGGTTCTGTTTGCCTGCGATAGAATCCGCTTCCCCAGTTTTTGGCAACTGCTCTTCGACCAGTTCTGGGTTCAGATTCACTTCTGTTGGCTCAAAAGGCAGGGGTCCATCAGCCACACTCTTAGTACGATCGTCCCACTGGAACATAAAGGCGATCGTTTTATCGTTGTAGATGGATTTTACCCACATATCATCGAGTCGATTGACGAAATTACGTGGCTTGTGGGTAATCTGACCTCCCAAAGCAACATATTTTCTCTCACGCAATTTCCATGCATCACTTTCAGGATCATCTGGGATTTCTCCCTCGACAGACCCAGAACGAATCACGAAATTGATCTTCGGCTTATCAGTAAGAGGATCAATGCTAAGTGGCTGCCCTTCGGTATCTCGCTCGCAGAGAGAATTAACGAAATTGGCAATATTCCATCGTTCCTCAACAGAAGTGCTATCCGCGAAGGATGGCATTGGAGTGCCATTAACCCCGGTTGAGAATGTTCTGAAAATGTTCTTTACATTATAAGGGTCTCGTCGACTACCTCTGAAATTCCAGCACTTATGCCAATTGGCTGGTTGGATAGAAAACCCCCAGTCATCCTTCAAATTAAAAGCATTTCCATCACCACGGCCATCTAGGCCATGACATTCGATGCACTTTTTTTCTTTAATCAGTTCGGCGCCTTTTTCTAAACTTTCCTTACTTGCTGCAACTGGAGCAATGGTGCCTAACTGAAGCACTGTCTTGGTTTCTGTGACCTTGTCGTCGAATTTTCGATCTTTGACTAATTGAGTGGTCACGAATGAGAGAACCTGTAACCGCTGTTCTTCACTGAGAATACCATCCCAGGCTGGCATCGCTGACCCAGGCAGACCGTGAGTGACCGTTTCAAAAAGGTCGTTTTGACCAGCAATAGGCTTTGTAGCATCAAACAAAGGCAACTCACCGCTCGCCGTATGGCGAATTTTAAAAGTTCCTTGATTGAAATTACGGGGACGGGGCCACAAACGGTCTGCACCAGGACCATCACCTGCCCCATCGACTCCGTGACACCAAACACACTTTGTAAAGTAGACTCGCTTCCCTGCTTCAATCATTTCAGCAGATGGGAGAGGTGCTAATTCTTCTGTTTTGAATCCTGCCGGAATTCCCTCTTGCGCATCCGCATAGGTCGAGAGCGCGACGCTGCCGGAAGCAAGTGCTATTCCGAGGGCACCGGCGATTGCTAGAAATCGCTTACTTTTAAGATCTGTTGTGATCATTGGATACCCCTCTAAAACTTCGATTAATCCCAAGTACGTGGATAGTAGCCTGTGTGCCAATACTCAAACAGAATTACTTTCCAGATTTCATCAGTTGTTAAGTGCTGCTCCCATGGAGGCATCACGGATGCCCACGGGAAACCTTCGCGTGGCAATCCTAAGCCACCCTTAGCGACACGCCAGAAAATAAATGTTTCCTGAAGCTGCGCGATTGTTCCTGGATCAGTAAAGTTAGCGGGAATTGGATTGAAAGCAAAGGCATGGAGGCCTCGACCATTTAAATTGTCACCATGACAGAAATGGCAGTTTTGGAAGAATATTTCACCACCCTCTCTGACATGCTTTAAATACCCTTCATTTTTTTCATCCCAGGGGTTCGCGTCTGGCTTCATTAACCGTCCCATACCCTGTTCGACGATTCGAGCATTACTATACTCCTGATCAAACTTTCCCTCGGGGTTAATTCGGTAAGGATTTTGGGATGTTTGAAGAGTATAGGTTTTCCCATGCACCTTGGTGCTAGCAGGAGGGGCCGGGTGCACGGTTCGCAGTTCAATAGGTTCATCTAGGTTTGGAAGTAAGGAACTATAGGCAAATCCTCCTATGAGGATGGGCAAGAGAATGAGGTAAAGACTCCGAAGCGCCTTATGCATTCCTGTCTTGGCGTCCAAGACATTCATGATAGGCTCTTTAAATTTTTTCCAATCTTCTTCGTTCCCAGAAACCCACATGAATACAGCAACGAGGGTGACTGTACCATACATAGCTCTGACACTGAAGGGAATTGGTGGGTAGACCCTGAACTTAAGGTACAGAATGATGAAAACCCAGAATAGAGTCCCTTGCCAAAAACGTGGAAGCTTGACTCCATTTTTACCCAGGAGATAACTAATGGAGGTAAATCCTCCGACAAAACAGGTCAATTCAAATAGCATTTGCATCGGCATATATCCTTCCACCAGTTTTACGCTGGAAGAAGGTAAAACACCGATAATCATCAGCACAAATGTGAGCAAAGCCGCCGCTCCACCTAGTGCTCCTACATACGCCAATGGTGTCATTGTAGAACCTCTCTAAAAGTTGCGAATCGGTTTAAGAAGCCTTCGGAGGCTCTTTCCCTTCTTGTACTTGGGAAAGATAATCCACAATCTTATTTACCGCCCCAGCGCTAAGTTTCTTACCGAATTCCTTAGGCATGGTATTGTCAGGGAATCCCTTGACCACATAGGCACTTGGATTAAGAATCGATTCGGTAATATATTCCCGAACAGATTTCGCACTCCCCTTATAGGCCGGATCCTTAATTCGTTGTGGTGCATTAGTACCTTCGACCAATTTAGGACCAATGGTACCCACCGCTCCTGCGATTCCTGGAATCGTATGGCAGGCGACACAAGCTCCTTTTTGGAAAATTTCGGTAACGGGCTCATCCCCATTTGCCAAAACACCTCCTGCCCCTTTTTTTTCGTCATCAGGATTGGCCTGCTTGGGACGGTCTGACTCTGGAATAAACTTCTCATAGGACTTAGAAATATCCTCAAAAGATGGGGCGTCCTTACCTTCACGGAGATAAATCCAGGTATCTACAGCCGCCATTTCTGCGATGCTGAGTGAGATTGGTGCCTTATGAATAGCAGGCATTGGACTCGTTTTATCGTTTGTCCCTTTTACGCCAAACCCAGCTACGACAAAACAACTTGGGCAGGAATGCGATTCGGCAATATATTCCTGGGGGAGTTCGGCTGTACCTGATCCAGGGAAAGCCTCTTTTTGTTCTGAATCTCGGTCTCCTGCTTTACCCTTATGGTAGCGTGGATCATCCATTCGCTCCAGCAACCGATCTGGCAAACCAAACAAATTTGGGGCTCTTTCACTTAGAAAACCTTTTTGGAATCCGTGACAAAGAGGACATTGCCCCTTGCCAATCGCTCCCTGCGTTGAGCTCGCACCAATACCACCAAATATTATTTTTTCGCCTTCATCTGCCAATTGCTGGACTGACATACTTGCAAAGTCCAATTTCACTTCAGGGGGTGGGAAACCTCCCTCCACCTGGGGAAGCCAGTTTCCATATCCAGACAGGAACGCCGCCACAAAAAACATCAATCCACCAATCTTAAACAAGGCAGAAAGATTAGTGAAGTAGATACCCAACATGAAGGCCATGCAGGTAATCATCACTAAAGACACCGGGAGAACACGAGACTCGGCAAAGAAATTGATTTTATAATTGGCAATCGCGATAAAAAGAAGTACACAGGCAACCATACCAATAAAGGTATTAAAGACTGTCTTTTTCTTCTTCGCGGGATCGGAAATACTTACCTGGAAGTACACAAGAAGTGCAGCCAGTAATGCTAAGGCTGGCCACCCCATTGCGAGCGCTTCATTAATTACATTGCCCACTTTTCACCCTCCTGGACCGCAAAAGTTTACTCTGCGACCCTTCACTCGATCAGTTATTAGTAATAATCTTCTTACTTAGTGGCCAACTGCTGGCTCGGGAACTTTCCCCCCGACTTGAGCCTTAGCCTCCACTGGATATTTCTTAGTTCCTAACGTACCAAGCCAGAAGACAAAGAGAATACTGATCCAGAAAAAGAGCACGTTAAAAGAAATCATATTGGCAGCGAAGCCAACCGTGTGCGTATACGCCCATGGTGAATTATCACGCATAATTTCATTGACGTGCCAAAAGAGACGAACCGAGGAACGAATATACCCCATCAATCCCATCATCCAAGTAAATGCCGTTGCCAACATGATGAGGGCATACTGAGAGCGAGCCGAAATTTTCCCCCACTCCACTGGCCCCGTCTGTTTAGCCCCCTTGAGCATGACAAGATTCAGTGCTCCCATTATGAAAAGGCAAGACAGAGTCGTTGCCACCTGCGGGACAGATAGCCCCACTCGAACGTTAGCCGGAATATAATATCCATATATTGCCAGCCCAATAATATTTACATAGGCAGCAGAAAAGAACACGCCCATGAATATGTTTCCAAACTTCGACCAAGAAACCGTGGAAACCTTATTGCCACGTTGGTACCACACGAAGCTTAATACCGTGGTGGTGATGATTACATTGATTCCACCGTTCTTGGCAGACATAACGCCGTAGTTACCCAAAACTGGATGCTGCTGCCCACCCATGGCCTTCAGTTCAGCTGGGGTCATCACGATTGTATGGGGCGTAATGAATACCAGATATCCACAGCACAAGATAAATACCAAATATTTAATGTACCTTTGGTATTTTTCAGCCCCTCGCATACGCCCGAGAGCTTGCCAGAGATAGTAATTAGTACTCAAGAACAGGATCCCGATCATGGTGGCCTGAATAATAAATAGCCAGGCCAGCAATCCCCCCATCAAGGTAATTCCCATCTGCTGCCGATAGGCATACACCTCACGCATCAACCAGTAGCCTGCGAAGGGAAGCGGGATCAAAAATGCCACACCAAGTGACATGGCAATGTATCCCATCCAATCGTAATGGGCACGGTCCTCATCTGTCTTCGATGAGAGAAAACGATACGCAGCGTAAGCGGCTACGACTCCGCCGCCAAAAGCCATATTCCCGAGGATTCGGTGAATATTCAATGGATTCCAGAGCGCGGTGTGAATCACATGCCAGATGTTTCCAAGATACCGCCCCTGCTCGTCCACACCAGCCGGTGACATCATAAACCCGATCCAGGAATTCGCCAGCATCATGAGCACTGTCCCAATCACGTTTAAGACGACGCACATGCTCACGTGGATCCACTTCAGGAACCCCTCCCTCATTTTGTCCCATCCATAATAGTAGATGTAGAGGGTTCCGCTCTCAGCAACAAACGTCAGTGCGTAAATATGCATGACGGGACGGAAGATACCGGAAAGGTACTGGAAAAAGGCTGGATACAGCGTCAAGAAGGTAAAAATTAAAATACCACCCAACACTGCCGTTAATGAGTAGGCCGTCAAACTGATCTTAATGAAATCATATGCCAGCTGGTCATACTTCTTGGCCATAGCCTTGTCCTTAGTGACCAGTCCCATAAATTCAACCACCATGCAGAAGATGGGAACTGCTAAGACAAAGCTGCCATAATACAAATGTTGCTGATTCGCCACCCAGAGTAAGACGCGACTTTCAAAATTATAGCGAGGATAGTCCCTATCCCCATCTGTCGTCTTCGGGGCTGGCGGCCCAGCGACAATACCCTCGGTCTTATAGTAAACATCCCTACCCTTCTCGACCTTCTTTTCCTTATCCCCCCCTTCCTTCTTCACTCCGTCAGCGGGGGGAGCTGCCTGCTCACCTCCACCGCTGGCCATGGCAGGAATAGCTACCATGATCGGCAGAAGGAGGAGGCCAATCATAGCCGTCAGGGCCATGATCGACAAAAACTTCTTGCGGGCTACAGCACCCATGGCTTACCTCCTTAACAAGGACAATATGGTTCCAAAAACTCAACCCAACACGTAAAAGAGCAAATTGCTCATGCAATTCTGCGCTTACTTCTTAAATAAATACCAAAAATCTAAACCTTGCATGTCCATCAGATAGTGATCGACAAACAAAAAATAGCTTACACACACAACCGTCGAGATCAACACATACATGATCGTTTTACCCATCGCAATGCCCCTCTACAAACTAAATAGGTTGAGGTAGATAAAAACTAAAGAAATCTGACTACCTACCCTGCCTGGCTCCTAGCAGGGACACTGAATCCCAGAAAACCAATAGAAAAACCAAAGGCTCGCAGCAATGGTGATATAGAAAATCATTCTGCCGATTTTTACCTTTAGTTCGCTGTCGGCTACTTGTGTTTCTGCCATGTGCCCCTCTCCGTTTGACAGTTAAAAAAGAAGCTAATTAACGATGTACCCAGTGGTGAAACATTACGTATTAAACCTTGACATCCCATCATGCCCATGATAATGATTTGCCCTTACAAATTGAGGTGAAACGATGTCAAAAAATTCAAAAGTGTTCGACATTATAGTTTTGGCTGGAATGGTTGTCAATATTATTTTGGCCGTCTTTCTCATCCTTTACTATTTTGATTTTCTTTAGGAATTAGGCGCTCAGTAGACCCTGCCTTCGGTTCTCCTCCTACCATGAAAACTGCACACCGAAAGCCAATAGTTTCATCCCGAAAATCAGGAACCATCTTGCTTCGGCTCGTGATCCGCAAGTCAATTCCCGTCGTCGTATAGGCTCCACCCCTGAGTACTCTATAGACACCAGATTCAGGTCCTACAAAGCGCGGATCGGATTGCTCCTTATATGCATCTTCACCGTACCAATCAGCCACCCATTCCATGACATTTCCAGCCCCATCGGCCACGCCGTACGGGCTTGTGTCCCATTGGAAAAATCCCACCGGTGCCGTAGCGGGAAAACCATCTTGCGAATGGTCCCAATTCGCCGCTTTGGGCCTCACCTCATTTCCCCAGGGCCACTGCCGGCCATCAGGCCCTCGCATCGCTTTTTCCCATTCCGCTTCGGACGGCAATCGCTTGCCTTTCCACTGACAATAGGCCCCCGCATCGTCCCAGGAAACATATACCACCGGCCGGTTAGGACCCTTCATTTGAGCGACATTCTTCGCGTAACGAGACGGAGGAGAAGCTTTGCGGTGCCCTGTTTCAGCGACAAACTGCTGATAATGATATTGAGTCACTTCATACCGATCAATCGCATAGGTGGGCAGAGTGATCGTGCGTTCTGGCTGTTCGTCAAAACCGCCGCTCATAGTGCCCTGCACAAAAGGACCAGAGGGGATGGTCACCATCTCCTCTGGGAGCGGGGCTTCCTCGACCGTCGATTCGGCGGTCGGCTTCACGGCAGACTCAGGAGAAGGAGTCATGTCCTCTTGGTCGTGCGGGCGATGAGAAGGATTCAGGATACCCACGATGGGAAACCCGGCAAAAATGAGAATCACAATGAGGAAGACAATCTTAAACTTGGTTTCCAGCATGACCCAAAGTCCCCACCAACAAAGGCCCGCCGGTCACGGCTACCACCATCAAGCTGAGCTATTCTTTTTTAGGAGCAGACTCTTCCGCCGTGCGAGCGCAGCGAATGCCAATCGTACTATCGGTCCGCCACATTTTGGCTTGAAATCGTTTGGTCAAACGAGCCGTATGGGAAGTTTCCCTCCATGACCCGCCACGAATCACCTTGTGGCTCCCGTTATCTGGCCCTTTGGGATCCCGATACGGCGACTTACTGTAATAGCTCTCGTCATAGTCGTCGGCCACCCACTCCGCGACATTTCCAGTCATATCGTACAGCCCATAGGGACTGCGACCCGACTCGAAGGATCCTGGCAGAGCAAGATATTGGAACCCATCCTCATCACCATCAAGGTTGGCATAGCCGTTACGATACTCGTTCCCCCAGGGATACAGCCGCTTGGCTTCCCCTCGACCGGCCTTTTCCCATTCCGCTTCAGTTGGCAAGCGTTTCCCAGCCCATCGACAGTAGCCATCCGCATCTGCCCAGGACATCCCCATCGCAGGCAGTTCTGGCTTTTGAATTTTCGAAATATCGTCCTCGAAGACAGGAATGAAAATCTTCCCACGTTTGGTCATTTTGACGTACCGCTCATATTCGGCTTGGTTCACTTCCTTCAAATCCATGTAATAGGGCTTCAAATAGACCTGATGCTCCGGACCTTCGTCTGGATCGCCTTCCTTACTCCCCATGGTAAAGGGTCCTTCAGGAATCAGGACCATCTCTCGCCCCTCATCGCCGACGAATCGTTGATACATGCTGTAATCTTGTGGGACCACCGCCGTGACTGCCGTGCTCTCCGTCTTGATACTCTTGGCCAGCTCCTTCATTTCCTTTGATTTATGCGATTCCCACAGCAAACTGCCAATCAGTAAAAAGAAGGAGGCGAATACGAAGATGATAGAGCCGATCAACACCCCACGATTTTCCATGTTCCAGATCCTTTATGCTGAATCGCCGACTCACGCCATCATCCTGGTGCGCAAGCGCACGCAGCCCAAATCAAGCGGAGGGGGAAGGTGGCTACGCTTGGGCTTCGCCCTCTTGAGTCTGCTTGTTCGCTGCACGCCAGTCCAGCAGCATCGACACCCACACACCCAAAAATCCACCCATCGCCGCACCTGCGCCCGCGCCCACATACACCCGTTCCGGGCCCGCAAGAAACACCGCCAACACCCCACCGAGCACCGTTCCGACAAGAATGCTGATCAGAAAGCGACGCCCTTTCAGAAGTCCAACCCCTGTCCCAAGTAGCACCCCCAAACTCACCGTGATGGGAACCAGCTCCACCTCCATGGCCATGCCAAGCAGGAACCCCACCGTCCCCATCACCACAGCCCCAAGCACCGTGTCAAACGACACATACGATGAACTGGAGGGACTGGACGTGACCGGATTTGGCACAGGACCCTCTTTCTCGACTGGACTGATTACGGTGCCACCACGCTGATTGACCCAAAGTCGATCTCGACACCAGGCGCACCAAGCAGGGAAATACCCCAGGCCTTTGGCGCTGGGTCGTGCTTGTGAATGCGCTTGAAGTCCTCGTAGACATTGACCCGCTCTTCAATCCATTCCCCAAGGTGAGTAATCCCGCTTTGGACGACGATCTCGGACCCGCTGAACATGCCGCCTTCCACAACGGTTCCTTCCGGCTTCGTCGCGCTCCAAATGTACTTGGTGAACACCGGAATGAACATCAGATCCGTATCGAGAGACGCATAAATAGAGGCAAGCGATTCGGTTCCAGACGCAGGCGCTTTCAACAATCGCCACCGCCACGTCAAAATGGGGTATGCCTTGGGGTCCCAATCGATTTTCTTTTTCTTGATGCGCTGCCCCGCATCTCGGACAGCCAGAAAATTGGCTCCCGCCTCCGTTTGCACTTGATAGGCTTCACGTCCCTTCGCCTGACTCCGCTGATTCTCATGCGACCAATCAGCGGGAACTCCTTCCGCATCCTTCGTTTTAAAATCTTCCAGCACCAGCGAGCCCGATGCCTCGGCCATGGACCATGAGCCATTCATCACGCCAACCGCCAGCACACACAATCCAGCCATTACGCCGGAACACAACCAACCTACTCTCTGACCTCTCATGATATTTGCACCTCACCTTGTGACGTTGTCGGCACCAACTCGGCCCCAGACTGTGGAGTTCGAATCTCCTCAAACCTCGGCTGCTCACCTCGACGACACAGCCAAAACACGGCGAATACCGCCAGCCAAAATACCACCATATTCAGAGTCACCATTTTGGCCGCAAACCCCAGCGTTGGGGTAAAAGACCAGGGCGAAACATCCGGCATGAGTTCCGTAACGTGCCATGCCAACCGACCCGAGGAACGAATGAAACCCATCAAACCCATCACCCACGTAAAGGCCGCAGCCAATCCAAATAGACCCACCATCCCTCGAACTGTCATCTTTCCCCATTGAATAGGTCCATGGACCTGAGCCCCACGCAACATCGCCCGATTCAACAGTAAACCTGCCACAATGATCGTGAGCGTCGTGACCGCCTGCGGCGTCGTGAGTCCCACCCGCACCTTCGCCGGCAGATAAAATCCATACACCGATAACCACACCACATTGAGCATCCCCACCCCAAATAACACGGCCAAGATAAGATTACCCTTTGCCGCCCAAGGCACCGTAATCGTCCGATTCGCCCGACGATAGAACAGGAAACTAATAGCCGTCAGGCAAATTAGGACGTTCACCGCTCCGTTTTTGGCCGACATTACCCCATAGTTCCCCACCACTGGGTGCTGCGCGCCCCCCATGGCCTTTACTTCACTGGCGGACATGAGCATCGTGTGCGGAGTCAACCAGACAAACAGCGCGGCCAGCAATCCACACAAGACATACTGAAAATAGGGCTGATAGCGTTCAGAGCCCCGCATACGCGCCATGCTCTGCCAGAGGTAGTAGTTCACACCCAAAAAGAGCACCCCAATCAGCAACGCCTGCACAACGAACAGCCAGGTCAGGAGCCCACCCATCATCGTGATGCCCATGCTCTGCCGAAAGGCGTACACCGACCGCATCAACCAATAGCCTGCAAACGGCATGGGCAGCAGCGCACAGACTGTCACGAAGAGAAACACATACCCGACCCAATCGTAGTAGGCCCGCTCGTCTTCGTTCTTGGTCGTCAAAAATCGATAGGACGCATACGCGAGCACGACCGCGCCGCCGGACATCAGATTCGCCAAAAACCGATGGACGTTCAGCGGATTCCAGAGCGCTGAGTGCAGCAAATGCCAGACATTCCCCAGGTACCGGCCCTGTTCATCAACTCCCGAGGGTGCCATCATGAAAGCCGCCCACGCGTTGGCCAACACTAAGAGCAAAGCCCCGCACACATTGGCAAGAATCCCGATGGTCGCATGGAGCCATTTCTTCAGCCCCGAGGTCATGCGATTCCAGGAGTAATAGTAGGTGACCAACAGCACCGCTTCGCCGAGAAACACCAGCGCATAGAGCGGCATCATGATTTTGAAGGTCCCACCCATATACTTCATGAAACTAGGATAGAGCGCGATGAATAACATGAGCATGCCACTGCCGACGACCGCCGTGATCGACATGGCCAGTACCGCGACTTTTAAGAAATCCTTGGCAAGCCGGTCGTAACGCACGGCCATCGCCGCGTTGCGCGTCGTTAAGGCCAGAAACTCGATGATCACACAGAAGATCGGGAGAGACAGGACAAAACCAGCGAAATAGGTATGTTGCTGCGTCACGAACCAGACCAGCAAACGACTATCAATGCCGGCATAGCGCGGATAGGTAATGTGCTGCTCCGTCGGTGCCGATGGACCTTGCGGAACCCCTGGCGTATTGAAAAAGATATCGTGCCCCGGATCAGCGGTGACCCCCAAATTCGACGCATGGACCACGCCGCCCAACACCCCCACGCACAGCGGCCCAAGCACCATCGTGGCCGCCAGCACCGCCAATGCCAGATGCATCAACCGGCAATGTGAGAGAAAAAATCTCATCAAGATGATTACGCTTTCCGCCTTGCATCGGAGAGGACGACATCCGCTGGGCCCATGGCCGCCGGGACAATGCCATTCTTCGAGAGAATGCCCATGACAAACGGACAGCGCAACACACCAACCGGCAAGACTTGCCCGACCCGATCCTCCTCGGCCCGACGCACACCCAGGTAATACCCATACAGCGCCATGAGCCCTGCCACCGATGCCGCAATCGCCCCTTGCACCATCGGCGCGAGCGGATCGAGCCGAAACACAAAGACCGCCGCCCCGACAAACGCGAAATAATAGGTCGCGGCAAACGCCAAACCGGGCCACCACCAGAACTGAAACAAAGCCCACCACCCTTGCTCCTGCCAATTGACCTGCCACCCGGCTTGCCCTTGCTTCCCAGCCAAGTACGTCCAGACGGCAACTGAACCAGCAACGAGCGAGACCACCATCAACTGAACCAGGTCCGCGTAGGAGCCCGTCCACAACCCCTGCACGCCAATAGCTAGTAGTAAACCGGCCAGAGTCCCTGGCGCAACCCAGGTTGCGAGCGACCACCCACGAGCGCCAAGCAGCGCTCGAAACGATTCGCCGTTGGGAAACGTCACCACCGGCTTGCCCTCGGCCTGGAGTCGTCGGATATGCCCAATCTCAAACGCATCGCGGGCCACGGCCGTGCAGGAGATAATGATGGCCATCATCGCAGGGCCATCAGGATGCTGGAGAAAATCGTAGTTCACCACAATTTTTAGCAGCGCCAGGACCAACAGGGATAATTGCACCCCATACACAAACCCAATCCAGCCCAAGAGCCACCCAAGGAAGGAGCTGGACTCATCCTGCAGCGTTTGCTTCACCGACTGCACCCGACCAACTCCGTAGGCCCAGAGGGCGGTCCCCAGCGACACGAGGCCACTGAGTAGCAGCAGCACCAGCGGCTCTCCAAGGGGCACTACCTGTTTTGCCAGCCGGTAGATCCCAAACGCCACGAACCCCGGCACCAGCATCATGAGCCGCTTGCGCTTTCGAATCGAATCCTCGGTCACCGCGATGCTCAAGCTGGGCAATACCCTGAGCGCAAGTCGGTGTAACATGGCTAGACCTGTCCCCTGGCTTCACCGGCCATGCCGAAATACCGCGCCTTGACCTCTTCCATGAGTGCAATCGTCACGCGGGTCTGCCCACGATCCAGAGCCGTCCGCTCCAGCTCCAACTTGGCCATCGTGCGCACACCTCCCGGCACACGATTGAGTCGCTGCTCGGCCTCTGGTTCCCAGTCCACCGCACCGCCCTGCCGCGCTTGCTGCAACAGCCCCAGCGTCACCAGCCGTTTCCCGTGAGACCGCGCATAGGCTTCCACGTCCGGCACGAGCAGGCAGGCCAAATACGGCGGCATACGATCGACCTGGTGTTGCGCGTCATCCGTCCACAGCAGACGATCCACCAATGGAGACACCTCGTCACTCCGTCCGACCGCGCCCACCATCAACCCACACCCTCGGCATTCCGACCGCACCATCCAACAGTCAGGATCAGCGGCCTCATAGGATTCGTCGATCCCTTCTGTGTGCATCCAGCGCCCGCATCCGAGACAGGTCAACATGGTTCACCCAACTTTGCCCGGATACAGGATGTAGAGCATGCTGTACGTAAAGCTGCCGGTCATAAATAGAATGATATAGATGGCCATGGTGATCCGTCCGAGCACGATATGCCGTCGTTTGCCGCTGGGCCAGAGTCGCTGAATCGTGGTTTCGACCGCCAGCACGATTCCCACTAAGATCAACAAGGCCACATAGACCATCATTTTTCTTGAGGAAAACCCGGAGGTCGCGGCACGCACTGCAAACAGCACGACCACCACGGCAGTAATCCCGCCAAAAATCTTCCCGATCTTGCTCCAGGAGGTCACCAGTGGGATGTCGTTCAATAGTCGCTGCCCACCCTGGATGATCTGCGCGCGAAAACCCAACACCATCATGTACACCGCCATAATCAAGCCAAAAATGACCAGAACAATGTGCAGCGTCAGTACGGGGATAAACACATGGTCATACAGGGCTTGAGACCCGCCAAACCCCTCTTTCCCCTCCACGGCCAACACGCCGAGTTGACGAAAGAGATAGTAGCTCGTAAAAAAGGCCAGCATGGCGATCATGCCGCCGAACATCAGCCAGTGATGCGCATCGGCCTTGTGCTTCCGTGCTTGCCACCAGCCGATGACAAACAAGCCTGTAAACAGGCTGGCCATCAACTGGCTCACATCCGCCCCCAGCGTGGCGTGGGTGCCAAAAAACCCTGGTTGTTTCAATAATTCAAGCATCGTTGTATATCGGGCTTTCTACTTCGTCGGTGCTCTGACCCCTTGCACGACCGCCGTCCGCTCCAACTCCACAACGGACTGGAACCCCGCTCGGGTCATCCACTCCATCGCTTCAGCGGTGGTATAACAATCGCCACGCTCAGTATTCACAAGAATGTGTACGGCAAACGCCGTCACCCAGGCCGGACCGGTACGCGTCTCATCGAGGAAACGGTCTTTAATGATCAGCCGGCCGTTTGTCGTCAGATGCGAGAACACTTTTTGAACAATCGCCGCATTCGCCTCGGCAGGTTGATAGTGAAGGATATCGGACATCAGCACCACATCGTATGGACCGCCGAGACCATCCGTGTTGAAATTCCCCGGGAGCAGGGCAATACGATCGCTCAAACCAGCCTCGCGCACCGTGCATTCCGTCAATGTGAGCGTCTGAGGGAGATCGAACACCGTGGCCTTCAGCTCGGGATAGGTCTGGCAAAAGGCAATGGCATTGGTCCCGGCCCCACCCCCCAAATCCAGCAACGTCCGAGCCCCCTCTAATTTCAATCGTTTCGCGAAACCCGGGCCGCTCTGCTGCCCAATCCGATCCAAAACCGACAGTACCTGCCCACCAAGCTCGGGATTCGTCTCAAACACATGCTGCGTCACCGACGAAT
>CXWL01001192.1_pt1 | contig 57280 bp, 55 predicted proteins | sample 590931 | NCBI WGS metagenome assembly CXWL01 (sample SAMEA3498368, study PRJEB10139) | groundwater metagenome | biome: water well; material: biofilm material | place: Germany | collected 2015-04-27 | reverse complement strand
CGGCTCACCCGCGTAACGAGAGGGAGAAGATCTTGGATACCCAAACCAACGAGCCGTTCTCGAACCTTTTTCTCATGCCGTGAACGCGTCCGCAAGGCAAACCAGCAAAGGCTATCGAGGGGTGATGGCATAGCTTCGCCCTCTCACTTACATGAGACATCAAAAACAGAAGCCCCAGACTGCTTCCTACCCTCTTTGAGGAGAGAACGAAGTGAAGACCTCTACCTCTCGTGCTCCCCCAGAACCCAGATCACAACAAATTGCCTAACTCATTGTTCTAAGAGGTACACAGAGCTTGTTCTCTTAGCGGCAAAACGACTGGGTTCGACAACCTGCGGGTCTNNTGGTCTTACGTCACTGGTAGGCCCTGAATAGGAGGGAGACACATTGCACTTCCCTACAAAGTAGGGGTATTAGGAGCGACCCTGAAGAAACGCAGGGGTGCCATGATCGAGGGAATACAATTTGACGGGGTCTAACGATTCCCGCGCATTGGCGACTGGGGACGATCCGAGATCCGGGGAGGCAAAGCGGTCGAACGCTTGCCCAACATGATAGGTACAGCCCAGTGGACGCAAGAGGTCGCCGAGTTGCGCGGGAGGTTCCCAATTAGCCGTCAGTAAGGCGGTGCGCGCCGGATTGCGATGGCTAAACATGAAGGAGAGATGATCGGGGTACCAGTCGGCTCCCCCCGTGGCATAGGACACGAACTGACGGGCCTGAGCCCGAGCACACAGTTCCGTCAGATAGGTATTCGTCAAAAATCCATTCTCCCCACATTGCAACCAGGTCCCGGGGTGGGCCAGGCAGGCATGCGCCGCATAGGTCCGAATTTCCTTCAACTGCTGCTGCGACGCAAAGACGGTCTCCAGAGGACCATGCCGCTGAACAAGCTCGTCAATGAGGCCCTGCGTCACGGCAGATTTCCCCGCATTCGTCGGACCACTATCGGCATGCACCAAAACGTTGCGACCGCGATCGACGATGAGATAGCAATTCCGTGGCATCTCCAAATCGCAGGGGTCCTCCCCAAAAAACGGCACTGCGTAAACGGCCCCGCCCTCGAACTTCCAGGCCTCGCCATGCGCTAACTCAATGATGTTGGAGAATCCCAGCTGGCGGAGCAGCGAGAGATAATCGTAATACAGGGTCCGCCGGTTGCGCCGACTCGGCACAATCACCGGCGTGTCCTTGGGCATATGCACGAGCGTACGAGGATCGACATGGTCGTCATGGTCATGGGTCAAAAAAATCGCGGCAGGTGCGGGCAGGAGACTGCCCCAGAGCGAGGGCACCGGAGCCTCTGCAAACCAGGGCATCAGCCAGGGATCGAACAAGAAAAAGCGCTGCTGTTGTCGATAGAGTAATGCCGCATGGCCGAGGTGCACCGTCTCCTGATCGCCTGTCGACGCCAGCCACTGGGCCTCCACCGTACTCCTGGGCGCGGCATTCACACAGCCTGACGACACCAGCAACTCAAAGAGCTTGGTGAGCTGTCGCTCCAAATCACGCCCTGAGGCCATCGCGATCGTGCGCAGTTCAGCGGCCGTATGCACCCCCGTGAGATATCCGAGAAGTTTACCCACAGCCGGAGCGATCGGACGCTCAAAAGAAAACGGCGTTGCCTGCCTGGCCACCGCGTTAAAAATNNCGAACTTGAGCGGGATCGTCGAGGGACGCGCGCCTGGAGAACACGTCGCTGATCGCCGTCTCCACCGCACTCAACAAAATGCCATGCACTTCGTGCAGCGCCGCCACCACAGCCGGGTCGATCCCCGCCATGTGCGGCAAGGGTCCAGGGGACTCCGAGCTTTCAAACTGCACCCAGGTCCACGGCGCGAGGCTCAGATAGTGATCGGATGAAAAACGGTCCCAGATGGTGGTCATCGTGATGAATGCTGAAGTCGGCAGTGGATCGTCATGAAACCATTCTCACGGGTTGGGTGAATGGAACTCCATTGGGCTAATGGTCGGTTCATATAACACCTGCACCACATTGCCATCAGGGTCGGCCAGATAAAAGGAGTAGCTGTCGTCACGATGACGTTTCGGCAGCTTCACAATCCGGATTCCTGCCTCGAGCGCTCGCTGATACAGCCGATCGACGCCGCCGACCGACGCCATAATGAAGCCCAGGTGGTCCAACACTTGCCCCTGTGGCTCGGCCAGGGGCGGCTCCTCCGCAGGCAGTTCATGTAACGCCAGGTTGTCGACGCCTGAACTGAGATACACATTTTGCGGATCGGGCGCCCAAACCACCTGCATCCCAAAGAAATCCATGTAGAACGCGCGAGCGTGCGCCACGCTCCGCACCTTGAGGGCAAGATGCCGAAGACCGCGAACCTCTGACTGTGAGTGATCAAACGACTGTGACATAGATCTGCCGGTCCTCCACCGCATCAACCTGCACGCTGGATAAGCCGGATGGTCAAACAGTCCGCCAGCCGCGTTCTCGCGTCGCTCAGAGGCTCCACGTACCGCAAGGGTACGCGTCGCCTCTTCGCTTGCTGCGGCCTTGCTGGACAGCCTGTTTGACCATCCGGCTGGGCATGTCGCTCGGCGCCAAAGACTGTCCGATTGGCGATGCCAGAACGAGAGCAAGAGTTTTTCAACAGCCTACTAACCAGCGACATACTAGGCGCGCGCCCTCTATACGTCAACGGGTTTTGCGGTGTCGTGAGCGAATGAGGCTATGGTACGATAACTCCAGGCTATTACTCTCAACGAGGGACACACCATGACGAGACGCACGCTCCACCTAGCAGGAATCAGCTCCGCGCTTCTGTCCGTGACACTCCTGTCCTCGAGCATGGCCGCCGGGTCGATGCCGAATGAAATCGTGGGAAAGGACACCGCGCCTTTGGTACTCATCCCTGCTGGCTCGTTTCCCATGGGCGTCCCCAAAGGAGACCGCGACGGAGGACGCGATGAGTACCCTCGTCACGACGTGTGGGTGGATGCGTTTTACATCGACAAATTTGAAGTAACCAATGGGCGGTACCTGGAGTTTGTGAAGGCGACCGGTCATCGTATACCGGAAAATCCCTCGAAGCCAGAACGCACCTTATGGAAGGGGACACAAATCTCCGAGGCGGTCGCGGAACGGCCGGTGATCAATGTGGACTGGCACGATGCGGCGGCCTATTGCTCCTGGGCAGAGAAACGCCTTCCCACCGAAGCCGAGTGGGAAAAAGCCGCCAAAGGGACTGAAGACCGTCGCTTCCCCTGGGGCAACGTCGAGCCGACGAACAAACACCTGAACTTCAATCAGCGCTGGCGTGGTGAGAAAACCCTGATGCCCGTCGGCAGTTACGAAGCCGGGAAAAGTCCCTACGGCGTCCACGATACGGCCGGCAACGTCTATGAGTGGGTCGCTGACTGGTACGATCCTGCCTACTACGAGAAGAGCCCTGCGAAAAATCCCAAGGGACCGGACACCGGCACCTATCGCGTGCTGCGCGGGTCTGGGTGGGCCGTTGAGACCCCGCTCGTGAGAATCTTCACTCGGATCAAGAGCGACCCCATGAATCGGAACGACTCCACTGGGTTTCGTTGCGCCATCGATGCCCCGTCAGGAAAGTAGGTCGCTCTGTGCCTGAGCACCCAGGACTTCAGGGAGCCCGCGTCGTAGCGTTCGAAAGTCGTATGGCCGAGGAACTGCGTCGGCTGATCGAGCGGTATGGGGGACTCCCGGTTGTCGTCCCAGCCCTCCGTGAAATCCCCTTAACCGACAATCAGGCCGCCCGAGCGTTCGGCCTGCATCTCGTCCAGGGAACGATTCACATCCTGGTCTGCATGACGGGGATGGGCACGCGCCACCTCCTCGAAATCCTGCAACTGGACCATTCCCTCGACGCGATTCGATCCGCCCTGTCCCGCATCCACGTCATCGCACGAGGACCGAAACCTCTCGTGGCCCTTCGAGAGATCGGCCTGACGCAGACCGTGGCGGTCCCGGAACCCAATACCTGGCGGGAAATCCTCCAGACTCTGGATACCCATCACATTCTCGTGCGCGACCAGCAGATCGCGATTCAAGAATATGGGGCTCCCAGTGCAGATTTAGCTGACGCGTTAGCCTCGCGGGGGGGACACGTCACCTCGATCCCGCTCTATCGATGGGCACTGCCTGAAGATCTCGGCCCACTGCGCGCGGTCGTGAGTCAGATCGTGTCCGGCGAGATTGACGCGCTCATCGTGACGAACGCCGCACAGGTGGACCATGTTTTACAGGTCGTGAAGGAAGAAGGACTGGAGGAACCGTTCAGGCAAGCACTCACACGAATCGTCATCGCCTCAATTGGACCGACAGCTAGTGAGCACCTTCGTGCGCACCAACTGCCGGTCGACTTTGAACCCTCTCACCCAAAGATGGGCGTGCTGGTGAAGGAATTAGGTGAGCAGCTGCACACCCTCCTCATCGCGAAGCGCTCAGCGTAGATTCGTCGGCTGCACAATCGGCTCGGCCTGCCCTTGCCCCTGCGGCTCCGCGACATCACGCGCACACCGGAATCCCAACCAATTCATCTTTGTCGTCGGGTCCGCGCCATTGCGTTGGGCGACGCGCACACTCGGGGTGCTGTCGATCCAACCACCCCCGCGGAACGATTTTTGGGTGCCCTTCTCAGGACCTTGGGGATTACGATCTGGGGCGGTCTTGTAGTACGTGGCATCGTACCAATCCGAGACCCACTCAGCCACATTCCCGGCGGCCTGGAACAGTCCGTAGGGACTGGCCGCGTTATCGTATTTATCCACCGAGATAATCGGAGGGTACAGCAAGAGACGCTCCGGACGATCGCGCACGGGACCCGAGAGACCCGTCCGCCCAAAGTTCGATCGGCTGAGACCCGCCGGCTGGTTCCCCCAGGGATACAGACGTCCGTCCTCGCCCCGCGCCGCCTTCTCCCACTCCGCTTCGGTGGGGAGACGCTTACCTACCCACCGACAAAAGGTGTCCGCATCGGCCCACGACACGTGCATGACCGGGTGGTTCACCATCGTGTCCTGGACGTTGCCGCCGTCGTAGCGCCAATCGATCAGCGGCGGGAGATCCTTCGCCAGCACAAATCGCAAATATTGAATCGTCGTCACTTCATACTTGTCGATGTCGTACGCGTCCAAATGGACCTTCCGTTGAGGATACTCAGGGAGATACGAATTTCGATCGGCCTTGCGATCACTGCCCATGAGAAACAGCCCAGCAGGGATCCGGGCCATCTCATCGTGCGCCGGCAACTTCACTCGCTCCTGCGCCAGCTTCTTGCCCTCCGGCGTCCACTCAACCGTGATATCGGACACATCCAACGCCCAACTCGTCGACCCGATCAACACCAAACATCCACCGACCACGAAGCGCCCCCAGCCTGCATACCTCACGGCACCACCCTCCTTACTTACATTTTCTCCAAGGGGCGCTCATCGGCCCCCTTGGAGTCGGAACCTCGCTTCTTTCCATCATCCATGTCCTCCAGCGGCAGGAAATTCACCGGGAGCTGAAAGAGAAAGTCCGACAGGGCCCGCACCTTCACATTCCGATATTCGACGGTCCAACTTCCATCTTTCCGCGCCAAACGGAGTGGAAAACGAAGGTCCGTCGCTAACCACTGATAGTACACCACCTCACGACCGCTCTCCGTGGTCGTCACTTCGTACAGCGTCGTCGGATGCCCCTCCAGCGTCTCCGTGCCGATTTCTTCCCGCTTCACTTCTCCATCCAGCCGTTCCGCGATTTTCGGACGCTGAGCAGGGTCATACGACACCGTTTTGAAATGTTTCAGCCGAGACAGCAGCAGCCACATCAATTGCTTGTCTTGCCGGACAATGGTGACGTTCACCGGGCCCATCGTCTGGTGTTCCAGTCGCCACATCTCGTCACGGTAATAGAGATTGGCTTTTTGGCTGTGCCCGTTGATCTTGGTGATTTGATCGGCTGAGAACTCAAGCGCGGACGCCGGAAGCGCAACACACAGCACGCCCCACGCGACAACACCTCGAACGATAGATGACAGAGACCACATCAAAAAATTCTACCACAAACCTTTTTGCGTTTTCTCTCTAGGCTGGGACAAAAAGTGTGGGGAGAACAGACCTTTGGCCTCACGCAAACAAACTGTGGGAAAGACCCACTGCAGCACATCAGGAATCCGAGAGGCCCTATGTTCGAGACGACCGCCCCCCCTACTCCCGCAGGAGGCTCAAACAGGCCGTCCGCCAAGGCCGCAGCAAGCAACGCGGCGACGTATACCCTTGCGGTACGTGTGGAGCCGCGTCGCGAAGCGAGAACGCCGGCGGCGGCCTGTTTCAGCCTCCTGCTCCTCACCCGGCGGGACGATCATCCCGGACATAGATCCTAAACCGCGGGGGCACCACACTTTCGCCCCGGCAACGCGGACAACGGCTCGGCCTCGTAACACGCTGCCGATCTCGAAATGCAAACCCGCAGTCGCGGCAACACGACGGCTCGATCTCGAACCGCTTCTGCCGATCACGACTCATCGACCTCACCACATGGGGCACATGCTCTTCGACCATCCGCTCCGACATCCCCAGCCGTTCCGCCAGCTCGCGCGCCGACCAGGACCGCTCTTCAAGCAGGTGCGCCAGCCGCTGACGCGGCGTCAGCACGGGGATCTCGTCTGAACTCTGGTCCATATCCGCCCTTAGCAGGATGCTGAAAAGGCCGCCAGCGTTGTTCTCGCATCGCTCGGAGCCTCCACGTACCGCCAGAGTACGCGTCGGGCTCCTCCCTTAGCTGCGGCCGCGCTGGACGGCCATTTTGAGCATCCTGCTAGCCGTCCCGGTGTTGGTGTGGCGCGTGACGTTTCGACAGCTGGTTGAACAAGAATCGAATTTTCGCAGCCTATTGGAGACACCGGAGAACTTACTTCGCCTTAATGCACTCGATATCCAGAGTCAGCATCACCTCGTCACCCACGGCCAGCCCCCCCGCATCCAGGACCTTGTTCCAATTCACCCCGAAATCCTTACGGTTGACCTTGCCGCGCGCCGAAAACCCCGCCCGAATATTCCCCCANNTCTTGATCGTCGCCTGAATCGTCTTAAACGTCTTCGCGTCCGGGTCCATGTCGACGAATCCCGTGTAGTCCATAAACCGCCCGGTCGTCTTTGAGACCACCATATGCGCCACGCTAAACCCAATCGTAGAATGCTCGCGATCCACCTCATAACGCGCCATCTCCGCGCCAGCCTGCACCGCCACCAACAAACCCAGCCCTCCAACCAGTCCCATCACCACCATTCTTACTTCTCGTCGCATGAGCGCCCTCCTTGGATTGAACCCACAGCCGATGTGTCTGACGCAGACTACTGAGTGCAGGGGAAGGGGTCAAGAGGACAAAAGGGCGGAGGAAGGCTGGATGATTCAACCTTGTAAATGCAAACGACAGGCATCAAAGATCGCGACCACGAAGTCGCAAGTTATTCATGGACCGGTATCTTCACGAGCTAACGCCGGGCATCAGCGGCGGCGCGAAGCGTCGTCCGCTGCATGCCGTTGTTAGCCCGCATCGTTTGCGGGGGCGACGCGTTGAATGAGCGCCGCGCACTCGCGGCGAAGCACTGGAACATCATCCCTCGACAACCGCCCACACGAGAGCGTCGTCGACGGCTGCGTACTCGTGAGTGGTTGGTTTCGGAAGTCCACGATCCGCCGCACCCGCGTGATTGCATCAAAGATCTCCGGCGCGAACCGGGCGAGGGCCGCGGTGGCCTCTCCGATGATGATGAATTCACGTTCGACTGACGAGCGGACGAGGCGGCTGCCCTGATACCGGGCGAGATCGAGGTCTCAGACCGCCACGGTGATCGCGTCGCACGACTCGACAATGTCGGCGAGGTAGGCACGCGCGTCACGCGGCATACAGCATGCGCCTCGTGCGCTCAATGTCGCGGGCGATGTACGGGTTCTTGACGGCCCCCGCCATGACCAGATCTACCTCCAGCCCCAACAGCGCCCTGAGTTCTTCCAACATGCCGAAGTAGGCGTCGACCCGCGCGTATGGCTCCATCGGCCCGAACTCGACCAGTAGATCCAAGTCGCTCTCGTCCGGCCTGAAGTCATCGCGCAGTGCCGAGCCGAACGCGTCCAATCGCACCACACCATGGCGCACGCAGACTTCGGCTATCGCTCCGAGCTTGTTCTCGAGAATACCAGTCATGGGATTCCTCCTCCGTTCATCGTACCCGCGAAGGGCGAGATGTGCTATCGGCCCAGGGGTGTGTCTTCAATTCTGAGTGCGGGCTAACGCCGGCGATAACCTGCCGGTCAACAGCAAGCGAAGCGCCGCAACTGGCCGGTCAGGTTGATTGCCTTGTTATGCTGCCTCTGACTATTCACCTATGACTGTCTGCTTGAGATCCTCAGTCGACTACCTGGGATGTCTTCTCTGTGGCGCGCGAAGGTTGTGGCGGCCGAATGTGTTCGGGCCAGTACCGCACGCTCTGAAGGTATTCGGTCGACTCGGCGTGCTCTGCAAACTCCAGCAGGTTTCCCAGCTTCTCCGAAAGTACGGCGCGCACGTCAGCAGGTGAAGCGAAGAAGAACTCCTTTCGATCATTCGCCCAGTTCACGCGACGCGCCGAGAAGTGCTCGTGGAGCTCGTTCTCCAGGCTTACGGCGTCCTCCGAAAAGAAAATTGCATGCACGTCGAAACGGAATGGGACTGACGCGTCTCCAAGTTCGTAGATGCGCTCGAGCGGTTCTAGCCGACGGGTTAGCCCTATCTTCACGACGTGATCGCCGAACGCACCGCGGTTCGAGATGACATAGACGTAGCCCGCCCGAATGTTGGCGGCACGGTAGTCGTTCTGAGCAATCGCACTGTCGATATCAGTGAGCTTGCGCTCGAGTTCAGGGTCGCTTGTACCATTCGCCCGGACCTTCTCGATCACCGTCAGGATATGGTTTCGCTCCTTCTCAAGACGTTCTCGCGCGGCAGCGAGTTCTAGCTCGACCTTGCGCTCCTCGCGCAGCCGCTCCCGCTCAGCGCGCGCCACCTCTCGCTCTTCCTCCTTCTTCACCAAGTAATCGGCCGTGAGCTCAATTTCTTCGATGCGTAGGGCATGGAACTGGTCTGCGATATGCATCTCCATCATTTTGCCAAGCTTTGCGATCGCCGTTCTGGCCGCGTCAAGCCGCTTGATGGCAGTCACGGTGTTTCCTGCGCGAAGCGACCGCACCACGTTCTCGGCTTCAGCGTCGTAGGCGCGGAGCATCAGCTTCGCCAAGTCGTTCGTCATCGCACGGCCCTTTGCCAACGAACCGTCGAAAGTGAACATGTTCGACTTTTCGATCGCGGCGCCCACCTTAATCGTCTCAGCGATCCGAACCGCTATGTCATCGAGTCGCTCTCGATATGCAAGCGCGTTTTCAAGGGGGTGGTGATACCGATAGATCCCGGCGTCCTGAAGAACGCGTTCGTCGTCGAGGACGACGACGTTGTCTGGATTCGTACCGAGGGACTCCAAACGTGCGCGCAAAGCCGCGTTCTCCGCCTCCAAGAACGCGATCCGCTGGTCCATACTGGTTGGAGATTGCGGCCCAGATTCACCGTGAGACTTCTCCATAGCGGCAGAGGGATCTGAGCCGCTGCCGAATACACTATCTCCCATTGGGGTGCCGTCTGGAATCCAAAGCTGCCAACCAGGTGGCGGGGCAGGCCAAGCAGGATCTGGTTTCCAGCCATTTGGGGGCATCCACCCCTTGGGGGGCTTAGGCCAGCCGGGCGGGGGATTGAAGACTAACTGGCCGCGCTGCGTCACGACCGACGGACTCCGGAGCGCTCGGCGGCGACCAGGCTATATGGGTTCTTTGAAACGGCAGCTCCGAGCCGTCCCAGCGTGAGTGCAGGTACAACTGCCGACAATTCGAACGAAAGGAACGACTCGCGCTCGGCTGCTGCACTCACGAACGGCACGTAGGTCCGCTGGCCTGTCGCGGGATCAATTGTGTTGGTACCCACCTCCAGCGAAATCGTCTTGATGAGGCCACGGCGGTCAGACTCGAACACCTCGTGAAAAGATCTGAGCGCTACCTGATGAATTGCGCCGGCGTATCGGTCGCGACATTCCTTTTGTGAGAGCGTCGTCGAAGTAATCTCGTCAGTGGCCTTCGTGTACTTGTAGGACTTGATCGCGGGGATCTCAACTGGATCAGGAACCAGTACGCGAAGGCGAAGCTCGGCCGTCGAGGGATCGAACTCGAATTCATGCGCGGCCTGGAAATGATCGGGATACACCGAATTCGATAGAACGATAGAGACGTACTCCTGGATCGCGTCGGCAGTGCCGTACCCCAGATTCGTGATCAGTTCGTCAAGTCTCCTGTTACGGTCGGCAGCTTCAGATTCGCGTCCGGCGCATTCTTTGGCGTACCGTTCGCGCTCAGACCTGAGCGCGTCAAGGCGCCGCACCTCATCTCGGGCGCGCACCTCTTCGGCCTTTTGGTGCCGCGCCAGCACGTCACGGCACGCTGCGCGCCACTCCACTAAAGCTCGCTCGTACGCCTGCTGTGCGTTCTCTACGGCTTCGGCGTACTTCTTCTTGCCGAAGAAGCTGGCTAGGCCNNGTTAGGCAGGAGCATACGGCTCGGCTGAGGAAGCGGAACTTCAAGATCGGTACGGTCAAATGGCGGGTGCGTCACTTCAACGCGAAGCGAATTGAGATCGACGTAGTCATCCACCCCAAGCGTAGAGGCGAGTAGCGAGTCGATCTCCCCGTAGATCTGTTCGAGCTTCCCGTTTCGCTCGATAACCTCCGCTTCCATAGCGGCTACATGCGCCTCGCGAGCCTCTTTCTCAAGGCGCTTTCGTTCAGAATCGGCCGCCTTAGCGAGCTGAGTCTGGGCACGCTCCCAGTCCTTCTTCGCCTGTTCGGTTCGCTTAACTGCCGCGACATGGCGCCGAACGGCATCTCGCTCATCCCGTTCTCGCTCTCGAGCGGCTACGCGAGACTGATGCTGAAGCTCCGCAAAGAATCCCCGTCGTGCCATGACACTCATCCTTTCTGCTTTTGGCCGATAGCAGGCATCGCACGACGAATACTACCTGGCGTTCGCTGCCGCATAACAATGATTAGGCGGATCCGCATAAGAGCCGGATCTGCCAATTTCTATCCGTATAACACGCCCTCGGTTCGCCTGACACATACACAGCAAACCCTGCCATTTCAGCCAGTTGCCGTTCTTGTGGTCGTCATCACGACATCTTTTGCGGATCCGCATAACACCACCTCCTTGAGGGGACTCAAAGTCCGTTCAGCAGACTGCGAACGCCCCCCGGCCCTCGGTTGAGCACATGCGTGTAGATCATCGTTGTGTTGACGTCGCGATGCCCCAACACCGCGCGCCGGAACTGACGCAGCTCCGACGTGGATGCCTTACGAATGAGGCCGAGGTCGTGTCCGAGCTTCGTAGGACCGAAGCTCTTGGTGACGAAATCGATGTCGAACCGATCGGCCACGTGAAAAACCCATCACTTGAAGCAGGCACCCGAATTGGGGTGATTGCTTCCAACCTTGCAAGCGGACTCTAACGAGAACCCCTTAACCTGTCAATCGCTGCTCTACTGAGCTCCAAGACAGTTGCAAAGAGTTTTGCAACACATTGGTTCAGTTACTCGTTGCCGATGTCGACAGTGGACTGACAGGCCGTAACGCTACGCGGAACTATTTCGGCAGCGTCTTGGAGACGAGGGGGAACTGATCGGGATGCTCAATCGACTCAACGGCGAGATCCACGTCGAGATCAGGCCAATGGAGATGGCCAGGATGGGACAGCTCCACATTCAAGATCGATCCGACTGGAGCAGTTTTGAACCATGGGAAATCCGCAAACGGCATGAAGAGTTCTCGTTCTGCCAGTAACAGCCAGACCCCATGATTGGAAATATGGGTGACTTCAACTACCGAAGTGTTGCTGCCACGCGTGTGTGATTTCATCGATATGCGCCTCGATTAGCTCGCGAGCTTCTCGCTCCTGGTTTCCTGTCAGACCATGATTGTGTGCAACCTGGATTTGAGGCGTCAACCAGAATTTCGCTTCCCCGTCACTATGATGTACATGAACATGGATACGGGGCTCTTCGCGGGAGAAGAAAAAGAATCGAAATCCCTTCTCCCTGAAAATCGTCGGACTCATGCTTCACGCCAAGAAAACAATCTTGCCAACGATCTCGCCACGATGCATTCGCATTGCCTCACCTTAACCGGACAGCTTGGTGTCAGTGTATCAAGATCGGGGGCTTCGGTACAGATGTCAGCGGGACGTCAATCGACGGTTCGCCACGAGCGGATGATCGGTGAGGGCTTCGTAGGCTTGCGTGACTGATCCTACGGGAGAGACTTGCAGTAAGAACGGGGTTTCCCAATCGCTGTCGGACACATCCAATTCGTCGGGCACCATGACTCGCCGTAAGTGCGCGTCGTTCGCTGCCCCCACCTTGAGCTGAAGCGATCCCACTGGTCCGATATGCCCGTCGGAGGTAACCGTTCCCGTGATGACACGATCCGGCGGCAGCAGATCGTGCTTGGCCAGCGCCATGACCGTCAAGGCGATCATGGCCGACAGGCTGTCGCCATAAATGGTGACCCCCTCATAGGGCACCCTCAGGATCACCGTCCAGGAATCGGTGGACAGGCCAGCGATTCGAGCGGCTCGATGGATGGCCTGCTGCACAGAGGTCTGCGCCATACGAGAAAACCGACCCGGTGCCGTCGTAAACTGCACCACTAGCCCGCCCTGGTCGTCCCGTTCGTGCACCTGCACAATCAAATTCGCCACCGTGCCCATCGGCCGCTCACCCATCGTGATGCCGAGGATCGGGATCACCTGTTCATGTTCATGCACGATGCCGGCAATGGCAGATGTCGGAAAAGCTAGGAAACATCCCATGAGGACCACAATCCATCGCCCATAATAAAATGGCCGTTGCACGCCAGGCTCTTGCCGAGGGGCTGGGTGGGCATCTTCACTCTGCACGACCTCTCCCGTTTCACCACGTTCTTCCGGCGAACAACTGGGCAACTCGGGGCTCACCATCAGCTCACGCCTCTGGCTCGACTGTTGGTGACGGACGCGAAGAATGCCTTCGTAGATGTCTTGGGCGACGCGGGGCCATGTGGGATCCAAGGGAAAGCCGAGAAACGCGGCTTCAGCAGCTCGGCGCTCGGCATAGGTCAGTGGTCGGGGAGTTGGGGTCGCTTGCCGGAGGGGATGGCCGTCGGACACGGATCACCTCACAATCTTTAGAACGGGGATCCACCGTCATAGGCTGAATACGTTGACGTTCAACACCCGTTCGACTCGGTGGACTCATTGGCTCTTGCTCCTCTTTCGGCATGGCCCAACGAAAACTGAACCACTCAGGCAGGGCCTTGTCCGTTCCAGGAGTTCGCTGGCTCACCATGGAGGCCTATGCCATAATAAAATTGTTATGCGCGCGCTACTCAAAACCGCCCCAGAGCCTGGCCTCACGCTCACACAGGTCCCCGACCCAAAACCTGGCCCTGGCGATGTAATCGTGAAGGTCCGCGCCACCTCGCTCTGCGGTACCGATGCCCATATCTATCGTTGGGACGACTGGGCCAAAAGCCGCATTCATCCGCCCCGCATCATCGGCCACGAACTCTGCGGGGATGTGGTGGAAGTCGGCCCTAGTGTGACGACAATACAAGTTGGAGACTTTGTCGCCGCCGAATCCCACCTGACCTGCGGACGTTGCTTTCAATGCCGCACCGGCCAGGCACACGTGTGCAAAAATTACAAAATTCTCGGCATCGACGTGGACGGCTCGTATGCGGAATATGTGTCGCTGCCGGAGCGTGTCGTCTGGAACACGGCGTCGGATATTCCGCCGGAACTGGCCTGCGTGCAGGAACCGCTGGGCAATGCCGTGTACGCAGCACTGACGGAAGATCTCACCGGCCACACCGTCCTCATCACCGGCTGCGGACCAACCGGCCTCTTTGCTGCGGCTGTGGCGCATGTGGCTGGAGCAGCCACCATCATCGCCACGGATGTCAGCGACATGCGGCTCGACCTGGCGAGACAGGTCGGCGCCCAGCACACGTTGAATGCGAAGTCGCTGGGAGCAGTGGCAATGGGAGACGCCATTCGGGACCTCACGGGCAGGGAAGGGGTCGACACGGCGCTGGAAATGTCCGGCCACCCCGATGCGCTGCACCTGGCCTTCCGGTCGGTCAAAAACGGCGGACGCGTGACGCTCTTCGGTATTCCCACGGGACCGGTCTGCTTCGACTTGCCGAACGAAATCATCTTCAAAGGCATTCGGGTCTACGGCGTCACAGGACGGCGACTGTTCGACACCTGGTACCGTATTGCCGGACTCTTCAAGGCGGGGCTAAACATTCGCCCAATCGTCACGCACACGTTTCCCCTGGCCGACTTTGCCAAGGGGTTCGATCTGATTCAGTCCGGGCAGTGCGGAAAAGTAGTGCTATTCCCCTAATCGAGAGGGATTGCAATGGCCTACCGCTCGTTGAAAACCGTCGTTGATGCGCAACTCCGCGAGATCGAGGAGGCGGGACTGACGAAACCCGAGCGCCGTCTGGACAGCCCGCAAGGGGCCGTCATTGCCGTCGGCCCGCCACGGGCGACGCGTCAGGTCGTCAATTTCTGCGCGAACAACTATCTGGGCTTGGCCAACCATCCCGCCGTCGTCGCTGCCGCGCAGCAAGGGCTGGCTCGCTACGGCTACGGTATGGCCTCCGTGCGTTTTATCTGCGGCACCCAGAATCCGCACAAAGATCTTGAGCAAGAGGTCTCGGCGTACCTGCGAACCGACGACACCATTCTCTACAGCTCCTGCTTCGACGCCAACGGAGGTCTGTTCGAAGCACTGCTGGGCGAGCAGGATGCGGTGATCAGCGACGCGCTCAATCACGCCAGCCTGATCGACGGCATTCGCCTGTGCAAAGCGCAACGCGCTCGCTACAGGCACTCGGACATGGGCGAGTTGGAGACCGCGCTACAGGACACGGCTCGGTGCCGGACACGGCTCATTGCCACCGACGGCGTCTTTTCGATGGACGGTGACATAGCGAAGCTGGACCAGATCGTCGAGCTGGCTGACCGGTATGACGCCGCCGTGGTGGTGGACGACAGCCACGCCACGGGAGTCTTGGGACCGCAGGGGCGCGGGACGCCGCACCATTTCGGAGTGGCGGATCGAGTGGATGTCGTGACGAGCACCTTGGGCAAAGCACTCGGCGGCGCCTCCGGGGGTTTCACCTCAGGCCGCGCCGAAATCGTCGCGCTGCTGCGACAACGCTCGCGCCCCTATCTGTTTTCCAATTCGCTCCCGCCCGTGATTGTGGCGGCGGCGCGGGAAGCCCTGCGGCTGACGGAAGCCGGGGAGGAGTTACGTCGACAGCTCCACACCAACGCCATCTGGTTTCGCAAAGGGTTGGGTTCCCTGGGCTTCCGCCTGGTTCCCGGGCAACATCCGATTATTCCCATTCTGCTAGGAGAGGCCACACTCGCCACCCGTATGGCAGAGCGACTCTTGGAAGAAGGCTACTATGTGGTGGGCTTCAGCTATCCGGTTGTCCCGAAGGGGCAGGCGCGCATTCGCGTGCAACTGTCGGCCGCTCACACCAGAGCACACCTCGAACAGGCACTCGGAGCCTTTTCGACCGTCGGGCGTGAATTAGGCCTGACGACCTGAGTTATTCTTTGATCATTTTGGCGCGCCGTTGCAGATGCGCATTCCGCACTGCGCCGTAGAGATCGACGGTGCCTTCCTCGACGCCCTGGTAAAACTCCAAGTTTAAGGCACGTTCGTTGATGATTTCTTCGACCCTGGTCCCGTATTGCCCGATCGTCGTCGTGCCACGGTTTTTGTGCGCGATCAGGGAGGGCGCACCCTTGAGTTCGATGGAGGGGAACACAAAATAGTTGATCGGGTCGAGGAAAATATCGCCCGCGAACCCGGCAGCGTCACGCAACGTGAGCGGCGGCATCAACGGCAGAATCAAATAGGGACCGGGTTTCACACCATAGAACCCCAGCGTTTGCCCAAGGTCTTCATCCGGCGTCTCCAACCCCAGCCAATGCTTGGCCGGATCGAAAAACCCACCGACCCCGACGGTGCTGTTGATGAGGAAGCGGCTCATCTCGATCCCCGCACCCTTCACCTTGAGCTGAAGCAAGTTATTCAACAGCCGAGGCACAAACCGCACGTTATGCAAAAAGTTCTTCACACCTTTCTGCACGGCATCGGGCAACACTTTGTCGTACACCTTGGCCACCGGCTTCAACACAAAGCGATCGAGCTTCCGGTTAAACTCGAACATCGCGACGTTGTAGCGCTCCCAGGGATCGTATTCCTCGATCTCCTCTTGATCCTGCGCGGCAAACGGATCGACCTCCTCGCCCTGGGAGTCTTGGGCTTGCGTCGAGGGCTCGCTGGCCGCAGCCGGCACGTCGGCAATCGATGCGGACGATTCGGGTACCGCTGCAGGAGACGGAGTTGGAGGAGTCGCTGACGAGGGTTCCGGTGTCGGGTCGACAGCAGGCGCATCCTGGCTCGTGGCAGGTAGCGTCTCAGCAACCGAAGCAGGTTGAGAAACCGGGTCGACATCAGAAATCGAAGTCGGCGCAGTGTCTGGAGACGGAGGAGCTGGTATCGGTTCTGTCGCGGGTGCGTCAGGATTCGTTGCAGACGCAGGATCGGCTTGCGCGAGGACCACGGCATCCGTCCACAGCGTGGCCTCCCGCACGTCCGGGTCGGCCTGAGCCATCACCGTGAGCGGCGCTGGTTCACTGTATGCAGGCAGGACAGCTGCGAGGGAATCGAGGTGTGGTGCACCGGGAATGACCGATTGAAGCAGTGTCCGATCCGCATCCGTCTGTGCAAGAGACGCAAGGTTCGACGAATGCGGTGTGCCCGCACAGCCGCTGGTCAAGATGCCAAGCCCAACCCAGAACGCCACGCCAACTAGATACCGCACGACTCTTNNCCCCTCGTTGCACAGTCACACTCCTTGTTCGTTTCTTACACGGTCAGCTATCACGGGTATCGCCGCGCCACTCTAGCAAATCCCAGAGGACCTCGCCAAGACTCGAATGAGGGAAACCCCTGAGACCCCGCTCCCACACGACACGGCAGCGTGGCCTTCTTGTCAGGAGATGCTCGCTTGCATCGCCGCCCATTCGATGGGGAAGGGGACTGTCTCTTGCTTCGGCAAGGTTGCGACTTCCGCCTTCAACCGCTCCGCACGACCCTTGCTCATCGGATGGGTCGACATCCATTCGGTCTCGCGCGTGTCGTGCTCCGCCAGGCGTTCAAAAAATCGAATCATGCCTTGCGGTGGAATCTTGGCTCGGTGCAACAGGCGCAGACCGTCCATATCGGCCTCGGTTTCTTGCTCTCGCCCGAACTTCAGTGAGAGCAATTCCACACCCAGCCGTTTGGCCAGCCCAGCCATCCCCTGCTGATCCCCCAACAGGATCGTCCCCACGGCCACGAGGCCCACTGTTTTGACGATCCGTTCCAACCCATGACGGTGCAACACATGATTGAGTTCGTGGGCCAGGACCCCGGCGACTTCATCAGGGTCCTCCGCCTTTTTGAGTAAACCCGTAAACACCACGACATAGCCGCCCGGCAAAGCAAAGGCATTCACAACATCGCTGCGGACCACTGTGACTTTGAACGTGTAGCGATTGTCCGGCACCTGCTCGGCGAGGCGAGCGGTTATAGCCGTGACCGCGTCCACGGCAGGCCCTGCTTTGATCACTGACTGGGACGCGAGGAACTCCGCTTGCGCATTTGCCCCAATGGACTCTTCCCACTCGACCGGGATCTGCGTGACCGCGAGCGTGACCACCGAGTCGAAGCCAAAGACAAATACCAGCACCATCGCCACGAGGGTTCCCGCGAGACTCAGGAACACCGTGCGATGCCAGGAACGGGCTCGGCGCACATGCGTCGCCGTCGCTTCCAGTTGCGCACCGAGGAGCTCGGGTGCGAACTGACGCAAGGCTCGAATGACTTCTGGGTCTTTGAGGTAGAGGGTCCGCTCGCCGTCTGCAGCCGCCCACTTGACCACGAGTTGATCGTGTTCGAACCCGCCGGCGGAGACGGTCAGGGAAGGAAACGGCACGTACTCAGCCGCTGCGTCAGGTCGGGCGACGCTCAGCCCGTCCGCCCCTCCTTCAACACGGCACGGCACGCCGGCACCGGGAAGGTCATCGCCGAAACAGAGTGCGTTGGCTGAAGCCGCCATGCCGCTATTCCGAGACAGGAATGAATTGTCGGATCCAGTTGCCGAACCCGCCCGGATTGCGACTCTGAATATACACCACACCAGGGCCACGGAATCGGCACACGAGCCCCTCACCGGAGGTGAGACTCGCAATCCAGCCGGAGGAGGCTTTTTCAATCGTATAGGTCGTGGTCACTGTCCACGCGACCAGATGCGCGTTATCGACAATATATTCCTGGTCAGGCTTGAGCTCGATCTTGTGGATGGCGCCAAAGCTGTTAATGATCAAGGGACCCGATCCGCGAATTTTGAGGATGAACAGGCCTTCGCCGCTCAGCATCCCACGTCCAAACCCCTGCATCTGGCTTTCGATGTGAATGCCTTCGCCGCCTGCAAGGAAGCCGTCCTTTTGCACCAAATATTCCGTCACGCCATCCAGCTCCAGCACCACCATATCGCCTGGCACCGTGGGCGCGAGCAACACCTCGCCCGCCCCGCGCGAGGCACGGAGCGTCTGGAAGAACAACTTTTCCCCCGTCAGCATCTTGCGCGCCATGGCACTCAGGAATCCGCCCTCCAGCTTGCTCTCGACATCCACCGTCGGGGAGCAACCCACCATGGCGCCAGACTCGGCTTTCACACTCTCGCCGGAGGCCAACTGCACACGCGCCATCGGAAACGCACCGGGATATAAAATTTCAGTTTGCATTCAGGCCTCTCTTCTCTTCAGTGTGAATGATGCTCTCAAGACGCGACACCCCCGCGTACTCAATTCCACTCGTTGTAGCAAAACAGTGCGCTCGGCCCCCTTCCGACTCAGCACCGCAGACAGGTGGCCACCTTCGCGCTCCAGCAGTGCTGCGCACAGCACAGGGCCACGCTACCCTGCGATCCATCATCACACCGGTGACTGGGCTGTGGACCGTTCTCGGCAGTGGCCATCTTGATCCGACTCACTACATCCTTGGGCAGCGACTGACGAGTCGCCGGCACGTCGACGCCAAACACGCGTGCCATATTCAATCAGAATATTGTGACCTTCATCTCCGGCGACAGAGAAGAATACCCGAATCGCTCCTGCAGCGCCTCGGGAATCTGGAAATGCCGAAAGGCCTCATCTGCCACTGCGGCAAACCATACCATATGGCGTCGGTCTCCCACACCACCTGATCCTCGCCGAACGCCTGGATCAGCTGCCCCAGCAAATGGGCACAGACCATCGGCTGAACGGTGACCAGTTGCGCAAAGGTGGAGCCGATCTCCCTACAGAGATTCGACAGTGCAGACTCCTGGCGCTTCACCCGACAACACTCGCTGACCCACGGCATCCGATCGGTCAGCACCTCGAAGATACACGGACTCGGCTCGTTTCGTTCGGTAGAGGCTGCGGCTTCGACCAACTCCCATCCAAGACATCGACTACCTTGCCGAAGACTGAGTTGAGTGCCAGCAGCGCTGCCCGCGATCCCGCCGGGGGTCTTGAGAACGTCTCGCCTGTTGAGCCCCGTTTCCCGGCTTGCCATCTCGGCGAGCACGGCCATCAGCCGTTCGACCTGCGCTTGCGCTGGTGCTTGCGGAAGCGGTTGAAATTCCTCGTTGGACACGAGCCGCGAGGGAAGGGGCCACGGTAAGCGATGCCCCTGGTGAAGCCCACGCTCCGGGTCGACGCGATGACGATTCACACGCATGGAAGAATCCTCAGGAAATCAGAAGAAGCGGCCAAGAAATGAGTAGGCCCTCGTTTGTGCTACGTAGCCGATCCCACTTGACGACACAGCCATCGCAGTGCCACGCTAAATGTACGTTCAGCGAGGAGGTGCATCATGCCCACGGGGGTAGACCTCTCTCTTTGTTCCCCTCCTGGTCCGACCGCCAGATCTCCTCCTCTGACGGAAGCCTCTCCTGTAGCTTGATCGCACCGCCTGTTATCTGTCGGCAATTCCGGCAGGAATGGCAAGGAGAAATCGCCATGAAAACCTTACTCTATCTCGTATCGGTGTGCGCGATGATCGGCTTGGCTGCGTCCCTAGCCTTCGGAAATCCGTCCATGTTGCCCAAACATCCAGGATACCCGGCTGGGAACGCCATTGACCCGGTGAAGGGACAATCGCTCGCCAATGACCCAGGACAGCCCAACGCCACAGGGACCAAAGCCCTCGAAGAAGCAGCGATGGCGAACGATGTTCACGTCAGCCAGCACCTGGCCGATCCCAACAATCAACGCATCCTGGAGAAAGAAGGAGCGGGAGTGCTGCCGAAAGTCCAGGGGCCTCAAATTAAGATCGAGCCACCAGTGAGCGAAGCCACCCGCATGCCGAAGTAGCGGATGCACGAGCCGGAGGGCGCGACGGTGGATACCGTCGAGCGTCCTCCGGCATCGTCACTGTCGACACGGCGGCAAGACGGCCGCCAGTTGCTTTATGTGGTGGGCGAACAGCGCGATGGCGGCAGATCGTTCCACCCAGGCAAATCGGACACGCTCACCGGGCAACACTTGGGCGGCAAAAGGGATGTCTGCCGAACAGACGACGGCGATTGAGGGATAGCCTCCCGTCGTCTGGCAATCGGCCATGAGCAGTATCGGCTGCTGGCTTGGCGGCACTTGGAGCGACCCGCGCAGGGTGGCATCTGATAGCAGATCAGCCGCCAGTTGATACCGTAGTAACGGCTCACCTTCCAATCGATACCCCATACGGTCGGATTGGGACGTAAGCCGGTAGGTCGTTCGGACCAATGTCTCATGGGCTTCCGGCGTAAACAGTCCATAGTGCGCGCCCGCCACAACGCGCAACGTGGGACAGGCTGCATAGGACGGCCTCAATCGCTCGGGCAATTCACGACAACGATTGGCTTGCGGGCGGGACACGGTTTGCCCGAGCGGCACACAATCCCCGGCTTTCAACGCCCGTCCCTGCCATCCTCCGGTCTGACTCCGGAGATGCGTGGAGCGGCTCCCTAGACACAGCGGCACCGCAATCCCGCCCTCGACGGCCAGGTAGGCTCGTGCGCCTCCGCGACGGAGGCCCATTCGGAGCGTAGCCCCAGCAGGAACTGGCACGCTCGCCCACAGCGGCACCTCACATCCATCGAGAGTCGGCGACAGATCGGCGCCGGTGACCGCAATGGTGCAGGCCTGCTCAAAATACAGTTCCGGACCCTGCACGGTGATTTCCAGCCCTGCAGCATGATCGGAATTGCCCACGAGCCGATTGCCGACCAGCAACGCAAACCCATCCATGGCCCCGCTAACCGACACCCCGAACGGTTGAAAGCCATGCCGACCCAGGTCCTGGACGGTCGTCAGCAACCCCGCTCGCACCACCTGCACCAGCCGAGTGGGAGCGTTAGACATGTCCCTCCACCGTGATCGACACCCCTCGCTCCAGAAGCGCCGCGCGAATCTGCGGAATGAGGCAAATGGCTCCTGGGGTATCTCCATGAACACAGAGCGTTGCAATGTCGAGTGCCACTTCGCCCCCTTCGATCGCCTCGACCAGGCCCTCACAAACCAATCGTACCGCACGCTGGACAACCTCGACGGGATGATGAATCACCGCGCCGGGCACTCCACGCCCGACTAGTTTGCCTTCGGCGGTATAGGCGCGATCGGCAAATCCTTCCGGGACCACAGACATCCCCTGCTCACGCGCCACGGTGAGCAGGACCGACCCTGCCAATCCCATCACATAGAGGTGCGGGTTCACGGCGCGGATCCCACAGACCACCGCCTCCGCCACCTGACGATCTCGCACTGTCAGCCCGTACAGCGCTCCGTGCGGTTTCACATGGCGAAGGGACACCCCCTCCAACGCCGCGACACCAGCTAAGGCCTCGACTTGGCACGCCACGATCGCTTCGAGCTCCTGCGGCGACACAGCCATCGAACGGCGACCGAAGCCTTCCCGGTCGGGAAAACTAGGATGCGCCCCTACTGCGACCCCATGGCGCTTCGCCAGCCTCACCACCTGGCGCATCACGGCGGGGCTGCCTGCATGAGCCCCACAGGCAATATTCACCGAGGTGAGCCAGGGCATCACCAGCTCTTCCATCGTGAGCTGGGCAGGCTCGTCCACCTCGCCTAGATCGCAATTGAAATCAATCGCGCGGGGCATCGGCTCCTCGTTGGAGAGAGTGACGAGTCATCGACTGTGTGGACAGGCGATGAAAGTCTGTTTCGTTGACTGGATACAGTTCTACGCGATCCCCTGGCTTGAAGAGGAAGGGGTCGGCTTGCGAGAGATCATAGAGTCTGACCGGAGTCCGCCCAATCAGCTGCCACCCGCCCGGTGTTGCCTGTGGATAGATGCCCGTCTGAAACCCGGCAATCCCGACTGACCCGGCCGGAACCACCACACGCGGTTCCACTCTTCTCGGCACCGCAATGGGAGTCGGCACGGAACCCATATACGGAAACCCCGGAGTAAACCCCACCATGTAGACGCGATACTGCACCGAGGTAAACAAGGCGATCACCTCCTCGGGAGACAGGCCCCCGTGGTGAGCGACCAGATCCAGATCTGGCCCAAAGGACCCGCCGTAGCAGACCGGAATCCGAAGACACGGGGAACACTGGCGAGGAGCCGTTTGCACCGTCTGGGCGAGGGTCAACAGGCGTTCCGCAAAGGCCTCGTCACCGCCAGCACAGAAATCCCGGTAGACCGTCACGGACGCATAGGTCGGCACGATGTCGCGCACATGCTTCCAGCGGCGGCGAGACACGGCGCCGGCAAAGGCGAGCACACGATCATGGATGGCTGGATCGATGCGATTGCCGAACACCACCGTCCACCCGGCCTCGCCACAGGCACGTAGACAAGGATAGGTCGTCTTGGAGTTGGGTTGGAGCGCTCGCCTGATCACGGCGCGATCCTATAGCTACGGCCGCATTCCCCCACGTGGGCGTCCAGGACTCGCCGGCGGAGAAGCGTGTGAAGAGGAAAGGGATGAGAGTTATTCAGGCGCGAGTGCACCCGGAACCAGCGGGACAACCAAATCTTTGCGTGGATCGCCATGATGATCCTCACGGTCAGGCCCCACACTATAAAGCCGGTCCCGTTTGTCATTCAATAACATCGGCAACCCCGTGAAGGGGTCGAAATAATCTGGACCAGCCTTGGCCAGACGGGTGGGCAAATCCTGCATCCGCGTCAGCCCATGCAGTTTGGCCTGTAACGCCACCAGACGAATACGCGCATCCGTTTCCAAGACCTGCGCCAAGGCCGTGTTCCAATTGACGGTAGCTCTGGTGTGAAGGAGATTATCCACAGGATTGAGGACATAGTCGACAAGGGAGCTCGCCGGCGCATGTACGAAGGAGGCGGCGGCGGGAAGGCCTTCGGGCAAGCCTTCTCCTGCTTTGATCAGCGCATCCGCGTAGTCCGCGTTCCCATTCAGCACGCGTTGTGATGGCAGGGGCAAACGCAGCAACACCTGCTGTACGATCGTCGGTGCCGCCAGTTCCGTCCCCTTCAACAACGACTCGATGCGCTTGATCTCCCCCGCCAGTTCACCCTGAATCGGCCAGCGTAGCGAGCGATCGACTCGATCGAGGGGCTGGACCAGATGGGCGATGCGGTCCTGTTGGGCGGCGGTCAAAGCCGGAGACTGCAAGAGAGAAGAGAGATGCTCCATATCGTCGGACACGGTTTGTGTCGCCAAGATTTTTATCGGAAGGCTGCGTGCCTGCGTGAAGACCGTCCTCCATGCCTGCACATCTTTTTCGAGACGCTGCAGCCCTTCTTCGGGCGAGACCTTCAGCCCTTCCTCGACATAGAGCCGATGGGTCGTCATGACCAGCTGACAATCCGGGGTGCCCCGGTGCCCATACCCTTCGTCGTGAAACGTCATGCCCAGCCAGCGGCGATAGCGCGCGACGACCGTGGTGGCATCCCCGATCGTCTCGGACGTCCGTTGCCCTCGCTCGGCAGCCAGTGCCACAGGGGAACACGTGTCATGTCGTCGGAGACGGTCACCTTCCCACGCCTCATAGCCCGATCGCATCGGGTCTTCCGCCGGATCGACGCCAAGACCGACCAGCACGAAGTAGCCGTTTGCAGTGGGGTCTTGTCCCACCCCCGGAGGCGCTTTGGTTAACCGGAAGAACGCATCGTTCGGCGGTTGTTCCAAGGCCAGCCACACAACACTGATGATCCCCACCGCGAGCACCGGCACGGCCAATCCGAATCCCGCCAGGAGCACCCCCACCCGGAGTAGTCGAGCGCCGCCATCCACGAGACGGCGTCCAACCTGTGCGGCACCTCCGAGCGCAGACCAAGCTGGTCGAGTCCCCACGCCACCTTCCGCCCCAGACGAGGTGGCTCGATGCGATGCGGGCTTCGATGGCGCGAGTGGCGTCGGCTCCGCCGACAAACTGGCTTTGGGCTTGGCCTCAACCGCTGACGCAGCCGCCGAGGTGGCCACGCTCGCTGGCTGGGGGCGTGGCAACACGGGAGCTTCTTGCGTGATCACCGGTGTCGGCACCGTCTGTGGCCGACCCGCTGCACCTGGCGCGAGCAGCATGGGCTCTTCCGCCCGGGCAGGTGCTGGAAGCGGCGGAAAAATGTCGGCCTCGCGCTGTTCGGGGGAAAGAGTGGCGACCTGCCGTAGCGGCTCTTCTAGACGCTCCAGACCAACAGACTGCAAGGGCGGCGGAACCGACGAGAGTTCTTTCCGCAGATCGATCGATGCGTTTGGCTGCCCCATGGAGGACGCCGCCGTATCCGTCCCCAATGGCACAGGTGGTTCGGCATCGGCGGCGAGATCCGGCACATCTGATTGCCCATCTGGTTGGACCTCTCCCGACACCGGATCCAACGGTTCAGTCAGGGTCTCAGAACTCAGCACAGCGTCGGCTTGTGGTTGCTCGGCGATCTCCTCGGTCGTCGAGTCCGCCATGTCTGGCGAAACCTCTTCCTCCATTGCCGTATCAGGCGCTTCCTCGACATCTGCAGGCAGGATAAGTGGCGAAGCATCCTCTTCGAGAGACGGATCGTCCGGAAAGACTTCCGGATTGGCCTGTTCCTCAGCAGATTCAACCGTCGGCACCTCGGTCGCATGAGCGTCTTGAAGGGCCGACAAAGCAAACCTGTCGGGAGCCTCGCGCGTCTCACCAGCCTCCACCAGCAGCGCAGGCGCTGGCCCCACCTGGTGGGCCTCCTCGGTTGGAGCCTCCGCCAGCACGGACTGACGCTCTCCAGCGTCGACCTCGACAGACTCCAACGCAAGAGGCACCTCAAGGACTGGCGTGGGAGCTGTGCCGTGCGCCTCCTCGGGCACAGGGTCCCCAGGCAAGAACGGAAACCCTCCAACGAGGGCCTTAACAGGCTCAGACTCGACAACTTGCTCAATCGCAGGCGGTGTAGACTGAGAGGCCTCCTCGGTGAGGGTCTCCTTAAGTACAGACGGCAGCCCGGCAGTCACAACCTCAAGGCGTTCGGACTCGACAGGTATCTCAAGGACAGCTGGGGTCGCCGCTGCCTGCGCAGGCTCACCATCATCCCGCATGGATGACGCGGTCACGAGGCTCTCAGAGGAGCTCACCGACTGCTCTACACTCTCGCGGTCGTGCGGCTCCTCTTCCTTCCTCAGCTCGGGCAAGGGTTCGGAAGCGAGACACAATCCCGGTGGAGCAGACTTCACGGATTCTTGGGGTGCAGGAGAAGGTGTTTCCAAGACAGCTGCACCTAGAGCAGGCGCCACAACCGACGGAGGCTCGATCGACACCAGCTGAGGATCGAGGAGAACACCCTCCGTGCGCGCACTCGCATCAAGAACCGCCCCCACTGAGAGATGGCCTCCACTCGTGTCTCCGGATACTGCGGCAAGATTGTCGTGGACTTTCGTGTCAGGCCGCTCCGTCATGGCAGCAGCGTCAGGTGCACCCTCTGCCGCCAACTCGACGGCCTGAGCATCGCCTGGGGATGCGACGCGCGGCTCCCTCTCGGGAAGCCGCTCCACGGTCTCGGTCATCGCACGGACCGTTTCCTGGGCTTGCACAAGGATCGATTCCGTGCTGACCAACACCTCTTGAACCTTCTCCAGCTCCATGGCTGCGCTCGCAGACTCCCCTCGACCCGACACCATGGCATCCTGTCCTGGGAGTGGAACGGACACGGCCAACTCCGCAGGCTCAAAACCTTCCTCCGTCATAGATAGAGAAGCCTCAGCCGGCACAGGAGCAACGACACGAGAACGCACCTCCTCCTTCGATACACCAGCCGACCGCACCGGCTCCACCAATGACAGAGTCCCGGTCTGGCCGACATCCAGTCCCGCCACAGACTCCCCCCCCTTCGCCGAGACCTCAGGCACAACCGTGCCTACACGCTCGGCCATCAGGTGGAACTCCGACGGTGGCGATGTCGCCGCAGGGCGCTCGGGCTGGGCACGTACTGGGGAAGGCTCGGGGGAGACAACTTCTTCGATCTCACTCGGTGGGGCAACCAGGGGTTTCACTAATCTCAGCGGCTCCCCCGCGCCATTGGAGATCCGGCTCGCACTATCCCTTCCCCCCGTACCAGACCCCGTCGTCCCGGTTAGATCAGGCGTGGACGGTGGAGACAGTGGAATAGCTGCGGAAGTCACTTGGCTCTGGGGCGTGATACTCGGTCGTGGCTTCTCTTGACCCTGCCTGTGCGAATCCGGCGGCACCACAACATTCTCTTGAACACCAGCCTTCGCTGAGATAGAAGTTGATGCAGTCTCGGTAGAGAGGACAGCGGTCGTCGCAAGGCTTCCCTTCGCCGATGAGTGTTCCCGCCCTCGCTGGACCTCGGCAGAAACCGAAGGCGCTGCGCCTTGGGAACTCTCTACGGACTGCGGCTGTGACTTTGTTGGTGACGGAGGAAGCCCCGAGATCCCGGGAATCGACGAGGCAGTAGGGGACGCCGCCGGTCTGGCGGGAGGACCACCGGACGGCTTAAATCGTTGTCCTGGCGCGACGACGCGGTCCGGTTTCTTCGCAGAGACGGTGCCTCCACGTGCCCCCGCTACAGGCGCTGTCGAGGACGGCTTGGCGGGATCGCCCTTTGCCTGAGGAGCAGAGGGTACTGGGGGCAGAGGAGCGGGCTTGGAGGGTGGTGGCGGAGGGGAGGCACCCTTCTCAGCAAACCGCGCGAGCTCCGGCGCGTTGGGCGCAATCTTCTTCAGCCTCGCATAGAGCCCCTCCGCATGATCTTGTCCATCGGCTTCCGGGTCATTCAGTAGGATATCGAGCGCCTTCGCATACTCCCTGGCGGCAAAGGCCAACTCCCCTTTTGCTTCGTAGGTCCGGGCAAGCAAGGCGATCAAGGGCACGCACTGGCTCCCCACCGCCAAATACTCATGGAGCAGCGACTCGGCTTGCTGAAGGTTCTGCCCTTCAATCGCCTCCATCGCCAAGCCCTCGAAGATGCCTTTGGCCGCCAGTAAGTCGCCGAGTTGCAGCTGGAGGGTTCCCTTGAGCCCACGCACCTCGGCATGGTCGGCATCATCGTCCGACAGTTGCTTCAGCAATGCCGCCGCGCGGCCATACCGGCCCGTGCGAATTTGTCTGGCAGCTTCTTCCAGCAATGCCTTGCGCTTATGAACGTCCACGCAGGCTCTCCCATAACAGCGAATCACGCGGCAGTCTGACGGTCCACTGGACAAACTGCCTCAGCTGTTCAGTCTAGCACCGGCTTCTCAGCGTGCCGATTTCTTTTAGAAAATACGGAGGCGGCGGGGAGACGCCGAATCGCCCAATAAACTTGACAGAGGNNAAGGACGTGCCTGGATCGAGGACTCCATGGTGAATCACCGCATTTTCCGTATACCCAGACATATACAACACCTTAATCCCCGGACGAATGGGACGCAGACAATCGGCCACTTCGCGACCGCTCATCTGAGGCATCACGACGTCGGTAATCAACAGATGGATCGTCCCTGGATGTTGATTGCCCACCAGCAGGGCTTCGATCCCATGGCGCGCTTCCAGCACCGTGTATCCATGCAGTCGCAAGGCATCACGCACCAATTCTCGGACGCCGGGCTCGTCCTCGACCAGTAAAATCGTCTCACTGCCACGAGGCAGTTCTTGCGCCGGCTTCGCCACTTCCACCGTGTCAGCGGAGGCGTCGACGCGTGGAAGATAAATTTTAAATGTCGACCCCCGCCCGACCTCGCTGTGCACGAAGATGTACCCGCCGCTCTGCTTCACGATGCCATAGGCCGTGGCCAAACCCAGCCCGGTACCTTTGCCGGGCCCTTTGGTCGTAAAGAAGGGATCGAAAATACGTGCCTGCGTGTCCGCATCCATCCCAATCCCGGTATCGCTGACTGCCACCATCATGTACCGACCCGAGGCCACTGCGACTTCGCCGCGGCGAAACGCTTCACGAAACTCGACGTTCGAGGTCTCCACCGTGAGCCGCCCGCCGCGTGGCATGGCGTCGCGCGCGTTGACGACCAAATTCATGAGGACCTGCTCCAACTGTCCAGGATCAGCCTTCACCGACCCGATGCTGGGCTCCAACACCGTCACCAAATTGATATCTTCGCCGATCAGTCGCTGCAACATCGTCTCCATCGACGAGATGATCCCATTGCAGTCGAGCACCTTCGGCATCAGGACTTGGCGGCGGCTGAAGGCCAAGAGCTGTTGGGTGAGCGTCGCCGCGCGATCGCCGGCCTTCTTGATTTCCTCGACACGCCGGCGCATGGGATCATCATCCCGCAACCGCTTGAGAATCAATTCGCTATAGCCGGTGATGACCGTCAGCAGGTTATTGAAATCATGTGCGATGCCGCCAGCCAGCTTGCCCACCGCCTCCATTTTCTGGGATTGGCGGAGCTGCTCTTCTAGTTCTTTGCGCTTGGTGATATCCAGCATCACCCCGCGCAGCAGCACCGGACGGCCTTCATCCAGCACCACCGTGACCACATCCTGCAACCACACCAGACGCCCGTCAGCGGCCGTGATGCGGTACTCGCATTCCTGGTTCCGTCGTTCCTGAATAGCTTTTTTTCGTGTGGCATAGGCGGTGTCGCGGTCCGCCGCGTACATGCGATCGTGCCAAAAGGTCGGTTGGTCCACCCATTGTTCCGACGGATAGCCGAGCACACGGCCGGCTTGTCGACTCACAAATGTGAAGCGAAAGGCATCGGGATCGGCCTCCCAAACAATGCCATCCAAAGAATCGAGTAAACGTTGATATTTATGCTCGGATTCAGCGGGAGGCGCCGACGAGAGCGCGGCAGAACGCGACAGGGGAGAAGGACTACCCACACAAAGAGGGCGCAGAAGACCAGCCACCGCTGTGGCAAACAATTGTTCATCAAGGGTCCACACCCTGGGGGACCCCACATGCTCGCAGCGAAGAACGGTCATGTTGGCCGGATCGAGGTTCACGGGGATATCGAGGATCGCCTCGATTCGGGCGGGAAGAAGATACCCATCCCACAAATCACTCGACCGCGGATCCGTCCTGGCGGCATGAATCACCAGAGGCTCACCGGCCCCGAGCGCCCGGCAATATCGCACACAGGTGGGGCCCGCAAGTGCGACCGCTTTCAGATGCCGTTGCAGACTCCGTTCATACACATTCAACGCCGACAAGGTCCCACGGCCAGAGTCCAGCGACCACACCCCCACACGTTCGATCTCCAGCACCTGGGCAACCGTCTCACAGACCTGTGTGAACACGGAGGTTCGGTCACCGGTCTGCAACGTTGGAAGCCGCTGCAGGGCAGAGAGAGCGATCAGCTGCTTCATGGTCCGCTCGTTTGTCATAACCCTCTTGGACTGGCAAAAAACCGAGGTCAGGGATGGGCGTGAGATGAGCCTACTAAAGGTAGGAAGAAATGTCCAGAATTCGACAGAAAGGGCGCCACGCACAAGATGCAGAACCATCGGCTGACTCAGTAGGCCGCTCGAATAGACCACAAAACCAAGAGATTATCCTAGAAAAAGCAGTAGGGCTGTCGGTTTCCGTCGAATTGAGCGGTGAGCACGGCGGTCGCGAGCATGAATTTCGCGAATGCGCGGGTGAGAATTGCGCGTAGCCGCTGGGCATCCGTCCACGGCTCCGTCGTGGCGTTCCGTGAGCGCAGGAAACCCGCCAGGCTGGTCAGCACGGCCTGTAAGGGCCGCCTTGCTTGGCAGGCGTGCTGGTGATCGTCAGGCGCGGCTGTCCAGCGTGCTGCGTGTGGCGGCGACGCCGTGCCGCACCAGCGGTCGACTGGAGAGCGCCTCGACATGCGTGTGGGCTGGGCGAGCCGCACAACGAGGGTCCACCAGTCGTAGACGAGCGCCACCCTGCGCGCCCTGAGCCGGCAGCGCGCGAGGTCTTGGGTGGGGACGCCGCCCCACCTCCACTGAGGCTTCAACTCGTCGAAGTGGTGTTCGGCATCGGCCCGGGCACGATACCGGTGCGCAAGGGTGAGCCTCTCAGGCTCGGTCGAGGTGACCAGCACGACGTACTCGCGTCGCGTGCGGCGGGCCCCTCACCCGCAATGAAAGCAAGCTGCCCCTGGTGCTCGTCCTTCCCGGCGAGCAGCATCTCACCGGTAAGCGTCCTGCGCAGCACGAGGACGCGCCGCGCCCGGCTCCAGCCAGACTGAGCTTCCCCCCCGAATTTCGTCTTCCAAGGGTAAGGTACCATTGCCGTTCACAAGGAGACGAAGCTGTTCAAGATACCGAAGCAGGCCTACACCGCCGAGGTCAAGGAGTCGGCGGTCAGGCGTGTCACAGAAGTGGGCCGCCTGGGTCGTGTCGCTGAAGTCCTCGGGTGGGTCGAGCAGACCCTACGCAACGGGGTGAAGGCGGCGAAACGGGCAAGCTCAACCCGGCGGGAGTGCACGCCATCGCCCTGGAACAGATGGAGCGCTCACACTGGCGGGCGGAGATCAGCCGTCTCAGGATGGAGTGTGAAATCCTACAAAGAGCGACGGCGGACTCCGCGAGAGAGGCACCGTGACGTACGCCTGGATCGACACACACCGCACACCGTATCCACTGCCTGCGAGGGGCTCGGTGCTTGAGGTGAGCGTGAGCGGCTACCGCGTCCTGGACGCAGGGGGGCACAACCGCACCGCACACGGCCGACGGAGGCACAGCTGCTGGCGCTGCTCCGCGCCATTTACGAAGCACTCAAGGATGCCTACGGCAGCCCGAGAATGGTCAGAGAGTTGCGTGGGCGGGGGGTCCCAGCTTCCAACCCACGAGTAGAACGACTGATGCGGGAGCACGGCAACCGCCCCGCATCAGACCTGGACATTGGACAGCCCCTCTTCTGTGGCCGGATGAAGGCTGGCTCTCTCTGGCGATGGGGCTCGACCAGTTCCCCCGCGAAGGGGTGGGCTGGGCGCTGCAACCCCGCATGACGGCGGACAGCGTGACGGACGCGCTGACGATGGCGTGGTTCCGGCGGAAACCGGCCGTGGGGCTGAGGCCTCACTCGGATCGGGGCCGCCCGTGCGCCAGTCAACCGTTCCAGCACAAGCTGAAGGCTTACGGCAGGGTCTACTCGATGAGCCGCAACGGGAATGGTTGGAATCACGCGCCAACCGAGAGGGGGTTCAACAGTTTCAAGAACGAGCGAGTCCATGGACTACGCGAAGCCTCACGCGCAGAAATGACGGCGGCGAGCGTCGAATACCTTGAGGTGTTCTACAACCGGACTCAACGACACTCGACGCTGGACGACCAGTCACCGATGCAGTGTCTGGATGAGTGGCGCATGGCTCAACACGAGGAAAACCTGGTCGCATGAAACCCGCCCGAGGGAAGACGAAAAACAGAGGGAAGCTCACTCCCCGGCCTCGAACAGGCCGCTCACCTTGAGGCACTCGATGAAAAACGGCCGCTGTCCGAACGGCGGGACGACCGCGGCGGGACCCCACTCAACATGAATCCGACCACCAAACGTATCCAGTGCCATCGACTCTTTCCATACAGCCAAGGCCTGGCGTTTCACCTCACCCATAGGGTGACTCCCTTCGTGCCAAGCAATACCACGCCAACCCGCACACAGGAAGGCTAAAGCGTATCAGCACCACGATTCAACTGCCGTTTATAGGTTTATAGAAACTCCTGAGCCCACACTGCACCACGCCTTTCCCATCTCATCGTAGCATTTCAGGGGAACCCCACGGGGCAGGATGAGTCAGGGAAGGAGTTTCTCTGCTCGCAACTATGAACACCGCCAAACAGATGTCGCTACGGAACGGCGTCTCCTTTTGCTTGGTGGCCAAGACCCGGGGAGACCGCCCCAGTTTCGCCGACCTGGAAACGAGGGGGATCTCCTCATTCAGAAGAGACGGAAACCACGGACGGCCTGAGCTGATGACACAACGGAATCGGACGGCACATACGACAAGGCATTGAGAAAAAGGAAGATTGGCGTTACGTCCCTTGTGCCGGTTTCTGGGCCAGGTAATTGGGGCACCAGTCCGCATCGGCCTGCGCGAGGACCTTTTCCTGAGAGCGTGTCAGACTTGAGGGATCACCAGCGCCTGGCTGGTGGGGACACCGGATACACTCGAACTGACAAACCGCGCCACAGCGACGATCCCGATCCTGACACTGCACGGACTCCATCACCGCGTGGCATCGTTTCGAGCAATAGACTGCGCGATCGTCCGCGAGCAAGCTCCCCGCATAACACCGCATGCCGTTCCACAGGTTGACCAAGTCGGTCACGGGTTTGTCATGGACCAGGACATGCACATCGGGCACTTCCAAGACAACCAGTTTACCGATCAAGAGCAGTGGGAGACTGAGATCGCAGGGGAAAGTGGGGAATATGCCTTGGACCATCCGACCGTGCCGAACATCGTCATGCTCGGCGTACTGAGGCGCATGTTCGATCAGCATCAGCACATCGGGGTAGGCCGACACCTGTCGCCGAGGTATCGAGAGCACCAATCCCATATCACCCTCCCTCCGAAACCACGACACGATACACCGTGAACAGTGCCGAGTGCGATGTCGGAAACGAAACAGTTCTCGAAGCCTCTGGTATCCCGTCAGACTATTCAGCCATCACTCCTCGCCCTTCCCCCTTTGTGAATGCCCCCGGTATCAACCGTGTTGGGCCAGCCGCACGGTCCTGTGCCGTGCGGACACACCGAACCCCCGCCGTTCATCTGCATAGACTGGAGCACCTCTCCCCCGCACCTATTGCGGTTCACAGCCACAATACGGCCTGGAAGAACAGGCGATCGCCGAGATTCTCAGCCAAGGCCAGCCAGGCACCATAGGCAACGAGTCCCCTGACGATCGCATCCGCGGCACGCACGACTCCAGTCATCCCACCGCTCCTCCGACTGTACCGCATGCCCTCTTCCTTGGGTTGTCACAGGAGGGGTTGGTTGGCCATCCGATCGGCTGGCCGCCTTGCCCTCGCCTGACCCGAGACAAATTGTCGCTCTCCGATTGTCATTCCCCATCGGTTATGTCCAATCCTAACTTCGAATCTTACCCCTCGCATCGACCGTCTCGCGTTTCACGGCATTCTGAGATTGGGGCACCACTCCACCTCGGCTCGTATCGCAATCGCCTTCAATTGAGACTGAAGCGATGGGGAACCGATCTCCCGAACAACTTGCAGACAGCGCGTGCAGATGAATTGGCAATGAGAAATACAGACGCGATCCGGGCACCCACCCGCATCGCCGATCCTCGCGGCTCGACGCGCGCAATGGGCCTGGGGATCGAGTTCCGTCAGACTGTCGCAATAACACAGGAACGCGCTCAAAAACTTCGTCAGCCCTTTGACCGGTCGTTCATTGATCGACACCTGGACATCCGGAAGCTTGCTCGCCTCGCCGAGCAGTCGCTCCACGAGATCGAACGACAGCGACATGTCGGGAAAGATCGCCATGTATGCCGTCTCCAGGCCCTCCGTCTCAATCCGAAATGCCGGAGCCGAACGGGCTAGACTGAGCACCACGGGCAATACCTCGGACTCCGACCAAGGAATCCGCACGACCAGCCGCATGTCTCACCTCCCCGTCTTTATCGCTGAGGTCCGTCCAGGCAGAACCGCAGACACGAAATCCACCACCGTTCCCTCCAAGCACCCCTCAATGACGTGTGCTCCCTCCTCATTCAACACGTACGCCTCACCCGCCGAATTCATACGTGCTCTCCTGCACAACAGCTGGAGGGAGAAAAGGGTATCGACATGCGCCCAATCATCACGGAGCCGTCTTCGCCTCGTCTTGGCACCCACCTGCCGTCATGTAGAGCAGGTAGTTCCCCATCCCGTGATTGGGCTGGAGATCGTGGAGCGGACGGTGATGGACCATCACCACCTCGTAGTCGTCGCGAGTGTTTACGCCAAACCCCTGGACGCTGCGATAAATCTGATGCGGCAGAAACGATAAGAACGCCCCATCGGGCGCCACGTCGGGCACCGTCCGGAGGAGCGTCCTCTGTGTCGTCCTGTTCTCCAGCGCGATCAGCAACACTTGGTCGTGCCCGTGCGGATACGCAAACTTCACGCATCCATCCATCCTGAACTTGAGCGGCGCCTTGTCCACCTGCACGCCGGGTTTGACCTCGATCCCTTCATCGGTTTCGTCTGCGCGCCGCTTCGGGAATTGGCTGTAGCACACCATATTCACCCCGACTTGGTAGACATCCATTGCCTGTACGGCGGTGCCCTTCGGCGCCATTTCCATCGTGAAACTGGCCATCACGTCTTTCGTCGGAGGCACCCCGTGATAGAACGCCACGATGGCCATCAGCTTCTGGCCTTTAGCGAGTTTCACCCCATACCCAACAGGAAACTGCGCGTGGCTCATTTCCAGCCCGGCTCCGGCAAAAAATAACGGCTCACCCGGGCATGACACGCTTTCCCGGGCCAGATTCATGAGCAAGATATGGTGCAGATACTGGCGAGGGAGATCCACGCCGTCCTTCGTAAACACCCTCGATCGATACCCGACCAGCACCATGTCCTCAGGCAACTCGAACACATGTTTCGGCAGACTGGCAGCCAAATCGCCATCGTGTGCGGACGGCAAGTCCACCGGACCGAACGTCACCGTCACACGATTATTCTCCTGCGTGACCGTCGTCCTCGCCTGCCCCAACAGTTGGGGCACCTCATGCGTGCCGCCTGCCGACACCGGACTTGCAGTGATCAGCGCGAGCGCCACCCCTGCAAGCACACGCCTCATCGTCATTGCGCAGCTCCCGCGAGCGAGACGGCAACGCGTTCCAGCAATGCGGGTGCTTCGGCTGCCCGTCCTTCAGATACATCACGGGCGCAGCGGAATCCGAGCCAATTGATTCTCGTGTCCGGTTCGGCTCCATTACGCATCGCCGCTCTCATCGTCGTGGTACTGTCCATCCAACCCCCGCCACGGAATGCGCGCTGAGTGCCCTTTTCCGGGCCCTGAGGGTTGCGGTCCGGCGCCGTGGCGTAATAGTCCTTGTCATGCCAATCGGCTACCCACTCCGCGACATTTCCTATCATCTGCTGCACGCCGTAAGGACTGGCAGAGTTCTCATACTTGTTGACGGCAATAAGAGGCGGATACAGCAGTGCTCGTTCAGGCCGGTCCCGAACCGGGCCGGAAAGGCCCGTGCGCCCGAAATTCGCCCGGCTCAAGCCGGCGTACTGATTTCCCCAGGGAAACACCCGTCCGTCTTCTCCACGAGCCGCTTTTTCCCATTCTGCCTCGGTCGGGAGACGCTTCCCTGCCGATTTGCAGTAGGCATCCGCCTCATACCATGTGATATGCATCACCGGGTGATTCGCCATGCTCTCTTGAAAATTTCCTCCGTCGTATCGCCAGTCCAGCAAGGGTTGCCGGTCTGTGGCCAGCACGAACTTGAGATAATGCAGGGCCGTGACTTCGTACTTATCGATCTCGAACGCATCGAGAAAGACCTGGCGTTGCGGCATCTCAACCGGGTAGGCATTGCGATCCACTTTTTTGTTACTCCCCATCAGAAACGAGCCGGCCGGCACCAGCACCATCTCCTCTTTCGCCCACAGCCGCTCAACTCGCTCGCGCGCGAGCTTCTTGCCTGCCGCTGTCCACTCCATCGTGACGTCCTGTATATCCAGCCCCCAGGCCACGCTTGCCCCTGCCGACACGACCGCTACGGCCAAGAAACAATTGATGGCCATCCCGAACCCCCTGCCGCGTTCAATCCCTGACGTATCCATATTCAGCACTCCTTTTGTCCATAATTACGAATGATGCGGAAGAACTCTTTCCCCGACGTATGTATCGACGTATGTATGATTGACGTCACACTCAGACCCTTCACTCACGACCACCTCATCGCGCACAGCGAAACCCCGTGAGGTAACTGTGGTCATGCGGCAAACGAGCACCTCGCCCGGCTGATCGCGCCACTTCTGGATCCTCGTTCCAGGAGCCGCCGCGAAAGACTTTCTGTTCTCCCACCACTGGCCCTTCTGGGTCGAAGCTAGTCCCCTGTTGGTAATACTCCGGATCGAACCAGTCAGAGACCCACTCCGACACGTTCCCCGCCATTTGATAGACCCCGTAGGGACTCAACCCTCGGTCGTAGCGATCAATATTGGCCAAGGGTGGATACTTGGTGCCTCGCTTGGACCCCGGATGGGCAATGTTGCTCTTCCCCCACCCAGCCGGCTCATTTCCCCAGGGAAAAATCCGACCGTCCGCACCGCGTGCCGCTTTTTCCCATTCCGCTTCGGTCGGCAGACGCTTCCCGACCCATCGACAGTAGACGGCGGCATCATCCCAACTCACCCCCATGACCGGATGCCGCACCATCTTCTCTGGGAAGGGGGCCTCCCTCCAATAGGGTGGCCACTCGACTCCGCTCGCCAACACATAGCGTAAGTAATGCACGTTGCTGACTTCGTACCGATCGATCTCGAAAGCCCGAATGTACACCCACCGCTGTGGCTGCTCTTGCGGCCCCGCATCCTCATCCACCTTGGGATCGCTGCCCATCTTGAACCATCCCGCGGGGATGGTCACTCCACCGGACGGCACATCCACCACCGCCAATCGCTCAGCTTCTAGCTGTGGGGCCCAGCGCTGGCGCGCCGGTCGTTCATGATCGGCATCGGCAACACCCAGGCCGAGCGGGGCCACATCCCCGAATGGGCTTCCCCAACAGACGANNCCACCTTAGGGCTTTTGCAATTCCAAGGTCGGCTTGATATGCGACTGCACATCGTCGGTAACGGCAAATCGTACATAGGGGTTCTCGATCATTTGGTTGGCGTAGAGCCGTCCGGTCGGAACCGGAACCGTCACGTTAAGCGTCTCCTTCTCCCCAGCCTTAATGGTCACTGTGAATTCTTTTGCGCCGCCGATGGTCGGATGCCAGACCGAGACTTTGTACGTTCCTGGAGGAATGTCCCCGATCTCGAATCGTCCATCGGCATCCGTCAACGCATAGTACGGATTCTCGACCGTCATCCCCCAACTCTCCATGTAGGCATGGAAGCCACATTGCATGACAAAGACTCGTCGACCCTTCGTCATATGCACATCCTGCATCACCGGCTGCCCCGCCAGATGTTTATGGTATTGAGCCGCTTCGCTCAACTCCTTCGGATGTAAGGGATTCATCGGTAAGGGCAGATTGAATAGCACCCGCGGACCGAGATGAGAAGTTTCATAGGCTTGGATATCGTGCATGACGGGATCCATATTCACAATCTGCACGGGATTTCGATCCCGCACCACCATGGTGAACGGCTTGAACAGACAATCGAGTGCTTCAATCCGTGGTACTGTGGCACGAAAGGGCTTTCCCCGCTCCACCTCCTCAATGAACACCACCACGTCCCGGAACGCCCCCTCTGGCCCGACCTGAAACGGTTGCAGCAGCCGCCATCCCTTGCCGTCCGAGATGCGCCCGCAATAGACCGGATCGGGCAAGGTCGTGAGGTTATAGCCCTTGGGCACCGGCAATTTTCCTTCCAATGCAATCGTGCCCGCCAACGACCCTCCGCCTGCCACCACAACTTCTTCATATGCCGCCACAGGGACAACAGCCCCCGCGATATGCAGCATCACTCCTAGCGCGATTCCCACTCCCCATCGTCTGTATTGCATTATTCCCTCCGGCCTCACCAGCATTTCGCATCAAGAACAAAAGGGAGCTGCATGGATGTCCATACAGCTCCCTTTTACCAATGTGTACACGGCCATGTCGATTCCTTGATGGGGAGGATAGGCTCGATGTCGTCCACCAAGCCTATCCCCCTAGTCCCTCAACGGATTACTTCATCGCCGTAGGCCTGACCATAGCAACTGGAGTCTGCTGCGGTTCGACCTGAGCCTGCTTGGCTCCAACCTGCCCAGCCGTCAACGGAAGAATCCGTTGATCGCCGACTGGCAACACGCGGAAGTACCCCCACTGCCCGGATTGGGTATAGGGCAACCGCTGGTTGGACCAGAGGAAGTCCCCTGCCTGCCGGTACGGTCCGCCCGCACCTTGCCGCAAGAAGACATCCAACACTTCAGACCCGGCATACTCCACCACGCTGATCATGTCGGCGCCCGGCATGTACGGTTCGATCGGCCACTCGTGACCTTCGACTCCGAACATTCCGTTTTGTTCGCTATTGGCACCGATCACGTGGATCCGCACCGGATCTCCAGCATGCGCCTCAATAGTCGGCGTCACTGGATCTTCGGGTTTGTCCACCGCGCAGGGCTGGAAAATCTTCCCAAGACTACACCCCTGCTCCTCACGGAACTTGTAGGGTTCTGACCGGTAGTTGACCGAGGTCAACCCCGCCACGTTCTGGACATACGGCATGAACGCAGTTCCGATGATATTGTCCTCGTCCTGGAAGAACAAGGCCACATCCCGGTAGTTCACCTTGCCGGCGTTTTCCACCAAACTGCGATCCACGATCACGTCCGCGCGCCACGAGTTTTTCTGCGAGAGATCCTCGCCACTCAAGGGATCGCGATACTGCGACCCGCGCGGCCCGACAATGACTGCGCCATACAATCCGTTGCGCGGATTGACGACGATGTTTCCACCGTCCCACACCAATGACGTCGTCTCCTTGTTCGAAGGATGCGCGTAGTAGGTATAGGTGCGGCTTTCGCCCATGCCCACGGTCTGCTCGCCGGAATTGTTTCCGACGTTCAAGCCTTGGCTGTCTCGTGGATCGAAGGCCAGGCCCGGCGCAAAGAAGGATGCCCGGCTTGCCTTCATCTTGTTCTTCAGATTCACCTTGATGCAATCGCCAAGGTTCACACGGAGCGTGAGCGGATGCGGCATCACGTTTCCGGCCACCTTGGTCGTTTCCTCTTCCAGCACGAAGATCTTGCCTTCTGGCACGGTCATTTCGATCTTCCGCTCGAAATCCACTTCGATCACATCCGGCGCCTTCGGATTCAACTTCAACGGGCGATCCATAGCCACCACGTTAAACGTCTTCACCGGAGCATCGGCCGGACACACGGAACTTGGCACCGACGGAATGCCAAGCGGATTCGTGCCCTTCGGCAGAATCTTCAGATTATCCACTTGCTTGTCGAGCACCCGGATGATGCCCCACCCACCCTCGGCGAAGTGTGACGTTCTGCCGTTAAAGTGAATGTAGTCACCCGGCATCCCTTGGAACCCGCCCGCCTTGCTCACGAGGTCATACCGCTCGGCGATCCCGACGTGAATCGAGTTCTTCCGATTAGCATCCCCCGCATACCGCTCGGTCAAGAAGGTATGCCCAGAGATTGTCCAGACATGGGATTCGTTCATCAACTGATGCAACAGACGGAACACCACCGTGTCACCCACATACGCACGAAGCATGGGCGTCTCTGGATCACCATGGATGGCGCTGTTGAACAGTTTCGACGTATCCGGATTATTTGCCAGCCGCTGTGCGAACGGTTCGGCCCTGAAGTTAAAGCCGCTTCCCGTCGTATGCGTGCCGCCGTTAATGTACGGATTCGGCGTTGGCAGAATCTTTTCCGGCATTTGGAAGGACACGGTCTTCCCGGCTTCCAACGCCACCTCAATCGGCTGGCCTGGTGGATTGCCGGCCGACACAGTGTTCACTGTGTGCGGCACCGTATCGTGGATAGACACCATCAACTCACGGAAGCTTCCACTCACTCCAGCCCCGATGGGCTCGTTGGTGTGAATGTCGGCGATTGGGCCGCTCCAGAGGAGCTTCCCATTGCTCGGATCGTGATACGTGGACCCGAACGGCTCCACCAGCGTCACGCCGAACCCACCGTGTGGCCAGGTCGTCGCGCCGAACGCATGGTCATGCCAAAACACCGTCCCCATATCCACGTCCACCCACCACCGATAGCGGACAAACTCCGGTGACGCGAGATCGCCTGCCGGGTGGTTCTGCTTCAGTGGCGTAAAGAACGTCACCACATCGCCCTTGACCTCCTTGATCCGAACGACTTCGGCACAGCTCTTATCGCGAGGCAACGACGCGGTTTGGTCGTTCCCTTTTTCCAAGCAATCCATCCCGACCATCAACTCAGTGTTGGTATGGAACGGTGTGGCGCCCGGCGCGAGCTGAAACTTGATGGACTTCGAGCCCGCTTTCGCGGCCTCTTTGAGCTTAGCGACCATCGGCGCCGGCAACCCATGCTTGGTCTTTTTCCCAAACATCGTGAACGGCCGAACCGACATTTCATACTCAAACCCAGAGATCACTCCGTCCGAGTTTCCGGTATCGAACTGGAAGAAGTGAGGATGGATATTGATCTTGGACGACTGGAAGTTCGTGTAATCGTCGTCGTCCCACTCACTCGTCAACACGAGATCCACGCAGTCATACACGTTGGCGCGAATGACCGCGGGCAGCTTCAGGTCGTCATTCGCCCGGGTCAAGTTCTCCTCTTCGTGCAGGACGTAGATCAACCCATCCTTATCCACGATCGGGGCTTCTTTCCCCTGTGCTTTGGCTAACGTAATCGGCATACGCACAAAGTGAATATTATAGAACTTCCGATTGGCGTTGTCGGGACACAGGCTCCACCGACCCTGCTCACCCGGTTGGGCCGGCTCGGAGGTCCGGTCACCGTTCTCATCCTGGTGGATCGGCTCCAGCCACGGTGCCCCGTTATGGTTCGCAGAGAAGGGCACCCGCTTGCCGAAATGCGGTTTGAACAACGGCCAGGACATGCGTCCTGTCGTCTGATCGAACAGAATGGCTGGTCTGGTCGAATCATCCCACTTCGCCGCCCAGGGATATTTAGGATTCGGGGCTGTACTTTCTCTCTCACCGACGGCCACATTGCCGTTCCATTTCCAATCCCACACGGTCGCGTCATAGGCCATAATCTGGGCCTTTTCGTCTTCCGTATGACCGGGCTTGCCGGCCGCTGGGAGGTACATCTCAACCCAGTCCTTGATATTCACCACCACTGGATTGGATTTCCAGTTGGTCTTGTGACTCTTATCCACGATCTTGAACGTCTTCCCGAACCAATCGACGGTGGTCCCGATCAATTTGTCCGACGAGACGCCGACCTTCACGCGACCCTGCCGATCCGGCAATTCCTGCAGATCCGGCATCGTGTCCGTATGGCCAGTGCCCACCTGCAAGGTATTGTAAATTCGGCCGTAACCCCACATCCCCGCCACATAGTGATGCGCCACATGGCAGTGGAACAGGAACTCTCCGGCCAAGTGCTGACAGCCACCGCCGCCACATTCTGGCTCCAGGTCCAACGCTTCTGACGGCCCGATCACTTCCACATCCACACGATCGGACTTAGTGCGAATGACCGGGTACTTCACCGGACCATCCTGCCCCAGATACCAATGCTCCTGCTGATCCGCGCGCGGGCTACGCTGCCAACGGATGGTCCCGCTGTGCGGGTGGTGGGAGTGGAATACTTCCGATCCACCATGGACAATCCGCCACTTGACGGGATCGCCCAAATATCCGCGAGGAATCGTGGTGGGAGGATCGCCGAACGTATAGGCGCTGTAGGCCAGCGACTCGTCCTCGAACCCAAAATACTCATGCTGCAAGTGCATCTCGTCGATCCCGAACGGCTCGCTACGATAGTTCAGCGCGCGGCCACCCGGACGATAAGCGTCCGTCAACGGATCGCGCTGCGGCAGGAAGTCACCCTTCTTGTTCAACGGACGGAAAGCTTCGTCGCCGATCTCGTGGTAGAAAATCACGAATTCGCGGAAGTCCGGTCCCGATCCGTTGTCGATGTTGACCTGCCATCCACTCTTGGCCTCCGGGGCCGCGCCGGTCCCGAGCGCATTGAGATACTTCGACCCCTTCGGCTCCACAATAAAGGCGCCGAATAGGCCCAACACCGTCAATTCCCGATCATGGCTGTAGGAGTGGAACTGGCGGACCCCCTCCTGCATGCCTGGAGACACGTACCACTCAAACTCCTGCGTCTTACCCGGCGCCACAATCGAATCCGGGTTGGTGGTCAGGGCGGGCTTTCCCGTCGCGCCGATCACCATACTCGAGGCCTGAATGAACAAACTTCCGTCTTCGCTTTCCATCTGGTTACGGAGCGTCATCTTGACGCAATCGCCCTGGTTGGCCCGTAGCACCAACGGCTGAATCATGTCGCCTTGCAGCCCAGTGCTGACGGCACCCGGATCCCATTCCTTCTCTCGTGCCGCCTTATTGCGGGCTTCTTCGGCCCGAACCTTGTCGAGGTCTTGAGCCAACACGTACATGTAGCCTGGGTAGTAGTCCTGCCACCGATTCAACGAGATTTCCACGTTGATCATCGCCACATCGTAGTGCCGAACCGTCGCGCTGGAGGGACACCGACCTCCGCTGAGCGCAACCGGCTCACCCTTGGACGGATCCGTCATCAACAGAAAACTGCTCCCATCCTGCCCCATGTACTGATGCATCATGGACATACCGTTAAACGCGCCACCGGAGGTGGGCTGCGCCTTGGCATCCTGCTGCGCCTGCTCCTCAATCTTCTGCATCAGTCGATGATGTTGCATTTCGACTGCTGCCGAGCGGCCCGCTCGCCCTTCAATCGCCTCTTCGACGATGGTCTGACCTTTCAAGGTCTGGGTCCATCCCGGCATGGCTACCGGAGTCGCGCCTGGCTGATGGGCACTATGTGAATTATCGGCAGCAAACACACTGGCCGACGCCACGAGGGACGTCGCCAAGAGTGCTGCCTGTAGCGCCAGGACCGCTTTCACGGACCGGCGTCTACGCTGTCGGTGCAATAACCTCATACTGCGGCCTCCTTTCTAGGAACACACGTCACACAATAAAAAGAGCTCGCGACACAACCAGAGAATAGGCCTGGCCCCCACTCACGTCCATTCGCGAAGCCTGATGACTGCCAATCATGTACAACCTCCCGAAAAATTAGGGCCGGTGGAGGATCCGTGCTGGGAACGGGTCAGGGTCAATCGGAGGCCGGTCCTATGTACCCCGCCCTCCACCGGCGAATGCTACAGAACGCAAGCCCTATGCCAACACCAAATCCATAGCAAGACTGACACCTTAAATCATTGAAAATACATCATATTTATCTCATTTATTTTGGATAGATTAGGAGTAAGAATCGTCCCTGCTTTTCCACATCTCTAGACAGCTGCTCGTGTTGAAAAAATAAAAAGTCAATAAAATCAATAATCTATGGTGTCTATTTATTTGGACAGTCAGGCATGCCTGAATGGGGCAGGAAGGGGCAGTCGCCAGCACAATGACCTACATATGGGTCGCACTGCATAGCATCGTACAAAAACCGATGGGCCGAAAAGAAATCAGGAAGAAACCTACGATGTACACAAAATCCCTACGAACGTAGGATCAACGAGATCCATAGGCCGGTCGCTGGACAATGATTGTGACGGCCCCAACACGGAATGTTTAAAAGGGCGTTAGTATAGTTCATCGTTCGTGAAAGGCGAGAATCGTCTCTCACGTCTGGCCTCTCGCCCGACGAACGACGAATCACGAGAGAGGACTCTTACGGTTTCAAGGGTGCTCGAGAACAGCGCTGGAAGGTTGCTGTAGTATCCTGTCAGGCGAGCCGATAGGCTTTGAGTTTATTGTACAAACCGGCCCGGCTGATCTTGAGAAGACGCGCAGCCTTCACACGGTTACCACCGGTTTCTTCCAAGGCCGCCAAGATTTTCGTACGCTCAGCCTGCTCCGCCGCATGACGCCCCGCGGATCGCAAGCCAGTGGTCGCAGCTGGGCCGGCAAGCCCATGCAAATCCGTCTCGCACAGCACCGACCCCGTTGTGGTCACGATCACCCGTTCGATGGCATGCTGAAGCTCACGCACGTTGCCGGGCCAGGCGGCTTGGACCAACATCTGCATCGCCGCCGGCGTCACCGGACGGATGGGCCGACGGTGGCGAATGCACGACGCGCTCACGAAATGCCGCACGAGTAACGGGATATCCTCCCGCCGTTCGCGCAACGAGGGGAGGTGCAACGGCAAGACGGCCAAGCGATAGTACAGATCTTGCCGAAATCGCCGTTCCTGAACGAGCGGCAGCAACTCTTTGTTGCTTGCCGAAAGAACGCGGACGTTGACCTGAATCCCCCGGCTACTCCCAACCGGTTTGATGTCGCCTTCCTGCAAGACCCGCAGGAGTTTGGCTTGAAACTGCGGGGTCGTATCGGCAATCTCGTCGAGAAAGATCGTCCCGCCATCGGCCTCCTCGAAGAGACCTCGCTTGGAGGCCACCGCTCCGGTAAAGGCGCCCTTGACATGCCCGAACAGCTCGCTCTCCAGGAGCGTTTCCGGAAGTGACCCACAATCGACCACCACGAACGGACACTCGCGCCGATCACTGAGCCGATGAATCATGCGCGCCACGAGTTCCTTCCCCGTCCCGCTTTCGCCCTGAATCAAGACGGTCGCCTGGCTCTCTGACACACGCCGAATGAGATCAAACAGTTGACGCATCCGCGGGCTCTGCCCGATTAACTCGCCCAAACCAACATCCGTATTTGACCCATCGACGAACGACGCAAGCTCCACGGGAGTGGAACGCAGAGAGGAAGGCTCAAGCTGGTTTTTCAACAGCAGCAGCACAGCAGCAATCTCCCCATCTGTCCCCGTGAGCGAATGCGCCTGCATGATCGTGCAGCCCACTCCCTCCCCACCCGTGAGAGAGGAAGACACCGTACCAGAATCATTGGCCTCAAACAGCTCCATGGCANNACTCCGCTCGGAATCCTGCGAGTCTCGTCGAGACACCTGCTCCCACACCGCCGCATTCGCATACTGAATCGTATGGTCACGATCAATCACCATGACCGGATTGGGCACCTGCTCAGCCAACAGCTTCACGGCATCGAAGCGAGCAGCCACCATGGGATCAACACACAACTCAGATACTAAGGGGTCTCTCGGGTGTTCAGCCTGAGATCCGGCCATCTCGGTGTTACCTCCCTTGGCCCGCGGAGCGAGCCATGTTCCATGTGTTCCACGCCGCCATTTATGGATCGGTGGAATCCTCCCCGTCCATCGACCCGCCGCTATGCGCAAGCAGCCGCTTCACGGCATCCTTCAGGTCCGCAAGATGAACCGGCTTGTCGAAATAAGCCGCCACTCCGGACCGCAACGCATCACGCCTTGTCCGAGGATCCCCGAACGAGGTCACCACAATGATCGGACTATTCGGCACCTGCGCGTGCAAACGCAACACATAATCGAACCCCCCGGACGGCATCCGAAGATCGGTAATGATCAATCGCGGCTGCACCATCAGAGCGACTTCTAACGCTTCGTCCCCGGTGGAGGCCTCGGCCAATCGATACCCCTCCCCCTCCAGTTCATCGCAAAGCAAACTGCGCATGTCACGATCATCTTCAACGACGAGAACCATCACGTCACCTGTCACCTTGTGAACCATACCATCTCACTGACATCCTGCTCCATACCTTTTCAAATGCAAAGCATGCGCCACGATTCGGTGCCCAATCCATTTCGATAAGCTATTGAGAATGCTTGCCAAATCCATGGCTGGCCAAACTCGTCTTACGTCGAGCCAGCGGGAAAATGGCGAGATATTCCCCATGAGCCCTTCTTGTGTCGTGGCAATCTGCCACAGGCTAGGGAAAGCGAAGAAGTGGAAATTGAAACAACTAGGCCGGTGATGTAGGCCAAGCATAGACAACTGCGGATCCGTGAGCCAAAGGGATCGGGGTACGAAAATCGAGGTGGACACGTTCAGAGGGAGCACCGACACACAAGAAGTCTATTAGGCAGAATGGTAGGCTGGCAGGCTGACCGTAAACGTCGTGCCGCTACCGAGGGTGCTCGCCACGTCGATGGTCCCATGGTGCTCCTCGAGAATGCCTTTCACGACGGTCAGCCCTAAGCCGGTCCCTTTACCTGCCTCCTTGGTCGTAAAAAACGGCTCAAAAATCCGTCCCACAGACTCGGGAGCAATCCCCTGGCCTGTATCGCTCACCGTGAGGTGCACCCGTCGGTGAGAAGAACCGAGCTCGATCCGCAACGTGCCCCCATCCGGCATCGCATGGATCGCATTGCCCACCAAGTTAATCAGCACCTGGCTCATGTGATCGGCGTCGGCATAGACCTGTGCGCACTCCTCGTCGAAGTTGGTCTCCACCACCACCTGAGCGCGAGCGAGCCGTTCCAGGAAAATATCCAGGGCGTCTCTTACGGTCTGGCGAAGATCGAGCGGGCGCCGCTCAAGCGGACGACGACGGGCAAACGCGAGCAACTGATTCATCAGTTTGGTAATCCGCTCCACCTGACTGACAATGGTCCGCAGACTCTTCTTGGTTGCGTCCTCTCCGGTCCGTTCGATCAAATATTCGGCCCGACCCAAAATCACGTTCATCGGCGTGCCAATTTCATGGGCCATGCCAGACGCCATCGTGCCAAGTTCGGCCAACCGCTCTGCTCTCCTGAGTTGCGCCTCAAGATGTTTGTGTTCCGTGACGTCGATGGCCACCCCCCCCACGTAGCGACGCCCGGCGGCATCGCGTACGGGGAAGTTGAGCGCCAACCACTCCTTGGGCTCGCCCTGGGGACCGGGCATCATCTCTGTCCGCTCGATCGTCTCATCGCTATTCAAGACCACCGCATCGTTCTCCTGGAGCTGTCGGGCGACGACCGCCGGCCACAGTTCTCGGTCCGTTTTCCCCAGGATATCGTGAGCCGAGCGTCCCAACCATGTTTCAAAAGGCATGCTCACGTAGACATAGCGTCCGTCGTCGCCTTTCATCCAAGCCACAGCCGGACTGTGGTTCATAAACGCTTGGAACCGCTCCTCGCTCTCTCGATATGCCATCTCAGCGCGTTTACGGGCCGTGATATCGATGTGCGACACCACGACCTTGCCCGGCAGGTCGTGCCCCTGAAGCGGAGTCGCGCGAACCAAGAGCCACCGCGTGTCCTTGGGTGCAGGATAGGGATACTCGATGGAACACCCTTCGGCTCGACCGTCCAGCACCGCCTGCAACCCCTCGACAATGCCTTGGACCTCAACGGTGCCGATGCCGATGCCGATCGCCCGTCGACAGACCTCGAGATAATTGGCCCCGACGCCACGGTCAAGATCGGAGCCCCCCTCCTGCTCTCGCGCAAAACGTTCCCACGCCTCATTAACCGCCACGATCGTCCCACGAGCATCCAGCACGGCAATTTCGTCGGGCATGGAATTCAACATGGCCCGCACGAAGGCCTCGCTGCGTCGTAGCGCCACCTCGGCGTTGACCCGCTCGGTAATATCGCGCAGGATGACCGTGAAGTAGCTTTCCCCATCGATGGCCACCTGGGAGATCGAGGCCTCGAGAGGGAACTCCTCTCCATTCGCCCGCATGCCGCTGATGGTGCCCAACGCGCCCATCGTCCGGGTCGAAACGCCGGTATGACCAAATCCTTGGATATGTTGGCGGTGAGCACTTCGGGACCGGAGGGGGATAAAACGATCGAGGGATTGTCCCAGCACCTCGGCGGCCGGACACCCGAACATCTGCTCGGCCGCCCGATTGAACAACACAATTCGCTGGTGCGTATCCACGGAGACGATGGCGTCCATCGCGGACTGAATAATCCCCTGCAGCCGCAACGCAAGGGCGGTATCTCTGGGGACAGCCTCAGGCAACGGGTTCTCGCTCATCAGTACAGCTTCGATTCCTCTTACGCCAGCACGCCACGACGAGATTGCCGACCCTAGGCACTCTTCTCTCGCTCCATCTCCGCGATCTTGCGATACAGCGTTTTCCGGTCGATCCCCAAGAGATGCGCGGCCTGGTACTTATTCCCGCTGGTTTTCTCCAGTATCCGCCGAATGTAGGCCTGTTCGACTTCTTCCAAGGGCAGCACCCGATCTACCGACTCATCGATCCCATGGCGTTCTCCTCGCAACCCTTGGAGAGGCAGCGGAAGATCTTCGACCACAATTTTCTCCGACCGGCTGAGCGTCACGGCACGCTCGATGACATTTTCCAATTCCCGAACATTCCCGGGCCAAGCATAATCCACTAACAGGGCTAAGGCCGATTCCGTCACCCCCTGAACATGCTTGGCTCGCTCCTCCGCGCAGGTCTTCAAGAACGCGTCCACCAGCATGGGAATATCCTCACGCCGATCGCGCAAAGGCGGCAGCCGAATCTCAATCACATTCAGCCGATAATAGAGATCTTCTCGAAACCGCTTCTCTTTCACTTCTTCCGCCAAACGCAAGTTGGTCGCAGCAATGATACGCACATCCACCCCAACAGGCTTCGTGGCACCCACCCGGCGAACTTCTTTTTCTTGAATCGCACGCAGCAGTTTGGCCTGCAAGATCAGGGGCAGCTCGCTGATCTCGTCCAAGAACAGGGACCCTCCCTGCGCCTCTTCAAAGAGCCCGCGCTTATCGACCTTCGCATCCGTGAATGCTCCGCGCACATGCCCGAACAACTCGCTTTCCAGCAATTGATCGGGAATCGCCGCGCAATTCACCGGCACAAACGGCGCATGGCGCCGAGCGCTGTTGTAGTGGATGGCCTTGGCCACTAATTCTTTCCCCGTTCCGCTTTCTCCTGTAATCAACACATTGGTCGGGCTGTCGGCCACCCGGCGAATCAAGTCAAACACCTCTTGCATCGGCTTACTCTTCCCCAAAATCTGGTGGAAGCTATACTCCTTGTGCACTTCACGACGAAGCCGGGTCACCTCCTGCCGCAAGGTCACCTCCCGCATCACCCGCTCGACGACCCGGACTAACTCGTCGGTCCTCACGGGCTTCGTGAGATAATCGCTGGCCCCGTGTTTCATCGCCTCGACGGCTGTTTCGACCGACCCAAAGGCGGTCATGAGGATCACCCCCGCATCCGGATAGTCCCGCTTGATTTCGATCAGTAATTCGATCCCCTGCATGCCCTTCATACGGAGATCGGTCAACACCACCGCGTAATGCTCCTCCCGCAATTGCGCCAACGCTGAGGCCCCACTGGAAGCCACGGCCACTTGATGGCCACGATCTTGGAGGACGTCGCGGATGAGGTTGCGCATCTCTTCATCGTCATCCACCACCAAGAGCGAACCAGACTCCTCCGTCATGACACGGGCCTCCTCATCACAGGATCACCGAATAGGATTACCGACATCGACATTTGGGAAAGCCTAGTCGCTTACTCAGGGTGGGTCAAGGGGCAGGGAGGGCACGGTGGGTGCCCCTTGACGCACTCCCGCCTCCTCCTCGGCCGTGTCCTGAGCTGGCCATCCCGATCCAGCCCCCTTCACGACAAACCGAACCCCGTCCAGGAGGCGATGATTCCCAACGAGGAGTTCAAGTGCGTGCGCCCCTGAAGGCAACAACGGCAGCGACACGACTCCTGGCGTGGCCAAGGGCCGCCCATCTAGCAGGATGCTGAACAAGGCCACCAGCAACAGACTCGCGGGACGATTGACGATTGCTCCACTGCACCAGTGAAGCAATGATCCGATGAAACCATGAACCAAATCACTGGAAGGCTCACCGACCTTGACCAGATCACGGACGGAGGGTTAGGGTAGCCGTATGGATGGCCTCTCCGCACATAAAGCGATTGCCCTCGCGCTGCTCCTTGTTGGCCTGCTTGGATGTCCGCCCCTTACCCAGGCAGCGCCCGTGGCTGTTGCGCTCGAGGGGTACTTTGAGTTTTCAGGCAATCCCGAGGTAGGATTTTTTCACGGAACATTCCTGACCGGCTCCGATTTGCAAACCGAGCAGGACTACATGCGCCCCAACCTCAAGAGGGTCGTGAGCAAGTACATCGGGGAGACTGAACGAAATCTGGACGAAGTCTTCGATCGTGTCGGTCAAACAAACGTGACGCTCTTCTTTGACGAAGCCGACGCGCTCTTCGGTACACGAACCGATGTAGAAGATGCCCACAGCCGATTTGACGACTTTATTGTGCTGGACGAACCCACACATCGCTGGCGTGGACAAGTCGTCCTTCATGGCAATCAACACGTGCTGCCGGGCTTGTACGATTTAGCGGGAATGTTTCAGCGTGCCCCAACCACGGTCCCAGAACCAACTTCCGGCGTCCTGGTCGTATCAGGACTCGCGGGCCTGCTCAGTTGGGGATGGCGACGAGCCCCACGCAGGGGATAACCGAGTTTTCTCTTCTTGTTCCCCTCCTTCCGTCTCAACACCTCGCTCACAACACCAGCCCTCTTCCACTGGAGTTTGCCGATACCTCGACGCTCTTTTTTCTCTCTCCTCAATGTCAAGGACAGGCACCAGCCGCTCCACTCTAGATTCTTAGTCCTACGCTCTCAGATTCAGAAGCACTCCTTCTGATAATTCATAAGTAATTGAATTATTATTACTATCACCTCTGGTGACGGAAAATTTGACACATTTCCAGTGATAATTTGCCTCCTTTAGGAAGCAAATTACATATCCACTAAATTTTACAATGCGTTACAAATTCATGCCCTTTTTTGACCCTGTCGAAAAATTGGACAGTCTACCTCTCCATTAGATTTCATTTGTAGCCAACACATCATATCCTATTGTTTTTATGAACAATGCTAACGGTGGCCCACTTATTGCTTTACTTTACGGTTGTTACGCAACGAAATTGTTCGTTCGAGTGTATAAAAATCACAGGAGGTTGAATCGTGAAATTAGAATTCAAACACACCATCTTGGCTCTTGGCATTGCTGGATTGGTGGGTGCGGGAGCAGCACCAGCCATGGCCGATCCGATCGGCACACTCGCGAATCCCTGCGGAAATGGTTCCTGTGATGGTGCGGTATATACCCTGCACTACAGTGGCGCGCCCATTTTCACCAACGGCGTGCAGGATATCTTCCGCGTCACCTTAGATATCGATCTCAATGGCTACACTGGTGGCGGCGGCTTCCTGGATAACGTGGCGATTAAAGTAGCTCCTCTCGTAGCCAACGCATCGTTAGTGGCAGCACCCACGGGCCCTGCCAACTGGTTGGCGCTGAACCTGAATACAGGCCTTAACGCCAATGGGTGCGCAGGTGGTGGAAATGGGTTTGTCTGCGTCGACCACATCGGAAACGGTGCGGCTCTTCCAGTGTCGGGACCAGGACCTGAGTTCTCCTTCACCATGGATGTCACCGTCGCGACCGGCGCGCTGTTCACGGGCGTGAATCAAGCCAGCATTAAAGCTCGCTACGTCGATGCCAACAACCAGAAGGTTGGGGCAGTGATGTCGGAAAATATTACCTTGCAGGCTGTTCCTGAACCCACGACCATGCTCCTCCTGGGATCCGGTCTTCTTGGCTTGGGAACCTGGAATCGCTACCGAAACCGGTAGATTCGCTTCCTGACTCTAACAAAGAAAACGGCCTGGTGAGTGTTCCTCACCAGGCCGTTTTCTTTGTCCAGTGGCCGTGCGTACGAAGAGAGACCCACCCTTCTGCTAGACCTCATGGTCACCCCGACGGAGTTCCATGAAAAGCAGCGCCGCCACGCCCACCAGAGGAAACAACGCGACTTCCAAGAAGAACAGTTCCCATCCCATGATCCCCCTCCTTGGTTCGGATCCTCTTCTGCACTCCTGCCCTTGTATTGAGCAAGCTTGATGCCAGAAGACGCCTGAGTCCGTCCTGTCCTCTGATTCATCACAAGATCCTGATTTATTGAACGACTTCCTGCGCGGAGCCATCTAGCCTCCCTCACGCTCTTCGGGCATCGACCGTGCCGCTCTCTTGGCTTGTCTATGGATGGATACACGGGTTTATCTATTTCACTACAGCAGGGCAGTGCCTTCCTGGCAGCACGAGGCGGGGAGTAGACCCTGTGAAGGAACCATGAGCAGACACCTTGGCGGTCGCGTTCTTGCCGATGCGGTGGTGTCGACGACCGATATCGAATTGGTAATCCAGCTAGGCTTGGTCATAGTTGCCAGTGGCCATCCAAGACCCAGACAGAGCGCTTCCCCATCAGAAGAGAACGCGGGGCTCCTCCGTCATGACTCCCTGCGCTTGTGTGTCAGCGGAGAGTTCACTAGACTGGTCCTTGAACCAGGCATTCCGAATAAAACGGATGCTTCCGTCAGTGCCCCATATTCACAGAAGGGACGACAGCCATGGCCGACAGTTCGGAGGAGCGAGGCGGGAAAGCGTACAGTTTATATACGTCCATCAGGCGCTACTTTGAGCCGCTGCGGCAGCATTGGGATAAGCTGTCTGCCGAGGAACAGCAGGTCGTCATCCAGGAAGTGGAAGCCTTCTTGAATTCAGTCCGCACCCCTGACCCCAAACGTCCCGGCTGAACCGGCAAGGTGACGATTTCTGAATCCGGGCCCAGGCGCAAGCTCCACGTTCCCTCTCATTCGATCAGGGTAGCCAGGGCAGCAATGGCCTGGAAGCGTCGTGGTTCAACGAGGTGTGTTGCGGGCACGAAACCAGCGTTCAAGAGTCCAAGCAGCCGAGAGGCATTCGCACATTGCTGCCCAGCGCGCATCAAGAGTCCAAAGACTCGTTTCGTCACACTTGGCCTGACGACCGCCACGAGCCAAGATCCTCCAGAATCGCCCACCGCGCGTGCCGCATCTATGCGACACAAAAAAAACGCCCACCCCCGTAGGGGTGGGCGTTGATGCGCCTCAGTTAAAGCCTGCGTTAGCCCTTTTTATGAAACCGTGTCGCCGCCAGACCGGCCAAACCCAGGCCCATCAGGGACAGAGAGGCTGGCTCGGGAACCGCGTGGCCACCGCTAGCGTTCGTTGTGACGACCACATTGTCGATACCGAACGATTCGTCGGACCCACCCTGCGTATTGGGGTACTGAAACGAAAAATTCGCAGTTGACGCGGAATGCGCAAAGGTCACCGACACCGCGCGCGCGCTGTCTCGGAACCCGGCGTTGGAACCATAATTCGGCACAGCGAAGGCGGTGAAAGGCTCGGTCAGGAGAGTGCCAGGACCTTCGGACTGGCCACCGGGGGTGAAGTAATTGCCGAATGGTCCATTGATCAGGAAGCCGACATCAGAATTAACTTGGAACGTATCACCGAAGTCGATACTGTCCCACATGGCCAATGAGAAACCCAAAGTCATCTCCGTGTGCGAGGCCAGCCCTGTCAGAGAGAGGACACTCGCCGATGCGCCATCGTTCTTGAGGTGCTGACTGCCAAAACCGAATGCGCTCAGGCCCTGGCTCGATTGGATGCTGCCGGCACCGGACCATTCGGCACCGAGCGGGCCTCCCTCGAAATTCTGCGAGTACACCTGAACGGCATGGGCGCTGCCAATACCGAACACTATCGACATCGCAAGAGTGGCCATGGCAGCCACGTAGCGAGTGGAACGTGTGCTTCTACCTGCTGAGCTCATAATACCTCCTAAGAAATTGTAGGGTCAGACTTGTGACTACTTTCCCCTCACTATGATCGTGTGGCTCACGATCATCATTCAGTTCAATCAGGGGGAATTCCACACTCATTAAGACTAATGACTCATAGTAACTAGCAATAACTAGGCCACGAATAGTATTCTTTATAAAACTAATAGGTTATGAAGAATCATCACAAAAACAAACCTAACAGAGAGCCGAACTGTCAAATTTCTCGACAGTACTAAAAAGGGGCATTATTTTGTAATTGATTGATAACAATAAGAAAAACAATCATGCATTCAGAAAGAAGCCTGAATAGCGCTCGAAATGTGTCAATTTTTCCGTCTAGAGCATGAAAATATTGATTTTATTCATTATTTAGTGCGGTAAGCCTCCCCACCGAATAATGGCCGCAACTCGTTGCAGAGTAGCCCCCTGGTGCCTTTCCACCCAGAAAGGGTGAGGCACGGCAAAACCTAACAGACTATGGGGAGACCTTATCCGGGAACGGAGAGATCCGAGAACTACCCGTCTGTGAGCGCGAAACACCTCTCCGCAGGAGACTGAAACAGGCCGTCCAGCAAGGCCGCAGCAAACTCAGAGCCTCCGACGTACCCTGCGGTACGTGGAGGCTCTGAGCGCCGCGAGTACGTCACTGGCGGCCTGTTTGAGCCTCCTGCCGCAGCCCCCTACATTTTGCGAACCTTGATCGAGTAATTCCCCACGCCAGCCTCGTGGTTGTAATGGCGCACTTGCACAAAATAGGTACCGGCAATCAGGTCTCTGGCGATGAGCGCGTTGGTGTCGATACCACTGTCGTCGTCTTCGGCAATCAAGGCCGTTTCGCTGTTGGGGCCAAACAGCTTGACCACCACGTCGGTGGACCCTTGGGTATCAATCACGTAGCGGCCATCAGACACGGCCGTGAACTTGAAGAGATCTTCCTCGCCCACCTTCCCGATTGAGGCTTTCGTGCGCTTGGGCGCGTTAACCTTCAACACCGCCGCATTCGATACCGTGCCGCCCGTTTTGGGATACATCTTCGCGCCGGCAATAAAATCCTTGTCGATACGAGACAGCACGTCGTTCGCCTTGGTGCCAATGCCGTTTAACGTCCACGTGGCTGGGAAGAAATAGAGCATGATCGAATCGGGATCAAACGCGGTGCCATTGAGCTGATTCGCACTGTATTTGCGAAGAATGTTGTGGCGGGTCGTGGCCTCGTCCCAAAAGTTGGGCGATTTTGCGGCTTCACGGATGACCACTTTCTCATTCCATTGGATACCACCCGCAGGGTTTTGATGTTCGTGGGCCAGCCCAATGGCATGGCCGAATTCATGGGCGGCTGTCCCGCCATCGAGAAATCCGAGATTCATCGTGGCCTCGTTCATCGGAATCTCGCGGCAGTCGGTGCCGATGTAAGACCAGGCCCCGTCGCTGGGATTGAAGGTGATGCGGATTTCCGCAGCCGAGGCGTCGTTGAACTCGAATTTCAGATTCGCCACCTGCCCCCACCACCCAGCCTGCTCGCGTGCGATCGCTTGCTGCTTTGCCGTCCCATCCATAAACCGCACCCGCAGGGTCGAGCCATTCATCCATGCTTTGCCAATGGGAGAGATCGCACGCACTAGACCTTCGCGTCGCTTGACGACGGGCTGAAAACGCATCATGTCGCGCGGCAGAACACGGTCGACACACACCTTCCGTTTTGTACTCATACATCACCTCCTTGTTACTACTTATTAGTGCGAGTTCACGCACAAAATTCCTAGTTAGATCCCATTATCATACACCTCCTGTTCGCCCATTTCAGGCGACAATGCACAGTATCGCCAAATCACATCCTGGTGCCTGGCCATCTCGCGCAGCCAAACAGACAAGGTGTAGACCTTGACTAATCAATTTTTGTTGATATATTCTAAATCATGCTTCTCACCCCAATTCTCATGAGATCACACGCGCCTCTCAGCGCCTCCATGATCCGACTAATCCGATCCTCAAGTTCGTGTGTGAAAGGTTCCACGCTCACAAATAGGCTGAAAAGAATATTGCCTCTCGTTCCGACTCTCGCTAATGGGGCAGGATGGTCAAACAGGTCGTCCAGCAAGGCCGCAGCAAGCTCAGCGGCGACGCGTACTCTTGCGGTACGTGGAGCCGCTGAGTGCCGCGAGCACGCAGCTGGCGGCCTGTTTCACCATCCTCGCAAGGAGACCGCATCGTGACTGTGTTGTTTCTCTGCACAGGCAATTCCTGCCGCTCGATTTTGGCCGAGGCCACGTTCAACGCGCTGGCAGGCCCTGAGCTGCGCGCCATGAGTGCGGGGAGCCAGCCGACCGGCACAATTCATCCACGATCCCTGGCTCTCCTGCGGCGCGAGGGCATTGCCATCGATGGGTTGCACAGCAAGTCGTGGAGCAGGCTGCCGTCCATCCCGGATATCGTCATCACGGTGTGCGGCAACGCAGCCGGAGAAACCTGCCCGGCCTATCTCGGTTCGGTCTTGCGTGCCCATTGGGGTGTGGAGGATCCGGCCAAGGCGACCGGCACCGACGCTCAAATCGACGCCGTGTTCGAGCAGGCCTATCGCACCTTACGTACCCGCATCGAAGCGTTCCTCACACTGCCGCTCGACCGGCTGAGGCACGATCGCGAGAGGCTCAAAACGGAGCTTGATCGCATTGCCATGCTGGCGTAACAGATTTTCTGTATTCACTCTCAAGTTCCAATTCCATGGAGGTTCAACATGACGAAGATCGACGTGTATGACTCGGCCCTCTGCTGCAGCACTGGGGTGTGCGGCGTAGATGTGGATCAGCAATTGGTGACCTTTGCGGCAGATGTCGAGTGGGCGAAGCGGCAAGGCGCGCACCTCACACGCTTCAACCTCGCGCAGCAACCACTGGAGTTCGCCACCAACGCCACGGTCAAAGGCTTTTTGCAGCGCTCAGGGGAAGGATCGCTCCCGCTGATTCTCGTGGATGGCGGAGTGGCGCTGGCCGGGCGGTACCCCACCCGTGCTGAGCTGACCCGTTGGGCACAATTGGACGATGAGCCGGTTACGGACAAGGCCGCAGGCAACTGTTGCGGTGACAGCTCCTGCTGCTAAAGGAGTGCCTCATGCTGTTCCTCGACCATCCGCCCCCATTCCTGTTTTTTACCGGTAAGGGGGGCGTGGGCAAAACATCGCTGTCCTGCGCGACCGCCATTCATCTGACTCGACAGGGCAAGAAGATCTTGTTGGTCAGTACTGATCCGGCATCCAACGTCGGCCAGGTGTTCAGTCAGACCATCGGCAACACCATCACCGCCATTGCCAC
>CXWL01001498.1_pt1 | contig 57284 bp, 51 predicted proteins | sample 590931 | NCBI WGS metagenome assembly CXWL01 (sample SAMEA3498368, study PRJEB10139) | groundwater metagenome | biome: water well; material: biofilm material | place: Germany | collected 2015-04-27 | reverse complement strand
GGGGTCTTACGGAAATGCCCGCGAATTCCCGCGTGGCAGGAAAATAGGATCTACCAATGACGAAGAACGAAGACCGCCCCGAGAGTCGTAAGGGGATCGAGCGGGAGCTGAAGCGGGGCTCGCTCGAACTCATCGTCTTGCACCTACTTTCGCCCGGAGAGGCCTACGGCTACGAGATCGTTTCGGAGCTGACCGCCGAAACCAACGGGGCGCTCGAGGTGACGGACGGCACGCTTTATCCCGTGCTCTACCGGCTGGAGCGGGCCGGTTTTGTCGATGTGCGATGGGAAACCCCGCAGCGGGGCGTGCCCCGGAAGTACTACCGTCTGACCCGGGCCGGCCGCGAGGAATTGGCCACGTTGACCGAGGAGTGGACCACCTTCACGAAAGCCATGACGAAACTCCTCCAGAAGGAAAGGAAGACCAAATGAAAAGCGCAGACGACTACATCAGCGCCGTGATCGCCTGTCTGCCGCCCGCGGGGCCCACGCGCGCCCAGATCGAAATGGACCTCCGCGCCATCATTGGCGAGCGTCTTGAGAGTGGCCGACCCCTCGACCAGATTTTCAGCCACCTCGGCGACCCGAAGGCGCTGGCTCTTTCTTACCTGGGCGCGGCGCCCCTGGTTATGGCGCCACTGGGCCATCGCGTCGGGGCCAAGCTCACGGATCTCGCCACTGTGTTGGCGATCGCTCTGATCTCTCTCTGGGTCGGTCGGGGGCTGTCTTCGGAGAACGCGGCCCTTCTGTTCGTGGCCGCGCTCGTCGGCGGAGGTATCGCCTTCGGGGTGGGCACCATCGGGATGGAGTACCGTCTGGGCCAGACCCCGGGGAAGCGCATGTTTGGGCTGCATGTCGTGCAGGAGTCGGGCGCCTCGATCAGTCTCGGTCAGTCGGTCGTCCGTCAGCTGCCGATGATCCTCCAGATCTACTGGATCGATGCCTTGTTCGGGATCTTCACTGCGCAGCAACAACGCGCGTTCGAAGTGCTTTCGAAGACCCGCGTCGTCCTGGCCGACCCGCCGCGCGAGGCCAGGCCGGACCAGTAGGCGAGGCGGGGAACAAAGTACCTCGAGTGCCCGTAGTGCCTTGTGACGCGAGGTATCACGATGACGCTGGAAAACTGGCAGGAACAACTGAGGCGAGGCGGGCTCGAATTCGCCGTCCTGCTGACCCTCACCGGTCCCCCACGTTACGGCTTCGAGATCATCAGGCACCTCGAGGAATCGACGGATCTGGTGGTGAATGAAGGGACGGTCTACCCCTTGCTGGCTCGGCTGGCCCGTCAGGGACTGCTGGCCACCGAATGGGTGGCCGACCTTGGCCCCCACCCGAGAAAGTACTACCGGCTGACCAAGGCGGGCCGGGAGACTCTGGCGACGATGATGCGCCACTGGACGGCCTTTGCCGGGAAACTGGATGCGCTGACGAAACAGGCGCTGGGAGCGGAGCGATGAAGCTGAGTGACGCGGGTGAACTCCGGGTTCGCGGATATCTGTTCGTGCTGCACCGGTCCCTCGCCACCTTCATGACGAAGGAGATGGCCCAGGAATCGATCCGCGAGGTGGAGTCGCACATCCTCGAGCGGGTGGCGAGGATCGAAGGCGCTCTCGACGAGAAGGCGGCGCTCGAAGGCGTGCTGCAGCAACTCGGGGCGCCCATGAAGGTGGCTCAGGCCTACGCCGCGGAGATTACCTTCGAGGAAGCGGTGGCCACGGGACGGCCGTTGCCGGTATTCCGCGCGCTCTTTCTGGTGGCGACCTCGGTGCAGGGTTTCTTCGCCGCCCTCGGGCTCCTCGTCGGCTACGCCCTCGGCCTCGGCTTCATCATCGTGGCCGCGCTCAAGCTGATCTTCCCTGAGGACGTGGGCCTCATCCTGCGGGACGGCGTGCCCACTGCCTTCGGGGCGGTTTCCACGATCGGCCCGGGTATGGAAGTGGTGGGCGGGTACGGCCTCATCCCCCTCTCGCTTTTCGCCGGTGTGGGCGCCCTTCTTCTGACTCACCGCCTGGCCCGTGGTCTTGTTTCCTGGTGGCGCGGACGGCTCAAGGGGCCGACGGACGAGTAGGTCTGCGGTTGGGGTTGTCCATGTCGGAGAAGATCAGCCAGCGGCCCGTCGGATCCTTCTTGAGTGTGAGCGTGAACTTCCCCTGGTCCGGTTCATTCGGCTTCGGCGCGTAGCAGCCGAGGATGAAGCCGGTAGACCCTTCGGTGGCGAAGGCGATGGCGCGAAGGGCGAGCGACGAGCCGCCGGCCTGCGCGTACTCCTGCTCGATGGCCGCGCGGCCGCGGACGGGGAGTCCACCCATGGGCATGAGGAAGCCGTCCTCGGCGAAGAGCCCGGCGAGGGCCTTCTCATCCCCTCCGCTCCACGCCGTCTCGTAGTCGCGCAATACGCGATCGAGGGGAACGGGAAGGGCGACACTCGTCTGCGGACAGGAGGTGGAGGCGGGCGGCGGGGGAGCAGGCGCGGCGCTTGGGTTCTGGTTCAGAAGAGCGAAGGCCACGAACGTCGGGCTCATGGGCATCATTGGGAAGGATCTCCTGAGCATGCATTCTGCCATCCTGGGCCGCGCTCCTGTCCTATGATCGCTCTGGTCGAAACCCCATGCCGCTTCTTTCCGATTCGGCGGAACCGGTCGCCAGACTTCAAGGCGCCATGTCGGACGAGTCCGCGTACGCGAAGGCCCGCGATTCCATGGTGGCTACCCAGATCATCGCGCGAGGCGTGCGCGATGTCAGAACTCTTCAGGCCATGCGTGAGGTGCCGCGGCATCGGTTCGTCCCGCCCGCCCTCCTGAAGCAGGCCTACGACGATCATCCGCTCCCCATCGGTCATGGGCAGACTATCTCCCAGCCGTACATCGTCGCGTTCATGACGGAGGCGCTCGGGCTCAAGGGCGGGGAGACCGTGCTCGAGGTGGGTGCGGGTTCGGGTTACCAATCGGCCGTGCTCTCGCGCATCGCGGCACGGGTGTTCGGGATCGAGATCGTCGAGCCTCTCGCGCGCGAGGCGAAGGAGCGGATGGGCGTCCTGGGCTACCGGAATGTCGAGATCCGCGCGGGCGACGGCTACGCGGGCTGGCCCGAGCACGCCCCCTTTGACGCCATCCTGGTGGCCGCGGCGGCCCCCCGCGTTCCCGAACCGCTCAAGCGCCAGCTCAAGAACGGCGGGCGACTGATTCTGCCCGTGGGCGACCATGTCCAGGAACTGAGGATCGTCACCCGGCGAGGGGAGATCTTCGAAGAGCGAAGCGTGCTGGCGGTGCAGTTCGTCCCTATGACCGGAGAGATTCGCAAGCCGTAACGATTCAGGGCGCGCGGATCACGCGCACCTCGGTGCCGCCGCCGCCGTCCGTCACGGTGTAGGCGAGCCGTCCGGGTCCCACGAAGGCGACCGCGCTGCGGGTGTACGTGTTCAGGGGGTGACGGAAGACCTCGTGTCCGTCCCGCGCGGAGAGGATCACCACGGCGTCTCTCACTCCGCCGAGGCTGTAGAGCGGACTCGTCGAGTACGCGATCCACTTTCCTTCGGTATCGAGATCGAGGGCCGTGATCCCTCGGCCCCTCGGCACCATGTGCCGACCCGCGCCCACCGCGGTGGCCCACGCGATCGCGTACGGCCGATCCTCGACATAGGCATCCCAGGCGGCCCAGCCCTCCGCGTCTATCCGCCGGTATGTGAGCGTGCTCGCCCTGACTCCGGGTGGGCGGAACGCGGGGGCGGTGAGGCGCCCCTCGAGGTCGATGGTCACGAACTCGTCGTCGCTGAGCGACAGCGAGATCGCGGCGGCGACCACTGTCCCCTCCGCGTCCGCATTGACCGCGGCGGCCATGGGAGCGTAGGTCCCGAGTGGGAGATCCGCGAGGCTGACGATGTGGGTAGTGTCGTGGCCCAGCCGATGCAGGACCAGCCGGGGCGATGCCGGAGGCGGCTTGGGGCGCTCCACCGTGACGAGCCACGCGCCATCGTCCGAGAGGATGGGAACGCCATCCAGCTTTGCCGGCAGCAAGGGCAAGGGCGCGGGCAGGGCCTCGGGCGAGGCCCGCCACCACCACAAGGTTCGCTGCGAGGCAACATCCCAGGTCGACTCGAGCGTCACTCCGGAGGCCACGGAGTAGACCACGGCGTGCATCGTTCCTTGCGGCGGCTTTGCCATCAGCGGTCTGACCGCACATCCTTCCCGCTCCAGCCACCCGTAGAGGGCGCCGTCCCGACCCATTCGCACCCAGGGCGGCGCTGAGCGTCCAAGCGGGGATCGCACCACGTGTACTGCGGCGTCGGGCGTTGAACACTCCGTCGGCCACGAGAGGTTCTGCGGCGCGTTATCCCCATCAACGAGAAGCCATCGCGGGATGAGAAGCATGGTCATCAGGTAAACGATCACGACGAGAGCGGGAACGTACAGAATCAGGAACAGGAGACGACGCGGCGCGCGGAGAACGTAGCGCATCACGAGGAAAGTCAGGGCCTGGGCGGCCACCGCGAAGGCGAGGATGGCGAAGGCCAGCGTGGCGTCAGAGCGCGGCCGGGCGAAGGCTGAAAAGAGGGACATGCCAAGGAGGGGCACGGCGTGGGGTCCGGGTAGGGGAATCGCGTAGACAAGGAACGAGGCGCCAAGAGCGAGCGCGGATCGGGCCGGTGAGAGTCTCTCCTCGCTCATGCGCGGGCATCCTACCGCCGCGCTGCCGACGGCGTCGCAGTTGGAGTTGGGTGTAAGGTATCCGCAATATCCGTGCGGTTCATCCGCGCGGCCTCTGGAGGACGGCTCATGAAGAAGAAGACGATGGTGGCCTTGTTTCTAGCCTTGGCGCTGCCTGTGGTTTCGATGGCGCAGGAGATGATCCTCACCGGCGTGGTGACGACGCGCGACGATGGTCTGTCGCTGCCCGGAGCCACGGTCTCGATAGAGGCGCTCAATCTCTCCGCCGTCACCGACGCGGAGGGTCGATACACCCTGACTCTGCCGGCGGGGACGTCCACCACGACCGCCCTCGAGGTGCGTGTGACCTCTACCGGTCTCCTGCCGCGCAATTGGTCCTTCAAACCCGTGGCGGGCGCCCTCACCCACAACTTTGCCCTCGCCCTCACCTTCTCCGAGGAGATCACGGTGGGCTCGCGCGCCGTCGGAGTCGAGGCGGAGGGTGCTGTGCCTGTCGACATCATCACCGCGCGCCAGATCGAGATGACGGGAGCGAGCGAAACCATGCAGGTTATCCAGCGTCTCGCACCCTCATTCAATTTTCCCCGCACCACCATCGCCGACGGTTCGGCTTCGGTTCGTCCGGCCAGCCTGCGCGGGATGGGTCCTGACCAGGTCCTGGTCCTCATCAACGGCAAACGCCGGCACACCACCGCGCTCGTTCACGTGAACGGCACCATGGGCCGTGGTTCAACCGGAGCCGACCTGAACGCGATCCCGGTGACCGCCATTGAGCGTATCGAGATTCTGCGCGACGGCGCGGCCGCTCAGTATGGCTCCGACGCCATCGCCGGAGTCATCAACATCGTCCTCAAGTCGGGGGCTTCGGACGCCACCGTCTCCCTCCGCGGCGGCACGACCATGACCGACCAGGGTGTGGGTGCAGCGACCACGAACGACGGTGAGTTGATCGATGCCGGCCTCAACAAGGGGTTCAAGCTCGGTCGGGGCTGGGTCAACTTCACCGCCGAGTATCGCGACCGCGGCAGGACCAACCGCGCCGGCCCCGATCCACGGGATCAGATCGTGGTAGGAGACGCCGGGCGCAACGTGGTGTCGCAACCCAATCACTGGGTGGGTGATCCCGAGACGACGGATTACCTCACTTTCGTGAACGCTCAGCTACCGGTGGGGGACACGAGCTTTTTCTACCTCTCGGGCGGCCACAGCCGGCGCGAGGGCGTGGCTCCCGGCTTCTACCGTCGCGCCCTCCAGTTCACTCAGAACTGGCCGCAGATCTACCCGATCGGTTTTCTGCCCTTGATCGAAACCGGAATCGACGACACGTCCGCCACCATTGGCATTCGGGGGACAAAGAGCGAATGGTACTGGGACGCCTCGCTGCAGGGAGGTCGCAACTCGATGGACTTCAACATCACCAACACACTCAACGCGTCGCTCGGGCCCACCTCCAAGACCGAGTTCTACGCGGGCGCCTTCTCGGCCGATCAGGTCATCGCGAACCTCGACCTGTCGCGAGAGTTCGAAGCCGGCCTCGCCGGCCCCCTGAACGTCGCCTTCGGCGCCGAGTTCCGGCGCGAGGGTTATGAACTGAAGGCGGGCGAGCCTGATTCCTACCGCGACGGCGGTGTCCGTGCCAGCAACGGCGCGGTTGCCGTTCCAGGCGCCCAGGTGTTTCCCGGCTTCCGGCCCTCCAACGCGGTGGACGCGTCGCGCACCAACTTGGGCATCTATGCCGATCTCGAAGGCGATGTGGCTACCAAGGTGCGCATGGGCGCCGCTGCCCGCTTCGAGAACTACTCCGACTTCGGGAGCACACTCGACGGCAAGGTCACGTTGCGCGTTCAGGCCAGCGAGCAGTTCGTTCTGCGCGGCGCGGCCAGCACCGGTTTCCGTGCCCCCTCCCTCGCCCAGTCGAACTTCTCCGCGGTGAGCACGAACTTCATCAACATCCCGGGTCAGGGCAGCGTCCCCGTCGAAGTCGGCACGTTCGCGGTGTCGAGCCCGGTCGCTCGCGCCCTCGGCGCCACCGATCTCAAGCCCGAGGACACCCTCCACTTCACCGGCGGTTTCGCGTTCACCCCGAGCAAGAAGCTCGATTTCACCGCCGACTACTACACCGTGAAGATCGACGACCGAATCGTCTTCTCCGGGAACTTCACCGGCGGCGCCATCACCACGCTGCTTGCCCCTCTGGGCGCCACCGGCGCGCGCTTCTTCACCAACGCCATCAACACCCGGACCAGCGGGGTCGACCTCACCGCGAACTTCCGCACCACCATGAACAACGGCAGCACCTTCCGCCTCTTCGCCGGCTATAACTTCAACAAGACCGAGATCCAGGGTGAGGTGGCGACCCCTCTGCAGCTCACCGGTCTTGGAAACGTGCTGTTCGACCGCGTGGAACGCGGTCGCTTCGAGTGCGGCCAGCCCAAGCACCAGGCTCGCTTCATTGGTGATTACACCCGGGGCCGGTTCTCGGCCAACGTGAATGTAGGCCTGTACGGCAGCTTCTGCGTGAAGCAGCTCCTGGCCTCGGGCGCCGACGATCAGGTCTTCTCGAAGAAGTGGGTGACCGACCTCGAGGTCGCGTACCGGCTCGAGAAGGTGACCTTCGGCGTGGGCGTCCAGAACCTCACCGACAACTATCCGGAGCAGGTCCACGCGCGTCTCAACGCCCAGGGAGTGCGCTATCCCACCACCAACACCTTCGGGATGAACGGCCGCTTCGTTTACGCTCGCGCCAGTCTCAGGTTCTAGCGCTACACCCGTTCAAAGATCGTCAACGTTTCCAGGTGGAACGTCGTGGGGAACATGTCGAACGCCTCCAGCGAGACCGCCTTGTAGCCGAGGCCGGCGAAGCGAAGGATGTCCCGGGTCAAAGTGGCCGGGTCACACGAGACGTAGATGAGCCGATTGGGCCGGGCGGCCGCGATCGCGTCCAGCTCCAGCGGGTCGAGGCCCCGCCTTGGCGGATCGACGATGGTGGTGGCGCCCTTTAGCTTAAGCCCGGTGGCGAGGGCGGTGCCGACGCTCAGGGGCAGCCGCTCGATCTTGACTCCATTGGCTTTGGCATTCCGGCCGAGATCCTCAAACGCAACGGGACTCCACTCGATGGCCGTGACGTCCCGACCCTTCACCGCGAGGGGTACCGAAAAAAGGCCAACGCCGCAGAAAAGATCCACGATGCGTTCCTCGGGCGCCATCTCCGCGGCCTTCATCACCGCCTCCAGCAGACTCTCGGTGAGGAAACGGTTGGCCTGGAAGAAGCTCATCGCGTTGTGGCGGAGGGCGAGGCCGCCCACGGTGTTCTCGACGCTGATGTCGCCGTAGATCGTGACCGCCTCGTTCTTCGAGGTCTTGAGCCCGAGCCCGCTCAACCCGAGCTCATGGGAGTGCCGGCGCAACACCGAGGTGAGCGCGGGATCGGAGGCCACGAGCACGAGCCCCGGCCCCGCGAAGGATTCCGCGATCTCGACCGAGCCCGCCTTCACCCCACCGTCGCTCAGCGCGCGCACTACCAGCGCGATGAGATTACGCATACGCTCGGACACCTGAAGGCATGTGGCTGCGGGAACCACTCGATGCGAACGCTCCTCGAAGAAGCCAAGGGTGAAACCCTCGTCGAGGCGGGCTCCGTGAAGTTCCACGCGCGCGCGCCAACCCATCTCCGGACCGCTGTGCCAGCGGGAGACGGGAAGATCGAGGTGGGCCCGGCCGAGGAGTTCGAGAAGCGCTTCCTTCTTCGCCTCCTCCTGGGCCACGGGGTCCGCGGTCTGATAGTGGCAGCCGCCGCACCGGGAGGCCACGCTGCACGGAGCGTTTCGACGATGGGGGTGGGGGGGCTCAGCCGACACCGCCTCGCCGAAGGAAACGCCCTTGCGGCGCGACTTCACCGCGACGGTGACCTCCTCGCCCTTGAGTGCGTTGCGCGCGAAGACGGTCTGGCCCTCGATCTGGAGCAGGCCGTAGCCGCCGTTGACGGCGCGGAGGACCAAGCCTCGGAGAATCTCCCCGCTCATTCGATCTCGGCCAGCAGGAAGCGGGGCAGGCCGAAGCTCTGCAGGGTCTTTCGTCGCACGGATTCTCCGATCAGGTTCTCGTAAACGTTCGCGGGCATTCGAGACTTATACGCTGAAGTGGCGTCGCGGCTTGCCTGTTCGAGCCCCGCCACTCCGGCCGGGCCGAGAGCCGTCACCGCTGCGACAACGAGGGGATCCTCGAGTTCCGCGAGTGCGGGCTCGGCGTCGAAGCTGCGGTCCTTGTCCACGGCATCAGCGATCTCGATCAGGCGTCTTTGGGCCTCGGCCACCACCTCGGCCATCGCCTCCTGCTTGGGGTGTGCGCTCACGCGCTCCTCCAGCGATCGCAGGGCTCCGGAAAGGCCGCGGCGGCTCGGCCCTTCCGACTGCAAGGCGCGGCGATAGCGGTCCACCGCCGCCGTGATCTGATCCTCGCAGAACTTGAGCGACCGGATCTTCTGCTTGCGCGAGAAGGAGTGCGCGTGGGCGTCGAAGGCGTCGGTCATCCCGCGAAGGACGATGCGTTTCGGGATGCCCTTCTTCCAGAGCTTCGACAGGAACACGAAGTCGGCGTTCGAGATGAAGAGGGGATCGCCGCGGCGCTCGACGAAGGCTCGTTCGATCTCGCGGAAGTACGCGACCTCGGGCTCCTCCGCCTCCGCGGGCATCAGGCCGTGGCCTTCCGCAGGCCGCGGATTTCGCCGGAGACGAGGGAGCGCACCACGCCGAGATCGTCGCGCACCACCAGCAGGCCCTGGGGATTCACGTCGAGCAGGGTGACTTCCCGTCCCGCTCCCTCGCCCTCGATCAGGGTCACGGCCTCGCCCCACCAGGGGACCGACGCTGCTTTCCACTCCTCGACGATGTACGCGCCCGGCCGCTGGTCGCGGATCGCCTCCAGCACACGGCGGGCGATGTCCGCGACCAGCGCGGGCCGATCCACGATGAGGCCGTGGTCGGCGAGGGTAGTGGCGCGCGTCGCCACCTCGGGTTCGAAGGTGGCCGCCTCCACGTTGACGCCGATGCCGATGAAGACACGGGCCGCGCCCTCGAGCACGCTCGACTCGCAAAGGATGCCGCACACCTTCCGCCCGTCGATCAGCACGTCGTTCGGCCACTTCACCACCGCCGGGACACCCAGCGCGCGGAGCGAGGCCACCACCGCCGCGCCCACTCCGAGGGGCAGAACGCTCAGGCGCGACGCGTCGACCCCGCAGGCCATCAGGGTCATCGCGATCGATCCTTTTGGCGACGACCAGGTGTTGGCGCCGCGTCCTCGGCCCTGGGTCTGCGACTCCGCGATTACCAGGGCCACGCCCGCTCTGGGATCGCGGCCCTTCGAGGCCTCGAGCGCGCGGGCATCGTCGTTGGTGGAGCCAGTAGTCTTGCGGTGAAAGACCTCGACCTGGGCCAGTCCCGCCGCGGCCAGGGCGCGGTCGTAATCCACGCGGCCGAGGCCAGTGTCCTTCATGCCCAACCCCAACCGGTCACGCCTTGTCGGGCACGGGCGCTAGTTCGATGTCTTTCACCAGGCCCGCGAGATCGAAGTCGGCTTGTTCGAGCGCGACCTTCGTGAGGGTGAGCACGCGGGTCGCGGCCAGGATGTCGGCCTCCGCCCGCGCGAAGAGATCGAGGACCTTCTGCGGGGCGGCGATGGTCAACGAGGTCACGTGTCGTCCCACCGTCCCGCCGGCCTGGGTTTTGGCCCGATTGATCGCGCCCAGGGCGCCCTTGGCGAGTTCGTAGACCTCGGCGTGTTCTCGAGCCGTTCCCAGAGCCGCAAGTTCGCTCGCCACCGGCCAGGTCTGGAGATGGACGGAGCGCTTCGCCTCACCCGCGAAGTCCCAACTCCACGCCTCTTCCGTGACGTAGGGGAGATAGGGAGCGAGGAGACGAAGCAGGACGCGAAGCCCGTGCCGGAGTGCGGCCACCGCGGAGGCGCGGCCCGCGGGATCGGCTTCACTGCGCGCCCGTCCCTTGACCAATTCGAGATACGAGTCGGTGAAGCTGTCCCAGAAGAAGCGCTCGATGGTATCGAGTGCTATCGCATAGTCCATGGTCTCGAGCGAACTGGTCGCGGATTCGATGACGACCTGCAACTGATGCAGGAAACCAAGGTCGAGCGCATGCGTGATCGGGCCTTCGGGCGCCTCCTGTCCCAGAACGTAGCGGGTGGCGTTGTAGACCTTGACCACGAGACGCCGACCGACCTTGAGGACCTTCTCGTCGAACGCGGTATCGACCCCGAGGCGCGCGGCCAGCGACCAGTAGCGCACGGCGTCGGAGCCGTACTGATCGAGGAGATGCATGGGGGTGACGACGTTGCCCTTGCTCTTCGACATCTTCTTGCGGTCGGGGTCGAGCACCCAGCCGGAGATCGCGACCCGCTTCCACGGGATCGTGTTCTCATGCAGCAGGGCCTTGGCGATGGTGTAGAAGGCCCAGGTCCGGATGATCTCGTGGCTTTGCGGGCGCACGTCCATGGGGAAGAGCTTCCTGTGGCGGGCGGGGTTGCTGGTCCAGCCGCTCGCGATCTGCGGCGACATGGAGCTCGTGAACCAGGTGTCGAACACATCCTGATCGGCGGTGAAGCCGCCCGGCTGATCGCGCTGGCTGTCGGTGAAACCCGTGGGAGCGTCGACCGTGGGATCGATAGGGAGCCGGTCCGCCTCGGGCACCATGGGCGCCTCGAAGTTGGTGGCGCCGTTCGCGTCGACCCGATACCAGACGGGAATGGGCACGCCGAAGTAGCGCTGACGCGAGACGCACCAGTCGATCTGGAGGTTCTCCGTCCAGTTCTTGAAGCGCAGTCGCATGAAGTCGGGGTGCCACTCGATCTTGTCGCCCATTTCGATCAGCTTGTCGCGCTGATTCATGAGGCGCACGAACCACTGCCGCGAAGAAACGAACTCAAGCGGGCGATCACCCTTCTCGAAGAACTTCACTGCGTGTTCGAGAGGTTCGGGCTCGGCCACAAGGGGCGCCGCGCCGTTGCCGTCGGCGGAGCCGTTCGCGTCGCGCAGGGCTTCGACGAGGAGACGACGTGACTCCGACATCGACTTGCCCGTGATGGTGGCGTAAACGGCGTTGGCAGCCGCGGCATCGAGGGAGGGGAAGGCGGTGGATCCGAACTCGACCGGGGCCATGCGGCCATCGCGACCAATGGTCTGGCGCAAGGGCAGCTTCTCCTCGCGCCACCACTGCACGTCGGTGGCGTCACCGAAGGTGCAGACCATCAGGATGCCCGTGCCCTTGGCCGGATCGACCAGGGGCGAGGCGAAGATGGGCACCGGAGTGCGGAACAGTGGCGTGATGGCGTTCTTGCCGATGAGTGCTCGGTACCGCTCGTCGTCTGGATGAGTGGCCGCGGCCACGCAGGCGGGCAGCAGTTCGGGACGCGTGGTGGCGATGATGAAGTCGCCTCCGCCCTCGACCGCGAAGCGGATCTTGTGGAACGCCCCCTTCATCGGCCGGTCTTCGACTTCGGCCTGGGCCACCGCGGTCTTGAAGTCGACGTCCCACATGGTGGGCGCTTCGAGGGTGTAGACGTGTTTCTTCTCGAAGAGGTCGAGGAACGAGAGCTGGGCGATGCGCCGCGAGTGCTCGCTGATGGTGGAGTATTCCTGCGACCAATCGACCGAGAGCCCCAGGCGCTGCCAGAGGGCCTTGAACGCCTTTTCGTCCTCGGCGGTGAGTTTCACGCAGAGGTCGATGAACGCACCACGCTGGAGCTTCCTCGGGATGAGCTTCCGCGTGGCGTCGTCCGCCTGTTCGAGGGTCGAGATGTCGAAGGGCGCGGCCCCCGCCTCGCAGCGGACGTGGAAGTAGTTCTGGACCCGGCGTTCGGTGGGAAGGCCGTTGTCGTCCCATCCCATGGGGTAGAAGACGTTCCGCCCCCGCATACGCTGATAGCGGGCGATCACGTCGGTCTGGGTGTAGCTGAAGACATGGCCCACATGGAGCGAGCCCGAGACCGTGGGCGGCGGTGTGTCGATGACGTAGGTGGGCGCGTCCGAATCTTCCGAGAATCGGTAGGTGGCCGAAGTCTCCCAGACCTTCGACCACTTCTCTTCGGCTTCCTTCGACTCGAACTGCGAAGGCACGGACTCGGGATTAAAACGGCTCAATGGATCCTCACTCGTTCACCAACGAATTGTGGGGGATTCTGGGGGAATCCTGGGCGTTGCGGCCAGGCGCTTCAGGGGCCTGACCGCGAAGATGAAACGCGCCTCAGGTGGAATCAGTCGCGCTCGGATTCGGCGCGGGCCTTGATGCGTTCGATCTCGGCTTTGACCAGCTTCTCGGCGATCACTGGGATGACTTCCCAGGCGATTTCGCGGATGACTCGTTCGGAGACCTGCGAGATCACGCGCTGGGCGATCTGCTGAACCATGTCGACGGGGACCGCGACTTCCGATGCGGGCAGGGCGGCTCCGGCCACCGGCGCCGCAACAGGCGGCGCAGCGGGCGTATCCGGCGGCCCGACGAGGCCGTCGAAGGCGCCCGCGGCCTCGGCCGGCGGCGCTTCCGGCTCGGGTTCGGGCTCGAGCGGCGGCGCAGGAACGGTCGGGGCCGCGCTCGGCGCTTCGGGCTCCGGTTCCGCGGGGGAAGGTTCGAAATCGGGCACACCAGAGAGCCCGGGGTCGGTCGACGCCACCGCGGCGACGGGCTCGAGCTCCATGGGCTCGAGTTCGCGTTCGGATCCCGGGGTCTCGAGTTCGGCGGGGCCGGCCGGCGCTTCGATCGGCGGCATGGCCAGTTCCATTGACTGAGCGGTGTCGGTCTCGAAGTCGAGTTCTCCGGCAGGCGGAGGCTCGGGAGCGAACGGCTCCGTGTGCGGCATCGAGATCTCGGCGGTAGGGGACACCTCTTCGACCGGTTCGATTTCCGGGAACGGCTCGGCGGCGCCGACCTCCGCGTCGAGAGGGCCGTGCAGGGTTTCGGAGAAGTCGGAGGGTTCGGGCTCGCCGGTCAGAACGTCGGGCTCGGGCTCGGCGAAAACCGGAGCGTCGAGGGAAAGGCTGCGCGCCGCCATCTCGCGGACATCGAGCGGAACCTCGATGGTGGAAACCGGATTGGTCTCCGTCTCGTCTTCGTAGGCGTAGTCGTGAGGCGCCGTCGGCGCGGGGAGCGGCACTTCGGTGGCGGCGATTTCCTCGGGCTCGGCCTCGAGTTCGGCGAACGGCTCGGGCGCCATCGGCTCGGGCTTTGCCGGCTCCGGCTGCGGTGCGCTCGCGGCAATGGCGGCGGCCTGTTCGGCGAGCAGGGCTTTCACGCGGGACACGAGGGCCGGCGGATCGAAGGGCTTCGACACGTTGCCGAGCGCGCCCACCGCCTTGGCGCGTTCCGAATCGTACGGTTCGAAGGCGCCGTTGAGCAGGAGGATCGGCACGTTCTTGAGCTGTTCTGAGGCGCGCAGGGCCTCGCACACCTGATAGCCGTCAAGCTGCGGCATGATGACGTCGCACAGCACGATATCGGGGAGGAAGGTGAGGGCCTTGTCGACGGCGAGCCGACCGTTGCCGGCGGTGACGACCTCGAATTCATCGGAAGGGAAGGTCAACTCGACAACCTTCTGAATCGTGATGCTGTCGTCGGCGAGGAGCAGTTTTTTTCGCATTTCGGTTTGGTAGCCCCGATGAAATTTTCTTCTCGCGCGCCCTCTTAAGAACCCTGCGGATTGCAGAGGAGGCCTCTTTGCTCGAAGCGTCCGGCAAACGATAGTTCGCTCCGCCAAGCGCTGTCAATTGTTGAGCCGCGCCACCTTCCAAGGACGCGTTCTCCATGGATCGCTCCGCTGGGATCAGCCGATTTTCGATTTCAGGGGCCCAAGGCTGGGGGCGCTCCTAGAATGCGTTCATGCAGCTCCGCTTCACGAATGCCTGGGCAGGCCGGAAACGTCGTCTGCCCCGTTGCCCGGAATGCGGCGGTGAGCTGCTGCGGTCTTCACGACGTCGCTACGAAGGGATGTGGACTTCCTTCTTCAATGTAAGGCCGGTCAAGTGTCTGGGATGCGGGATCTATTTCCCCATGGTGGCCGATGCGAGCGTCAGCACGGCCAAGACCGACCCCCTGGATCTCCACTTGCCCTTCCGCCCCCTCGAAATGGACCCTCCCCTCATGGGACGCCCGGAGCCGGAAACGGGCGACGATCTCGAGTTCGGGCCCCCCATCGGGCGCGTGGGCTTCCGCGGCAGTTGTCCCGTTTGCGATTCCAAGGCGGTCCGGCCCTCGCGGGACATGAGCGACCAGCCCCTTATCACTCGGCTGGATCTGCGGGCGCCCTATCGCTGCGCTGAATGCAACGCCAGCTTCGATCGCATCCTGCCCTCGAGAGTGGCGGCTGCCATGCTCCTGCTGCTGGTTGTCCTCGGAGGCCTGACCTTCGCCGCCAATTCGATGTTCGGCCGCCGCGCCCTCCCGGAAAGAGCGCCCACGCTTCGTCGCGGTCAGGAGCCGAAGCTCCCCCCGCCGGTGTTCCGCTAGCGGAATCGGCTGATCGGTCAGGAGGTCGCGGGGCGGAGCAGGGCCTTCAGGACGGACTGCTTCTTCATGTCGTCGAGGGCCTGCGTGGCCTCGGCGAGCGTGTATTCGCGGGTCACAAAGCCGGCCCAGTCGTAGCGCTCGCGCGTGCGCTCGAGCCCGCCCATCGAGAGGTACAGGTGCCGGAACTCGTATCCCCAGGAACCGAGCAGGGTGACGTGTTTGCGATTGAGATGCCGGTGCGGTGAGATGGTGATGTCGCCCGCGTCCGTGTACTGGCCCACCACCACAACACGGCCGCCATCGCGCACGAGCTCAAGGGCCTCGCGCACCGCGCCTGGGTTCCCGGTGGCCTCGATGACGAGGTCGGCCCCGCGGCCGCCCGTCTGATCAAGCACAAATCGCCGACGTTCGGAGGGATCCCGCACGGCGTCGATGTCGATGGTCTCGTCCACGCCTCGCGCTCGCGCCGCCGCGATCCGGTTCTCCGGCCCGCCGATCATCACCACCCGCCCCGCTCCGCACAACTTCGCGAAGATGGCGGCGCTCTGGCCCACCGGCCCCGCGCCCTGGACCACCACGGTGTCGCCGAAGACCACGCCGCCCCGTTCCACCGCTGAGAATCCCGTGGGGAGGCCGCACCCGCCGCCCATGAAGTCGGCCACGGTGACCCCGTGTTTGAGCTTCATTGTCCGCACGCCGGGGCGAAGGTCGATGTGGGTGGCCCATCCGCCGAGCAGGCCGTCGGTGGCGCGGGTGGTGATGCCGTAGACGCGGCGGTGTGGACAGCGCGTTTCCTGCTTGACCACGAGGCACGAATAACACGACCCGCACTGGCCGTAGACGTCGTAGAACGTCACCACGTCCCCCGGTCGGATCTCCTCACCGAAGGGATCTCTGGGTGCGCCCGCCACTTCCACCACCCGCCCGCACGAGACGTGGCCGGGGATGATGGGCCAGGGCACGGAGTCGAGGCGTCCCTCGTGCAGGTGAACATCGGTTCCGCATACCTCGCTTGCCAGGGTCTCGAGCAGAATGCCGCCTGGGGGCAAGACGGGAAGATCGTGTTCGCGGATCTCGAGAGGAGCGTGCGGGGCGGTCATCCAGACGGCTTGGGCTTTTCTCACACTCGACTTCTTATCACCGTTAGACTCCCGCGTTCAGGCCATGTACGAGAGACATTTCGGGTTCACGGAGAAGCCCTTCAATCTGACCCCGGATCCTCGGTACCTATTCCTCTCGCCCAAACATCAGGAGGCCTACGCGAACCTCGAGTTCGGAGTGCGGGAGCGCAACGGATTTCTTCTGCTCACCGGCGAAGTGGGCACAGGGAAAACCACTCTGGTCCGCCATTTCCTCTCCCAATTGGGGCCCGACGTCCGAACCGCGGTGATCCTGTACCCGGCGCTCTCCGCGGGCGAGTTGTTCCACGCGATCCTCCAGGACCTCGATGTTCCCTTCGCCGGCGGCTCGCTCAAGGACGCGGTCGACACCCTCGCGAACGCGCTGATCGAAGCGAAGGCCCTGCACCTCAAAGTCGTTGTCCTGATCGACGAGGCCCAGAACCTCAAACCGCATGTGCTGGAGCAGTTGAGACTGCTCTCCAATCTCGAGACGGAGCGGGAGAAACTCATCACCCTGGTCCTCGTGGGGCAGCCTGAGTTGCGGGACCTGCTCGACCAGCCGGTCTTACGGCAACTCTCCCAGCGGATCACGTCGCGATCGCACCTCGAGCCCCTGACCGAGGACGAGACCCGCAAGTACGTCAAACACCGGCTGCTCGTGGCCGGAGGCCTGGGATCAGAGTTCGATGAGGCCGCGGTGGCTCGGGTGCACGAGTTCTCCGGTGGCGTGCCCCGCGTGGTCAACGTGCTTTGCGATCGCGCGCTTGTCGGGGCCTTCGGTCGTGGACAGAAGGTGGTCGACGAAGGTCTGGTCCTGGCCGCGGCGGCCGAGGTGCTGCCGCCCCGTCAAGCTGCGGCGGCTCGGGCCTCGGCTTTTCACTGGCCCAGCGCGATCGGTCTCTTTCTGGCCGGACTCCTGCTCATGTTGCCGATGCGGTACTGCGTCACGCCGAAACCAGCGGTGGTTTCGCCCTCGGCCACAACGACAACGACGGCGACGCCCATCGCCCCCCCGACGCCTCAGGCCGCGATCGATCCCCTCCCCTCCCCTTCGTCCGCGGCCACAGCTCCTGGAGGACTGGCCCCAACCGTTCCGGTTCCGACAAACGATGGGGACACCGCGGCCGTGCGCTGTGGCTCGGTCGCCCGGTCGCGCACCGCCGCCATCTCGGCCATTGAGGGCTTCCTTGGTACTCCGGGGTTCGACTCAGCGCAGGCCACCCTGACCTTCGAGCAATGGCGCGCTCTCAAGCTCCCGGCCATCGTTCCCTTCCGAACCGCGGCTGGTCCCTGTGAAGCGGCGGTGATGCCCATCGATTCCGCGACCACGCGGGTCTCCGACGCGACCGGTGAATACGTAATGAAGAACACCCGGCTGCAGGAGACGTATCTGGGCAGCGCCATCATCTGCTTCGTCGACCGCGATGGTGTTCTCGCCAAGCCCGAGCGGGCGCGCTTCGAATGGGCGCGCAAGGTTCTCGAGCGCCGGGGCACGGTCCCACGTCGCGCCTCAGACGCTGTGGTCACCGCCGTGCTCGGCCGGGTGGGCGAGCGGGTCGGTCTCAAGGACGCGGTGTCGGTGGAGGGCGCGCTGCTCGCCGCTTTGTACTCGATCGAGGGCGGGTCGGCGAAGAGGACGGTTCCTTCGCCGTGAGTCTCGTTCTGGAGGCGCTCCGTCGGGTCGAGAAGCCCGACGCTCAGGCCGGAATCGTCGGCGTGGCCGTGCCCTCCTACCGTCCCGCGCCCCGTAGAAGGCGATCGCTTTGGCCCCTGGCTTTCGGGCTCGGCGCGGGTGGTCTGCTGGTGTTGGCCTTTGGTCCTGCCTCGCGTCCCGCCGCAGCTCCCGACGCCGCGCCCCAACCCCCTCCGCTTCGCACCGAGGCGACCACGCGCACCGCCAAGGGTGGCGCGGGTCTGCCGCCGCCGCTCATCATCGAGATCGAGCCGCCGAACCGGAGGGCGGCGAGCGTGGCTGCCGATGCCGGCCTCGATGGCTCTCGCCAGAGTCGTGGCGCCTTGGCCCCCGAACCACGCCGAGAGTCCTCCCACCGAACCGCTCCGGCCAGTTCTCCCGCTCCGGCCTTCGTCCTTCAGGCCATCAGCGAGCGAGACTCACGGCCCATCGCCGTGATCAACGACCAGCTGGTGAAGGAAGGGGACCTGATTGCGGGGGCGCGGGTGTTGAAGATCGGATCCGAGACCGTGGAGATCGTGCTTGCTTCCGGGGCGAAAGATCTGGTTCGGTTCGCTCCTCCTCCTCCTCCCGAGCCCTCGCCTACGTCTTTGCCCGAGGGCCGCTGAACCTTCCCGTTCCGTAAAGATTCCCAAGGAGACCCGTCCTTGCGCTCCATCCACGACCTCGAAACCCCGGCCGTCCTGATCGACCTCGATCGCCTCGAGCGCAACATCGCGGGCATGGCCGCACGCGCGCGCACCGCAGGCGTGGGTCTGCGTCCTCACGCCAAGACCCACAAGGTGCCTGAGATCGGCTGGATGCAGATGCGGGCGGGCGCCGTCGGTCTCTCGTTGGCCAAGACGTCGGAGGCCGAGGTGTTCGCGAAGCACGGCTTCACCGACCTCTTCGTGGCCTATCCGGTGGTGAGTCCCACCAAGGCCGAGCGTCTCGTGGCTTTGTCGCGGCGGGTCAAGCTCACGGTCGGCGTCGACAGCGTGGAAGGCGCAACCACCCTCGGCGCGGCCGCGGCGCGCGCGGGCGAGCGCATCCGGGTGAGCCTCAAGGTCGACAGCGGCTTCCACCGCGTGGGAGTGGCGCCTGGCGACGCCGTGGCCATCGGAACCCGCATCGCCGCTCTTCCGGGGATCGCCCTCGAGGCGGTGTTCACCCACGCGGGGCAGGCCTATCACCGCAGTGATCCGCTCGAGATCGAGAAGGACAATGCGACCGAGGCCGCGATCGTGCGTGAGGCCGCCGACGGCTTGCGCAAGGCCGGCGTGGGCATCGTCACGGTGTCGGTGGGCTCGACTCCCACCGCGCGTTTCGGTTTCGTCCACGAGGGTCTCACCGAAGCGCGCCCGGGGAACTATGTCTATCTCGATCGGACTCAGGCCGGGCTCGGCACCTGCACCTTCGAGGACTGCGCGATGTCCATCCTCGCCACGGTGGTTAGCGTCTCCGGCGCGGAGCGGGCGGTGCTCGATTCGGGCAGCAAGACCCTGGCCCTCGACATCCTGCGCCCGAAGCCCGACGGCTATGGCCTCATCGTCGGGACGGAGTCGCGTCTCACCGGGCTGTCCGAGGAGCACGGCATCGTGACCGTCGCCCCGGGCGAGGTCTACAAGATCGGCCAGCGGGTCCGCGTCTTTCCGAACCACGCCTGCGTGGTCTCGAACCTCCACGACCGCGTCTACGGAGTGCGCGGCGAAAACGTCGAAGCGGTTTTCGAAGTCGCCGCCCGCGGCTGCGTCGACTGATTACCGGACAGTGAGGAGGGCTTCGGCCATGGCCAGAGCGTCCGTGGCCCAGTAGGTCGAGGGGCGGGGATGGGCGGCGAGGCCATCCATCGGGCGGCACGAGAGGACGAGATTGCGGAGGCGTTCCGGGATGCCGTCGCGGCCGAAACGAGCGCCCAGGAGAGAGCCGACGATTGCGGGAAACGCATCGTCGCCGGGACTCATCGCGAGGGCCGCTTCGAGCGCGGTCTCGAACGACTCGGCCCGGCGGAGTTGGAACAGCGCGAGGCGGAGCGCGGTCAATGCATCGACCGAACCAGCACCGGCGGCGAGCCGGGGCGGCGGTTCGGCCGAGCCCACGATCGCCTCGATGACCTCGCGCGACCACCCTGATTTTCGAGCGAAGGCATGAGCCGCTTCTATCGCCCCTTCAGGGGTCGCCCCGTGGACCAGCGACTGCAGAACCACGGCCAGCGCGGCCGCGCTCTCGGCGGCGAGAGGCCACTTGTGGGTGAGCGCCACGTCCTCCGCCACCTTGGCTCCAAGGATCGATGGATCGGCGGCCTGGCCCCATAGGGTGAGGGGAGTGATGCGGGCGAGGGCGAGGGCGGACGCGGGGTCGGCCAGCGGATGGCCGGCGGCGGCGGCCACCATGGCGCGATCGGGCGACAGCGGCGACGACGCGACCCAGGCCGCGTAGGCCTTTCGGAGGCTCTTGTGATCGGAGGCGTGGGCCAAGATTGAACGCGCGGCGGCCACCGCGATCTCGCCGGATGAGCCGACCTGTCCGGCGGGCAGTCGACGAGCCTGGGACGCCGACTCGATGGACACCGCGTTGACCCCGGGAGAGTCGAAGGCGAACAGCGAGCCCAGGGCGCTGCCCACCAGATGGCCGACCAAAGCGCCCTGAGCTCGCGACAGGAAGGCCGCATCCTGAACACCTCCGCCCTTCCGCAGTCGGGCGATCGGCATCGCGGTCTCGCGTTGCGATTGGAACGCCTTATCCCACTGCCGCCCCGAAAGCTCCCGCGCCACAGATTCGGATCCGGCGAAAAGCCGGGGCGCCCAGCCTTCGGCAGCGTCGTCGTAAGTGGGCGGTTGGCCGTGTTGATCGAGGATCGCGCCTCTGGCCGCGAGAATCAGGCAATGCCCGGCGGCGAAGTCCCAGGTCTTCGGCGAATACAGCGACGTGGTGGCCGCGGCTTCGCCCGCCGCCACTTTGGCCAGCCGATGGGCGATGCTCGGAATGCACATCACCCGGGCCGGCCGTGTGCATTCGAGATTGGCTCGGGCCGCGCGGTCGCCGCCTCCGGAGACAAGCACCACGTCGCTTTCGCAGAGGCGGGAGGGAAGGGCGGCGGCCACGGGTGCGCCGTTCTTGAAGACACCCTCGCGTCCAACCGCGGCGGCGTAGATTGAGCCCGCGTCGTCTGGATAACCGAACGGATGCACCACGCCCAGAACCGGTCGCCGATTCCACACCACCGCAATGGAAACCGAACTGCCCCGCCGACCCTTGATGTAGTCGCGCGTCCCGTCGTTTGGATCCACGACCCAGATGGGCGCTCCCGGGGCGCCGGGAACGCTGCCTGTCTCCTCGCCCAGGAAACCCCAGTCGCCCTCGCCTCCGAGCAGAATGCTGCGGATGAGCTGCTCGGCCTCGGTGTCCGCGGGAGCCTTGTCGTATTCGCCGCGTGGCCCGAGTGGCCGGTGGAAGTCCGCGCGCAGCAGATCTCCAGCAGCCCGCGCCGCCTTGATCGCCAGTTCGAGATACGGCGCGAAGGAGTCCATCGAACGGATCTTAGTTGCGGAGGCTACGGAGTGGCCGGGGTCTCCGCAGCGGCCGGCGCCTTGAAGTTCGGCAGATCGTTCCAGTGCAGGATCGAGTTGAACAACATCCCGAACTCCCCGTGATTCTGAAAACGGTAGCAGGGGTTTCCGGCGAAGAGGACGATCTGACCCTTGCCTGCGGGCAGATCGATGATGGCCGGTCGATCGCGGATCTCACCCACGCCCTTGAACAGACCCGAGAGCACCGACTTTTCGGAGCCCGGGTACTTCATCAGCACCCGATCCTTGAGGTTCTCCGGCACGGTGAGCAAAGGTCCGTTGCCGTAGCGAACGGGTAGAGTCTTGCTGGTGTAGCCGTAGAAGATCGGACTCTCGGGAGCCTGGATCTCCGCCTCGATGATCGGCCCGGGGGCGTAGAAGGCCGCGGTGGGCGTGCGAGCGTCGATTTGCCGGGCCAGACCGAACTCGGGCGGGAAGTAGCTCGCCGCGGCCAGCGTGATCAATGATCCGCCCTCGTTGGCGAAGGTCTCGAGTTCACCGGCACCCTGCAGACCCATGCCGCCGGTGATGTCGTCGGACTCGCCATAGCCGCCCAGCGTCGGGAACTTCGGATCCTTCTTGTAAGGAAGCGCCTTGCCCCGGCTCGGAACATCGAATACCAGGCCCTTGGCGGTGCGGCCCTGGTTCGGGATGAGGATGACGTCGAACTGATCGCGCAGCTTGCCCGCCTTCACCTGCTCCTTGTAGATGAGTGTGAAGGGGATCTGGTGGTAGTCGAGGGCATGGCGCACCCATCCGACTTCCTGGGTGTTTCCCCAGGTCGAGAACACGGCGAGGCGGGGCAGATCGACCTCGTGGGTCGGCGTCTCCGGCACGGAGTCCGAAGTCACCGCGCTCAAGCCCAGGGACTCGATGGCGGCCTTCACCGCGGCCGCGTCCTGATCCTTGGTGTCGAACCATAAAGAGCCCGCGGGAATCGCCACGCCGTTGTGGGTGATGGCCTTCTGGTTGGTGAGCGACCGGATGTTCTTCAGCCGGAAGCGAAGTGTGGCCATGTTGTTCGAGCCGTGGTTCAGCACGGCCACGAACCGGCCCGTGCCCGTCTGCACACCCTGGGGCTTCAGCATGTCAACGGGCTCGACCGCGGCCTGCAGGATGGCGAGGTCGGCGATCTCCTTCACTTCGGTCTGGTTCATGAGGCCCATGGTCCAGCCGGTGTCGTCGTAGGTGCGCAGGTTCGCGTCGGGGAAGTTCTGCTTCTCGAGCAGGATCTTGGCCAGGCGGCCGTAGGGCTGGTCGCGTTTGATCACGTACGAGCCCGCGGGGAACTTGCCTTCCTTCACGCTCACTTCGGCGGTGGCCCGACCGACCTCGATGCCCTGGATGCGCAGGAGGTTCACCAGCATGGCCACGCGGGTGGCGTCCTTCTGTCCTCCCGGGATCACGTAGCCGAAGGGCGCATCCTTCTTCCCCGACTCGATGGAGTTGAAGCTCTTCTTGTAGAAGTTCTCGAGGATTACCCTGGGGAACTTCGAGGTAAGCTCGAGAGCGGAGAGGACGCCTGTCTGCATGTAGTTGGTGTTGTTCCGCATCGACCACATGACCTCCTTGTAGGGAGGCCACGGGCGATACCACTCGCGCGAAGTCGCCCCGGCGGGCGCGCCAGGCCGGACGATGGTCCGTTTCATCGTGGTGGCCCCACCGTTGCCGAAGGTTTCGTACATGCGGATGATGCCGTTGTGGTTGCTGGACATGAAGGCCAGGTAACCGGGCGACCACATGTCGACGAAGGCGAAGTCCCACACCCCGGGCATGCCGTACTTCGCGAGTTGCGCCTTTTCGTAGTTCGAGAACCAGGGGAGTTCGGCGTAGAGGATGGGATCCAGGGTTGGGTTCTGCGGAGCCTGGCCCGAGAAGGTGTAGAGGAAAGGCACCGACTCGTGCAGGTCATGCATGATCGGTGGGTGCCACTTGAGGTACCAGTCGAGCACATTGCGCATCGAGGTCTGCGAGTAATTGATGTCGCGATTGTTGTCGTGGAAGACGTATTTGCCCCAGTAGGGCACGTTCGCGGACTGGTTGTTCTCGTCGGTCTCGCCGATCTTGTGTCGGTGATACCAATCGACCACGCGGTCTCGGCCGTCGGGTTCGACCACCGGGTTGATGGCCACGATGACGTTGTCGCGGATGCCCTGGTAGAGCGGCGATTCGTCGGCCACCAGCCGATAGGCAAGTTCCATCAGCATCTCGGGCGGACCGGTCTCGGGTGAGTGCTGGCCGCCGGAGACGTAGTAGATCGGCTTAGCTTTCGCGATGACGTCCTTGATCTGCGCCTCGGTGTACTTGCGCGGATCGGCGATCTGGCCGTGATAACCGCGGTGCAGCTCCAGGTCTTTGATCGTCTGCTCGCCCGCGATATTGACGATGATCTGATCCCGCCCTTCATCGGTCTTGCCGATCACCAGGATCTTCACCCGCGGCGAGGCCTTCTCAAGCGCCCGGTAGTAGGCGTAGGCCTCGGTGGTGGTGGTCAGCCGGTCCGGCGTGCCGATGTGGCGGCCGAGGACATCCTTGGGGGTGGGAATGCCTTTCTTGAGCGGGAGGTGATCCACCAGCGGAGAGCTGAACTCAGGCCGAGTGGTCCATTCCTTCACCAGCTTCGCGAAGTCGGGGTCTGTGGCCTGCGCGGCGCCGGCCTTCTTCGGTTGCGCTGCAGCGGGGGAGGGTGTGGCGAGGATCGACGCGGTGTACGCGCCCAGGAGCAAAACCCGAGTGAGGGGAGAGAGTCGCAAGTGGCCTCCAAAGAGCGGAAAGAACGAAAAGGTCGGCGAACCATACCCCACGAGAGATAAACTGTCGGCCACGACGACTCGGAAGACTCGTTCCGTGCGCCCTTAGCTCATCTGGATAGAGCACTTGGCTTCGAACCAAGGGGTAGGGGGTTCGAATCCCTCAGGGCGCATTAAAAAAGATGAAGATTTACACGAAAACGGGCGACGATGGGGACACGGGGCTGATCGACGGTTCGCGGGTTCACAAGGACGATCCTCGCGTCGCCGCGTATGGCGACATCGACGAACTGCAGGCGATGCTCGGAGTCATCAAGAGCGGGCTGCCGCAGGGTTCACCTCTCGGCGCGTTGCTGATGACCATCCAGAAAGACCTCTTCTCCCTCTCCGCCCGCCTGGCCGACCCCAAGGACAAGATTGCTGAGCGCAAAGAGAAGGTGATCACCGGCGACGTCCGCATCGAGGCGCTCGAGCGCGAAATCGATCACCGCGAAGCCGATCTTCCCCCGCTCAAGGCCTTCATTCTGGCGGGGGGCGGACCCACGGGAGCGCAACTCCACCTTGCCCGCACCATCTGCCGCCGCGCCGAGCGATCGGTGGTTGGCCTGGGCCGGATCGTGTCGATCGATCCCGTGATCGGGAGCTATCTGAACCGGCTGTCCGATCTCCTCTTCGTCATGGCGCGCCACGAGAACCACAAGGCCGAGCTGCCCGAAGACACCTGGTAGGCCGTTGCGGCCAGGCCCCGGGTGGTTCAGCGCGGGAGGACGGGCATCTCGTACGCCGCCGCTTCAAGGTCGTTCCGCACGAGAAGAATGGGCGCGGCGAAAGCCGGAGGATTCCAGGTCTTGCCCTCGAGGGCGCGGAAGCGCGCGATCTCGATCAGCCGCTCGGGGTTTGGCTCGATGAGAATGACCTCGCCGCTCTCAGCCTGCACCAGGAGGTGTTTGCCGGCGAGGATGATCTGACCGTGACCGTATCGCCCGGCCTTCCATCGGCGCTCACCGGTGAGGGGATCGAGGCACACGAAGACGCCGTCGTCGAGGCCGTAAACCGATCCCTCGTGCGCGATGAGGTTCGCGAACTTCGACTTGAGTCGCGGGGTGGCCCACACGAGCTTTGCCGATTGCGCCGACTCGCCTCCCGCTGAGATCTCGAAGACCTTCGAGCCGATCCCATAACCGATGGAGAAGAGTACGCGGTCTGGCGAGAGAGGTAGCGGTTGCGCGGCCCGGGGCTCGGTGCCCGGCACGCTTGATTCCCACAGCACAGCCCCGGTCACTGGATCGTGGCCGGCCACCGAGGCCTGGTTCATCATCACCACCTGCTCGCGTCCGGCCAGAGTCATGAGAGCGGGCGAGGAGTAGGCAAGGCGTCCGTTTCCCGCCGCCCACAAAGGCTCTCCGGTGGCGCGGTCGTAGGCGACGAGGGCCCGTCCTGACGCGCCGCCCGCGCCCACGATGACGCGGTCGCCATGAACGAGCGGCGAACTGGCCAGGCCCCACTCGGGCTCGGAACTCTGGTTGTCCCGCAACACGTTCCGGCTCCAGAGGCGCCTTCCGGTTCGGAGGTCGAGCGCATTCAAAAGCCCGGTTGCGCCGAGGGAGAAGACCTGGCCCTGGTCGATGGCGGGGACGCCGCGCGGTCCCAGGCCGCCAAGAGGGGAATCGTGCGCTGCCGCGTCGCCGTGGCTCCAGAGCGGCCGGCCCGACTTGAGGTCGTAGGCCATCACCTTCTCATCGCGCCCCCGTTGCTCCATGGTCACCGCGATATCCCCGGAAACCGCGAAGCCCGACCAACCCGCTCCTACCGGCTGACGCCAAAGCAACCGCGGCGCCGTGGAAGTCCAGTCGGTGGCGAGGGCCACGTCGGGCACCAGGCCCAGGCGTCCCGGCCCCAGGTACTGCGGCCAGTCGAGATGGTTCTGGGTTGTTGTGGGAGGCGCCGCGGCGGCGGCGCTTGAGGCCGCGGGTCCGGTCGACCCCGCGGCAGGGGACGCTTTCGGCGGAACCGCGCCGACGCTCGCGGGCGCCTCGGGGTTCGGCGCGATCGTGGCCGTGGCGACCGATTCGGGCGATGGTGCGGCGGCCATAGGTGGCTGCTGCGCTTCGGGCAGGATGCGAGCCGCCGCGAACCTGTATTCAATGATCGGCACGAGGTCGCCGGTCACTCCTCGGATCCGAAACAGGGCCACCGAGAGAACCAGGGTGGCCATCACCGCAGCGGCCACCGCGGTTCTGGCCCGGCGCGGAGCGCCCGAGGCGAACACGAACCACAGGAAGAGCACAACCCCGCTGAGGCCGAGGACGCCGATGGACGCCATCACCTGAATCTGCCGGAGTCGGTCGAGGACGAGCCAGATGACGCTGTGGGCGATGACGTTGACGACGGCCAGGGTCAGGGGAACGCGGAGACGCATTGCGAGGATTCTTTCAATTCATAAAGAAAAATCCCGACCCATTGGGTCGGGATTGGTCTGCGGAATAAGCGGCTGTCTCTCCAGCCTGTCACGCCTGTAGGAGGTGTGGGTGGATGGGGTCCCGAGCGGCGTCCCCCGGGAGGGGCATCCGGAAACGTACTCTCCGGCATGCGATGATGTCAAGTCCAAAATCATGATCATTGCCCAATCCGCCGTCCTCTTCGCCCTGGCAGTCCAGCTGCCAGCATCGTCTCCCGCCGCTGTAGCGAGCCCGGAGGCGGCCATCGTCGAGTATCTGAAGGCGAACGTGAAGCCGGGTGAACCCGTGGTGGTGACCCGCTTGTTCAATGAGGTTTTCACCGGAGCCGCGGAGCGAAAAGCCCTGAACCGACTCTTCAACACATTCTTCAAGATCCCGCTTTTCGTGGTTCAGGTTCAGAAGGCCACCGGCGCTCCGCCCAGCCTGAAGGAGATCTCCGAGCAGTTCGCCTTCAACGTGCCCGGCACCGCGGACGTCATCCTTCGGATCATGGAATCCGATCCGCGCATGCCGAAGTTCCTCGAGCGCGATCCCAAGACCGGTGAGATTCTCAAGGCCGACGTGGAGCGGATCACCTCTCACCCAAGGTTCGGAAAGGTCCTCGAGCGGACCATCAGCGGCTGGGAGGGAAATCCCGCGCCAACGTTCGCGGTGGAGGGATACGACCGGACCGCCATTACCCTCGAAAGCCTCGCCGGGAAGCCCTTCCTGCTCTACTTCTGGTTCACGAACTGCCCGCCCTGCGTTCTCACCACGCCCCTGCTGGTTGAACTGGACAAGATCTACGCGCCCCAGGGCTTCACCATAGTGGCCCTGAACGCGGACAAGCTTCTGGAGCTCGATTACACCGACGCCGATCGCGCGGCTTATGTGAAGGAGCTCGGCATCAAGTTCAAGCTCGCCCATGCCAACGCCCAGGCCCAAAACGCCTACGGCGGAGTATCGGTGTTCCCCACGATGTTCGTGGTCGACAAGGCGGGCATCGTGGTGAAGCACTTCGTGAACGGCCAGAGCAAGGCGGTTCTAGAGGAAGCGATCAAACTCGCACTGAAGTAGGTCCCCCTACAAACCCACCACGCGGTTGCGTCCGGCCTTCTTGGCGCGGTAGAGGCGTTCGTCGGCTTTCTGCAGCAGGGCTTCGGAAGTTAGGACGGGGTCGGCGGTGGTGCAGGCCACCCCGATGCTCACGGTTACGCAGATCGCGGCACTCGATCGCTTGTGCGGAACGCCGAGCCCCTCAATGCCGATGCGCAGAGTGTCCGCCACTTCCATGGCCCCCTCAAGCGGGGTGTCGGGCATGACCACCACGAACTCCTCGCCGCCGTAACGCGCGGCGAGGTCGGCGGGACGCTGCACCCGCTTTCGCAGGCTGCGGGCGACGAGTTGGAGCACGTGATCCCCCATGGCGTGGCCGTAGGAGTCGTTGTAGCGCTTGAAGAAGTCGACATCGAGCAGGGCCAGGGACAGCGGCTGGCCGGTGCGGGTGGCCCGCGCCCATTCCGCCGAGAACACCGCGTCGAACTGGCGTCGGTTCGGAAGTTCGGTGAGACCGTCGATATTGGCCAGGGTCTCGAGCATCCGCCGCTGCCGGACCACCTGCATATGCAGGGCCACCCGGGCCTTGACCACGGTGGGATGGAAGGGCTTGGTGACGTAGTCCGAAGCGCCTTCGCTCAGGCCGCGCTCCTCGGCTTCGGGGGTGTCGAGGCCGGTGATGAAGACCACGCAGATCGACGAGGTCCGCGCGTCCTCCTTGAGCCGGCGCAGCACCTCGTAGCCGTCGAGGTCGGGCATGACCACGTCGAGCAGGATGACGTCAGGGTGGTGCTCCTGGGCGAGATCGAGGCCTTCTTCGCCGTTTTTGCCCAGCAACACGGCGTACTCCGCCTGCAACAGATCTCCGAGCATCTGCCGGTTGGTCGCCGAGTCATCGACGATCAGGACTTTTTGGACACCCGTCTGGCCTTCTCGCACCATGTTTCGTGGGGCGGATTGTAGCGGGTCCGAGGGGACTTCAAGGGAAGAGCCCCAGAGGAACCTGAGACTTTCGGCCGCGACCGTGCGTCTAGATGGAAGCAGGGGATAAGGCCCCAGAAAGGTCCAATTTTATGAAGATTTCGCTCGTGCTGCCGCTCGCCATGGTAGGTCAGCTCGCCGCCACCACGGCTTTCGCACAATTTCCCGAACGGGATGTCACTATCTTCCGGATGGGCGGCCCGCAGTTGGGCGTCCGCCTCGAGGAGGTGGACAAGGACGTGGTCACGCGCCTGAAGCTCAAGGAGGAAAAGGGCGCTCTGGTCATCGAGGTCCTCGAAGGCTCTGCGGCCGAGAAGGCCGGTCTTAAAAAGGACGACATCATCGTGCGCTTCCAGGGCGAGTCGGTGCTGACCGCCGCCCAATTGGTACGACTGGTGCGCGACGTGCCCTCGGGCCGCAAGGTGGATCTCGATGTGATTCGCGCGGGCGCTCCGCTGAAGGTCGCGGCCACCCTGGAACGCGCCGAGTGGTCGGGGAACAAAGAGGAGATGCCCGAGATCGCGGGCCTGAATCAGCGTCTGCGCGAGAAGATCGAGAAAGGCATGCCACGGAACTTCAACTTCCGCCTGGATGAGGGCGGTCCGGGCTGGGCGATGCTCAACCGCGAAGGCCGCGGCCGACTTGGCATCTCGTACACCGAGATCGACGGCCAGTTGGCCGACTATTTCAAGGCCCCCAACGACAACGCGATCCTCGTGAACTCGGTGGTCGCGGGCTCCGCGGCCGAGAAGGCCGGGATCAAGGCGGGCGACCTGCTCGTCAAGCTGGGCACGGACTCGGTTGAAGACGGCTCAGGCCTCGCGGATGCAGTGCGACGCCTCGAAGGCGGCAAGGCGACACCGGTGACGGTCTGGCGCGATGGCAAGAGCGTCGACCTCAGCGTGACGGTTGACGCCACCCGCCGTACCCGCATCGAACGTCCCCGCCCGATTTCGTGAGAATGTAGAGGCGGCCCGTGTGGGTGCCCTTTACAGGAATTTCAATTTTCGGCTGGCGAAGGCGCTCATGCGGAGGAGCAGCCAGCCGTGGGCGAAACGATTGATGTTGGTCTCGCCGTATTCGCGCTCGTGGTACCGCACCGCGAGGTCCACGATGTGCAGGTTGAGGCGCGAGGCGCCGAAGAGGAGATCGAAGTCGCCGAACGGGTCGAAGTCGCCGAAGTAGGCACGATTGGCGGCGATGCGCTCGTAGTCGGATCGGTAGAGGACCTTGGTGCCGCATAAGGTGTCGCGGCAGCTCTGGCCCAGGATCCAGCTGAAGAGCGCCGCGAAGAATTTGTTGGCCAAAAGGTTCAGGAAGCGCATGGCTTTGCCGGCCATGGGATACACGAGGCGTGAGCCGTTTACGAACTCGGCGTGGCCGCGGGCCAGGGCGCTCACGAATGACGGCAGATCCTCGGGGGCCACACCCATGTCCGAGTCGAGGATCACCAGCACCTCGCCCCGGGCCGCCCCGAAGCCCAGGCGCACCGCGTCGCCCTTGCCCTTGCCGGTTTGCTTGAGAAAGCGCAGCGGCTTGTCGGGGTTGTCCTCGATGGCCTTCTGGATCGCCGCCTCGGTGCCGTCTTTGGAACCGCCTTCCACGAAGATGTACTCGCTGTTCGGGGCGAGGGTGGGGAGTCGCGCCACCATCGGGGCGATATGGCCCTCCTCGTTCCTGCAGGGTATGACGACACTCACCGAGGGCTCGGACTTCATCGAACCAGCGTGGCGGACAAGGCGGGGCCGGGCCACCATCCCGAACATCAACGAAAGTTCGTCGAGGAAAGGCAAGTGGCCAACCCAGCGATTGAGCGCTTCGGAGATCAAAGGCACGTAGATCGGGAACACGATCTGCGCGTCCTGGCGCACCAGATCCCAGTCGGCGAGGTGCAGCATAGTGCGCACCTCCTCCTGAGGAATCCACGAGTCGGCGGGCTGAACCTGCTTGAGCCCCAGCATCTCCGCGAAGCGCAGCACCGGCTGCCAGAGGCGCGAGTAGCTGTAGATGATGATCCGGGTCTTCGAGTGAGAAACGAGGTGCAGGATGTCGAAGAGTCGGCGCACGTCGCCCAGGAAGGTCAAGACATTGACGATGAGGATGACGTCGAACGGGCCGCGGGCCTGAGTGAGAGTGGCCGCCTCGCAGGCGTCGCCCTCGAAGAAATGCAGGTTGGGATGCTGGGCCCGCGCTGCCGCCACCGCCTTGCCCGACAGGTCGATGCCCACCCCGAAGGAGGGCGAGACCGCGGCCAGCAGGTCGCCCGAACCGCAGCCGATCTCGAGCACGCGCTGGCCGGGCGCCACCCGCGCCTTGAGGACGCGGCTCAAATAGTCGTAGTAATACGAACGCTTCTCCCGTGCCCGGGCCAGCTGATCGTGGTTGGCCTCGTAGAACGACCGAACCTCGTCCCGGGCCTGTTTCGCTAGTGGCGAGAGTTCTTGTTGTTCCGATACCACTCGATTGTCCTCTTGAGGCCTTCTTCGAACGACACACGCGCCTTGAAACCGAACATGGCCTCGGCCCTTGAGGTGTCAAGGCAGCGTCGCGGCTGACCGTCGGGCTTGGTGGGGTCGAAACGCAGTTCGCCCTTGAAGCCGCTGAGCTTCTGGAGCAACTCGGCCAGGTCGCGCATGGAGATCTCGAAACCCGCGCCGAGGTTGACCGGCTCGGCCCCGTCGTACTTCTCGGTGGCGTCGACGATGCCGCGGGCCGCGTCTTCCACGAAGAGGAACTCGCGCGACGCGTTGCCGGTGCCCCACACGTCAACGACCGAGGCCTGGGCCTCAATCGCGTCCACGAACTTCTTGATCAGGGCAGGGATGACGTGGGAGATGGCGGGGTCGAAATGGTCGCGCGGACCGTACAGGTTCACGGGCAGGACGTAGATCGCGTTCATGCCGAACTGCTGGCGGTAGGCCTGGCCCTGCACGAGCAGCGCCTTCTTGGCGATGCCGTAGGGCGCGTTCGTCTCCTCGGGATAACCCTCCCAAAGGTCATCCTCGCGGAAGGGCACGCGGGTGAACTTGGGGTAGGCGCAGACGGTGCCGATGGTGACGAACTTGGCGATGCCATGGATCCGCGCTTCCTCGAGGAGCTGGGCGCCCATCATGAGGTTCTCGTAGAAGAAGGTGCCGGGGTTCTCGCGGTTGGCTCCGATGCCGCCCACCTTGGCCGCGAGATGGATGAGGATCTCGGGCCGGGCCTCGCGGAAGAGCTTCTCACAGCCCTCGCGCCGGACGAGGTCGAAATCGCTCTTGCGGGGCACGAAGATCTCCGTGGCTCCTCGCGAGCGCAGCTCCTCGACCACGTGATGGCCCAGGAAGCCCGACCCTCCGGTGACCGCGATGCGGCTGCGTTTCAAGTCCATAAAGCCCCCGAACGATATCCCACCCGGGGTGCGAGGACGTGGTGCTCGGCATCACCTCGATCCTCGGGGGCAGAGCTAAGCTTTTGACAACGCACCCGCAGCTTTAATCGAGGAGCTCCATGACCAAAGCGATCCCATCTCTCTTCCTTGCCGTGTGTCTGGCCAACAGCCCGATGGCACAGGCCCAGACCGGCTCCACCCGGCGATCCATCGCAGAAACCGATGTGACGAAGTTCGTGTGGAGCGCCGATCCGCAGGTGTCCGCGGACGGAAAGACGGTGGCCTTCGTGCGTGTCGACGCGAACGAGAAGAAGGACGACTACGACACTTCGGTCTGGCTTGTTGCCACCGATGGGAAGACGCCGCCGCGCCGGTTTACCGCGGGGCCACGCGACAGCGCTCCCCGGTTTTCGCCCGACGGCTCGCTGCTCGCCTTCGTGCGCGCGGGCGAAAAGGACGGCAAGCGCCAGCCGCCGCAGCTTCACCTGATCCCCCTGTGGGGCGGCGACCCGCGGGCCATCACCAATCTGCCTAAGGGCGCGGGGGCGGCCACCTTCTCGCCGGACGGGAAGACCATCGTCTTCACCAGCACCACCACGGATGAGGACATCAAGCTCGCGAAGAACCCGCCCAAGGACGCCGCGAAGGAATCGGACGTGAAGGTCATCACCCGCGCGGTCTATCGCGCGAACGGCGGGGGATACAACGACCCCACCCGCAAGGCGCAGATCCACGCGGTCACCTTGTCCGACGGTGCGGCCACCGAGCCGCGGCGCGTCTCGAACGACCCCTTCGGGGCCGCGGGCCCCACCTTCTCGAAGGACGGCGCCACTCTTTATTACCGCTCACTGCACGTGAAAGAGCCGTACTACGAGGACACCCGCAGTCAGATCTGGACGGTGCCGGTCGGGGGTGGTGAATCGAAACTGGCCTTCGAGTTCGAGGGTGGCATTCGCGACTTCGAGTTCTCGCCGGACGGTTCGCGCCTGGTCTTTTCGGGCTCGAAGAACATGCAGCCCACGCGGTCGTTCAATCAGTCGGACCTGTTCATGGCTGATGTGACGAACGGCGCCATCGGAGCCGCGAAGAACCTGACCGCCGACTACGACTACGAAATCGGCGGCGGCGTGGGCGGCGACCAGGCTCCTCCCCGCGGCGGGTCAGCGGGGGGGCTCGTATGGAGTGCTGACGGGCATTCGATCATCGTGAAGGTGGGTGAGCAGGGCCGGGCGAACCTCAAACGTATCGACGCGCGCACCGGCGCCGTCACCGCGCTGACCACCGGCGATCAGGACATCCAGCAGTATTCCGCTTCGTCCGACACGAAGACCCTGGTGGCTCTCATTTCGAACACCGTGACGCTCGGTGATCTGAACACCGTGGACGTCGCGACGGGGAAGGCCATGCGACTCACCTCGTTCAACGAGGCGCTCTTCGCGGGCCTGAACCTCACGCCCGCCGAGGACGTCTGGTACACGAGCTTCGACGGAAAGAAGATCCACACCCTGGTCCAAAAGCCCCCGCACTTCGATCCCGCGAAGAAGTACCCGCTGATCCTCAACATCCACGGCGGCCCGCATGCCGCCTACGGCCACACGTTTTTCCACGAGATGCAGTGGATGGCGGCCAAGGGTTACATCGTGCTCTACCCGAACCCGCGCGGCTCTACCACCTATGGCCAGGACTTCGCCAACATCATTCAGCACCGGTATCCAGGCGACGACTCGCGCGACCTGCTCATCGGGGTCGACGAGATGGTCAAGCGAGGCTGGGCCGACCCCACCAAACTCGGGGTCACGGGCGGCAGTGGCGGCGGTGTGCTCACCAACTGGATCGTCACGCGCGACCATCGCTTCAAGGGCGCGGTCTCCCAGCGTTCCATCTCCGACTGGGCGGGCTTTTGGTACACCGCCGACTTCGTCCTCTTCCAGCCCTCATGGTTCAAGGCCGCCCCCTGGCAAGACCCGAAGGACTTCGCGGCTCGCTCCGCCATCACTTTCGTGGGCAACGTGAAGACGCCTCTGATGTTCATCGAGGGCGAGGACGACCTCCGCACCCCTCCCTCGGACGGCGGCGAACAGATGTTCCGCGCCCTTAAGTACATGAAGGTCGATACGGTGATGGTCCGCTTCCCGGGTGAGACGCACGAGTTGTCGCGTTCGGGCAAACCCTCCCACCGGGTCGAACGCCTACGCCACCTCGTAGGCTGGTTCGATAAGTACATCCAGGGAGCCAGCAAACCGGAGTACGAAGTCCCGTAGGGGCACAAGGCCGCCGTCTGCCCGGCTATCCTCTCTGCGTGCAGTTCGACACGGTCTATATCTACGGAGTCGCTTCTCTGGCCGATTGGTTTTGGGTCGCCGGTGCGACGGTGTGGGGCGCGCTCCTGGCGAAGCTGGCCCTTCTTGCCATCCGCGCGAATGGCGCGCGCAGAGTCGTCTTCCTGTTTGTGCTTCTAGGCGGGATTCTGTTCTCCCGGCTTGGAACCCACGTCCTCGCCAACCTCCTTCAGACGCCTGGCGCCTCGAACTGCTATGCGGGCGGTCCGCACTGGATCGCTCTGCCCATCGCCCTGGTGATCCTGGCGTTTCGGCTGGGCCAGCCGAGGATCGACCGCTGGCTGTCACTGGCTCGCGCGCTCGGCTTTCTGAACTGTGCGCACGCAGTCTGGGCCATGGTTTGGTATCCGGAGGAATTGTTCCTCTACATCGACCCTGAAACTCGTCCGGGTTTTGAGACCATCGTCCTCGTCGTCCCGGCCATGGCAATCTGCACCCTCCTGGCGATGGCCGCCGTTCAGATCTTGATCGGAGACGGCGGAGGTGCTCGCGGGTGGCGCGAGTGGTTGTCAGCCCGCCTTCAACTCGGGTTGGCTGCCCTGGGGCTTCTTGTGCAGATGGACCTGCTTACCTTGGCCGCCTTTCCTTTTCTTCTCGGCGATCTCTTCTTGACCTCCCGATTCCTCACCACGTCGGGCTTGGTGCTGGTTTTTATGGCAGCGGCGCGCGCCAGGTCGAACTCAAGACTCGCGGGCATCGCACCGGCCTGAAGGCCACCGATGACGCGCACCCCGCAGGGGCACCACGTAGAGGGTGTACGAGCGAGAACGTAGCGGGGCCGGGCGCGGAGGCGGGTCGCAGACGAACGGGACGTCTAGCGTGAGTCGCCATAGTCCGTTCACCAACGTTCACGCTAGTCGAGGAGAGCAAGGAGGCACACGAAACCGAAGTCTCGTGAACTCAGTGCCGACGCGCGATCCGTGCCCGTCGTCGCGAGCCCGCCTCCGTGTCCGGCCCCGCGGCCGACCACGATGATGCCGCCAATGGCGCGGACTACCGCACCACCACCGGGGGTTCGATGAGGTGCGGCGGGGTGGAAAGGGGATCGTCGGGTTCGAGTTGCGGGTCGAACGCCGACGTCGCTCCGGTGGCTTTCCAGCGCCGCGGCACGCGCTCGATGCCGAGGGGGAAGATGGTCAGCGCGCCGTCGGGGCCGAGGTGCAGGCGCAGGAAGTTCTTGTAGTCCTCGATGCGCAGCGAGGAGAATGCCTCGTTCGAGTGACGCCCGAAGACGTTCAGCGAGACGAGCAGGTAGACGCCCATCAGAAACGGCCCGATGAGGCTGCCGGTCGCGAACATGAAGGCGCCGTTGAAGGCTTCGAGGGCGAGGTGGTGATGAAGGCCGAGGGCCGGCGCGAGGTCGCGGGTCAGTCCGAGCAGAGCCCAGGCCGCGGCGGTGTGAGCAAGACCGTGGGCGGTGCCGGCGATGCGCCTGTACCAGACATCGTGGGTGTCGGTGAACAGGATGAAACCGAGGATCAGGATCACCGGGCCGAACAACACGCCCTGACCCTGGTTCCAGAAGTGTCCGAGCAGCGCGTAGAGCGACCCCATGGCGAAGCCGAACTTCGGGTTGATGAGCGGAAACAGGAGATTGCGCCAGGTGAGACGCCGCGAGGTCGCCTCGGTCGGATATGCGCTCTTCAGGTCGAAGCCGCCGCCGAGCTTGCCGGCTTCCGGGGCGTGGGTGGGATGGAGGAAAGCCCCGCCACCGCCCGCGGTGATCTTCTGCGCGCCTTCCGCGTTGGCGTGACGCCGGTAGTGATGCAGATCGCCCGCGATGTAGGCCACGATCGAAGCGCCGTTTCGTTGCAGCACCTGCTCGAAGTAGTGCAGGTTGTTCTCGTTGTACTCGGGATCGAGCTCCTGGTACGTGTTCGCGAAAACCCAGTGGGGTTCGGCGGTGCAGATGACGATGCGATCGCCCTTCTGCATGTGCGCGGCCACCAGCTTGAAATACTCGATTTGCAGGGCATCGATGTCGGACCCAAGCTGAACGTCGGCGCCGATGACCCACACCCGGTGGGGCAGCTTAAGAGCGAAGTAGCTTCGCTTCTGCCGCGTTTGATAACCCTGGAACCAGCGCCCGCTGCAGAAGAGCCGTGAGAAGGTAACGAGCGAGTCGTACCAGTCGTGGTTGCCGGGGATGGCGAATACGTGGGGCACGGGGTCGCGCGAGTAGTTCCGCGCGGTCTCGAAGGGCTTGACCAGGCGCTCGTAGTAGTTGCGATGCGAAGCCGCGGGATACACCTGATCGCCGCCAAAGAGCAGCACATCGCCGCAACGGGTGTCGAAGGAGGCCCCATAGGACGTCCGCACGGTCAGGTTGGGGCGCGTCGACCAATAAGCCACCGCGTAGGTCGGATTCCAGCCGTCTCCGGTATCGGCGATGTAGTCGAGCCACATCTCGCGCCGTTCGTTCTCCCCCGACCGGGTGTAGTCGTGGATCTCGTTGCCCCCGCCCGCGGCCAGCGCCTCGAGCAGGCGATAGTCGGAGTGACGGCCGAACAGAGTGGAAACAAGGACGTTAAAACCGGTGGCGAAGAGCGGCCCGGGATCGAACCAGCCGACCATGGGCATGCGCTTCTTGAGCTCGGGTGGCGGGATGGTCCTGGCAGGCTCACTCGACATGTGACGGCATTATCCGCGACCGGGGAAGTGGATAGACTGCGACCCGTCATGTTCACGAGTCTCGCGACCGCTTTGCTCCTGTCCGCGAAACTGGAATTCGTCGCTCCCGACGCCAATTTCTCCGTGCGCGAAGGTTTGCCCGCGGTTCAGGTTCTGAGCCTCTATCAGGACAAGCACGGCGGGCTCTGGGCGGGAACCACCGCGGGGGTGGCCCAGTTGGGTGGACCGGTCATCCGGACCTTCGGAGCGCCGCAGGGCCTCTCTCGTTCCGAGGTGTCCGCCATCGCCGAAGAGCCGTCGGGCTCTCTAGTGGTCGGCACCGCGGGCGGGATCTTCCGCCTGGTCGGCGATCACTTCGAGGCGGTCGCGCTTCCTACGGCCGCGGTTCAGGCCGGGGTCAAGCGCTTCGTGCAGGCGGGCGACGGCACTTTGTGGGCCCTTGCGGGCGAACGCATTCTTCTCCGTCACATGGGCGGGGCCTGGGACGAGGTGGGCATCGATGGCGCACTCGCCTTCGAGGCCAATGATTTCGCGGTCGACGAGGCGGGGGCCATGTGGCTCGCCACCCGCAACCACGGCCTGCTGCGCCTCTCCCGCGCGGGGACCCGGTTCAGAAAGTCGGCCGAATTCCATCCTGAGCCCGGTGTCGTCGTCCCCATCGATCACGTGTCCGCACGGGGAGGAAAGATCTATTTCACCTCTTCGCGCGGCGTGTCCTCGGTGGTGGCGGGGTCGAAAGATGCTGTTCTGACCCGGCCCTTCCCCGAAGGGGCCTCGGCCGGGGAACGGGCCCTCTCCGTGACTGCGGCCGGCCGCGTGTTCGTGGCCACCAACACCGGCGTCTTCACCGTTTCCGACGAAGCCCTCGTTCCCGTCGAGTCGCGGAACGACCGCGCCCGTTCCGCCGCCCTGTGCCTGTTGTCCGATCGCGAGGGACAACTCTGGATGGGCACCATCGAAAGCGGACTCAACGTTTTGCTGATGGGCCGCGGCGTGCGTTTTCTCCGCGCCGACAAGGAAGGCTTCCGCTCGATCGAGATCGATCGGAGCGGCTTGCATTGGGTGTCCAACGAGCGCCGTGTGCTGACCTTCCGGACCGACGGCGACGGTGCTCCGGCCTCGGTGGCCGAGGCCCGGTTCGAGGGTTTCGACGCCCTGATGATCTACGGGATCGCCGAGGACCCGAGCGGCGCGCTCCTCTTCGCGATGAACGGAGGCGTGGGCATCTTGCCCGCCGAGGCGAGGAAGTCAGGTGACTATGTGGTCCGCTCCGATCCGCGCTTCGCCGTCCTGAGCGATCGCCCGGTGTCATCCCTTCATCGGGATGCCGGGGGCGCCATCTGGGCGGTGTCGCCGATTGGTGTCTATCGACTGATGCAGGGCCGCCCGGAGCCCGAGAGTGTTCCCATCCATGCGGGCAACCCTTCGCAGGCCGCCCTGGACGATCAGGGATTCCTGTGGGTAGCGACACGGCAGGGCACGATGACGGTGATCGATACTGAGGCCGCGCGAGCCACCGAGGTCACCCTTCCCGCGGGGCGCCATGTGGAGTTCGTGGCCGCGTCGCCGGACGGGGGCGCCGTGGTCACGTTCGAGAACGGACGATCCGCCTTCTTCTCCGCGAAGAGACCGAGCGGAGACGTCACTTTGACCGACGGCCCGGAGGGAATCTCGTGGCTCTCCGTCCGCTCGCTGCAGAAGATGGGGGAGTTCTATCTCGCGGCCCACGAGGGCGATCGGCTCTCGCAGATCCGCCTCAATCCCGCCCGTGTGGGACAGACGATCCTCACCTCCGCCGATCTCGAGGATTCGGACTTTCGTTATCTCGGTCTGCACGAGGGACGGGCCGGCCAGGTCTGGTTCACCCTGTTGAACGGCATCGGTCTGCTCGATCCGCCGAATGCGCCGCCGGAGCCAAGCCCGCTGCGCCTGAGTCCGAGGATCGACTCCCTGACTCTCTCTCCGCGACCGAACCAGATCGACCTCTACGCCGAACTCTCCGACCCCGTGGCCGCCCGCAAGGCCCGTTACCGATTCCGCCTGCTGGGCCAGACCGAAACGTGGTCGGAATGGTCGGGCGACCCCCACATTCCACTCGTGAACGTGCCCCCCGGCGAGTATCGGCTGGAGATCGAAGCCGAGGATCGTTACGGCCGCCGCGGCCAGGCGCTTTCCGTGGCCGTGCGCGCCCGCGGGCACTTCTGGGAGTCGTGGTCGTTCCGGATCACCTCCTTGCTGCTGTCCCTGGGTGGTGTGTATCTGCTCTACGGACGACGCGTGCGCGCGATCGAGCAGGACAGACTCGACCTTGCGGCCGCAGTGGGCGCGGGCCGGGCCGATCTGGAGGTCGCGAACCAGCGCCTGCAGGAACTCTCGCTTACCGACATGCTTACCGGCCTGCGCAACCGGCGCTACTTCTCCGAAGTGGTCGAGGACGAACTGCGGCTGCTCAAGCGACGTTACGACGAGCGGCACTCCGGCGGCGACCCCAACCGCGACGCCGTGTTCTTCCTGCTCGATCTCGACCGCTTCAAGACGGTCAACGACCTCTTCGGCCACGCAGGGGGCGACCTGGTGCTCAAGGAAACCGCTCGCCGACTGAACGCGCTGCTCCGCAAGACCGACCGCTTCATCCGCTGGGGCGGCGAGGAGTTTCTCGTTCTCTCCCTCGACAGCCAGCGGTCCGAGGCCCCGGAAATGGCGGCCCGCATGATGTCGGCGATCTCGCACGAGCCATTTCCCGTCGGGCCGGCCCCGGGCATTCACATCACCACATCGCTGGGCTGGGCCGCGTACCCGTTCCTGGTTGACGGGGCCGAACCCCATCCCGAGGACGTGGTGCGCCTGGCCGACCGAGCGCTCTACCGCGCCAAGCGCGCCGGCCGCAATTGCGCAGTGGGCGCGATTCCCGCACTCGCCCAGGTGGAAGCCACCGGGACGTCGCCCGCCACCGTCGAATTGCTCAAGGACCTCGGGATATCGGTAACCTTCACCATGGTCCGGGGCGAGACCCGGCCGTCCGACCGTGGACTCGACTCCTTGCGCGAGAGCGGCCCGGTGCGTCGTCCCTTCTAAGAGAAACCATGCCCGAACCTGTTCTCGGTTTTCCCAACCAGCTCACCATCCTCAGGATGATCTGCGCCCCCGTGGTGGTGGCGCTCACCCTCGACGGTCAGTTGCGGGCCGCGGTGGGTGTGTTCGTCTTCGGCGCCATCACCGACGCCTTCGATGGACTGATCGCGCGCTTCTACAAGCAGCGCACGGCGCTTGGGGCCATCCTCGATCCTCTCGCCGACAAGATGCTCCTCGGCTCGGCCTTCGTGGCCCTCTCTTTCGCGGATGCCGTTCCCGTGCATATCCCGAAATGGCTGACGGTGGTGGTGCTCTCCCGCGACGCCATCATCGTGGTGAGTTCGCTCGCCATCGCTTTCACTCTGAACAAGCGCGGCTTTGCGCCGAGCAACCTCGGCAAGGTGAGCACTGCGGCCCAGATGCTCTGCGCGGCTCTCGCCTTCGCCGCGAACGTGGTGCCGCTGCCTTCAGTTTTGCTCAACGTGGTCTTCATCGCCACCGGCGTCCTCACCGTGGGCTCGGGGCTCCACTATCTGTATCGAGCCTCCTCGCGGCGCTTTGTCGAGGTCAAGAGTGATCCTTAAAGAGACCCCGGCCTGGCTGCGCACCGTTCTTGGCATCCTCGTTGTCCTGGCCGTGCTCTATGGCCTCTCCCGGATGTTATCGGGGCTCACACCGTTCCTCGCCGCCTTCGCCATCGCCTATTTCCTGAACCCTTCCCTCAACCGGTTCGAGGCGAGGATCGCGCCTGGCCTCGCCCGTGTCCCCTTCGTCGGGAAAAAGCTCGATGCGCGAGCCATCGCCGTCCTCCTCACCCTGATCAGCGTCGGCACAATCGTGGTGGCGACCGTCCTGCTCGCCGTCCCGGCGCTGCTCGGCCAGGTCGAGGAGGCGGCGCGCAGCCTGCCCCGTATGGTGCAGAACGTGCGCACCCGCGTGGAGCCGCTCCTCGACAAAGTGAACCTGCGTTATCCCGACGAAACCACGCAGGTCCGCGCGGTGATCGAGGAGAAGGTGAAGGAGAAGCTGCCGGACCTCCTGGCCCCGGTTACGAACGTGCTGAAGTTCGCGCTGTCGAGCACCTACAGCTTCATTGCCCTCTTCATCCATCTCTTCGTGGTGCCTGTGTTCGCGGGCTACCTGCTCTACGACATGAACCGCATCCGCGCCGGTCTTGTGGGCTACATCCCTCCACGCATAAGGCCGTGGCTGGTGGGGCGTCTCAAGGAGGTCGACGCTCTGCTCGCCGCCTTCGTGCGCGGGCAGATCACGGTGTGCTTCATCCTCGCCACTTTCTACGGAATCGCCCTCTCCATTCTCGGCGTGCCCCTGGGCCTCGTGGTTGGCTTCGTCATCGGCTTCTTCAACCTCGTTCCCTTCATGGCCTTCGTGGCCGGCCTCCCGTTGGCCCTCGCCATCGCCTGGGCCGGCGACGCGGATTCGGGCACACTGTTCTGGATCACGGTCATCTTCCTCATCGGGAAGTTCGGCGACATCTACGTGCTGTCGCCCAAGATCGTGGGCGAGAGCCTCGGCCTCCACTCGATTGTGGTGATTCTGGTGTTGCTGCTGGGCGGGGAATACTTCGGGTTCGCCGGATTGCTGCTCGCCGTTCCCGCCACCGCCGCGGCCTCGGTGTTCTGGGGCGATCTGACCGCCGCCTACAAGCGCAGCCGCTTCTACGGCCCGCCCGCGGTTTCTCCCGCGCCGTTCCTTGGGGAGTAACCTCGCCCCGGTACGTCGCCATGCTCAGTTCCACCGCACCGCGGTATCGGACCGAAGGCGGCAAGACCTGCATCGACATCCGGCTGAAGACCGCGCATCAGCTCTTCGATGGCCGCGATCCCGCCCCCTTCCGCGAGCGCGATCTCGATGAGGACGCGGTGGACTACATCGTGGGCGCCTTCGAGGAGCTACCAGCGAACGCCGAAGTCAAGATCGTGTTCTGGCTGACCGAGGCGCCGGGCACACCCATTCCCACCGACACCATTCAGGAGGCGGTGAAGGCCTTCTTCGAAGGCGAGATCGGAAAGCGAAAGCGGCGCATGCGCCAGCACCTGCGCACCGGCCAGATCGCATTGGGCGGTGGACTGGTCGTCCTCGCTGTGTTCCTCACCCTGGCGGAAATGACGCGTCTGCTTCCCGAGGGAACTCTGCGAGAGATCCTCCGCGAGGGCCTCGTCATCATCGGCTGGGTGGCCATGTGGCGCCCCCTCGACGTCCTTCTCTACGACTGGCTCCCGCTATCCCGCGAACGAAAACTCTTCGAACGCATCGTTGCCACGGAGATTCAGGTAACCCCCGCCGCGGTTTCCTGATCGCACGGTCATAAGAAACCGGTCGCTGAGGGTAGTCCGTTCTGCGAAGCGGTCGAGCGCGCAGCCTGGCCTCGGGCCAAGCGACCGTCGCCGTGCCGCCGCCCTTGACCCTACCGCGCCCGAAACACCACCACGCCATCCACGATGGTGAACACGGGCCAACCGGTCAGGGTGCGCGCGACGAAGGGCGAATTGCGGCTCTTTCCGCGGAACGACTCGGGCTTCACCGTGCGCACCTCGGCGGGATCGAAGATCGTGATGTCCGCGGGCTGACCCTTCTCCAGTGATCCGCCGGGAAGCCCGAGCGCCCGCGCCGGCCCCGCGGTGAGCAACTGCACGAGGCGGGTGAGATCGAGAAGGCCCGTCTTCACCAGGCCGTCGTGACACAACGCGAACGCGGTTTCGAGGCCCACGATGCCGAAGGCCGCGCAGTCGAACTCGCAGATCTTCTCTTCCGTGGTGTGGGGCGCGTGGTCGGTGGCGATGGCGTCGATGGTGCCGTCGAGCAGCCCCGCGATCACCGCCTTGCGATCCTCCTCGGAACGGAGCGGGGGATTCATCTTGGTGACCGGGTCGTAGTCGTGCTCGCGCACCGCCTCGTCGGTGAGCACGAGATGATGCGGCGTCGCCTCGGCCGTGACCCGCACTCCGCGGGCCTTGCCCCGGCGCACCGCGTCGACCGCGGCCGCAGTGCTGATGTGGGCGATGTGGACGTGCGAGCCCGTGTATTCGGCGAGCAGGACATCGCGCTCGACCATGATCGTCTCGGAGACGTGTGGCGCCGACGGGATGCCGAGGGCCACCGACACCGGTCCCTCGTTCATCGCCCCGCCCTTCGACAGATCGAGGTCTTCGCAGTGATCGATCACGGGCAGGCCGAAGGTGCGCGCGTACTCGAGGGCCCGCCGCATCACTCGGGCGTTTTGTACCGGTCGGCCGTCGTCCGAGATCGCGATGCAACCCGCGGCCTTCAAGTCGCCGTATTCGGAAAGCTCCTCGCCCTTCGACCCGCGGGTGATGGCGCCGATGGGATACACCCGGACCACCGCCTCGCGTTTCGCGGTTTCGATGATGAAGCGCGTGGTCGAGGCGTTGTCGTTCACCGGTGTGGTATTCGGCATCGCGCACACCGCGGTGAATCCGCCGGCGGCCGCGGCCTGGGCCCCGGTGGCGATGGTTTCCTTGTCCTCACGCCCGGGTTCACGCAGGTGGGTGTGGATATCGATGAAGCCGGGCGTCACCACGCAGCCGGTGGCGTCCACCACTTCGGCCGCTTTCGCCTTGAGGCCGTCACCGATCTGGGTGATGCGGCCGTTCTCGACCAGGATGTCGACGCGCGCGTCGAGGCGCGAGGCGGGGTCGATCACGCGGCCGCCGCGGATCAGGAGAGATTGGGGCATAGTTCCTTCGCTAGGGCCGCGTTTACTCGCGGCCGCCTCCGAGCAGCAGGTAAAGCACGGCCATGCGCACAGCCACGCCGTTCGTGACCTGGTCGAGGATGAGCGAGGCCTTCGAGTCGGCCACCTCGCTCGCGATTTCCACCCCGCGGTTCATGGGCCCAGGATGCAGAACCACCACATCGCTCTTGGCCCGCTTGAGCCGGGCCAGGGTGAGGCCGTACTGGGCGTGATACTCGCGCGCGGTGGAGATGAAGGCGCTGGTCATCCGCTCCTGCTGAAGCCTCAGCATCATCACCACGTCGGCGCCTTCGATGGCCTCGTCGATCCTCCAGTTGAGTGTGGCGAGGCTCGAGAAGGCCTGGGGCAGAAGCGTGGGCGGGGCGCACAGTGTCACCTGCGCGCCCATCTTGCTGAGCAGGTGGATGTTCGACCGGGCCACCCGCGAATGCAGCACGTCGCCTACGATCGCCACCTTGAGGCCCTCGATCCGTCCCTTGGCCTGACGCAGTGTGAAGGCGTCGAGCAGCGCCTGGGTTGGGTGCTCGTGGGCTCCGTCGCCCGCGTTCACGATCCGAGATTTGCACGTGCGAGCCAGGAAGTTGGCGGCCCCCGCGGACGAGTGGCGGACCACGATCACATCGGGGGTCATGGCCTCGAGGTTCTTCACCGTGTCGAGCAGGCTCTCGCCCTTGGCCACGCTCGACCCCGCGGCCTGAATCGACAACGAGTCGGCGGAGAGGATGCGCTCGGCCATCTCGAACGAGGCGCGTGTGCGTGTGGACGCCTCCATGAAGAGGTTCACCACCGTGCGCCCGCGCAGGGTGGGCACCTTCTTGATCGGCCGGTCCATGATCTCGCGCATCTGCACCGCGGTGTCGAGGATCAGTGTGATGTCGTCGGCCGAGAGTGGCTCGATGCCGAGCAGGTGACGCTTGGTCCAGGCTTCGCTCATCGCCGCACCAGCACCACTTCGTCTCGGCCATCGATCTCGGTGAGGCGGACGTCGACCATGTCGGTGCGCTTGGTCTTCACGGTTTTGCCCACGTAGTCGGCCTGAATGGGAAGCTCGCGATGGCCGCGGTCGATCAACACCGCCAGAGCGATGCGCGAAGGCCGGCCGAAGTCGACCAGCTCATCGAGTGCGGCGCGGATGGTGCGACCGGTGAACAGCACATCGTCCACGAGAATCACGGTGCGCCCGTCGATGGAGAAGGGGATGTTGGTGGCCTTGAGCACCGGCCGCGTACCCACGGTGGACAGGTCGTCGCGGTACAGCGTGATGTCGAGCGAACCCACGTCGATCTTCTTGCCCGTGCTCTTGCGCAGCACCGCGGCGATGCGGGTAGCGAGCGGCACCCCTCGGCTCTGAATCCCCACGATGGCGATGGCGGGCGCGTCTCTCTGATCGGCCTTGATCTCGAGGGCGATGGCGGCGATGGCGGCGCGCAGCGGACGCGCGGCCAGCACCATGGTCTCCTTGCGGGAGGGCGGCGTGGTGCTCACGAGATTCGCCCTCCGTTGGGTGTGGGCCGCTCCACCGTGAGCAGGACATGGGCGCCCCCAGGGTCGGGCGCGGCGAGTACGAGAACTTCCGACAGGAATCCCGCCACTCGGCGCGGGGGGAAGTTCACCACCGCCACGATCTGCCGGCCCACCATGTCCGCAGGCCGGTAGTTCACGGTGTATTGGCCGGATGACCGCTTGATCCCAAGCTCGGGCCCGAAGTCGATCTCCATCCGGTAGGCGGGCTTGATCGCGCCTTCGAGAGGGGCCGCCGAAATCACTGTGCCCACGCGCATGTCGAGATTGAGAAACTCGTCAAAGGTGGCCACGGGGACCAATCTTAATCGGCGCCGGGCGATTCCATCGCCGTCTGCCAGAATGCGCCCGTGGAAGCTCCCGGTCGCAACGACCGCTGCCCTTGCGGCAGTGGCAAGAAGTACAAGGTTTGTTGTCTCGACCGCCCCCTCGACGAACCCATGGACGCTGACCTCGGCCCTTTGCCGGAGTTGGACGAGGCGACGCTGGCCGCGGTCAACCTGCGCGCCGAGACGGTGGATCAGATGCAGGACTTTGCGGTGGGACGTTATCGCCGTGTCTTCAAGGAAGCGGTCGACCTCTTCCCCCGGCTGGACGACGTCGACGACGAGGATTGCGAACCTCTCGATGACGAGGAAGAGCTGGACTGGGAAGAGTGGATGCTGAGCGCCGCACTCTTCGACCTTCCCGCCGGACCGGATGGGGAAGTGATCGCGGAGGTCTTCCTGGCCAAGGGCGCTCGGCGGCTGGCCGAAGGCGAGAAGCAGTGGATCCGGCAGATGTTGGAGACTCCCCTCAGCCCCTTCGTGGTGGAGGATTCCCGCGAGGGCGAAAGTGTCCGGCTGCGAAACCTGTGGACGAACGAAGAGCGCGTCTGCACCGACCCCTATGTGACGAAGTGGCTTCCGGCCGGTGCGATCCTCGCCGCTCGGCTCACCGGCGAGCCAAGCGCTTCCGTGATCGAACCTGGGCACTACACCTTGCCTCCGGATCGACTCGAAGTGATGCAGGAGGCGATGACCGCGTACGTCGCTCAGTGCGGGGTGCCGGCCGCCGCCGCTCTGACCCTGGCCCAGCGTCGGATGTTCTCGGTTGTGGTCCACAACCTCTGGACCGAGCTGGCGCGCGAAGAAGGCGGGCTCGATCCAGACGCGCCGGAGTGAGACCCTTCAGACCTTGTTCTTGGGGTCCCAGGCCTTGGGTTCCCACAGCTCGACCTTGTTCTCGTCCGGGTCCATGATCCACGCGAACTTCCCGTTCTCGTGGGATTCCGGTCCCTGGATGATGGCCACGCCGCCCGCACGCAGCTGCTCGATCAACTCGTCGAGGTTGTCGACGCGGTAGTTGATCATGAAGGAAGCCTGGCTCGGGCTGAACCACTTGCTGTCGCTCTTCGCGACATGCCACACCGTGAGGCCGTGATCGTCGGCCTTGTCTTCCGGCCATCTGATGACCGCGCCGCCAAAGTCCTCGAGCGACAGGCCCAGGTGCGTTCGATACCACGCGGCCAGCGCCACGGGGTCGCCTTTGCTCTTGAAGAAGACGCCGCCTATTCCAGTGATCTTTGCCATTGTTGTCCTCTTGCGGATCTTAGCCGCCCGATGTGCCGCCTTGGCGCCGACAGCTACCTTGGAACCGAGCGGTTGGCCGTTCTGATCACGAGCTTGAGCCCGGACCAGGTTTCATCGACCGCGCAGACCTTGACATCGACGAGGCCGAGCGGAAGCGCCACCGCGCGCACGGTGTCCTCGGTGATGTCCGTCTCCACCTTCGCGGCCTTCTTCGGCCAGGAAACCCAGATGGCCGCGTCCGCTCGAATTGTCGGGTAAAGCTCACGGAGATGTTCAGCCAGGACCTCTCGCCTCCGAACGAAGAGATGGACGATGTCAGTGCTCGGCTCCAGATGCCGGGTGAACCGCACCCGCGGCGGGAGCGGGGCCAGCAGTTCACGGTAGTGGGCCGGCGCTCCGATCGGAAGGACCGAACTGCCCTCGGCAATACCGAGCTTCTTCGCCAGTGGTGTGCCCGAATACCCCGCGCTCTTGTTGACCACTCTGGTGATGCCACCACTTCCTACTTGAGTCTTCACTTTCCCCTCGGCAGAAGGACATCGTCGAGTTGCGCCATGCGGTGTCGCCAGATGGATTCGAAGTGGTCGAGCAGCTCGGCCGCGCGCTGGAGCCGCGCGTGGTTGGTGGAGACAAGCTGCTCGCGGCCGTTCGCACGCTTCTTGATGAGACCCGCACGCTCGAGCACGGCGACATGCTTCTGCACCGCGGCGAAGCTCATCTGGTACCGCGCGGCAAGGACCGACACCGACGGCGTTTCCGTCAGCGACCGCGCCAGGATGTCGCGTCGCGTGCCATCGGCCAGGGCGCGAAAAAGCTGGTTGAGCGCTTCTTCACTCTCTCTCTGAACCGCAACCATATGGTTGTACGCTAGCGTTGTCCGACTACGTTTGCAAGGCGGACCTTACTCACGCACATAGCGCACGTGTGTGGCCGCCGGACCATCAAGAACCCTGTCAATCCGAAACCGCGGCATTGGCTCGCGCAGGTTCTCGAAGAGACGCCGCCCGCCGCCGAACATCACGGGCGCCAGGGCGAATTCCAGCTCGTCGATGACACCCAGGTTCAGGTACTGCTGGATCACATCGGCTCCACCCGCGATACGAATATCGCGACTACCCGCGGACTCCCGAGCCAACTCCAGGGCCCGCTCCGGCCCGTCATTGATGAAGTAGAAGGTCGTCCCGCCGGGGCGCGCCCAGGGTTCGCGCTTCTCGTGGGTAAGCACGTATACCGGGGTGTGAAACGGAGCCTCCTCTGGCCAGGCGACCTCGCCCTGGTCGAACATCCGCTTGCCCATGACGTTGGCGCCGATGCGCTCCGTCGTGCCGCGAAGCAGATCATTGATCGGACCGGTCTCCCCCCCGGGCCCGAGCTTGAGGTTCTCGCGGAAGTACTGTTGATTGACGATCCACGCCATCAGCGCACCCCACTTGGCGCCCCAGTTCTTGTGCTCCGGCTTGCCCATGGTCATTCCTTCGGGCGCCATGTAGCCATCGAGGCTAAGCCCGATGTTGACGAATACTTTGCTCATTGTTCTCCTGCGCCTTGCTTCTGTTTCTCGAACTCGATGTCACGCGCGGCGATCACGGCGCGCCAACGTGCCAGCAGACGCCGGCCAGGTCAATGAAATGCACCTCGCGCCCCCAGGGGAAGTTGGTTGGCGGTTTGAGCCTGACGCCCGGAAATCTGGAGGGAAGGTCTTTGCCCGATGTGATCGTCCACCATGCCTCGAGGTCCGGCACCTCGATCTTGATCATGAGGTTGCTGGCGAATGAGGGTTCATTGAAGTCCTGAAGGATGAACTTGGCCCCTCCGGACCGAAAACCGACGTACCCCTCGTTCGACCACTCCTCCTGGAACCCCAGGGCCCGGAAGAGTTCACGGCTCTTCCCGAAGTCGGCGCCACCAGGGACGAACGGCACCAGCGTGACGGGATCTGCCATGGTCACTTCACCCCCGCGCTTTGTCGGGAGATCAGTCGTTGCTCGGCTCGGAACACACGGACCGCCGAACAATCTTGGGATCAATGGCCGGCGCCTCGACCACCATCTTGGGATCTATCTCGGGATCAGCCTTAATCACACCGATGTGACATTTGAACGACGGGCTTGCCCCTGAGGGCTGCGCCCGTAGATGCAGCAACCTGAGGCCTTCGGATCGCCTCGCTTCAGACCGCGGGTGAAACATGGGCACCGCGAACGCCTTCTTTGGCTCCACGAGACGTAGCGGAGGAGCGGTCGCTGCCATGAACGAAGAAGCGAGTAGGGCCAGTGCTGGGATCACCATGTCTGCGAATCCTCCGAGAACAGAATACTAGAACAAGGGATTGCCGAGTCGCTCTCAAGACCTTGTCTGCGTCAAACGATTTCTGTCCCGCAGGCACGTCCACAGCACCCATATCGCCACGAATCCGGCAAGGACCAGAGGTGCATTGCTCAGAACACTATGGGTCTGCTCCGATCGCGCCTCGAGTAGGCAGGCGTAGATGGAGCGGGGCTGCAACTCTGGTCCAGCGAAGGTACCAAGCCACTTGTCCCAAACCAGGCCACCCCCTGCTACAAGGCTCCAAGCGCCGGCTCCGGCGATGCGGGACTCACGGGACTCGTGCGCTCCCAGCACGAGAGCGGCGAATCCCAGAATCGCAAGGGATACCTGAAGCGCAACCAGGTGAATCTCCAGTCGCATTTCGGGAGCGGGAATGTCCATGACACCCTGCCGGTCCCCGAGACAGACGCTCAGGTTGTGAAGATTCCGAAAGGGCGAGGCCAAGAGCAGGGCCACCACGCAAACCCCAGTCGTCAAGTAGAGGACCCTGCTCTTCACGCTCTCAGTCCCAGCCTGTCTGCCCAAGACCGCTTAAGCGCACCCACGCGCTTTGTCTGCTGCAACGCCTTGTGCGACCGCACGCCAGCAGATGCGGTCATTTGCGATTCAGCCTCTTGAGCAGCGAAATAGCCTCGGCCCGAACCTGGGGGTCACTATCCTTCGTGAGACTCTTGACATTTGGCGCGGCGAGGCGAGCGGCGGAGGGGTCGATGGCGGCAAGCGCCTTGACGGCTTCGAGCCGCGTCCTCGAGTCAGGGTCAGTCAGCGCCTTTGTCAAGGGCAGGACACTGCCAGCGTTGGCGATTTCGCCAAGGGAAGCGGCCACCGAACTCCGGACGATTCCCTCGGAGTCCCTTGCGAGCCGCAGGTGAAGGGCTGCCCGCACCAGCTCTGACGAGGGTGCGATCTTCGCCAGGGCGAGTGCTGCGAAGGCACGTACTCGTGGCTCCCCGTCGTCGAGAGCCTGAATGAGGGCAGGCACGGCCGCCTCCGCCCGCGGGCCGGCGAGGCTGAGGATCATTGCCGCGGCTTCCCGGTCCCGGGCATCGGGAGCTCTAAGCCTCGCCACAAGCTCCTCCGTGTGAGCGCCCACCGCCTGATCAAACGGAAGTGGATCTTGGCTCGGGCTGAAGGCCAGGAGGACCAATAGGAGCGCTGCGGCGAGCATCAGCGTCGCCCTCCACCAGCCGGCTCGCCGATTGCTCTGCCAGAAGAACACCCGGGATCAGCTGCAAAGGCCGCCCTCAACGACTGCCCCCATGAGCGACAGGCGAAGGGGGCACACCTCGCGGCCTTTGTCAGTTGCAAGCCCTTGTTCGACAGCCCGCTACGCACGACCCAGTAGTTGCTCAGCTGTGAGACCGATGTCTCGGGCGATCTTCCGAAGTAGGGTGGGAGAGATGTCTCTGCCCGCGTGGAAGGGGACGGTCGTTCCGCGTCCGTCCGAATGGCGATACTGTCGATGAGAGCCCCGCTGACGGATCTCCGAGAAACCCAGGGCCTCCAGAAACGCCGCCACTCCCGTGGCTTCAGGACGGGGATTGAACCCACCTATGCGACCTTGATGGTCTGAACTCCCACGAACTCTGATTCGAACCTTGGCGCTCCATCCTCCAAGAGCATGGCGACCACTTCCTGGAGATTGCCCTGCAACTCGTCCAGGGTCTCGCCTTGGCTATGAGCGCCAGGCCAGCCGGGGATATGCCCGACGTAGAGCCCCGTATCGGCGTCACGTTCAACGACGAAGTTGTAGTTCTGCATTTCCGCTCCCGAAAGGGATCTTAGTCCGGCCCGGCCGTTGACGTCGTCCCACCAAGGCCTGTCGAACACTCGCAATCACCTGCAAGCCGCGCCTCAACGACCGGTCGCGAAGCGACCGCACCTCCGCGCCTTGTCGGGTGCAAGCCGTTGTTGGGCGGCCGTTCACTCATCGCTGTTCCACAGAAGGGCAGTCGACACGGCGAAAGCGACGGCACCTCCCACATTTAGGCCTGCAGCTCGGAGCACGGCTGCTGCCCACACAGGAAGAAGCGCGAAGGGGGGAAAGGCAAACAACGCGAAGGCGCAGGGCAAGACCAGAGCAGCCCATCGCGGGTACAGACTACTTCCCCGTGCGATCGCGACGACAACGCCCACGAAGATCGGGCCTACCAGCCAGGTGACGATTCGAAGCATCGGAGCCCCGAGGGCCTCGAAGGCCAGAAAGGCCTCGCCACCTGAAGCGCCTCCCTGGGCCCTGAGGATCGACCTGGTGAAGGCAAATGACGCGTGGAACACGGTCAAGAGACACACGCTGTAGACGCTCGCGGCGAGCAAGAGCTGACTTAGCCAGCGCGGGGCCGGCCGCAACGCGAGCGAGAGATGCCATGACCCAACGCAGTAGAACGGGATGGTCAACACTCCCAGGTAGTAGCCCGTCAGGACCTGAGAGGACGGCAGGCCGGGCGACTCCGCCCAGAATCGGTAGGGCCGAGAGAAGTCGAGGGTGGTCAACATGAGGAGGTCGGACAGGACCATGGCCAAAAAGACGAGGATCGCAATAACGCCACTAGAACGGAGTCCCAGTTTCATAGCCTCAGGCCCGCCCAACACTCGCGATCAGCTGCGAGGGGCACTAAAAGAAGATGCGGCCGGCGAAGGCCGGACGCCTCTGAAGCGCCCCTCGTCAGTTGCATCGCGTTGTTCGACGGCCCGGCTGTTTGGCCTCTCATTGCGGTGTCGGCACCCGCCTCCGCTGCCGCCACTAGCGGTTCACTCACGCGAGCCTCCGGCGTCGAAGAATACGCGGAGCCTATTGCCATCCGGGTCTTGGGCAATGAATTCCCGTAGTCCGTAGGGCGTGGTTTGGGGCTCGCCGACGACTAGCACGCCCCGGCCTTTCCACTCGGCATGGAGCTGATCGACCTCGGCCGTGGAAGACATGTTCAGCCAAACAAGAACGCTATAGCCCTTGCTCTCTTCTTCGGGGGTTCGTCGTCGGAGGAACACTCGGGTCGCATCCCTGGAGATTCCAGCCAGATGATCCTCGTATTTCCAGTCGACAGTGAAGCCCATTTGGTGGGCGTAGGCGTCTGCGGCGGCTCGGATGTCAGTGACGGGGAGCTCGGGAACTGCAGGAGGCAGCTTCATATACTCACGCTCACATGTCAGCTTGGTTGGCCATCACGGGCCCGTCGAACGCTGTTTAGACAGGTCTGTCGCGCCCTGGATAGACTGCGGACGAAGCTGCCTTTCCTGGCTGCTGCGGTTGCGGCTTGACGCCTGATCTCTCGGTGAAGACATGACTTAGCGGCATTGTACGGCCTTCGGCGCGGATGGATTAGACAGACTGTCCTAATCAGCAACCCCTGCGAGACGGTCCTGCCGCCGGAGGTGCAGAGTCGCCCAGGGCCTCACTGCCCGTCCTTATCCGGGGGCGATGCGGTACCCGCGGCGGTGTCGCACCTTGGCGCCCGGGCGGTTCACCTCCACGCGCAGCCGGTGTTCACCGGGAGTGGGATCATCGCGAGGGATGTAGCCGATCACGTACTGCGCCGCGAGTTCGTCGAGGAGGCCGTCGTAGATCGGGGCGAGATCCTTGAAGCTCTTCGGGGTGAAGACTTCGCCGCCCGTCATGTCCGCGAGGTCCTTCATCAGTGCGTTCGCGGTTAGTCCCGCGCTGCTCGAGGTGTACTTGCCCCCGAACACGATGGGGTAGATGGTGACCGTGCTCGAGCGCACCAGGTCACGCAACTCGGGGACGCTGACCTCGCTCTTCGAGTCTTCGCCGTCGGTGAACAGAACCATGATCTTGCGGCCGGGGTCGTCGGAGACGCGTGACAGGTACACCGCGATGGAGTCGTAGAGCAGTGTCATGCCGCTGCTCTTGGCTTTCTGGAGGCGGTCGAACAGGCCCTGCTGCGATTCGCTGTTGAACCGCGAGAGGCGGATGTCTGAATCGAAGAAGACAGTGGTGAGGTCGCGCGCGCGTGGGATCGATTCGAGGAACTGGCTGGCCGCGTTCTGGGAGAGTCGCAGCACGTCGGCCATGCTGGTGCTGGTGTCGAACAACATCCCGAGGTCGATGGCGGTGGGGTCGGGCGCTCCTTCCTGGCCCTCGTCGTCCGAACGCGAGGGGTCGAACACCCGCGCGAAGTACTGGATCTCCTGGGGCTTTTCGTCCTCGAAGACCTGGAAGTCGGCAAGGGTGAGGTCGCGGAGGAGTTTCGCGTCGGCGCCGCGCACCGTGACCGTGAGGTTCACCGTGCGGGCCTCGGTGGCGAAGGTGAGGGGAACTCGCGGCTTGAACGGCGGTGGATCCTGGGGTCCCGCGCCGGGCAGGGGAAGTGCGAGGCTCAGGGCAAGCGCCAGGATCATGGGGAAGTTCCGACTATCGCAGAATTTCGACCACGCGCAGTGCCAGGTCGACGCGATTGAAGGGAGGCATCACATACACGCCCTGGGCCAGGTCCTGTCCCGCTCGCAACGCCTCCTGCGCGATGGCCACACCCTCGGCCTGGGCTTTTTCGCCCGAGCCGGCGGTGCGCATGCGTTCGCGGATGTCGTCGGGGATGATCATGCCCGGCACTTCGTTGTGCAGGAACTCGGCGTTCTTATGCGAGTACAGAGGCAGCGAGCCAATGAGCACCGGCGTCTTCAGGTATTGGATGGCCTTGAGGAACTTCTCGACCTGCCTCGGGTCGTACACCGGCTGGGTCATGATGTACTCGGCCCCCGCCTTCACCTTCTCCTCGAGACGACGCAGTTCCTTGTCCCAGTCGGGCTTGGAAGGGTCGGCGCCGCAGCCGATGTGGATGCCCAGGGGTGGTCCGATGGGGTTGCCGGCGAGGTCGCAGCCGCGGTTGAGGTGGCTGAGGATGCTGATGAGGCCGATGGAGTCGACGTCGTACACCGCGGTGGCGTCGGGGTAGTCGCCGAGTTTTGGCGGGTCGCCCGTGATGCACAAGATGTTGCGCAGGCCGAGCGCGTAGCACCCGAGCACGTCCGACTGGATGCCCAGAAGGTTTCGGTCGCGGCAGGTGTAATGAAGGATGGTGTCGAGACCGGTCTGTTGCTGCGTCAGCAGGCACATCGACTGCGCGCTCATGCGGGCGGAGGCGCGGGGGCCGTCGGCCACGTTGATGGCGTCGACTTCGTTCTCTTTGCACTCGTGGGCCTTTTCGATCACCCGCGACGGGTCGACGCCCTTCGGCGGATCGAGCTCGATAGACACCACGAACTTGCGGCCCAGCTTGTTGGCGAGCGGGCTCTTGTCTTCGCGGGCGATGGGGGGCAGCGTGGTGCGCGCGGCGTCGCTGATGCGGATAACGTGGCCCTCGGCCTTCACCGGCTGCACCATGCGCAGCGAGCGCGCGAGGTTCTTGATGTGGGCCGGGGCGGTGCCGCAGCAGCCGCCGACCAGCCGAGCGCCCGCTTCGATGAAGCGGCGGCCGTAAGAGGCGATGTACTCGGGCGTGCAGAGATAGACGTAGCGCCCGTCGACGTAGGCGGGGGCGCCCGCGTTGGGCATGGCCAGGATCTTCGCGCTGGTTGCGGCGGCCACCATGCGCTCCACGGTGTGGAGCATCTTGTTCGGGCCCTGCGAGCAGTTGGCGCCAATGATGGCCACACCTTCGGCCTCAAGTGCGGCCACCACCGCTTCCGGGGTTTCGCCGATCACCGTGGCGCCTTCGTCGGTGAAGGTGAGCGATACGATCGCGGGAAGGTCGCAAACCGTGCGCACCGCGGTGAGCGCTGCCTTCGCCATGTCGAGCGAGGGCATGGTTTCGATGAGGAAGAAGTCGACCCCGCCTTCCTTGAGAGCGGCGGCCTGGTCGGCGAAAGCCGACACCGCGTCGGCCAGGGAGATGTGGCCGAGGGGTTCGAGGGGTTTGCCAAGCGGGCCCATAGCCCCGGCCACGAGGACAGTGTCGCCCGCGGCTTCGCGCGCGATGCGCGCGCCCTCGCGGTTGATCTTCGCCACCTGCGAGTCGAGGCCGTGGGGGCCGAGCTTGAAGCGGTTGGCCCCGTAGGTGTTGGTTTCGATGAACTGCGATCCGGCCTCGACATACTCCTCGTGCACCTGCTTGACCAGGCCCGGCGTTGAGAGATTCAGCTCATCGAAGCAGCGGTTGACGAAGACTCCGCGGTTGTAGAGCATCGTTCCCATGGCGCCGTCGCCGAGGACCACCCCTTTGGCGACAAGGTCCAGTATCGACGCACGTTTGGTGAGGGTGGAAGGGTCGGATGCCATCGCCGCGCAAGGTTATCACCGCGCGCGAGTTCTGGCTGTGCTAGCCTCCTCCATTCCCCTCGCGTGAGTATTACCGAGTTCGTCCATGCCGTGTCGCGGCGTTTCGCCCCGACCCGAAACATCTTTCACCCCAGGGAGGTCCTGAGTGTCCCCTAAGCCCAACTCGACGTTCGGACGCTACCGGATCGACGGTCCCTTGGGCGAGGGCGGCATGTCAACGGTTTACCGGGCCTTCGAACCCGGCCTCGACCGTCACGTGGCTCTCAAGATCCTGCCTTCCGAGTTCGCCCAGGACAAGACGTTCAACGAGCGCTTCGACCGCGAGGCCAAAATGGTGGCGAGGCTCGAACACCCGGGCATCATCCCGATCTTCGCCTACGGCATTGAGGATGGCATGCCCTGGATGGCCATGCGTCTGGTGGGCGGCGGGAACCTGGTCGAGCTGGCCGGAGGGCGGCCCTTGCCCCCGCGCCGCGCCGCGTCGATCATCGCCGAGGTGGCCGACGCTCTCGACTACGCGCACGCCAAGGGCGTCATCCACCGCGACGTCAAGCCGCAGAACATCCTGCTCGACGAGAACGGCCGGGTTTATCTGGCCGACTTCGGCATCGCGCGCATGACCGAGGGCGCCTTGCGCCTCACTCAGGCGGGCATGGTGGCGGGCACGCCGCACTACATGGCCCCGGAGCAGGCAAGCGGCGGAAAACTCGACGCGCGGGTCGACACCTACGCGCTTGGCATCGTGGCCTACGAGATGTTTACCGGGCACACCCCGTTTCAGGCCAAAGAGCCGCTCGACGTGCTGATGAAGCACATCTCGGATCCGGTGCCCGTGCCGCCCAAGGGGACGGTGCCGGACGGCGTCATCGAGCCGGTTCTGAAGTGTCTGGCTAAACATCCCGACGACCGCTGGCCCACGGCGAAGGCCTTCGCGAACGCTCTGGAGGATGGGCTCGATGCCTCGAACGCCTCGGGCTCGGCCTGGTCAGAGGATGACCACGCGCCCACCGAGGTGATGGAGCGGCCGGACTTCGACGACATGAAGGCGCCGGAAGAGCGGACTTACGAGCCGACCGTTCTCGTGGCGCGCGTGACTACACCTCCGAAGCCCGCCGAGCCTCCAGCCTACGAGCCCACGCGGCTTGTGCCTCGCGTGAGCACCGAGGCCAAGGGTGCGGAAACGCCGGCCTACGAGCCGACGCGGCTCATGCCTCGCGTGAGCACCGAGGCCAAGGGCGGGGAAACGCCGGCCTACGAGCCGACGAAGCTCATGCCGCGCGTGGTTCCGCCCGTCACCGCGTCGGCGAAGGACGCGAAGACCGCGAACGTGAAAGACGCGAAGACGCCATCAAACGGCGTGGCGAAGTCGCCGACGAGCGGTGATAACTCCGCGATGAAGCTGGCCGCGGCGGTGCTGGTGGGCTTGGGTCTTCTGCTCACCGCGGGCGGCGGTCTCACCTACATGTGGTGGAGCCAGCGGAACGCCGGGTCGGGTGACCCGGCGGCCCCGTTGGTGTTGGCCGAAGCGGGGGCGACCAATCTGCCCGTGCCTCCGCCAGGCGCCCCGGCCCCGGCGGCCGAGCCAGCGGCCGGCGAAGAGCCCGGGGGCGCAGAACCCGCAGCCGAAGATCCCCCAGCGCAGGATCCGGCCGCCACCGCCGCCGAGGATCCAGCGGCCGAACAACCCAAGGCCCCGGCCGGCGATCCCTCAGCGGAGACGAGGAAAGCC
>CXWL01002422.1_pt1 | contig 57355 bp, 48 predicted proteins | sample 590931 | NCBI WGS metagenome assembly CXWL01 (sample SAMEA3498368, study PRJEB10139) | groundwater metagenome | biome: water well; material: biofilm material | place: Germany | collected 2015-04-27 | reverse complement strand
TCGATCACTTCAAGGAGGCCAAAAAGCCTTCATCTCGAGGGGCTGGTGAGAAATCCGGGCTAGCGCGCCCATCGATCCCGACGCGATCGCCGAACGCAGGGAGACACTCGAAGCCGACTTTCATGTGAAGCCGCTCTTCTACCCAGTGATCGGGGGAGACCACTCGGCGCTCTCGACTGTCCTCGCGGCACTTGAGGAGCTTGCCATCACGCCGACATCGCCGGTGCTCGTCTCCGGTCCCGTCGTGGCTCCGGAGCCGTTACTTACGAAGTGGGTCCACGAGCCCAGCAACGACGAGAAGTTCACGGGGCGGTTGGACGAGATCGCGCGTCTCGACCGTTGGGTGCGGGACCCCGCGGTGCGCGCTGTGGGCGTCGTCGCAGTCGGCGGTACGGGCAAGACGGCGCTGGTGGGGTACTGGCTCAAGGAAACAGTGGGCTGGCAGTCCCGGCGCTTTGAGGGGCTCTTTAGCTGGAGCTTCTATCAGGATCGCGCTACGACCAACTTCCTCACGGGGTTGTTGCAATGGGCGCACGGCGCATTCGGCAATCCTGCGCCCGTGGCCGGGACGGATCTGCGAAAGGAAGCTCTGCGGCTTGTTCAGAGCCGCTCGATCGTGGTGGTTCTCGATGGACTAGAGGTGCTTCAGGAAATCGACACCAGCCGCCACGGTAGCTTTCTTGACGGCGCCTTGCGAGAGTTTCTCGTCGCCTACTGCCAGCGCGAACATTCGAGCCTCGCCGTCTTGACCAGCCGCGTGGTCTTCGCCGATCTCGAGCGATTCGTGGGCACGGCCTTCCATCCGCTCGAGCTGTTCGGGCTGCCGGAAGATCAGGGCGCCGCGCTGCTGAAGGGACTGGATGTGCATGGCGCGGCGAGGGAGAGGAAAGAGATCAGCGAGCACTTGGAAGGCCACCCCCTGGCGCTCCGTGTGTTCGCCGAAGCCTTGCCGGATGCGGATCGGGACGAGCCCCGGCGCTTCCTCGATTATGCCTTCCGCATCGACGAGCTGACGGTGGCGAGCCCTCTGGCGGAAAAGCTCAGGCGCTTGTTGGGTTTCTACGAGGCGCGACTTTCGCTGACTGCCGTGAGGCTGCTGTCGGTCGTAGCGCTATTCCGGTCTCCGGTGGAAGACGGGCCGGTACTTCGCCTCGTTGAGGGGCTGTTTGGAGAGAAAGGGGCGCAGCCGCCTCTCCCGGATGATGAGACTCTTGTCGGCGAGCTGCAGAGGCTCCGATTGCGGCAAGTCTTGACGCGCGAGCCGCTTCCCGGAGGTCGTCACGGCAGCGCGTGTCATCCTGTACTGCGGGATCACTTCCGGCAAGTCCTTCTGGGCATGGGGTCAGGTCGGCGAGCGGCGGATCTGCTCGCTGGAGCGTCGGCCGAGAAAACGCCCGAGTCGGTAGCCGAGATTGAGCCGGTGCTTCTGGCAATCGAGTTGCTGCTGGATGCTGGGGAATTCAAGGCAGCGGACAAGCTTTATTTCGAGAGACTGACCAACGGAGAAGCGTTCCTTCACTTACCTGCAAACTTCGAAGGTCTGAGGTGTGCAATGGGCTTTGTTAGAGACCCGGCCCGACAGGAGAGGCTCAAGCTCGAGATGTCGCGCCGACGTCTTGTGTTCTACCTGAGCGCCGTAGGCCTCTTTGCTAGCCTCTCTGGCCAAACCGAACTTGCAGTGCACTACTACCAAGCTGCCAGAGTTCTCGACTGTGAAGACGGAGGGTACAGCACGAATCTTCCCCGGGGCCTTCAGAATGAGGCTGAACTGCATGTCTTCCTGGGAAATCTCAACTCGGCCGAGGCTCGGGCAGTCGAGGCGCTCGAGGTGGCGAGGGTGGCACGGGACATGCCCGAAATCCGCAATAGTCACGCGATTCTAGGTTGGACACTAGGGCTCGGAGACCGCCTCCAGGCGGCTGCAAGAGAGTTTGCGTGTGCCAACGAACTCGGTGCCCTCAGAAGCGTGGCGTGGGCTGACTTCCTTCTCACGAGCGGCCACCCGGACATAGCCTTGCTGAATCCCGCCTGCGACCTTGAAATCTGTTTCCAGGACGGATCGACCCGGGACGCGGCTCTGTGCCACTGGCTCCTCGCCGCCTGTGCTCTCGCAGAGGGGCGTTTGGATGACGCAGGGGAAGAGCTTCGGCAGGCAGAAGAGGATTTTCGTCGCGGCCACCTGAGCTTCTACCTCGCCCGCCTGCACGTGACAGCCGGGCATGTGGCGTTGGTGAGGCGGGATCGAGACGAGAGTCTCCGGCGGGCCGACGAAGCCTTGAGCATCTCTGCTCCTCGGGGCTTTCGCCTGGTTCACGCCGATGCTCTAGTCCTTCGCGGTAGAGCGCGCCTCGTTTCCGGGTCTTTCGACGACTGGCTTCGTGCCCAAGACGACGCAGAGGAAGCGCTGCGGATGGCCCGCGACCTGGGTTACCCCTGGGCGGAACGGGATGCGTTGTTTCTCCAGGCGGACACAGCCCAGGCTCTGGCTATTGCCACGACGGAGCCGGCGAAAGCAGAGCGACTGCGCAGCGGCAGCCGCGCCGCGCGGGCCGAGGCGGAGACGCTGGCGGCGACGCTCGTGCTGACCGAGGAAGACCTCGCCGAGGCGGAGAAAGAAGCGAAGGTGTGGCTGGCGGTGTGGGAGCGGGACAAGACGAAGGCCAAGGCGTCGAAGTAGCGGCGACGGAGAGGGGCGGCCACGAACCGTGCACCGTCACCGCGATTGGCGGGTCGGATAGTCCGGGCCGATCTTCTTTCTTCACCACGCAAAAGCCCCCTCCCAGGCGGGAGGGGGCTTCTCTCAAAGCGCTCGAAACGTTGCGGTTACGGCACGCAGGAGGTGACCGTGACGTTGTCGAGGAACCAGCCGTCGTCGACCGTCGAGCAGTCGGTGACGGTGGTGAAGGCGACCCGAACGGCCTGGCCGGCGCAGCCGCCGGAGCCTCCCGTGATCGCGTTGCAGACGGCGTCCAGGTTCACCGTGGTGTTGGTGAAGGTGGTCGAGACGCCGGTCCAGATCGGGGTTCCCGCCGAGCCCGCGGGCGGGCAGCTGGCGGAAACGGTGCCGTTGTAGGCGCCCGCGGTGATCGCCGTGGCGGGCACGAAGGTGTAGTTCGTACCGTTCAGGGAGACCGCCAGGGTGCCGCCGTCGAAGCCGGACTCGAAGCGGCGACGGTGACCGAAGGAGAGCGTGGTGCCGGTCGCTCCGGCCGGAACCACGACGCCGCCGGCGCCGTTGGCCTGCCCGAAGGCGAAGGTGTTGCTGGCGTAGTTGGCGGTGCAGTTGCTGCCGCCGAAGCGGAAGATCTTGGTGCCGCCCTGGGCGGTGCAGGTCTGGATGCCGCGCCAGCTGGTCACCGAGCCGCCCGAGACGAAGGTGCCCCGGGTCCAGTTCGACAGACCCGTGCCGGTCTCGAAGGTGTTGGTGTAGAGCGTCTGGTTGGTGCAGGCCGGGCACACGCTGGTGGTCGCCGTGGCCTGGTTCGAATTGCCGGATTCGCAAGTGGCCGAGTTGGCCGCGCGGACGACGTAGAAGTAGCCCGTGTTGCAAGCGAGGCCGGTGTTCGAGAAGGACGTCGTCGCCGAGGTGCCGACCTGCGTGTACGGTCCTCCGGAGGTGGTGCCGCGCAGGATGTGGTACTCGGTGGCGCCCGCGACGGCGCCCCAGGACAGGTTGATCTGGCTGGTCGAGATCGTCGTGGCGGTCAGGCCGGCGGGAGCGCCCGGCGGGGTGCAGACGGGTCCGCCACCCTCGGTGATGCCGGCGGTCCAAACCGTCTCGACGCCGCCCGCGCGGCGGTCGGTCCAGCTCGGGAAGGCCTTGCCGTTCCACGCCGACAGGCTGTTGTAGTCGCCGTACTGGTTGGCGTCGAAGCCGGCGGTGGTCTCGTCGCTCTGGCCGGTCGTAACCTGCTGGGGGATCGACCAGGTCGCGCCGTCGTCGGTCGAGGACTGGTAGTAGAGGTGGGTCTTCTTGCGGGTCGAGTCCGCCACGGTGTCGTAGTAGATGATCGAAACCGTGCCGGTCGACTCGTCGACCGCCAGGGCCGGGTTGAACTGGTCGTTCAGGCCGGCCTGGTTGTTGATCTTGCTCGGGGCCGACCAGGTCACGCCGCCGTCCGTCGAGCGCGAGAAGAAGATCCGGCTCTTGCAGGTCGAGGCCGTGTTCGAGCCCGGCTCGTTGCCGGCGGTGGTGCAGCCGGCGTCGCCGGACAGGTCGTTCCACACGACGTAGGCGTTGTTCTTGGTGGCGGTGCGATAGGCGCTCGCGTAGGTGTAGATCAGCATCCGCCGGGTGTTGAAGGACGGCACGCCGATGTCGAAGGAGCCGAAGGTGGTGGCGATCTTGGTCCGACCGCCGAAGGACACGCCGCCGTTGGTGGACTTGGTGACGTAGATGCCGCGGCTGCCGGTGTCCGGCCAGAACACGAACACGTCACCGGAGGAGTTGGTCTTGACGTCGCAGCCGATGGCGGTGCCGGTGGTCTCGGTGCCCGAGATGGTGGTCACCGTCTGCCAGGCACCGGCGGGGCCGGTGCGGCGGTTGAACACCTGGGGCAGGCCGTTGTGCCAGCAGACGTAGATGTTGTCCTTGAACGCCGAGGTCGCGCTGTGGTCGACCCACATCATCTGTTTGTCGGCGTTGGTGGCGGTGCCCGAGAAGGTGGCGTCCTGGGTCCAGGTCTGGCCGCCGTTCGCGGACCGATAGGCGCGCATGCGCAGCTGGGTGCCGGCGGAATTGATGCCGATCGTGGTCGCCCAGGCGGTGCCGTCGGAGGTCCAGTCGACGGTCGGGTCGGAGTGGAACGAATCGCCGGTGAACAGCGAGAGCGTCGTCTGGCCCCAGGTCGCGCCGCCGTCGGCGGACCAGAACTGGGCCTGCATGCCGCTGCCGCCGATGTTGTTGGAGTTGGAGATGATCCGCAGCGGGTTCAAGAAGTCGATGCGGATGTCCGACTCGCTGCGCGGATTGGCCACCGCGCCGGAAATGCGCAGGTCGGGGCCGATCGTGGCGTCGACCACCTCGCCGGGCAGAAGGTCCGGCTCACGGGCGCCGGTCTTCAGATTCTGGTGGCTGAGCATCCACTCGGCCGCTTCCTTCAGCACCAGCGGATAGCCGCCCGTGGGGTCCCGTTCCGAGTACTTGTGCTCGGGGTGCTCCTTGCGCCAGGCCACGCGCAGCCACTTCGGAATGCGCAGCTTGTCGCTCAGCTCCTTGGGATCGAGGAGCTCGAATTCCTGGTTCTTGGCCACGTAGGCGGCGAGCGCCGAGTCGGCGGCGATGCCGTCCGCGGACAGCTGCTCGGACAAAGTGGGCCAGCGGGCGGGCTGGGCGGAAGTGGTGCTCGGCGTGCCGAAGGCAAGGCCTGCCAGGGCGAGGACAATCAACGAACGGCTTCTCATCTTCATCGACGCTACTTACCCTCCTTGGGGGTGGACCGGATGCGGGCGAAGGAGTGCCCTTGCCCGCGCGTCAGGGAACGACCGAAAGCCCACGGTCGAGCCGACCGGGGCGTGAAAAGCCGGGTGCGAAAAAGCCGCCCCGAGGGGGCCGGCGCCGAGCTGGATCCTTGTTCGCGACGAAACGGATCGAGAGGGTACTCGAAAGCAAAGCCGATGTCGAATCCTCCAAGGACGGGTTGGAGTGCCGAGCCATGTATAGCCGAGGATGGATGAATTTTCGATGAAGATGCGCCGCCGCGGATTCGCGACCCCGCGAGGTAGAATCCAGACCCGATCTTCCAGAGGAAACGACCGGCTCCAAGGGGTGACCCGGGGGGCCGGGGAGGCACCACCATGTCGAGTCTGCCGAGTCGATCCTCGAGTGTCGCCCGGCGGCCGGCGGGGCGGGTGCTGTTGACCCCGGACCGCGGTGCGCCGCTCAAGCTGGGCACCGGACCCGAGCTCAAGGAGCTCGCCGCGGGTTGGGCCTACGTGTTGCGCAATCGGGCGCGCTGGCTCGGCGGGACGCCGCCGGAGGAGCTCGGCCAGAACGCCCGCCGGGACTTGCAGCGGCTGGGATTCCGCCCGCGAGATCTCGAGACCTTGAACACCGCCTCGGTCGTGGAGGTTGGAATCTTCTTCACGGAGGGTGAGGCCGACCGAGAGGCGCGGCTCTTTCCCTGGGAGCACGTGCTGGCCGCCGCGGCCGAGCGCCGCACCGACCTGCCCGCGCTCCTCGTGCTCCGGCACCTGGATCGGATCCCGCCCGCCGGCGAGCCGACCGGCGCCGGTGCGGGCTCACGGCGGCTTCTCGTGGTGGCGAGCGCGCCCGGCGAGCTGGGCAGTCACGCCGCGGTCGGCCAGGCCGCCGCCCTCCTGCGAGCCGCCCTCGAGGAGGCGCAGGAGGCCGCGCCGAAGATCACTGTCGAGGTCCTCGCGAACCCGACCCTGGTTCAGCTGGAGGAGGAACTGAGCGCCCATCCACCGGCCGCGATCCACCTCGTGGGGTTCGGGGCGCAGGAGGGCGCGGCACTTCTCGGCCAGACCCTCTCGGCACCGCGGGACGGCTTCTGGCTGGCCGGGGCCGACGGCAAACCGGCGGTCGTCTTCGCCGAGACTCTCGCGCCCCTGCTGGCCGCGGGACGCCCCGAGCTGGTGACCTTCCAGGTCGAGTCGTCGGGACCGGAGCTGGCCGCCCTCACCCTGGCCCGTGGCGCCGGCGCGGCGATCGGATTCCAGGACTCGATCGACCGGCCGGCGACCGAGGGGCTCTTCGCCCGCTTCTATCAACGGTGGCGCAAGGAGCCCGGCGAGCGTCTGCCGCTCTTCCGGCTGATGTTCGAGGATCTCAGGTCCCTGCCTGCGGAAACCCGGCGGGGGAGCGGGCTCATCCTGTGGTCGGACCGGTCCCTACTGGCTGGCCCGCCGCTCCTTCAAGGGCTCGATTTCTTCGCGACGGTTCAGAAACTGAGCACCGGAACCGGCGACGGCGGCAAAGAGTCGGCCCGCACCCTCGTCCAGGTCGATCCCAAGCCGATTCCCGACCTGAACTACGCCCTGCTGCACAACGACCAGGCGCTGTTTCGCGAGTTCACCCTGCGCCGCAAACCCGGCGAGAAGGAGCTCGAGGTGACCGTGCTGGTCGAGCTGCGGGTGGGCGGGGAGACCTTCGCCTGCCGCAAGAAGCTGGTCCTGGCCCCGGCAGCGGACCCGCTCGACCTGCGCCCCCAGATCCGCCTACCCCTCGCCTGGGCCTACCTCCGGTCGATGCGCGAAAGCACTCGGGTGGCCCTGGACGTCCAGGTCTCGGTGGACGGCGAGGAAGTCTTCCGCAACACCTTCCCGGTCACCCTCCTGCCCGCCGACGAGTGGCGCGACACCCCCGACGACAACCTGTGGCTGCCGTCCTTCGTGCTGCCGCGGGACCCGGCCATCGAGCGGATCTTCGATCGCGCCGAGCGCTACCTGAAGGCCCTGGCGGACAGGCCCCACGCCGGCTTCGACGGCTACCAGAGCCTCGACCCGCGGGCCGCGGACCCGTACTGGGCCATCGACCTCCAGGTCCAGGCCCTGTGGTCCGCGTTGCTGCTCGACGGCGAGCTGGTCTACGTCAACCCGCCCCCGACCTACCGCCAGTCGTCCCAGCGGCTGCGCTCGCCGACGGCGGTGTTCGACGGCAAGCGGGGCACCTGTGTCGACCTGGCTCTCCTCTTCGCGGCCTGCCTCGAGTACGCGGATCTGTTCCCGGTGCTCTTCCTGTTGAAGGGCCACGCCTTCGCGGGCTACTGGCGCAGCGACACCAGTCACGCCGAGCGGCTCACGGTGCCGACCGGGGCCTTCGTCCCAACGACCGCGGTCCAGGCCGGCACCAGTTCCGTCAAGCCGTCGCCCGCGCCCTGGGTGATCACCGCGGACGGCTACGCCGAGGTGGTGTCCTTCGTGACCGCGGAGTCTCTGGTGCCGGTCGAAACGACGGGCCTCACCGACGCCAGCCCGTTCTCCCAGGCGGTCGAGCGGGGGATGCAGAACCTCCGCCGGCGCGACGCCTTCGACCGCCTGATCGACGTCCACCGCGCGCGCCAGCTCGGCGTGACGCCGCTCCCTTTGTGAAGCCCTGTGAAGCCCTGAAAAGGGAGAGGAACCGCCATGCCGCCGACCGGAGACCTCGATGCCGTCCGCCGCGCCTTCGCCCAAGCCGCTCGGGAGTTCGAGACCCCACCCGAGCCGGCCGCCCAGGACTCGCTGCCCGGCCGGCGCAGCGTCCGCGCCGAGCGCAGCGGCCAGGAGGTGGTGCTGACCTTGGTCTCCCAGGAGGTGGACGGCGAGGCGGTGCTGCGGGTCGAGGAGGGTCTGCCGGCGATCTCTTACGGCGGCGCTCGCCGCCGCGGACCGGGAGCCCTCGGCCTCGGCGGAGACGTGGTGCTCGAGCAGCCTTTGGCCGCCCTCGATCGCAATCAGATCGGCACCGCCCTGACCGCCCTCGACCGCGGGTTGACCCCCAAGCAGGAGCTGCGGACGCTCGGGGCGGACGGCAAGCTCGAGAAGGCCGGCGAAGTGCGCACCGACGGGCGGATCCTGCTCCTCGTCCACGGCACCTTCAGTCGCGGTGAGATGTTCGTCGAGGGGCCCCAGGGAAAGGCCATCGCCGACTGGGCGCGCGGCTCCTACGATCAAGTGCTCGCGTGGGATCACCCGACTCTGTCGGTCTCGCCGGTCGTCAATGCGCGGCGGCTGGCCCTCGCCCTGGCCGGAACCGAGAAGGCCGCGATCGACGTCGTCTGCCACAGTCGCGGCGGCCTCGTGACGCGTTGGTGGCTCGAGGCCTTCGACCGCGGGGCGCCCGACCGGCGTCGCGTGGTGTTCGTCGCCTGTCCCCTGGCCGGCACCGGTCTCGCGGCACCGCCCCGGCTCAAGGCCGCGCTCTCGCTGGTCGCCAACCTCGGCAAGGCCCTCGCCGAGGCGGGCCGATTCGTGCCCTTCGCGACCTTCGTCACCGGCGTTTTCCAGATCGTGTCGTCGATCACCTCGCTGGTCGCCAAGACCCCCGCCCTCGACGCCGCGGTGGCCCTGATCCCGGGCCTCGCCGGCCAGTCGCGGGTGGGCAACAACTTCGAGCTCCTGGCCTTGCGCGAGCGCGCGACGCCCCTCGACCGCTACTTCGCCATCCAATCCAATTTCGAGAGCGAGCAGGTCGGCTGGCGCTTCTGGCGCGCCTTCCGCAACCTCCCCGGCCGCATCGCCAGCGGTGCCGCCGACCTGGTCTTCGAAGGCCACAACGACCTCGTCGTCGACTCCCCCTCCATGACCAGTCTCGCCGACAAGCTCGTCCTGCCGAAAGGCCAGGTCCTCGACTTCGGCACCAACGACCGTGTCCACCACTGCAACTACTTCGACCAGCCGGAGACGCTCAAGTTCTTGCAGGAGAAGCTGGGGTAGAGGGAGAAGTCGTGGCCATCCGTGATCCCAATCCGCGGTAGGCTTCCGGGGCCGCTCTCTCCTCGAAAGGACCCCCGCCATGGACGCTCCCGCGAAGTCGTCTTCGCCCCCCTCCCGTGATCGCCGCGGCCTCGTCATCTTCGCCTTGGCGGTGGCTCTCGCGGGAATGACCGTGTTCGCCTTCCGGGACTCCTTTGCCGGGGTTAGCGGGTTCTTGAAGGGCTTGGGGTCCGGGGCGCGGGTGGTGGAGGTCAAGACCGATCTCGAGAACCGGCGGTTCGTGGACTTCCTGTTCGACCAGCCGGTGGGGGAAGGACGGGAAGGCCAGGTGCTGGCCGAGGCACCGGCCGCGGTGGACCCGGCGCTGGCCGGGGTCTGGCGGTTCCAGGACGCCGCGGTGCTGCGCTTCGAGCCCGCGGGCGGACTTGGCATGGCCAGCCGCTACGAGATCACCCTCGACTCCGAGAAGCTCGGGCGCCGGGTCGCCGGGGAACGGACGTTCGTCGTCCAGACCGACAGTTTTCTCCTGGAAACCGTCGAGGTCTTCGAAGAGCCCACGGACCGGGCCGGCGAGGTCACTCTGCGCGGCAACCTGACGTTCAACTATGAAGTCGAGCCGGAGCAGCTGGCACCCCAGATTCGCCTGCTCGATCCGGGCAGCTCCCAGTCGGTCACCGTCGAGATCGAGTCGAGCTGGCAGGACGAGTCGATCGGCTTCGTCACCTCGGCCCTCCAGAAGAGCAAGGACGAGCGCAAGCTGACACTCGTCATCGGCGGCGCCTTGACCCCGGCGGACGGCAACGTGCCGCTCGGCGAAGATGTGCACCACGAGGTGCTCCTGGGCTCTTCCGAGAAGCTCGCCGTGCGCACCATGAAGGGCTTGCCGGATCTCGGCGAGTCTTCGATCGAGATCGTCTTCTCGTCGCCCGTCGCGGCCGACACCGTGGCGCGCCACGTCCGGGTGGAGCCCGAGGTCAAGTACACCCTTTCCGCTCAGCGCAACGTCTTGACCCTGACCGGTGACTTCCGACCCGGCGAGTCCTACACCGTGGCCCTCGCCACGGGCTTGACCGCGTCCGACGGCGCGCGGCTGCCGGAGGGGGTCGAGCGCGAGGTGGATCTGGCCAACCTGGAGCCCTCGGTGGACTTCCAGGGCGAGGGCATGTTCCTCTCACGCACCGGCTACCACACGATCGCCCTCGACACCGTCAACGTCGACCGGGTAGATCTGGCGGTGGACCGGGTCTACAAGAACAACCTCTTCTACTTGCTCCAGTACGGCAGCGTGTTCTCGCGCGGCTACAGCTGGGGCGCCTCCTCGGTCCAATGGTCGCTCGGCAACCGCATCGCCGAAGAGACCGTGGCCCTCGCCAGCCGGCCCAACCAGCTGGTTACGACGCCCCTCCGGCTCGATCCCTACATCGACGACAAGGGTCCGGGGCTGTTCCGGGTCCTCGCCAGCCGCCCGGGCGAGTACCGGGCGGCGGAGCGCTGGCTGCTGCTGACCGACCTCGGGGTCGTGGCCAAGCGCAGCGCGGGGGAGCTGCTCGTTTGGGTGTCGTCGGTGCGGGATTTGTCGGTCGCCGCGGGCGCGCGGGTGACGCTCCTGTCCGACCAGAACCAGACGATCGCCAGCGGGACCACCGACGGCCAGGGCCTGTGGCAGCTCGGGCGGCTCCCCACCAACGAGGCGCGGCCCTACCTGATCGTGGTCGAGAAGGGAGCGGACTTCACGTTCCTGCTGTTCGATCAGATGGGGGTGGACACCACGGGCCTCGACGTCGGCGGAGCGTCGCTTGCGGCCGGCTACCAGGCCTTCCTCTACGGCGAGCGGGACCTGTACCGACCCGGAGAGACCATCCACGGCCTGGCCGTGGTGCGCGACGAGAGCCTCTCCGCGCCCTCGGAAATGCCCGCGGTGGTGCGCCACCTCGACCCCGAGGGCCAGGAGCTCGACAGCTGGCAGGTGCGCTTGGACGAGCGGGGCCAGGCCGATCTCGAGATGGACCTGGCGGAGAGTGCACCCACCGGTTCCCACTCCCTCGACCTTCTGCTCGGCGACGAAGTGGTCGGCAGCTGGAGCTTCCAGGTCGAGGAGTTCGTGCCGGACCGGATCAAGGTCACCCTCGATCGGCCGGCCGACGCGCCGGCCCCCGAGCGCGGCGGCGAGCTCGGTTACACGGTGCTCTCGAACTACCTCTTCGGTCCGCCGGCCGCCGGCCTGGCCTATGAGACGCGAGTGCGGCTCGAGGAGGCCACCTTTGGCCCCGAGGGCTTCGAGACCTTCGCCTTCGAGAACTCGGAGCGGGCCTTCGAGCGGCGCGAGATCCTCGAGACGCGCGGCAACCTGACCGCCGAGGGAACCGCCGCGGTGACGGTGCCCCTGCCCACCGATCTCGATGCGCCGTCCTCCCTGCGCGCGGTGGTCACCGCCCGGGTGCAGGAGCAGGGCGGGCGCGGCGTCTCGGCTCGGGCGGCCTATCCGGTCCACCCGTGGCCGCGCTACGTCGGCCTGCGCCGGGCCGGCGACGGCTGGGCCGAGCCCGGCAAGGACGAGACCTTCGAGCTCGCGGTGGTGGCCCCCGATGGCACCGCGACCACTGCCCCTTCGCTCGTGGCGGAGCTCTTCGAAGTGCGCTGGAACACCGTGCTGCGGCGAACCGAGGAGGGCGGGTTCCGCTACGAAACGACGCGCAATTCCGAGCGGGTGGCGAGCCAGAACCTCGCCGGGGGCAGCCGCGGCACGTTCAAATTCAAGGTCGGTCGCCCCGGCAGCTACCGGGTGGTGGTCACGGACCCGACGGGGCGGGCCTCGAGCGCCGTGTCGTTCTACGCGAGCGGCTGGGGCTACGCGCCCTGGGCGGTCGAGAACCCCAATCGGCTCGAGCTCGGGCTCGACAAGGACGAATATGCGCCCGGCGATGTCGCCGTGGTCCAGGTGCGTGCCCCCTTCGCGGGCAAGCTGCTCGTCACCGTCGAGCGAAACGAGGTCTACTGGGCGGAGATCCACACTCTCGCCGGCAACACCGCGTCGATCCAGATTCCCATCCGCGGCGAGTTCCGGCCCAACGCCTTCGTCACCGCGACCCTGATGCGCGCCGTCGGTGATCTGACCGCGGGCTCCGCCGGACGGGCCTTCGGGGCCGTGCCGCTGCCCGTGGATCGAACGGCGAACCGCCTCGAGCCGGTGATCGAAGCGCCCGAGGAAAGCCGCTCGGCGCGCGAGGTGACGGTCGCCGTCAAGACCGAGCCGGGCGCCACCGTGACCCTGTCGGCGGTGGACGAGGGCATTCTCCAACTGATCGGCCAGCAGGTGCCCGAGCCTTTCGACTTCTTCTACCGCCAGCTCGGCCTGACCGTGTCGACCTTCGACACTTTCCAGTTCCTGCTTCCCGAGGTCAACCCGGTGGGCACGGCCAAGGCCGGCGGCGGCGATGGCCTGATGGCCCAGGGGGCCTCGCTGCGCACCGAGAGCCTGCGCCGGGTGGAGCCGGTGTCCTTCTGGTCCGGGCCGCTCCAGGCCGACGCCACCGGGCGGGCGACCTACCGGATCCAGCTTCCCGACGAGTTCCAGGGCAGCCTGCGGTGGACCGCGGTGGCGGTGGACGGCAAGCGCTTCGGCTCGAGCCGGGACGACACCCGAGTGCGGGACCCGCTGGTGCTGCTGCCCACGGCGCCGCGGGTGCTGTCCTTCGGCGAGGAGCTGTCGGTCCCCGTGACCGTCCGGAACGACACCGGCAAGACGGGGACTTTCCGGGTCGGGCTCGGCATCGAGGGCCCGGCCACGGTGAAGGAGGCCGGAACCGACGTCGAAGTGCCGAACGCCGCCGAGCGCACCGTCTACCTCGGACTGACGACCGGTGACGCCAGCGGCGCCCTGCGTCTGCGGATCACCGCCGAGGGCAACGGCGAGCGGGCCCGGGCCACGGTCGCGGTGCCCGTCCGGCCGGATCTCCCCCTCGCCGCCGAGGCCCGGGCGGTGGCCGTGGACGGTCGTTCGACGGCGATTCCGCTGATCGCCCCGGAGCGCTACCGGCCGGACACGATTCGCCGCGAGGTGCGCATCGGCACCTTGCCCCTGGTCCAGTTCTCGGGCCAGCTCGCGAACCTCCTGCGCTACCCCTACGGCTGCCTCGAGCAGACCGTCTCCACGGCTTTCCCGCTGCTCTACGTGGGAGACCTGGCGCGCCAGCTGGAACCGGACCTGCTCGACCCGGCGAAGGACCACCCGGACCCGGACGTGCTGGTGGCCGAGGCCATCCGCAAGGTCGCCCTGCACCAGACCTACGACGGCGACTTCACCCTGTGGCCAGAGATGGAGCGACCGCAACTGTGGGCCTCGGTCTATGCCACCCACTTCCTGGTCGAAGCGAAGCGGGCCGGCCACGAGGTGCCCGGCGGGCTGCTCGAGGACGCTCTCGAGGCGGTGGCGCGCAAGATCCAGTCGAAGGACACCTACGGTCGCACCGAGCTGGTGCGCACGGCCTACGGGCTCTTCGTCCTCGCCCGCGCGGGCCGCCCGGAGCTCGGCACGATGGACTACCTGCGCGAGAAGCAGGCCGCGGCACTGACCCCCGAGTCCAAGGCGCTCCTGGCCGCGGCCTACGGCGCGGCGGGCAATCCAGCGGCGCCGCGCCAGCTGCTGGCGAGCCTGGGCGAGCTCGAAACGATCGAACGCCAGACCGGTGAGAACTTCGACTCGACCTTGCGGAACCGCGCGCTCTTGACCCTCGCGTACCTCGACGCCGATCCCAAGAGCCCCGAGCTGCCGCGCTTGGTGGACCGCCTGGCGCGAGAAGCCGCCGGAGTGTCCGGCTGGTGGACGACCCAGGAGACTGCCTGGGTGTTCCTGGCGCTTGGCCAGTTCGCCCAGGGACAGGTCGCCAAGGGCCCCTTCGCGGGCACGTTGTGGTCCGGGGATCAGAACCTCGGCCGCTTCTCGAGCGTCAAGCCCGCGGCCTTCGTCGACATCGCCGGCACGGCGCCGCTCAAGCTCGAGATGGACGCCGGTTACCCCGCTGGGGCGGCCTACGCCTCGGTGCTGGTGCGCGGGGTGCCCACCGACGCGGCCTACTCACCCGCCTCGGCGGGCCTCGAAGTGACCCGCGAGGTGCGCGACCGGGACGGTCGGGTGGTGGACCTCGACGCGGTGGCCCAGGGCGATCTGCTGGTGATCAAGACCTCCGTGCGCAGCGTGGTCGGACCGGTCGAGAACGTGGCGATCGTCAACCTGCTGCCCTCGGGCCTCGAGGTCGAGAACCCGCGGCTCGAGACCACCGAATCCCTGCCCTGGGTGACCGACGCCAACCTGCAACCGGATTCGACGGACCTGCGGGACGATCGCATCGTGCTGTTCACGGACCTCCCGGGCGGGGAATGGCGGACGTTCTACGCTCTGGTTCGCGCGGTGTCGCCGGGCAAGTTCCGGTTGCCGCCGGTGCTGGCCGAGGCGATGTACAACCCGGCGCTCTTCGCCAGCGGCGAGCGCGGGACGGTGGAGGTCCAGGTACGGAAGTGAAGGTCGCGGATCGTCGCTGGGGGTGGCTGATCTTCCTGCCCCTGGCGGTCTTTCTCGGGGTCGACCGGCTGGCGCCGTTTCCGCTCGCGAATCTGCGCCGCCCCGCGGCCACCATCGTTACGGACTCCCGTGGGGAGCCGATCCGGTTCTTTCTGCCGCCGGACCACCGCTGGCGCTTCCCGGCCGAGCTGGCTGAGCTGGGCTCCGAGCTGCCGCGGGCCTTGGTGGCGGTGGAGGATCGGCGGTTCCACCGGCACCTCGGAGTCGATCCACTGGCGATCCTGCGCGCGCTCGGCCAGAACCTGGCGGCCCGGCGGGTGGTTTCGGGGGCCTCGACGCTGCCCATGCAGCTCGCCCGCATGGCGGACCCCGCACCTCGGACTGTTCTGTCGAAAGCGCGCGAGGCCTTCCGCGCCCTCCAGCTCACGTTTCACCACGATCGGGACGAGCTCCTGGAGCTCTACCTGACCAACGCGCCCTACGGCGGCAACGTCGAGGGCGTCACGGCGGCGGCCTGGTTCTACTTCGGCAAGACTCCGAAAGGGCTGTCGGCGGGGGAGATCGCCTTGCTCGTCGCGTTACCGCGCTCCCCGCGGGGCTTCGATCCAACCCTTCACCCCGAACGCGCGAGGACCGAGCGTGACCGGGTGCTCGGCGTGCTCGAAGCCGAAGGAGTCATCACCGCCACGCAGGCCACCAACGGACGCGCCCAACCGCTGCCGCGGGAGCGCCGGAAGCCGCCCTTCGCTGCACCCCACTTTGCACTCTTGGCGGCTCGGACCGCAGGGGGGCGAGTCGGTCCGGAGGTCGGACGCTCCAGAAGAGAAAGGCAGAATGGAGTCGCGTCCGACCTCCGGACCGACACGCCCTCCTCTTCGGCACCCACTGCGAGTTTGGAAACGAAGGCCGAGGACGTTTCCGGGGTTCGGTCGGCAGGGGAGTCGAACGCGACTCCATTTCGCCTTTCTCTTCGGGAGCGTTCGACTCCCCTGCCGACCGAACCCCCCCACCGGATCGTCACCACCCTCGATTCCCGTGCCCAGCGCTCGATGGAGGAGATCGTGGCCCGGCACATGGGCGAGCTGCGCGGTCGGGGCCTGGGCAACGCCGCGGCCGTGGCCATCGACGTGCCGAACCGGACGGTCCGGGCTCTCGTCGGCTCGGCGGATTTCTTCGACGACGAGCACGACGGGCAGATCGACGGCACCCGGGCTCTGCGCTCGCCGGGGTCGACCTTGAAGCCGGTCCTCTACGCTCAGGCCTTCGACCGGGGCGTGGCGCTGCCGGACGGCCTCCTGCTCGACGTACCGACGGATTTCGACGGCTACCTGGTGGAGAACTTCGACGGCCGGTACCGCGGGCGAGTGACGGCGCGGATGGCGCTGGTCGAGTCCTTGAACACCCCGGCGGTGCGCTTGCTGTCCGCCGTCGGCGTGGCAGACTTCCTCGACCTGCTGCACCGCGGCGGCCTGGCCACGCTCGACCGTACGGCCGAAGAGTACGGCCTACCGCTGGTCCTCGGCGGTGGGGAAGTCCGGCTGCTCGATCTGGTCAACCTCTACGCCAGCCTGGCCGATGGCGGGCGCCATCGCCCGCTGACCTGGCTCGCAGGGGCGCCAGCGGGCCGGGAGGAGCGGCTGGTCTCCGAGACCGCGGCCGCGGACGTGGGCTCGATTCTGCGGGGACTCGCCCGACCGGATTTGCCGAGCACCTGGGACCTGACCGTGGGCGCCCCCGCGGTGGCCTGGAAGACCGGCACCAGCTTTGGCCACCGAGACGCCTGGGCCATCGGGTTTTCCGGTCGCACGGCCATCGGCGTCTGGGTGGGCAGCTTCGATGGCCGCGCCCACCTGGGAATCTCCGGCGGAGAGCACGCCGGGCCGATCCTGTTCGATCTCTTCCGGGTCCTCGATCCCGGCGCGGCGCCGCTCCCCGAGCCGGTGGCGGAGCGGCCCCGTCTCCAGGTTTGCGCCCACTCCCGCCAGCTTCCCGGGGCTCACTGCCCGGAACGGATCACCGTCGACGCCTACCCGGCCACCCGCCTGGCGATCTGCGCGGTTCACCGCCGAGCCCTCGTCGACATCCAAACCGGCGAGCTGCTCTCCGGCGACTGTCTGCGCGATCGCCAGCACCGCTGGCAGGTGTTCACCCTCGAGCCGGCCGAGCTGGTGGCCTGGTGGCGCGCGTCGGGCCGGCGGGTCGTCGACCTGCCTTCCTATTCACGGGCTTGCCGCGGCATCCCCACCGGTCGCGGCCCCCGCATCGTGTCGCCCGACCCCGACACGCCCTACCGCCTGCGACCCGAGGCACCCCTTGAATTCCAGAAGATCGCCCTCACCGCCGAAGTCGCGCCCGGCGTGACCCAGCTCTGGTGGTACCAGGACGGCCGGCTCTTGGCCACCGGCGCGCCCGGCGAGGCTCTGTTCGTCCCGCCGGTCCAGGGCCGGCACCGCCTGGTCGCCACCGACGACGGCGGACGGAGCGGGGTGGTCGTGTATCGAGTGGAGTGAGCGGGGCCTTGTTCCGGCCGCGGGTTGTACAGTAAGCTGTACGCGGCTCTTGATTCAGGGTGAAAGGAGGCTCAAGATCGACGCCATTTCCTACAGCGCGGCCCGAGCAAACCTCGCGAAAACGTTCGACCGAGTTTGCGACGAGCACGAACCCATGATCATCACCCGCAACGGAGAACCTTCGGTGGTCCTGTTGTCGCTCGAAACCTACCGAGCCCTCGAGGAGACCGCCTACCTGCTGCGCACCCACGAGAATGCCCGGCGGTTGCTCGAAGCGATTCGAGAGCTCGAAGGAGGCGGAGGAACCCAGCGGGAACTACTTCCGTGAAACTGGTCTTCTCGGAGCGGGCCTGGGACGACTATCTTCATTGGCAAGCCACGGACCGCAAGCTGTTGAGCCGGATCAACACGCTGATCCGAGAAATCACCCGAGAGCCCTACTCCGGTATGGGAAAGCCCGAGCCCCTGAGGCACGCCTTGGCGGGCTATTGGTCTCGCAGAATCGACAGCGAGCACCGCATCGTCTACAAAATCACCGGCGACACGGTCCTCATCGCCCAGGTCCGATACCACTACTGAAGCGTGGCTTGACCCCAGTGGACTGGTTGGGGCACACTTGTGATCATGAGCATGATCATGACGAAACGACTCCAAGTCCCCGTTACCCCCGAAGAAAGCGCCCGCCTTCACGCGGCCGCACGGCGTTCGGGCCTGCCACTCGCCGAGTGGGCACGACGGCACCTGCGGGAGAAAGCCGAAGAGAGCCTGGGTTCATCTACGATGACCCCGCGCGAAGCGCTCGAAGGCCTGAGCCGACTGAATGGACCCGTGGGCCCGGTCGAGCAGATGATCGAGGAGTCCATCGAGGGACGCTACCCTTGATTTTCGTGGACGCCAATGTCTTCATGTACGCCGCCGGCAAGGAGAGCGCGCAGAAACAGCCGTGCCTGCGGTTTCTCGGTCGCCTTGTCGATCGGCAAGAAGACTCCTGTACCGACACCGAGGTACTCCAGGAAATCTTGCATCGCTATTGCCGAACGGGTGACCCCGGCTTGGGCTTCGAGCTCTTCGACTTCATCCTCGCTTTGGAGATCCGAATCCTCCCGGTTACGGAGACCGCGGTCTGCGAGTCACGTCGCTTGCTGGCCGCAATGCCCGGGCTTTCGGTCCGGGATTGTGTCCACTTGGGTGTCATGAAGGACCACGGCTACAGTCGCATCCTGAGCTATGACCGGGGTTTTTCTCGGGTTCCGTGGGTTCAGCGCCTGGAACCGGAATAGTCAACTCGTCCGCGGCTACACTTGCCCGCCATGAAGATCGCCACTTGGAACGTCAACTCCATCCGCGCCCGCCAGGAGCGGGTGCTCGCCTGGCTCGCGGCAGAGCGGCCGGATGTGCTTTGTCTGCAAGAATTGAAGGTCACCGACGAAGAGTTCGAGCGGGCGCCATTCGAGGAGCTCGGCTACCACCTGGAGCTCCACGGCCAGCCGACCTACAACGGCGTGGCGATCCTCGCTCGCGAGCCGATCGTGGACGTCGCGCGGACCCTGGCGGACGACGTGGAGGATTCCCAGGCCCGCCTGATTGCGGGGACCGTGGCGGGAGTGCGGGTCGTGTCCGTGTACTGCCCGAACGGCGGGGAAATGGGCTCGGACAAGTGGTTCTACAAGCTGCGCTGGTTCGCGCGCCTGCGCGCCTGGCTCGAGCGCCACGCCGACCCGCTCGCGCCCCTCGCCCTGTGCGGCGACTACAACGTGGCGCCGGACGACCTCGACGTCAAGAATCCCGCCTCCTGGGCCGACACCACTCTGTGCCACCCGGAGGCCCGCGCCGCCCTCGCGCGCGTGGCCGATTGGGGCTTGGTCGACGTGGTTCGCCATCATCATCCCGAGGGCGGCGTCTTCTCCTGGTGGGACTACCGCATGCTCGGTTTCCCCAAGAACGATGGCCTGCGCATCGACCACGTCTTCGCCACCCGCGGCCTCGCCGAGCGCTCGACCTCGGCGGGGGTCGACCGCAACGCCCGCAAGGGCCAGAAACCCTCGGACCACGCACCGGTGTGGGCCGAATTCGCGCGATAGACTCCTCGTGAACGCTATTGGAGGACGACCCCATGGCCAACGACTCCCCCGATGACCGCAGCTTGATGGACCGCCTGGCCCAGATGCGCGATGAAGTCCGCTTGAAGCTTCATCTCGGCAAGGAAGAACTGAAAGAAGAGGTGGAGCAGCTGGAAACGCGCTGGCGCGAGCTCCAAACCAAGGTCCAGCCCGCCGCCGAGGAAACCGCCCGCGAGGTCGGCGCCGCCGCGAAGGACCTGATGGCCGAGCTGCAGAAGGGCTATCAGCGGGTCAAGGACGCGTTGTAGGGGAGACCCAGGGGGGCCCCTACACCTCCGGCCTCAGCACCCCCACCACCGCGCGCTCTAGATTGAAGTACTTCGCCGCCGCGGCCAGGAGGCGCTCCTTGCTCACCTTGGCGGCGAGGGCCGGCAGGTCGGCGACGTCCTCGGGCTCGGTGCCGTCCAGGGAGTAGTCCTCGAGCAGCCCCAGCCAGTAGCGGTTGCTGCGCAGGGCGAGCTCGCGGGTCCGAACCTCGGCCTCCCGCACCTTGGTGACGATCCCTTCTTCGAGCTGGCCTTGGCGCAGGGCCTCGGCCTCGGCGCGGACGGTGCCGACGAGGGCGTCGACGCGCTCGGGAGCGCAGCCGAACTGGATCGAGAGCGAGTACTGCTCGAAGGGCTCCTTGCGCAGGAAGGCCGAGACTCCCACCCCGTAGACGGCGCCGAGATCTTCGCGCAGCACCTCGCGCAGGCGGATCTCGAAGGCCGAGGCGAGAGCCCGCAGGTCGTGGGCGTCGTCGCTCGAGAAGGGGGACTCGGCAGCGATGGCGAGAGTCACCGTGGCCTTCGGCTCGAGGCCGCGGCGAACCTCGAACTGAACCGGATCGGCGGGGGCGCGGACACCCACGTCGCGCCAGGTCTCCTCCTGCCGGGTGGCCGGGAGCGAGGCCAGGTAGGTCTCGACCCAGGGCTCGATGGCCTCCGGCGAAAAGCTCCCCACGAGCAGGAAGCGGAACGAGCTCGCGTCGGCGAAGCGTTCCTGGTAGAAGGCAAACGCGCGGCGCGGATCGACCTTGTCGAGCTGCTCGGGCGTCAGGGGTTGGCGTCGCGGATGGCCCTGGGACAACACCTGGCCGAGCCGTTCGAAGAACGCTGTCTCAGGCTCCCGCAGTCGGTTCTCGAGCAGCGGCTTGACCTTGTCGCGGTAGGTCAGGAAAGCCTCCGGGTCGAGCCGCGGCGCGGTGAATCGCAGGTGCACCAGCTGGAACAGCAGCTCGAGGTCGGCGGTCTTGGCGCCGCCCCCGAGGCCTTCCTCGAGCTCGTCGATGTAGGGACGCACCGCCACGACCCGCCCGGCGAGCATCTTCTCGACATCGATCTGGGCGAAGTTCCCGACCCCCGCGCCGGCCACCAGATCTCCCGCGAAGGTGGCGGACCAGAAATCCTCGTCCGCGGCCAAGGACGTGCCGCCCGGGGAGACCGCCCGGAACAGCACCTCGTCCGTCTTGAAGTCGGTGGGTTTGACGAGCACCCGGGCACCGTTCGAGAGGACCCACTCCCGAGCCCCCAGGGCCGGCACCTCGCGGCGCTCGACGATGGTGCCAGGCGTGGGCTCGTTCTCGATCAGCGGCCCGTCGGCCACCCAATCGATGTAGGGCTGGATTCCGGTCCGGTTCCGCGCTCGGTCGAGGGTGGCGAGCAGCGATGCGGGGGCGGGCAGGTCGTCCTTATCGGCCTCCGGGGCGGAGGCCAGGAGCACCCGATTGCCCTTGCCCGGAGCAATGGCGCCGGCCGCCTCGATGTCGCGCCGGGTCAGGCCCGGAAGGAATTTCGCCACCAGCTGGCGCTCGGCGGCGATGCCCGGAATCGGCTCGCCTTCGAGGAAGTTCCGCACATACTCTCCGGCCAGGCTCTCGGAGGGGTGGTCCTCGGTGGCGGCCCCCGCGTCCTCGTAGGAGCGCTTCATGACTCGCTTGGCACGATCGACCTCGCCGTCCGTGAGGCCGTGGCGGCGCACGCGCTCGAGCTCCACGAGAAGGGCCTCGAGGCCCCGCTCGACCTGCCCGGCTCGGACCGCCACCCCGGCCTCGGCCACGGAGGCCGTGCGCACGAAGTCCCCGGTACCGGCCCAGGCGCGGAGGAAGGGTGGGTCGGACGTGTGGGCCAGCTCGTAGAGGCGATCGTTGACGATGGTGTCGAACAGATTCTCGGCGAGCCAGCGCCGATAGTCGCCGAGGCGGTCCTCGCGCTGGCGCGGAAGTTTGGTGTAGAGCACCACCTCGGTCTCGGTGAGTTCCGGGTCGGTGGTGACGGAAACCAGGGTGTCGGCATGGCCGGGTAGGGTGTGAAGGGGGCGCGGCTCGCGGTCCGGCGGGGCGGGCAGCCGGCCGAAGCGCTCGCGGATCATGGCGCCGACCGCCACGGGGTCGAAGTCGCCGACGGCGATCACGGCCATCCGGTCGGGCCGGTACCACTGCCGGTAGAAGCGCTCGAGGGTTGCGGCCGGCGCGTTCTCGATCACCTCCAAGGTCCCGATGGGCAACCGGTCGGCGTAGCGGGAGCCTTGGACCAGGACCGGCACCTGGCGATCGCCGATGCGCGCGGCGGCACCCCGGCCAAGGCGCCATTCCTCGCGGATCACCCCGCGCTCCTTGTCGACCTCCTCGGGATCGAACGTCACGCCGCCGGCCCAGTCCTCGAGGATGTCGAAGGCGCGGCCGAGGATCTCTGGCGAGTCGGTGGGCACTCGCAGGGTGTAGACCGTCTCGTCGAAGGAGGTCGAGGCGTTGATGTCCGGCCCGAACTGCATGCCGATCGACTCGAGATAGTCGACCAGCTCCTGCCTGGCGAAACGCCGGGTGCCGTTGAAGGCCATGTGCTCGATGAAGTGGGCCAGGCCGCGTTGGTCTTCGTCTTCGAGAATCGAGCCCGCGTCGACCGCGAGCCAGATCTCGGCACGCCCGGCCGGAGCCTTGTGGGCCTTGACGTAGTAAGTCACGCCGTTGTCGAGGCGGGCCTTCTCGAGGGTCGAGTCGAAGGGCAACGGAGCCGCGAGGTCCAGCCCTCCCGTCTCGGGCCGGGTTGGGGGCAGGAGTCGGGGGGCCGGTGGGGCCGAGGCGCAAGCGGAGACGAAGAGGAGTGCGAGGGCGACGACGGCGCGCGACAGCTTCATGGACGGAGGATAACTCGAGAGGGGAAACAAAAAGGGCCGCCCCGAACGGAAGGGGGCGGCCGAGGGAGGAAGAAACGCTCTCTGCTGGACCTAGGACACGGGAATCTCCGCCCGTGTGTCGGAGGGTGGGGAAGTGATGGGCAGCCGCACCTCGAGGACGCCGTCCTTGAAGGTTGCCTTGATGAGTTTGGGATCGGCCTCGAACTCGAGGGCCAGACGGCGGCGGAACATCCCGGTCTCGCGTTCTTGCCGGAGCATGCCGTCCTTCTCGATCTTGCGCTCGACCTTGCGTTCACCTTCGATCACGAGGTCCTGCCCGTCGAGGGCAACCTTGACGTCCTTGCGCTCGACCCCCGGCAGGTCGGTCTTCATGACCAGCTCGCCGTGATCCTCGTAGACATCCATCTTCGGTACGTAGCCGGTCGGGGTGTTCCACAGGGCGGGCCAACTCGGCTCGAAGGCCCGGAACATCTCGAAGGGGTTCCAGGTCCGCGGCACCAACTCTTGATTCTTGAGCTCGGCCAACATGACTCTCCTCCTTGGGGGCCGGGGTTCGGAACTTTCCTTTCGAGCTGCGTCACACTCCCCGGGTCCCGACTTCAATCTAGTGCTGTCGACCGGGCCCGCCAACCCGCCGCCGGGTGGTCTTCGGGCCACCCCGCGGGGCGGCTCCGAAATCGAAGGTATGGTCCGGGATCTCCGCCGAGCCGGTCGTTTCCTCCGGGGATTCGGAGGGCTCGGACCCGACCGGCAGCCGAACTTCGACGACGCCGTTTTGGTAAGTGGTCTTGATCTTCGTCGGGTCGAGGTCGAAGTCGATCGCCAGTCGGCGACGAAAGACGCCGGCTTCGCGGGTCTTACGAATGTGGCCGTCCCGGTAGACCTCGAAGTCGGTGAAACGCTCGCCCTCGATCAAGAGCTCCTGGCCGTCGAAGGTCACTTTCAGGCTGGCCGGATCGACTCCCGGGAGGTGGGTCGTCATCACCAGCTCCCCGTGGTCGGCGGCGATCTTCATCTGGGGCACGAAGGTGGCCGGGGTGTACAGCGGCCACGGTGCGGGTAGTTTCGAAGCTTGATCCAACATGGTGTACCTCCTCCTTGGTGGATACGGTTCGTCGGGGTGTCCGGCTTCGTTCAAGGCTCGAAGTGGGGCGGGCAGGCGCCGAGGCCGCGACCGCCGTCGCAGAGGGCCACCAGCGGGCCGGGCAGATACAAGGAGAAGGCGTTCGACAAGTCGGCACCCCGCAGGCGCAGCTCGTAGTACCCGGCGCCGAGTCGTGCCCCCGGCACGTCCGCCTCCGGATCCAGCGCGGTTCGCAGGACGAAGCACTCCCATTCGTCGTTTCCGGAAGGGTTCGAGTTGCGGTAGGACAGCCCCGCGGGAGTGCTCAGGGAGTAGTAGACGCTGGGGCTACGCAGGAACGTGAGGAAGGTGGTGTCGTCGCTGCCGGCGGTGATGCCCTCGGGTGAAGCCCCCAGGTCCCAGGCGGGGGGCTCGGCCGAGGTGTTTGCGTCGTCGTCGTCGGCGGTCGAGCCGTCGAGGGCGCCGAAGTCGAGGTCTCCGTCCCAGAGCTCGAGATCGGTGGGCGCCGTGGTCAGCAGGAACCGGAAGCGCCATTCGCCGTCGTAGGTGGTGCCCGTGAGGTCCGGATAGCTCGGATAGACGACGGCCCGGTCCGCCTCGGTGAACATCCGGGTGGCGAAGCTCAGCATTTGATGGGGCCTGAGGGTCAGCTCGTGGCCGCGGGGGGCCCGCAGCTTGAAGTTGCCCCACCCGAGATCCGGCACCAAGTCGGCTCGGATTACGAGCCGATAGAAGTAGGCGCCGCTCGGCGCCCGGGCGCCGGCGCTCACGGGAACGACCAGGTCGCTCCAACCGTTGTCGACCATCGTGGTGCCGGACCATTGGCCGACCTGGACCCACCCCGCTCCGGTTCCCGTCGGGTCTTCGAACAGCAGAAAGTCGAGCGGAACGGCGCCGCCACTGTAGTCCCATTGGCCGGTCGCGTTGCCGTCGAAGACCCCGAGGCGAACTTCGCTGGCGGTGGCCGGCAGGGCGATGGTGCCAGAGATTTCCCAGGGGCTGACGCCGCCGAGTGCCGGGCCGATGACCGAAAGGAACCGAGCATCGGTCGCCGAGCAGCTGGGCAGACACGCGAACTGCGCGGCGAGCGGGGAGGCGGCCAGGAGTCCCCAGCAGAGGAGAAGCAGGGCTGGGGCGAAGCGAGTCGGAAGGGTGCGTTCGAGTAGCTTGGAAATCATGGTGGGCCTCCTTCGAGACCGGGCTCTTGCGGTACGTTCAGCCCCTTCCGGTCTTCAAGAGTCAATCTAGGTCTTGTGTAGAGCGGATCAAACATCACATGAGGTAGTTCTTTCTTCTACCCGGAGAGGTAGTCATCTCGTACGGAACGGTTTTCCGTCAGAGAGGACCTTCGGTGCCGAACGGGCGAGCTCTCCTTCGCGATCGAGACCTTAGATCTCGCTTTTCCGCATGGGAGTTGCGCCGCCCGGTAACCCTCGAACCTCAGGCGCCCTCCGGACCGGTCACCGGGGTGGGAGCGCCGTTGCCCTCAAGTCCTCGAGACAGGCCTCCACCTCGGCCCGATGGGTGCGGAAGGACTGGATCGCCACCCGGAGGGTGAACCGGCCCGCGAGGCGGGTGGGTGACAGGAGCACCCGGCCGCGGGTGTTGATGGCGTCGAGCCAGGCCTGGTTCAGCCGATCGAGGTCTTCGCCGGCGAGGCCCGGGGGCTCGAGACGAAAAGCCTGGATCGTCAGCTCCGGCGGAGCCACGAGCCGCAAGTGGGGGATGGCGGGCAGCTGGCCGGCGAGCCAGCGGGCGAGATCGAGCTTCTCGTCGAGAGCGGCTCGGAATGCGGAGACGCCGTGAAGCTGGAACGGCAGCCAGACGCCGAGACCCCGGAAGGGCCGGGTCAGCTCCGGCGACAGCTCGTGGAAGTCCGCGGCCTCGGGGACCTCCGGGGGCGGTGGAAGGTAGTCCGCGGCGACGTGATGGGCGCGAGCCAGGGCGCCGCCGTCTCGCACCAGAAGGGCACCGGTACCGTAGGGCAGGAACAGGCCCTTGTGCGGGTCGAGCACCACCGAGTCGGCCCGGTCGAGGCCCCGCAGCACGGTACGGCCCCGCTCGGTCAACGCGTAGAAGCCGCCGTAGGCCCCGTCGACGTGGAACCACAGGCCCTCATGGGCCGCCAACTCGGCGAGCTCGGGTAGCGGGTCCACCGCGCCGGTGTTGGTCGTGCCGGCATTGCCGACGACCAGGAACGGCGTGAGGCCGGCCGCCCGGTCGCGCGCGATGGCCTCGCCGAGAGCGGCGAGGTCGATGCGGAAGGCGCCGTCGACGGGAATCTGTCGGATGTTGCGCGGCGGGAAGCCGGCCAGCACCGCCGCCTTGGCCGTGGCATGGTGGGTCTGGTCCGAGACGTAGATCACGCCCGCGAGGAAGTTCTCGGGCAGCCGTTCGCGCCGCGCCGTCACCAGGGCCGTTGCCCCCGCCAGAGAACCACCGCTCGTGAAGATTCCACGGGTCGTCGCCGGCAGCCCGAGCATTTCGGCGAACCAGCGCAGGACGTTGGCCTCGAGCTGAGCGAGGGCGGGGGCAGCGGTGAAGAGCCCCGTGTAGCGGTTGATTCCGGCGGCGAGCAGGTCCGCGATCGCCGTTGCCGGGAGCCCGCCCCCCGGCACATAGGCCATGAATCCCGGGTGGGTGGTGCCGTAGGACGGCGGCACTGCCTGGTCGAACATGGTCGAGAGAATCCCCTCGAACGCCCGGCCACTCTCCGGCCAAACCTCCCGCGCCAGCTGGCGAGCCAGCTCCTGCCCGCCGGGCGCCCCGATGGCGGGGGAGCCAGGCAGCTCGAGCCAATGCCGAACGAGGGCATCCGCCGAGCTCTCCACCAAACGCCGAAATTCGTCCGGCCCGAGTTCGAGGGGTTGGGACACGCACCGAATGCTATCGGTTCCCGCGGCTCTCCGGGCGGGGGAGGCGCGGCCGCGAGGTCGGGCCGAGGAGCGCAGACGTCCGGAAGTTCGTTCGAGCACCGCAGGCACGACCTCGCCGCCGCGCCGGGGGGGCTCCGGGCTCGGCTACACTCTCCCGCCGATGCCCACCGAAGCGGCCCCCAAGCGTCTGTCCACCTGGGACAGTCTGGTCCAAGCCCTATCCTCCTGGCGCACCGCCTCGGTGGCGCTCCAGTCCTTCTCCTCCGGCCTGCCCTTGGGGTTGGTGTGGATCGCCATTCCCGACTGGCTGACCAAGATCGGGGTCGACCTGCGGGTGGTCGGCCTGGTGACCCTGGCCCAGGCTCCGTGGACCTTCAAATTCCTCTGGTCCCCGCTCATGGACCGGTTCGTGCCCCCTTGGCTGGGCCGCCGGCGGGGTTGGACCGCATTCGCGCAGCTGGCCCTGTTCGTCACCACGCTGGCCCTGGCCGGAGTCGGGGATCATCCGGACACCCCGTGGATCGTGGGTGCGCTCGCGCTGGCCATCGCCTTCGCCGGGGCCACCCAGGACATCGCCATCGACGCCTACGCCGTGGAGGTGCTGCGGCCCGAGGAGCAGGCCGTGGCGGTGGGTGCGCGGACGGCCATCTACCGCGCCGCCATGTACCTGGCCGGCGGCTTCGCCATCACCGCCGCGGGACTGTACTCCTGGCCCCTGGTCAATGGCGTGCTGGCGGTCCTGTACCTGCCCCTTCTTCTGGTGACCTGGAAGTCCCCCGAACCCGAGGTCCCGGCACCGGCGCCGAAATCCCTGCGCGAGGCCGTCTGGCATCCGTTCCTGGGCTTTCTTGGTCGGCACCGGGCCCTCGAGATCCTGGCCTTCGTCTTCTTCTACAAGTTCGCCGACCAGCTGGCCCAGACGCTCCAGCGCTCGTTTTTGGTTCAGATGGGCTACTCGGACTTCGACCGGGGCGTCGCGCTCGCCACCGTAGGGCTCTTCGGCAACCTCGTGGGCGTCTTCCTGGGCGGAGCGATGACGCCGTTTCTGGGTCTCGGCCGGTCCCTGTGGCTGTTCGGCCTGCTGCAGGTGTTCTCGAACCTCGGCTACGTGCTGCTGGCGGTCCAGGCGGGGCCGGAACGCGGCCTCATGTATGGGGCCATGGCCTTCGAGACCCTCTCCTCGGGTATGGGCACCGGAGCGTTCTCGGTCCTGCTCCTGCGCATGACCCAAAAGCGCTTCTCGGCCACCCAGTACGCCCTGTTCTCGAGCCTCTTCGGACTGCCCCGGCTGCTGGCCGGTCCGGTTTGCGGCTACCTCGTCCACGCCGTCGGCTGGACCACCTTCTTCGGGTCGACCCTGGTGGCGGGAATTCCGGGCCTGGTTCTGCTCTCGAGGTTCGCCCCGCTGGGCGTCCGCGAGCCCCAGTTCTCGATCGAGCCGCCCCACGGCCTGCCGCCCCTGATCCCCCGCGAGCTGGCCCTCCGGGGCTTCGCGGGCGCACTCCTCGGCGCTACTTTCGGACTGCTGATCCGCGCCGGTCTGCGGGCTCTCGAGGGGGCGAAGACGGGACCCTTCGATTTGATATCGCCCCTGATCCGCCTGCTCGATCCCCAGGGCGTCAAGGAGTGGCTGGGTCTCCTGGGCCTCGTGATCTTCGGCCTGGTCTGTGGGCTCCTGACCGCCGCCGTGGCGGCCGCGCGGCGGGGGGCCGGGGCGGAGCTGGCGAGCGAGGGGTGAATCGGCGCGGTTTTCGGGTAACCTCCCAGACGATGCGTCCGCGCCGTCTCGTCGGAATCGTCGCCCTTCTCGGTCTCACGGCCTGCGCCGGCCACCGCTACGAAGTCCGCTCCGAGCACGATCCCGGGGGGATCGGCAAGTTCTACCAGGGCCGGGAGATCGCCCGCGTGCTCGACCACTCGGCGGCGAGTTGGCTGGATCGCGAGGGGCGAACGGAGGAGGAACGCACGGACCTGCTGATCGACCTGCTCGGCCTCGCCCCGGGCCTGGTGGTCGCGGACATCGGTGCCGGCTCGGGCACCCTGACGATCCCGGCGGCTCGCCGGGTGGCACCTACCGGCCGGGTCCTGGCGGTGGACATCCAGCCCGAGATGCTCGAGATCCTCCGCGCCCGCTGCCGTGCCGAGGGCGTCGACAACGTCCGCACCATCCAGGGTACGGAGAGGACGCCCAATCTACCGGCCCGTTCGGTTGACCTCGCATTTCTGGTCGACTCCTACCACGAGTTTTCGTACCCCAACGAAATGGCCCGCGGCCTTCGCCGTGCTCTGCGCCCCGGGGGGCGCCTGCTGCTGATCGAGTATCGCGGGGAGGACCCGGAGGTGCCGATTCCCCCCCTGCACAAGATGACCGAGGAGCAAGTGCGCCGCGAGCTGGAGCCCTTGGGGTTCCGCTGGGTGGAGACCCGCGAGGAGCTGCCGCGGCAACACCTGATGGTGTTCGAGAGGGCCGGGCGCGAGGACTAGAACGGAATATCGTCGTCGTCCATGGCGCCGCCGCCGCCGCCGAAGCTGCCTCCACCACCACCGCCGCCCCCCGCGCCGTAACTGCCGCCGCCTCCGCCGCCGGGCTCGTAGTCCGGATAGGAGCCGCCGCCGCCCCCGCCGCCGGATTCACGGTCGCCCCGGCCACCGAGCATCTGGAAGTTGTCGGCCACGATCTCCGTGCGGTACTTCTTTTCGCCCGTGGTCTTATCGTCCCAGGAGCGGGTCTGGATGCGGCCTTCGACGTAGATTTGCTTGCCCTTGGTCAGATAGCGACCGGCGATCTCCGCCAAGCGACCCCAGCAGACCACGTTGTGCCACTCGGTCTGCTCCTGGCTCTCGCCGCCCTTGTCCTTCCAGCGCCGGGAAGTGGCCAAGCTGAAGGTGGCGACGGGCTGGCCGGAGGGGGTGGACCGGACCTCCGGGTCGCGGCCAAGGTTGCCGATGAGAAGGACTTTGTTGAGCATGGTGAAGGATCTCCTCCGCTTTTTTGCGGCTCTGGAAGGTATCACACGGGCCAGCGGCGACCGGACCTCCCGGCGCCCTACCCGCTCGAAGAAGAAAGGACGAAAAGGCATGCGTCTGGTCTTACAGCGGGTGAGCCGGGCCGCGGTGACGGTCGAAGGCGAGAGGGTCGGGGCGATCGGGCGCGGAGTCCTGGTGCTCGCCGGCGTCGAGCGGGGCGACGGAACCGCCGTTGCGGCGGCCGCGGCCAGGAAGCTCCTCGAGCTCCGGTTCTTCGAGGACGACCGCGGCCATATGAACCTCGCCGCCGCCGAGGTCGGCGCGGCCTTTCTGGTGGTCTCCCAATTCACTCTCGCGGGTACACCCCTCGCGAAGGGTCGACGGCCGTCCTTCGACGGCGCGGCCCCTCCCGCCGAGGCCGCGCGGCTGCTCGACGTTCTGGTCGCCGAGCTGGCGGCCGCCGGTCGCGAAGTGGCCACGGGGCGCTTCGGCGCGCGCATGGCGGTCGAGCTGGTGAACGAGGGTCCGGTCACCTTCGTCCTCGACGTCCGCGCGTGAATCCGCGGAAAGTTGGCAGTGGTCATGGTTCGTTCATGGTGAGTTGGAGGAGAATCTCGGGGAATGCGGTCTCGCCTCGCCACAGCCCTCGCTCTGTTCCTCGTCTTGATCTCGAGCTCTCTCGAGTCGGTCGAGGTCGGCGGAAGCTGCACCTGCGGTGCCTCCAGGGCCTGTGCGATACGCCCGCGTAGCGTGGCGAAGCCCGCCTGTCACAAACCCGCCGTTGCCGCGGCCAAGGTTCCGCCCTGTCATGCGGCGCTGGCGCCGACCTCCGCACCGGCGCCCCCGAGCCGAGCCGCCTGTGAGCTCGTGTCCGGCTGCTGCCAGCGCCACGAGAAGCTGCGCGCCGCCGAGCGGCCCTCGGAACCCCCGATCGAGCCCCTGAAGCTGACCGGTTTGCCGCTCGCGGGAGCCTCGGAGGAGATTCCCGTTCCGGCCCCCCTCGAGCGCGCCGTTGCACCGGGGCGCCGCCCACCGAGACCTTTTCCCATCGCCTGAAGCGGAATTCGCTCCACCGTGCCCCACGGCGCGGTGGCTGATCCCCATTCGACTCCGGCTCGCCCTGGCGGGCCGGAGGGCTCCTCATGGAAAAGGTGTGTCATGAACCCCAGACTTTCGACCTTCGCCGGCGTCGTTCTCGCCGCCGGCCTGGCATCGCCCGCTTCCGCATGTGACCTTTGCGCCCTGTTTTCGGCCCTCGAGACTCAGCAGACCCAGCCCGGCTGGTACGTGGGCCTCGCCGAGCAGTACAGCTCCTTCGAAACCCTGCTCCAAGACGGCGAGGAGGTCGACAACGAGGCGGACCAGTCCTTGACCAGCTCGATCACCCAGGTGGTGGTCGGCTACCAGCTCAACCGCCGGTTCGGCCTCCAGGTCAATGCACCGTGGATCGACCGTTCGTTCGACCGTATCCACGACGGCGAGGCCGAGTCCGGTAGCGAGACGGGCCTCGGTGACGTCACCCTGCTGGCCCATTACCGCGCGTACGAGTGGTACGAGAACGACCGCGCCTTCGTGTTCAACCTGCTCGGCGGCGTGAAGCTCCCGACGGGCGACAGCGACCGCCTGGCCGAGGAGGCCGAGGAGGGCCACCACGAGGAAGACGCGGCGACGGGCCTGGTGTCGGCGCCCCTCGGCCATGAGGGCGAGGAGCACGGCGAAGAGATTCCCGCGGGCGTCCATGGCCACGACCTCGCCCTCGGCAGCGGTTCCACCGACGCCCTGCTGGGATTTTCCGGCTTCGGCTCCCGCGGCCGGTTCTTCACCGGGTTCGAGCTCCAGTACTGGCTGCGCCAAGAAGGGGACCTCGACTACCGGTTCGGTGACGACCTGAGCTGGAGCATAGCGCCGGGCTACTTCCTGTGGCTCGGCCATGATCGCTCCCTGGCCCTGGCCCTCGAGCTGTTCGGGGAGAACAAGGACAAGGACGAGCTGGCCGGTGAGGAGCTCGGGGACACCGGGCTCGACGCGATCTACCTCGGCCCTTCCTTGCGCTACTCGGAAACGGGCCGGTTCTCGTCCCAGCTGACGGTCGACCTGCCGCTCGAGCAGGACACCACCGATCTCCAGATCGTCCCCGACTACCGCGTGCGGCTAGGCGGCATCTGGCGTTTCTGAGGCGAGGTCGCGTTTTGTCCCGAGCACGCTTGGCGGCCCTGCTGCCGTTCCTGTTCGCCTCGACCGCCTGTGTCTCCGGGGGAGATCCCGCCGGGGACCTGGCGGCGGGGCGGCAGCTTTATCTCTCCCGCGGATGCGCGGCCTGTCACGGTCCCGACGGGGCCGGCGACGGGCCCGCCTCCCGAGCCACCCACCGGCCGCCGCGCGACCTGCGCGCCGCCGACTCCTACCTGCGGCCGCCCGGCGAGACCTCGATCGCCGAGGTCATCGCCTCGGGGCTCGAATCCGACCGCGGCGGCATGCCGGCCCAATCCTTCCTTCCCGAGGCCGAACGGCGGGCGATCGCCCGCTACGTCCTCTCCCTCGTCGAACCCGCGTCCGCGAAAGGACCTTGACCATGCGAACCCCTCTGCTCCTGCTCGCCGCACTCGGCCTCGCCGGACCGGCGCTTCCGGCGAGCGCCCATCACACCGAGGCGAAGCCCGTTGTTTCCGACGCCTGGGTGCGCGAAACGCCGCCCGGTAAGACGGTCACCGCCGCCTACCTCACGATCGAGAACAAGGACCACGAGGCCGACTTCCTGCTCGCGGCCGAATGCGAGGCGGCCGGCCTCGTCGAGCTTCACACCATGAAGGTCGAGGGCGAGCAGATGAAGATGGAGAAGCTCGAGAAGATCGAAATCCGCCCCCACGAAAAGACCCGGCTCGCTCCCGGCGGCCTCCACGTGATGCTGTTCGACCTGAAGCGACCGCTGCCGGCGGGGGAGACGGTCGAGCTCAAGCTGCGCTTCCAGGTCGCCGGCGAGGTAGTGGTGAAGGCGGTGGTCAAGGCGCCGCCGAGCCGGCCATGACGGTCCAGCTCTTTGGGCGGTCGGGCCTCGGGGTGGCAGCGCTTCTCTTGGCGATCGGCTGCCATGGGGGCTCCGGCACGGACCTCGACGTCGAGCTCCAGATCATGCCCTTCGGCGGCGCTTTCGAGTTGACCTCGGCCCGCGGGCCGGTCACCCTGGAGACCTTCCGGGGTCATCCGGTGTGGCTGTTCTTCGGCTACACGACTTGCCCCGACATCTGCCCCACTACCCTGGCCAAGCTCGCCCGCGCGCGCACCCTGCTGGTCGAGGAAGGCTGCCGGGAGGAAATCCGGACCCTCTTCGTCTCGGTCGACCCGGAGCGCGACACTCCGGAGAAGATCGCGGCCTACCTCGACTACTTCGGCAGCGGAATCGACGGCGCCACCGGTACGCCCGAGCAACTCGCCGCCATGGGCAAGGCCTACGGGGCGACTTGGGAAAAGGTGCCGGGAGCGACGCCGACCAGCTATCTGGTCAACCACTCGACCTATGTCTTCCTGCTCGACGGCCTTGGCCGGGTCCGCCACGCCTTTTCTCATGGCGACCCGCCCGAGCGGATCGCGGAGCTGACGGCCAGGCTGGCGGAATCGGAGAATTGCCCGTGAACGGTAGGGACCCGGTCAGGGGCGTGCCACGAGTTCCGTGATCGGCACGGGAGTGAAGGCCAGCACGAAGAGGACCAGGGTCAACAGGGCCACCACCCGCCGGCCGGAAGACAGAGGCACGACCTCGTCGACCACCGGCGGGTGGAACAGGCCGAGGCTGAGGGTCAGCACGCACCACAGCAGCCAGCCGGGCCAGTACCAGCCAATGGCGGCGAGGGTGAGCCACAGCGGCACGGCCAGGCGCCGCTGGCGCTGGCCGAGGGCGGCGTACAGCACATGGCCACCATCGAGCTGGCCGAGCGGCAGAAGGTTGAGGGCAGTGGCCAACAAGCCGAACCAGGCCGCCAGGGCGAAGGGGTGGAGGAGGAGAAAGCGGTCGGGCGCCAGCTCGCCATGGAACGCCCAGCGCAGGCTCCCGAACAGCAGGCTCTCGCCCGGTACCAGGATCGGCAGCTCTGGCGGGATCTCCGCCAGGGGCACCGACTTCGACCACAGGATGCCCAGGACGAGAAACGGCAGGAGAGCGACCATGCCTGCCAAGGGACCGGCCACGCCGACGTCGAAGAGCTCCTGCTTCCGGCGAATCGGCGCCCGAATGCGGATGAAGGCGCCGAGAGTGCCGATGCCGATGGGCGTGGGGAGAAAGAAGGGGAGCGTCGCCGGCAGGCCGTAGTGGCGGCAAGCCACGTAGTGGCCCATTTCGTGACAAAGAAGGATGAACAGCGCGGGAAGGGAGAACTGGAGGCCCAGGGTGAGCAACTCGCTGTCGCCCCACACCGCCGAGATCACGGACGGCAAGGTGACCAGAGGCAGGTCCGTGGCACCGGCGGCGCTCGCCACCCACACCGCGCCGAGCGTGGTGGTCGACAGGAACGTGAGGAGAAATAGTCCGAGCGCCCGGCCCCAGCGCGGGGGCGGCGGCGCGGGCGGCGGTTCCGGCGCCAACAGCCAGTGGGCCGGAGGCCAGAACGGAGGTTCGGGGCGGTAGGGGGGCACGGCGGGGGGAGACAAACCGCTCTGCTCGTCGTCGCGGCTCGGCGGAGAGCCGGGCGGGCAACCCGCCACGCTAGAGGTTCTTGAGCTCTTTGCCGGGCTTGAACCGGACGGTCTTGCCGGGGGAAATGGCGACTTCGACCCCGGTCTTCGGATTGCGCCCGACGCCCTTCTTGCGATCCCGCACCTGGAAAACTCCGAAGCCGCGCAGCTCGATGCGCTGACCTTCGCACAGGGCGTCCTTCATGGCGTCGAGAATGGTGTCGACGGCGACGGCGGCCTTGATTCTCGGCACTTCCGTCAGCTCGGCGACGCGATCCACGATATCGGCTTTGATCATTCGATCTCCAAGACGGCGGGGAGTGTAGCAACCGCTTTCAATCCCTGTCAACGGCCCTTACTCCTTTTTCCTCCGCAAGATACAGCGCTCGAACGCGAGCGCCGCGGCGGTCGACACGGCGAGCCCTTGCTCGACGTCGGAGGGCCGGGGCGTTTCCCCGTTCCGTTCGAGGGCGACCACCGAAACCAGCCGGCCATGGATGCGCAGGGGCAAGAACAGCCAGGTACCGCCACCGGTGGCTCCCCACAGGGCGGCGAAGCGCCGGTGAGCCGGCATTCGCGCCAGAGGACCCAGGAGGTAACCGCCGCCGGCGCGCAGGTTCAGGAACACCGACGCTTCGCCGAAGCTCTGCTCGTAGGCCGCGAGGGCCGAGGTATCGAGCTCGGCGCCGGCCCCGAGCCAGCCCACCGCTCGATCCCGAAAGGCCTTGAAGAGGGCCACCCGGTCGAACTGGCGGGCCAGGTATTCGACCAGGATGGCGCCCACGGCGTCGGCGTCCGCGGCGTGCTCGAGCCGGTCGACCGCCTGCTCGATCGTGAGGATCGGTGCCGGCAGATCGACCGGAACGGTGGTCACCACGATCGCCGGTGGTGTCTCGACCGGCGCCTCGGGCTCGGCCGGGGGCTCCTTCGAAACCAGCGCGAGGCGCTCGGCCTCCGACAGCTCCAGGATTTTCGGCACCGGCGGGCGAGGCGGTCGGGGCGAAGCTGTCACCCGGGCCGCTGGACCGCTCGGAAGGAGCTTCTCGGTGGGCGGCGGCATCGGCGGTCGCAGCACGGGAAGGCGCGGCGGCTCGTCGAAGAGCGAGAGGGCGGGCTCGTCCCAGTCGACCTTCCGGCCGCGCGCCGGGGTGAGGCTCGCGTCCTCTTCGGGCCGATCCCACAGGAAGCGGGTGCGGTTCAGGCGGTCGACCAGGCTCGCCACCCGCGACGAGCAGGGCTCGCCGTAGTAGCGCTCCAAGGCCTCGGCCACCCGCACCTCGGGGGCGACGTAGAAGACCACCCGCTTGCCGACGGCGAAGACGATTTCGTCCTGGGTGGCCAGATTGTCCGGGTTCCCGAGCGCGACGTGGACCTGGGTGCCGAAGGCCTTGAAGGGGATCGCCTGGACCCGCCGGGCGAGCTTGGCGGGGAGCAGAGCGATGACCTCGTCGGGGATACCCCGCAGGTCCTCGGCGCCGGCGCCGGGCATGCGGTGCACCTCGGCGAGGGCGCGGGTGAGCTGATCCTCGGTCACCGCGTTGCTGTCGAGCAGGTTGGTGCCGAGGCGGCCACCGCCCGCGGCCTGGGACGCCAAGGCGGACTGCACCGCCCGGGCCGAGGCCCAACCGCGGCCTACGAGTAGCTTTCCCAGTCTGGCCATGTTCGGAGGGTCTGCCTTCGGGGCGTAAATCTTTGGTCGGAAGAATGTTAAGCGTCGCCGAGACGGTGAATTATAGGAAGCCGGGACCCGCCTTGTAAAGCGAGACTCCTCACGCTATCGTGACGATCGTGAAGAGGAAGTTTCTGCTCGTCGCCTGGCTCTTCGTTCCCCTCCCCATCCTGGCCGTCCCGGTCGCGGAGTCTCCCGCGGGCGCCGAGGCGTCCTACCAGTTCGTACTGGCCAAGATGCTGGCCGAAGAAGGGGATCTGGCCGCCGCCTCGCGGGCCTTCGAGCGAGCCCTGGAGCTCGACCCCGCCGCCTCCTACGTCCGCCTCGAATACGCCCAGATGCTGGCCCGTTGGGCGCGCTTCCAGGCCGAGCCCGAGACTCGCCTCGAGACTCTCCGGCGAGCCTCGATCGAGGTCGGTCGCGCTTCCGCGGAGCTCGAGCGCAGCGTCGATGCCTTGCGCGCCGAGGTCGATGTCCATCTCGCCCTGGTCGGCGAGGACGCGGAGAACGAAACCGCCCTCGACGCCGCCATCGGTGCGCTCGAATCCCTGCGTATCCACGCCCCTTCCGACCTGCCCTCGCTGTTCACCCTGGGCCAGATCTACCAGCGCCGCAACCGCCACAAAGAGGCCGCCGAGGTCTTCGAGAGCGTGGTCGCGGCCACGCCGAGCTACCCGCCGGTCTACCCGCTGCTGGCCCAGGCGCTGCTCGACTCGGGCCAGGCCGAACGCGCGGAAGAGCCTCTGCGCCGGGTGCTCGAGAACCAGCCGGGCAACGACGCCGCGCGCATGGCCCTGGCCGAGATCCTCTCTCGCCGGGACGATCACGGCGCGGCCGTCGCCGTCCTGCGCGGTGCCCGCGAAGGTCTCAAGTCCCCCGAGGCGCGATCCCGCCTGGCCACCGAGCTTTACTTCGCGGGCGACCTCGAGGCGTCCCTGGTGGAGCTCGACGCCCTGCCGGCGCGCCAGGCGGGCAGCCGCTACCTGCGCTTGGTGCGGGGCCTGGTGTTGGCTGCCCTCGGGCGCAGCGAAGAGGCCTTGGCCGCCCTCGAACCCCTGGTCGCGGACGGCGGCCCCGTGGACCCGGACGTGGTGGCCACGGTGGCTCGCCTGGAGACTCGGGTCGGGCGCGGAGCCGAGGCGGTCGCGACGTTGACGGGCTTCGCCGAGCGTCTCGCGGCGAGCGGCGCCACCGATCGCGCCGTGGCCATCGAACTCCAGCTCGCCCGGCTCCACGCCGAGCAGCGCGACTGGGCGGCCGCCGAAGCGGTGCTCGACCGGCTCGCGCCGGCCCTCCTTGGCGCCGACTCGGAGCTGGCCCGCGAGGCCCGGCACCTCGCGGCGGACGTGGCCTTGGAGCAGGACCGGACGGCCGAGGCGCTCGCGCTGCTCACCGGCGAAGACGGTGCCAAGCGCCTCGAGGTCCTGGTCCGGGCCGGTCGCGGCGCGGAAGCCGAGGCCGAGCTGGCGCGGTTGGCCGAGCCCGCCAGCGAAGAGACCCTCCTGCCGGCCATCGAGGCGTTCCATCGGGCGAAGAGCTTCGCGCCCACCGTCGCTCCCCTCGAGCGGCTGGTGGCGGCGCGCCCGGAGGCGGCCACGCTGCGTTTCCTGCTCAGCGCGGCCTACGAGCGCAGCGGTCAGATGGGCCGCTCGGTCGAGACGCTCGAAAAGCTGATCGAGCTCGACCCGAAGTTCCACCCGGCGCTCAATTACCTCGGTTACCTGTGGATCGATCGCGGCGAGAAGCTCGAGGAGGCGATCGCCCTCGTCGAGCGGGCGCTCGCGTTGGACCCCGCCAACGGCGCCTACCGGGACTCCCTGGGCTGGGGCTACTTCCGCCAGGGTCGCTATGAAGACGCCCGGCGCGAGCTCGAGCACGCCAGCCACCTGTTCGCCGACGCCACGATCTTCGAGCACCTGGGCGACGCCCATCGCGCCCTCGGCGAGCTGGACCGAGCCCGGCTGGCCTACCAGCGCGCCCGGGAGCTCGGCGCGGAGGACCCGACGAGTCTCGATCGCAAGCTCGCGGCCCTGGACGCCGGGCACGATGGCTCACCCCAAGACTGAGCGGGCGCCGAGGATGCGGCCGGCCGTTCTCGGGCTGGCGCTCGCCCTCGGGCTCGGCGCCTGCGCGGGTGGGCCCCGGCCGTTCGATCCCGCTCGATCCGGCACCGGCCTCCGAACGTCGCCCTGGGATGTCCCCGCCAGCCTGCTCGGCCAGCAGGCGCTCTTTCGACTGCGAATCGACGGCCCCGAGGGCGAGGGGACCTTGCGCTTGTTGCTGCGCTTAGTCAGCCCGACTCGCTTCCAGCTGGTGGTATCGGACCGCCTCGGGCGCGTGCTCTACGGCTTCGAAGCGGCAGATGGTGGTGGCCGGCTCATCGATCACCAGAGAATGCGGGTGTGCCCCGTGGGCACCAGCTTCGAGCTCGAAGGCGTGCCCCTCGAGCCGATTCCCCTCGCCGCCGTACCTGCACTGCTCCTCGGCCGCGTGCCCGACCGCCCGGTGACGCCCGGGCTCGAGGTGCCCGCGGAGGGCGACCTGGCCTTCGAGGATGGCCAGGGGCGCCAATGGTCCGTGACCCTGGTCGCCGGCCAACCGGTCGCCTGGACCCTCGCCGAGAACGGACGACCGGCCCTGTGGTGGCGCCGAGACGGTCGCCAATGCCGGCTATCGGATCGCGTGCGTGGGGCTCAGATGACCTGGGAGGAGACCCTGCGAGAGCCCCTGCCGCCCGGCGATCCGCCGCCGTTGGTGGTGCCTGGCGGGTACGGCGCCGGCCCATGCCGGGGCGAGGCGAGCCCACGATCTGGCGGGTGAGCTCGCGAGGATTTCTCTGTGGGGTTTGACGGCGACATGCAAGGAGCGCACCGTCGTCAGCGGGCCGGCACATCGCCGATCCGCGGAGGTGAAGCTATGACGCACCGTGTTACCCATCGTGTTACTGAGCCGTCGCGACCTGAAAGCGCCAACTGCGCCTTGCTCTTTGAGCTGGATGGCTCCCTGGCTGTTCTGCAGATTCACGAGATCATCGATGCCATTGAGCTTGGCCACAGGTTCTATGTAGAGGTGGCGGGCAACCCCGCTTTCCTAGAGGTGGTTCGGCCTGGCTGTACCGACCCGTACCTTCGGACCCGAGCGGACGGCTATGGCCGCAACAACCTGCTCGCCTTGCCGGTCGCTTCCGGGGAGTTGGTTATGGAGTGTTGCTGCCGGGAATTCCCTCAGCAAGGTCGGCGGCCAGCCAGCCGGGCTCGGTTCCTATCCTAGGCACCCGGTAGTTGGAGGGATCAGTGGCTCGACCGAACTCGAGCGGTTGATTGGGGTAGGCTGAACCTGGAGTATCTTCATTCCGATAGATTGAAGATCCTTTTCAGACACTCTTAAGAAATCAGGGTACCTTGTGCCTGCGAGTACCCAGACTTGCCCCCCTGCGAGGTTCAGGTATTCAACGTGAGCCTTGATGTCCTCGACTTCTCGCGGCCCCAGCCGATGAGCCAGGTCGTGGCGCATCTCGTCGAGCCTTTTAATCTTATCGCTCGAGAAGACGAAGGAGTCGCCGTTCAGTTCTCTCCTTCCTGGCTTGAGAATCGCCAAGAGCCTGTCGAGCTTCTTCGGCATTGACTCCTTCACCAGGCCTTCCTCCACCTTCTCGAGCTTCTGATCGAGCAAGGACTCGTAAGGCGCGTCTCTGATCTCGAGCAGTCTCACGGTCTTGTCAGAAGCGAGGTCTTCGCAATCCCTTGGCGCCGCGCGTCGTATTGCGCGGAACAGCTGCCAGAAACCGTCATCCAGGGCGGTGTGGGTGGCAATCAAGGCCGCTGAATGAAGGAGTGCGGTCAGGGAATTTGTCTGGTGTTCGAAGATGTCCTTCGCTGCAACGGCGAAGGGTAGATTCCAGGTCGCCAGAGACTCGACCGAAGCGGCAGCTTGGAGCTCCGCTGCTTCCCGGATCGGGCCAAAGTTCGCTCTCTGGAGTACCTCCGCACCCTTGAGGGCTCCCGCGACCATAGATTGCGTTCGCCATGTTCTGAAAAGGGCTTCCCAGTAGATCTCACGAGCCTCGGACATCGCCATGGCACCTCCGGGTACGGGTCAGGCTCCCAGGCTTTCCTTCCACAGAGGTATCATCTCCTAGTGCGCTTGCGGTTCTACCTCGACCCGGAATCGTCCCAGCCGCACATTCACCGGCACGAAGTCTACGAGGAAGAAGTCGAAGAGGTGCTCCGGTCGCCTCGTGAGGACCGACCGGGAAGAGAGGGTTCGCGGCTCGCGATGGGGCCGACTCTAGCTGGCCGGGTCTTGAGGATCGTGTACGTTCCCGACCCCGACCGGCGCGGAGCCTTCGTCGTCACCGCCTACCCTGTCGAAGGGAAGGCACTTCTGGCGTTCCGCAAGCGCCAGAGGCAGAAAGGAGAGCGATGAAACAGAACGACTTTCCCCCTGGCTGGGACGCCGAACGCGTCGCTCGGGTCATCGCACACTATGAGACCCAAACGGACGACGAAGCGGTGGCCGAGGACGAAGCGAGTTTCGAGGCGCCGGCGGAGACCGTAATGTCTGTCCCGACGGAATTGGTTCCGGCGATTCGGGAGCTGATCGCCAAGCATCGCGCAGCCTGAGCGCCCGAACCGCCTCAGGCGAGGACGAGGTCGGTTTTCGGGAAATCCTCGCCATCACACAACAGGGGCTGCTCCGCGAGCCGAGCCACCGCGTAACTCAGGCAGTCGCCGAAGTTGGGCGCAGCCGGGTGCCGGCCCTTGCGCCCTCGCCGTAGCCGAGGAGCTCGTCCTGCTCAGCCTGAGAGATTCCCTTGCCGAGGACTTCGGTGGCGACTCGCGGCCAGACGTTCTCGGTGAGGTAGCGGAACATCTCGGCCTTGCGGTCCGTCCGGACGACCTGGAACTGAAGGCGGTCCCGGCGCTCCTCGAGCGCCTTGCGGATTGCCTCAGTCGCCGTTTCTCCGGTCATTGCCGCAACTTCCTTGCTGTCCTTCAGGTCCTCATCTCCCTTCACCCCGCCAGCACCGCCCCCGCCGCCAGCCAGCCGGCCGTCGGCCGCACGCCGCCTCCGGGGTGGCTGCCGGCGCCGCCGAGGTAGAGCCCGGGGACGGCGGTCGAGTAACGGGCGGCCGAGGGGGTCGGGCGCATGACCAGGAGCTGGTCGAGGGCGGGCTCGACATGGTGGAGCTGGCCACCGGTGACGGCGAACCGGGCTTCGAGGTCGGCCGGGGTCAGAACTTCGCGAGCGACGATCCGTTCGCGGACCGTCGGAGCGTGCCGCTCGAGCACGGCGATCACAGCCTCGCCCAGCCGTTCGCGGGCGGCGTCGGTCCAACCGCCCTCGAGGTCCCGGGGAGCCCAGCTCGCGAGGATCGACACCGTGTGATGACCGGGCGGCGCCCAATTCGAGGTGGGGCTGGGATCGGCCACGGTGGGAACCCGAATCTCGAGGTGGGGTCGCTCCGAGAAGCGCCGGTACTTGATGGCGTCGAAGGCGCGTTCGAGATCATCCACGTGGCCGCCGCCGATGCGGATCGCCTCGTCGAGCCGGCCGCCGGTGGCAGCGAGCTCGAGGGGGCCGTCGAGAGCCAGGTGCACCTTGGCGGCGCTGCCGCGGGAGCGCAACCGGCGAAACTCGTTCTCGATCTTGAGCGGCAGGCTGCCCGGAGGCAGCAGCTCGAGGAACGTGCGCTTGGGGTCCACCGACGACAGCACGACCGCGGCGTCGAGGGCCTCGCCGGAAGCGAGCGTCACTCCCGCCACGCGACCGTTGGCGAGACGGATGCGCCGGACCTCGGCGTTCGTCCGCAGCTCGACGCCGGCCGCCTGGGCGGCGGCGGCGAGGGCCGCCACCAGCGCCGGCGGGCCGCCCGCCAGGGCCTCGCCCCCGACGCCCGCGGCGAGCAGGAGATGGGTCATGGTGCCCGCGGACCAAGGGCCGGACCACGTGCCGACCACCGCCGGCGCGGCCAGCCCCTCGACCAGGAGCGGATTCGACAATCGCTCGTTCAGGTAGTCCGCCACGCACATGGGCGCCACCCGAGCCAGCTCGAGCAGGTCCGTGCGCTGCACCTTCCAAGCCGCAAGGCCCTTCCGGGCGAGCTGCCAGAGGTCCCCCAGGGAGCTCGGGGCGATCGGCGGCGGCGCCTCGGCGAGCAAGCCCGACAGCAGCGGCGAGACCCGGCGGAAGAACGAGTGCATGCGGCGCAGGCCATCGGCGTCCGACGGAAAGCGGGGAGCGACGGCTGCCGCCGCGCCCTCCGGATCCGCGGGCAGCAGGAATCCCGGTCCGCCGTCCTCGGCCAGGTAGACCGGCGGGGCCTTGCGGAACGCGAGGCCCTGGGCGGACAGGCCGAGCTTTGCCGCGACGTCGCGGGTCGTGAGGGCCTCGTCGTGGAGAATGCCCGGCACCGCGTATCCCGGGTGGAACTCGTGGCGCGCCGACAGGCCCCCCGGCACCGCGGCGCGCTCGAGCACCACGACGCGACGACCCGCCTTGGCCAGCCGAACGGCGGCGGCCAGGCCGTTCGGGCCGGCGCCGATGACGATCGCCGTCCGCGCGGCCATCAGACGGCCCTCTTTTCGAGCATGGTCCGCGCGCACAGGGCACCGGGCACGCCCATGATGCCGCCGCCCGGATGGGTGCCCGAGGCGCACATCCACAGCCGATCGATGGGCGTGCGGTAGCGGCTCCAACCGGCCAGGGGCCGCTGGAAGGCGAGCTGTTCTAGAGAGAGCTCACCATGGAAGATGTTGCCCTCGGTCAGGCCGTAGACCTGCTCGAGATCCCAGGGAGTCAAGACCTGGCGGTGCAGAATCAGGCTCTTCAGGTTGGGCATGTACTCGGAAAGGGTGTCGATCACGGCGTCGCCAAAGGCCTCCCTCTGGTTCGGCCAGTCCGCCGCACCTTCCTTCAGGTGGTAGGGCGCGTACTGGACGAAGATCGACATCACGTGCTTGCCCGGCGGCGCTACCGTGGGGTCGGCCACCGAGGGGATCACGATGTCCATGAACGGCTTCTTCGAGAACGCCCCGTACTTGGCGTCGTCGTAGGCCCGCTCGAGATAGTCGATCGACGGCGCGATGGTGATGTCGCCCTGAAGATGGGGTCCATAGCCGGGCAGGCAAGCCAACTCGGGCAGGCCGTCGAGGGCCAGGTTGACCTTGCCCGAGGAACCGCGCATCTTGAACCGCTTGACCTGGTGGGCCAGCTCGGGCTCGAGGTGCTGCTCGCCGACCAGCTTCAGGAAGGTGCGGTGGGGATCGAGGCCCGAAACCACGACCTTGGCGTGGATCTCGTCGCCGTTGGCGAGCACCACGCCGGTGGCGCGGTCGTTCTTCATCAGTAGTTGGGCCACCGGGGCGTTGGTCCGGATCTCGGCGCCGAGCTCCTCCGCCGAGCGGGCCATGGCCAGGGCGATGGCTCCCGTGCCGCCCTTGGGCAGCCCCCAGGCGCGGAACGAGCCGTCGATTTCGCCCATGTAGTGGTGGAGGAGGACATAGGCCGTGCCCGGGGAACGGATGCCCAGGAAGGTCCCGATGATGCCCGACACCGCCATGGGGGCGATCAGGTGCTCGCTCTCGAACCACTCCGAGAGGAAGTCGACCGCGCTCATGGTCATCATCTTGACGTTCGAGAAGAGCCAGTGGTCCCCTTGCCCGCGAATGCCCTGTCCCAGCCTGGCGAGGCGCAGGAGCTCGCGCGGATCGCGGGAGAGCGGGTCCGGCGCGGGCTCGTCGATCATCGGCTTGATCAGCCGGCCGAGCTCGGCCATCTCCTGACCGAACCGCTTGTAGATCTCGGCGTCCTTGGGGGAGAACCTCGCGATGGCCCGGCGGGTGCGCTCGGGGTCGCCGTCGCGCAGCAGGTAGCGACCGTCGGGAAAGGGCGTCAGAGTCTGCTCGAGGGGCAGGATCTCGTAGCCGTGGCGTGGGAGCTCGAGGTCGCGGATGATCCACGGGCGTAGGAGCGACACCACGTAGGAGCAGCACGAGAAGGTGAACCCGGGGTGGATCTCCTCGCTGGTGGTGGCCCCGCCCACCTGATGGCGGCGCTCGAGCACCAGCACCTTGCGGCCGGCCTTGGCGAGGTAAGCCGCGCAAACCAGGCCGTTGTGCCCGGCACCGACGACGATGGCGTCGTACTTCTTGCTCACGGCTTCTTCTTCCTCTCGGGGTCGTAGAACGGCAGGCCGGTCACGGTGGCGGTCACCTTGCGGCGCTCGTACTCGACGGTGTGCTCGATCTGGAGCTTCGTCCCTTTCTTCTCGAAACCGCGGCGAACGGAGGCGATGGCGAGGTACTTCTTGAGCAGCGGCGACCAAGTGTGACTGGTCGCCTGGCCGACTTGAATGCCTTCTTCGTCGTAGATCGGCAAGCCCGCGCGGCTGGCGGTGGCGGGCAGGGAGGGTGGCAAGTGGAAGCTCTCGTAGAGCGTCTCGAGCTCCTCCCAGCTGATCTCGAGGCCCACCAGTTGCCAGGTCGAGCCCTTCTTGGCTTCCGCGGCGAGCGCATCGCGGCCCAGGAACGGCCCCCGCTCGAGGTCGATCATCCAGCCGAAGCCGAGCTCCTGGGGTGTCGACTTGCGGGCCTCGAGGACGACCTTCTTGGCGCTGTAGTAGTCGATGCCGAGGAGGACGAAACCGGCTTCGATGCGGGACATGTCGAGGGCGTCGAGGCCGGCGATCTCGAGCCCGTGGCGATGGCCCGCGCCGACGATCGCGTCCCACACGGGCAGGGCGTCGCCCCGCTCGATCCAGACTTCGTAGCCGAGGTCTCCCGTATAGCCCGTGCGGCTGATCCACACCGCCTTGCCGGCGAGCCGGGCTGGGGTGACGCCGAAGAACTTCAGCGCATCGATGTCGACCTCGGCGCAGTCCCGGAGCACCGCTCGCGAGGTCGGTCCCTGGAGCGCCAGGGCGGCCAGGCGGGCGCTCGAGTCCTCGATCGCCACGTCGAAGCCGCGGGACAGCGCGTGGAGCCAGTACAAGCTCGGGTCGGCCGAGGTCATCCGGAAGTGCTGCTCGCCGAGGCGCGCCACGGTGCCGTCGTCGATCACCTTGCCGTCGTCGTCGCACCAGCAGGTGTAGCCGACCCGGCCGATCTTCAGCTTCGAGACGTCGCGCACCATCATCCGCGCCAGGAGTGCGCCGGCATCGGGCCCGGTGATCTCGTACTTGTAGAGCGGAGTGACGTCGAGCAACCCGGCCGACTCGCGGAACGCGAAGTACTCGCGGTCGTGGGTGGTGTCGTAGGAGGAGACCGCGCAGTAGCCGGCCCAGTCCTTCCAGCGCCAGCTGGTGCACAGGGCCGCGGTGCGCTCGTGGAAAGGCGTCGGGATCTGCATAAAGGGTGGTTGGCCCCCGCGGGGCGGCGGGGAGTGTAGCAGGGCGACGGGGGGGCGGGGTAGGGACAGGCGAAAGGGTAGGATTCAGCGATGTCTTTGCGCCCCGGGCTCTACCTCGAGACCTCGATCGTAAGCTACCTGACCTCCCGGCCCAGCCGCGACTTGCGGGTCGCGGCTCATCAAGAGATCACCAAGGAGTGGTGGGAGCGCCGCCGGGGTTGGTTCGATCTCTTCGTGTCGCAGCTCGTGGCCGATGAGGCGGCAAGGGGCGATCGCGAAGCGGCAGAAAGAAGACTCGAAGCTCTTACGAGGATTCCGCGGGTGGCCATGAGCGAACGAGCCTTTGGCCTCGCCGAATTTCTGGTTCACAAGCTCGCAGTACCGAAGGCCGCCCTGGGCGACGCCATGCACATCGCCACGGCGACCGTTCACGGGGCCGAGTATCTTCTCACCTGGAACTGCAAGCACATTGCGAATGCTGTCCTGCGCGATAGGATCGGGGAACTTGGGCTGCTGTGGGGGTTTCAGGTGCCGGTCATCTGCACTCCCGAAGAGCTGCTGGAGGACTGAGCATGTGGAAAGACCCGATCCTCGAAGAGCTGCGCGAGATTCGTCGAACCTACGCGGCGGAACATGGTTACGACCTCGCTCGAATGGTCGCCGACCTTCAATCCCGCGAAGGCAAGGACGGCGAAGTGGTGGTCACCCGGCCACCGAGGATGGCGGGGGCAGAGCCTCCTGAAACCGCTCCCTCGATTCGGCGAATCGACTGAGCGTTCAACTTCTTGGCTTCTGAGGTTGAGTCAATCGATCCGCCGCTGGCTTTCGGATGGCGGATAGCCCCGAGGGCAGGCTTCGGATCACTCCCCGAACAACTCGTCCAGCTCCAGCCTGAACTCCGGCAAGATCTCGCTCGTCAGCGTCCTCGCCGCTTCCCGTTCGAACACCTCGGCCGGGGCGAAGCGGTCACCAGCTCGACGGTAGACCTTTACCGTCTCGAGCACCGGGTCGACGATCCAATACTCACCGACCCCGTGGCGCTCGTAGAGATGGCGCTTGGTGGTTTCGTCACGCTTGCGAGTCGAATCAGAGAGGACTTCGACGAGCAGGTCGGGAGCTCCCTCGATACAAGTCTCGGTGACCAGCTGCGAGCGCTCGGGACGAACGACGATCACGTCGGGCTCGACGACATCGTGGGGGGAAAGAACGACATCGAGAGGAGCCATGAAGACGAGCGCCGGGTCGACGCGCTTTCGTTCCTGGTTCTCGATCGCGACGGCCAGCCGAAAAGCCAGCCGCTGATGACGGGGAATGGGAGCCGGCGTCACGTAGTGGTCTCCATCGAGCAACTCGTGGCGTTTGCCATCCTCGGGGAATCCCTGGAAGTCCTCGTAGGTCAACTTGAGCGTGAGCGGTGCGACGACCATAGACAGCGATGCTAGCACCGCACCGGAATGAGAGGTTCCAGCCGCGCCGTGAAGTGGCGCAGGGTCTCGGCCTGCTCGACGATCCGGTAGCCGGGGAGCTCGTGGCGGTTCTGGTGGACGTGGATCACGACCTCGGCGACGTAGTCGATGTGGCTTTGGGTGAACACGCGGCGGGGGAAGGCGAGACGGACGAGCTCCATGGCCGCGGGGCGCTCGCTGCCGTCCTTCTGGTGGCCGAACATCACCGAGCCGATCTCGACTCCGCGGACGCCGCCCACGAGATACAGGGCGTTCGCCACCGACCAGGCCGGGTACTGGAGCGGCGGCAGGTCGGGCAGCATTTCGCGGGCATCGAGGTAGACGGCGTGACCGCCGGTGGGCTCCAGAATGGGCACTCCCGCTGCCAGCAGCTTGTTGCCCAGGTATTCGACCGACCGGACCCGGTAACGAAGGTACTCGGGCTCGAGCACCTCCTGGAGACCCACGGCGATCGCTTCGAGGTCGTAACCCGCCATGCCGCCGTAGGTGGGGAAGCCCTCGAACAGAATCTCGAGATCCCGGAACCGGGCCGCCAGTCGCTCATCGCGCAGGGCGAGGAAGCCGCCGATGTTCGCCAGGCCGTCCTTCTTGGCGCTCATGGTGCAGCCGTCCACGAGATCGAACATGGCGCGGGCGATCTCCCGCGGAGTGCGCTCGGCCTGGCCCGGCTCCCGCATCTTGATGAACCAGGCGTTTTCGGCGAACCGGCAGGCGTCCAGAAACACCGGAACTCCGTGGCGATGGGCCACCTCGACCACCCCGCGCAGGTTCTCGAGGCTCACCGGCTGCCCGCCGCCGCTGTTGTTGGTGGCGGTGACCATCACCACCGGCACGCGCGCGGCGCCGACTTCCTGGATCGTCGCCTCGAGGCCCGCGAGGTCGAGGTTGCCTTTGAACGGGTGGTGCACTCGCGGCTGGCGCCCCTCGGGAATCGGTAAGTCTCGCGCTTCGCCACCGGCCAGTTCCACGTGGGCTCGGGTGGTGTCGAAGTGGGTGTTCGAGGGGACGACATCGCCCGGTTTCACCAGCGTTCGGAACAGGATGTGCTCGGCGGCCCGGCCTTGGTGGGTGGGCAGCACGTGGGGCATGCCGGTGATGCCTTGGACCGCGGCTTCGAAGCGATAGAACGATGCGGAACCGGCGTAGGCCTCGTCGCCGACCATCATGCCGGCCCATTGGCGGGAGGACATGGCCCCCGTGCCGCTGTCCGTGAACAGATCGATCAGGACCTGCTCGCTGCGCAGCCGAAAGGGGTTGTAGCCCGCCTGCTCGAGGTGGGCCGCGCGCTCGGCACGGGTGGTGAAGTGGAGCGGATCGACGGCGGCGATCCGAAACGGCTCGATCAAGGTCTGTGGGGTGAATTCTCTCAAGCGGGAACCTCGGACGGGAGCGTATTCGCGACGACGTTTCGCGTCAACGCGAATTCACCGCCTCGGCTCCTGGGGCCGAAAAAGTACGGCCCGGCAGGCGCCGGGCCGTTTGGAAGGGGGGGGAAGGGCAGGGTCAGCGGGTCAGGAAGTCGGTCACCTGATCGATCACGCCCACGGGAACGGAGATCCGAACGTGCTCGCCCCGGGCCTCGTCGACGCGAATCTCGAAGTTGCCCCCGCGCTTCACGATCGAGACGTTCTCGTTGTCGGTCTCGACTTCCACCAGCGTCGCGTCGGGCATCTCGGATAGGCCCCGGGACACCGCTTCGAGGACCGGCCGGACCTCGGCCAGCTCGCGCCGCATCCGGGCCTTCGCGTCGGGCGGCATGGCGATGTCCGCGATCGAGAGGCCCAAACCCACGAGCGCCGCCGGGACGGGCAGGTACAGGTCGGGGTCGTCGCCGCGGCCGTCCACCTGGATGGTCACGATCCCGGTCGAGGCCACAACGACCGCGGCGGCGACTCCGGTCGAAGTGAACATCACGGCCACGGCCACGAACAGGGCGACGAAGGTGCGAGCGAGAGTGTTCATGGTCAGCGCTCCGTCATTTCCGCGTTGCGGTCGATCCACACCCGCACGCTGGTTTCGCCGTCACGGATCGTCACGAGGTCGCCGGGGCCGTGCTCGACGAGAGCGGCGAGGGCGGCTTCGAGGTTCAGCTCGTTGCCGTTGCCCGAGAGCAGGGCGTCGAGCACCGCGATGGGGAAGCGTGCATTGACCTCGGCGCCGCCGTTGCCCTCGCGGGTCTCGGCCCGGAGGTACTCGCCCTGCTTGTAGAAGATCACCTTCTCGTTGTCGGTCTCGACCTCGGCGAAGGTGGCGTCGGGCGAATCCTTGAGAGCGGTGAGCACCCGGCGCAGGTCGTCGGTGGAAACGTCCTTGTTGTCGATGGCGATCCGGCCGCCTTCGAGCTCGGCCTGCTTGGAGACCATCGGCATCATGCTCTGCACGAACGACATCGGAATGTTCAGGGTCACGTTGGCGTTGTCACCGCCCTTTTCCCGAACCTTCACGTGGAACCAGAGATCGTCGGCGGCGAACGCCGGGCCCGCACAAAGGGCCAGGCTGAGGAGGGCGGAAGTCAGGGTCTTCTGGATGGCGGGCTTGGTCATTTTGGGGCTCCTTGGTGCTCGGAATGTCCTGCACTGTCGACTAGACGACCGGACTCCGAGGAATGTTTCAGTGAAGTTCTCAGGCCCCCGGCGAGACCGGTAAGATCTCGAACCGATGGGCCCCGACCCCCAACGCCGACACGCCTGGCTACTCGCCTCGGGAGCCGTTTCGGCCGTGGTGCTGCCCTGGCTTGCGCACGTCGCGGGTCACGGGCTGCCGCGACGGCTCGAGCAGGTTCTCATAGGCCTCGGGGTCGTTGGGCTCGGTGCGTTGGCCGGAAAAGGGCTGGGTAGGGCCTGGCGCGCTCCCGACCTCGAGCGCCGACGCACCGTTCGGTGGCTGACGGCCCTGGTGGTCTTGGCCCTGTTGGTGCGATTCGTAGGGTTGTCGCACGAGGCCCTGGGCCGCTACTACCTGGACGAGGGCACCTACTACCACCACGCGGCCAAGATCAACTCGGGCGAGCCGTTCCGGCCGTCCTTCGTCTACCCGCACTTTCTGTACTACTCGGGGGCACTCGTTCTGTGGGCGGTGGACCTGGTCCCGGGCTGGCCAGCCTTGGCTCGGGCGATCCTGGGCAGCGCGGACCCCCTCGGCGCCGCGTGGCTGGCCCTCCGCGCCATCAACGCCGTCCTCGGAGCCCTCGTCGTCGTCCCGGTATTCCTGCTCGGACGCCGCCTCGGTGGCGGCCACGGTGCCGGAGCCCTGGCGGCGGCCTTCGTGATCGCTTCGCCCCTGGTCAACGAATTCTCCCACTTGATCATCAGCGACCTCCCCGGCGCCGTCTTCGCGGCCGGAGCCGCTGCCCTCGCCGCCGCTGCGCTCGATCGCGAACGGACCTCCCTCTACGTAGGGGCCGGCCTCGCCGCGGGCCTCGCCGCCGTCAGCAAGTATCCGGCGGGAGTCGTGGCGGTGGCGATCCTCGCCGTGTGGCTGGCGGCGCGTTGGCGAGCCCGTCGCTGGAACTGGGGCCTCCTCGTTGCAGGCGCCTCCGCCCTCGCGGCGTTTCTCTTGTTCCTACCCAGCCTTTTCGTCTTTCCCGCAATCGCCTTCACCGGCGAGCGCGGGATCTTCTTTGGTGCCCGGCAGTACTCGCAGGGTGGGTGGATCGGCGTGCAGCCGGGCTCGAACGGGGGCTTCTACCTTGCGGAGATCGCGGGAGACCTGGGGGGCGTCGCGGTCATCCTGGGCCTTGCCGGCCTCAGCCTCGCCCTCATCCTCCCTCGGCTCGCGGGGGCCCGGCCGCGGTTGATACTCTTCGCCGTCTTCCCTTTGGCTTACTTCGCTCTGATCGGGTCCATGAACATGGTCGTGCGCCGGAACGCCCTGCCGCTGGTGCCCCTCGCGGCGGTGCTGGCGGCGGTCGGCGTCGCTCGGCTGGCCGAGACCCGGCCACTGGCTCGCCTGGGGAAATGGGCTCTGCCCGTCCTCGCCGTCGCCATCCTGGCCCTGCCTGCCTGGAGCACTCTGCGGCAAGCGGTGGGTTTCGCACGGCCGAGCACCCGCGACGTGGCTCAGGATTGGATCCGCAGCCACCTCCCGCGCGGCGCGACACTGGTCAAGGAGTCCTACACGCCTGAGATCGACCCCGCGGAGTACCGGCTGGTGAAGAGCCGGTTCGCGGCCCGCCTGACTCTCGAGGAGCTGCGCTCCCCGGCCCACGACTACCTGGTCCTGGCCGAGTCCGCCTACCAGCGCTTCCTCTCGCCGGAAAAGACCCGCGAAGAGCATCACGAGGAGTACGGGCGCCGCTACCGGGAGATCTTCGCCACCTTCCCCGAGGTCGCGCGCTTCGAGCCGAGCCCATGGCGGCGCGGGCCGACCCTGCTCGTCCTCAAGGTGCCGCGGGGCGAACCGGCTACACCTTGATCGCCTCGAGCTCGTCGATCATCCGTTCGACCACCGCCATGCCGCCTTCCCAGAAGGCGCGGTCACAGAGGTCGAAGCCGGCCTCGGCGAGGATGTCCTGGGGGCGGGCCGAGCCGCCGTAGGAGAGCAGTCGCAAATAGGCGGGCTTGAAGGCCTCGCCTTCTTCCTGGTAGCGACGGTACAGCGACAGCACCAGCAGCTGGCCGAAGCTGTAGGCGTAGCAGTAGAAGGGGTTCTGGTAGATGTGAGGGATCGAGACCCACTCGTGGCGGAACTCGTCGGGCACGATCACGCTGTCGCCGAACTGCTCGGCGAGGTTCGCCAGGTACAGCTCGGAAAGCTCTTCGGCCGACTTGCCGGCGCGGATCGCATCGTGGGCCGCCCGCTCGAAAATCACGAAATAAGCCTGGCGCAGGATCGTGGCGTAGACGTCGTCCACCGTTTTGACCAGGATCTCGCGGCGAGCCAGCGGGTCGCGCTCGCGTTCGAGCAAGCGGTCGGTGATCAGGATTTCGCCGAACACCGAGGCGGTTTCGGCGAGCGGCAGGGACGGCTGCTGGGTGAGGACGGAGTGCTCCGAGGCCAGCATGCTGTGGACCGCGTGGCCGAGCTCGTGGGCGAGGGTGGCGACATCGCGCAACCGGCCCGTGTAGTTGACCAGCACCCAGGGCGTCAGACTGGGCAGCACGGTCGAGCACAGGGCGCCACCGCGCTTGCCCTTGCGCACGGAAGAGTCGATGTGCCCTTCCTCGAACACCCGGCGGGCCAGCTGGCCGAGCCGCGGATGGAAGGCGCCAAAGGTGTCGAGGACCTCTTCAACGGCCTCGCCGTAGGGGATTTCACGATCCGAATCGGTGATCGGGGCGTAAAGGTCGTAGCGGCGCAGCCGGTCCAAGCCCAGCCAGCCGGCCTTCAACCGAAAGTAGCGCTGAAATACCGAGCGCCGTTCACGGCAGACCGAAAGCAGTGCGTCGACCGCCTCGCCCGGCACGTCGTTGTCCAGGTTGCGCACGGCGATGGGGGAGGCCATTCCCCGGATCTCCACGTTCTCCGCGTACCAGTCCCGAACCCGGAAGGAGTAGATCTGGGCCAGGATGCCGGACTCCGCGCTGTAGACCCGGAACAGCTCGCGGTAGGCCGCCTCCCGCAGGCTCGGGTCCGAAGAGTAGGCGCGGCGCATCAGCTCGTCCCGAGTGAGCGTTTCGGTGGAGCCGTCCGAGGGAAGGTGGAACTCGAGCCGGTTGGTGAGCATCGAGTAAATCGTCTTCAGGGCCTCGACGCCGTTCGAGTCCTTGACGTTGATCAGCTTCTCGCACTCCTCGGCCAGGGTGTAAGGCGCGAAGCGGCGCAACTCTTCGAAGTAGTGCCGGGCATCCGGGTGGGTCTCGCGGGCGGGCAGCAGACGCCGCGCCTCGTCTTCGTCGAGGCTGCGCCACCACAGGGTGAAGAACAGCAGCCGATTGTGCAGGTCGGTCAGGTCCTGGTGGACCCGGGTGCGGAAGGCGAGGGCGGCCTGGGACTGGGTATCGGCCGAGAACCACAGCGAGCCGTAGGCGGACAGCCGCAGGGAGCGCTCGAAGATCGACTGGTACTCGGCGAGGATCTCGAGCAGGCGGTTGGGCGAAATCCCGGCGGCCAGCTGCTCCCGCCGCCGCTCGAAGGCACCCACGGAGTCGGCGATGTCGGCCAGAAACGCCGTCAGGCCCGCCTCGCTCGGGTCGGAGACGAGTTGGGAAAGATCCCATTCCGTCGGTTGGTCGAAACGGGTCGCGCGGGCGCGATCGATCACCGCCATGGGGCTTTCCTCTCGAAAAGAAGGAACGCGGGGCCGTCCGTCGGCCGCCACGGGAAGCAGGAAGTCTAGCAGTCGACGGCCCGGCGATAGACGCCTTCATTCTCCGGACCTGGCGCCCTCGGACCTCGCGCCCCCGGGCAGGAGGGGTTTCTCTCTCCTGTTGTCCCGTTTTGGGTTCGTTCGCATACATCTATGTCGATTGGAGGCTACATCCGTTTAGGGGTGGCCCTTTTGTCGAATCTGCTGTCCGTCGCTTGACTCAAGGAGAACGTATGTCGTCCATCCCTCGCCGCCCGAATTTCGCCTCGCGAGCTGTGTTTCTCGTCCTGGTCTCGAGCCTTGCCGTCGTCGCTCCCCTCGCCTCCGCGGCCGAGCGCGGCGACGGCGCGAGGGTCTTCGGCTTCGACCTCTGGAGCCAGGTCGTCGAACCGTGGAGTTCCGTCCTCGATTTCGTCTTCGCTCCTTCCGGCTATCAACTAGACCCGAACGGAGAGGTTTCGAACGATGCGGAGCCGACGCCGCCCGTACCCACCGAGGGCTCGGGAACTTCGGAGGTTCCAAGGTCGTAATCACCTCTGCAAGTTTTCCGTAGAACCATGGCGGATCAAAGACGAGTGGAAGTAAACTCGGGGAGCGAATCGGAGGATCGATGGCGTACCCACACCTGGACCCTCAGCTGGTAGAACGATTGATGAGGGACGAGCTCTCCACCGGAGAGCTGAAAGCCATCGTCTGGCATCTGCTCGAACGCTGCCCGGGTTGTGCCCAGGCGGCCGAAGAGAGTTGGGTGCTGGCGGTTGATGGCGTCGCCGAGCCGGCGGCTGGCTCGGCGATCGCCGCGGAGGGCTCGGCGGGCGTCGAGCTCAGGTTCGACCGGGTACGCCGTCGCGTCCATTCGACGTTGCAGCGGCTCGAGACCGAACGTTCCCAAGCCAGCGAGCTGCTGGCCGAGCTCAAGCTGCTGCCGGTCGAGCATCTCTGCCTGCAGATGCGCAACAATGCCCGCTATGGTTCCCTGGCTCTTTGTGACCTGATGCTCGAGCGCGCCTGGGAGATCGGGCTTGAGGAGCCCAAAGCGGCCCTCCAGGTGATCGACACCCTCATCGAGGTGGCGTCGAAGCTCGATCTGGTGAGCTTCGGCACGGAGTTGCGTCACGACCTGCTGGCTCGTGCCTGGGCCTACCGCGGAAATGCCCTGCGGATCCTCTCCGATCACCGCGAGAGCGAGGCGTCCTTCGGTCGCGCTGAAGCGCACCTCGGTGCGGGCACCGGCGATCTATTGGAGAAGGCTCGGCTCCTCGGGCTCAAGGCCTCCTTGCGCAGGTCCCAGCGTCGGCTCGATGAAGGGAACGAACTGCTGCAACGAGCGGTGGCGATCTACCTGGGTACCGATGAGGACCACCTGGCTGGTCGTACGATGGTTCTCCAGGCCCAGGTGGCGAGCGAGCAGGGCAACCCGGCCCGAGCGATCAGCCTGGTGAAGCAGGCGCTGACTCTGATCGACGCCACGCGAGAACCCCGACTCGTACTGTGCAGCCAGCAGAACCTCGTCGCGGAGCTCGCCGACCTTGGGCTCTACCAGGAGGCGACCTCGCTGCTGCCGAAAACTCGGCGGTTGTCGATCGAGTACGGCACCCGCTTCGACCTGCTGCGCTTCCGCTGGCTCGAGGGGATCATCCTTCAGGGCCTCGGCCACGATGCCCGTTCCGAGGCCGCCTTCCTCGAGGTCCGAAAGGGCTTCCTCGAAGATGAGATGGGCTACGACGCGGCCCTGGTTTCGCTCAACCTGGCGGCGCTCTATGCCCGTCAAGGGCGGATCGCGGAGTTGAAGCGGTTGACCGCGGAGATGGTGCCGATCTTCGAGTCTCGAGACGTTCACCGTGAGGCGTTGACGGCCCTTCTGCTCTTCCAGAAAGCGGTCGAGATGGAGACCGTGACGGTGCGGATGGTCGAGGAGGTCGCGAGCTACCTGCGCCAAGCCCAGAACGATCCGCGAATGCGGTTCGAAGAACCCAGCTAGATCCTCGAGGGCGGCCTGGCGGGCCGCCCTTTCGCTTTCCTGGCGTTCAGGCCTCGACCGCGACCATTTCCGCCGGCACTTCGAAGGCCAGCTCCTCGATACAGAAGCGCCGCCAGGCCGGATCGGAGCTCTCGAACACCACGCGCTCCTCCCTCCGGTGGCCATCGGTCACCGCGAGGTCTTCGTGCAGGAACAGGACATCGTCCCCTCGGAGCTCGGTTCGAGGGGAGGTCGCTCTGGATTCGTCCGCGCCCTTGGGGCGAAGCGGGTCGAGGTCGGGCTTCCAGCCGGGAAAGCGCTGGAAGTCCGATACCAGGAAGGCTCTGCAGTAAGGTCCCAACTTGGCCATGTCGCTCGAAACTCCTCGTTTGGGGATGGCGGAGAAGCTGCCCTTCCCCGGCGGCTGGGATGGTGCCTCCACCCATTCAGGAAGTGCGTTCGAGACGGGATACGGGACGACCACGGAGAAACGTCGCGGCAGTTGGCCACGATATCGGCGCCGCGTGCACCTAGAGGAGAAAGCTCCGCTCACCACCCGATCCCCGCCCGAACTCGAGAGGCTCCCGAGACACGCCATGAGGTTCTTTCGCTTCGTCCTCACCCGCTCCGAAAAGGCGCGGACCTTGTTGATCGCCGCCGCCGCGGTTGGCGGCGTCTCGGGCGCCCTCTCGGTCGCCTTGCTGGGGCTCGTCAACCGGACCCTCCAGGAAGGCGGCTACGAGCTACCCGAGCCCGCCCTCGGAATCTCATTCCTGGTTCTCTGCCTCATCCTGACCGGCGCCCGCGTGGCCACCCAGCAGCTCCTGGCGCGAGTGGGCCAGGGCATGGTGATGGAGCTGCGCCTCTCGCTCACGCGGCAGGTCCTCGCTTCCCCTCTGCGCAAGCTGGAGGAGCTCGGCGCTCACCGTGTTCTGGCGACCATCACGGAGGACGTGGCGGCCCTCACCCAGGCCATGATCCTGGTGCCGATCATCACGATCAACGGCACCATCGTGCTCGGCACCTTGGTCTACCTGGCCTTCCTTTCGCCCAAGCTCTTCGGCTTGCTGCTGATTCTCGTGGTGATCGGCATCGTGGCGTACAAGATTCCGTCGGACCTCGCCATGGCCCGGTTCCGCCAGTCCCGGGAGCACGAGGACACGCTGTTCGGCCACTTTCGTTCGCTCACCGACGGCATCAAGGAGCTGAAGCTCCACCGGGCACGCCGGCTGGGCTTCGTGGCCGCGGTCGAGGAGGTGGCCGGCCGCATGCGCGCCCTGCGGATCGTCGCGGCAACCCTCTACGGTAGTGCCGCCGCCCTCGGGCACCTGCTGTTCTTCCTGGTGATCGGCGGGCTGCTGTTTTTGCGCCCTTCATGGATCGCCGTCGACTGGTCGACGCTGGTCGGCTACACGATCATGCTGCTCTATCTCATGACGCCGATGCAGACCTTCCTCGACTCGGTGCCGATCCTCGGTCGCGCCGACATCGCGGTCGAGAAGATCGAGCGCTTGGGCTTCGCCCTGGCCCAGGGGGGGGAAGAGAAGGCGGTGCTCGAGGGGGGCGGGGCAGTGCTGCCACCGGGGCGGATCGAAGTCGAGGCAGTGACCCATGCGTATCACCGGGAGGGTCAGGACCGGCAGTTCCAGATCGGCCCCCTGTCGACTCGCTTCGAGCCCGGCGAAGTCATCTTCCTGGTCGGTGGCAACGGCAGCGGCAAGACCACCCTGGCCAAGATCCTGGTCGGCCTCTACGCGCCCGAGGGCGGGCGCATCGTGGTCGACGGCCGGCCGGTGGACGACTCCAATCGGGGCGAGTACCGCCAGCTGTACTCCGCGGTCTTCTCGGACTTCCATTTGTTCGACCGCTTCCTGGGCCTCGACCACCCGGAGCGCGACGAGATGGCCCGGAAGTACCTCCAGGAGCTGCAGTTGGCCCACAAGGTCGAGGTCACCGAGGGCGGGTTCTCGACCCTCGATCTGTCGCTGGGCCAACGCAAGCGACTGGCTCTGCTGACTTCGTTCCTCGAGGACCGCCCCTTCTATCTCTTCGACGAGTGGGCGGCGGACCAGGATCCCTACTTCAAGGACGTCTTCTACAAGTCGATCCTGGCCGAGCTCAAGCGGCGCGGCAAGACGGTGATCGTGATCAGCCACGACGACCGCTACTTCGGGGTCGGGGACCGGCTCCTGAAGCTCGAGGACGGCCAGCTGATCTTCGACGGCACCTTCGAACAGTACGAGGATTCCCTTTCCGTCCACGCCAGCCAGACCCCCTGAAGTCGGACCGCGAGTCGGAGTAGAATCGGCGCGCTGAACCGTTCGAATTCGTAGGCCGGCGGCCCCGCGGGGCGCGTTCGCCGGCCCTCCACCGACCGACTCGAAGGAGAAGGAACGCCGTGAGCGAACCTTGGAATCCCAGCCCCCCACCCCC
>CXWL01011220.1_pt1 | contig 57420 bp, 52 predicted proteins | sample 590931 | NCBI WGS metagenome assembly CXWL01 (sample SAMEA3498368, study PRJEB10139) | groundwater metagenome | biome: water well; material: biofilm material | place: Germany | collected 2015-04-27 | reverse complement strand
TGGTAGGCGCCGCGGCCGAGCGCGGCGGCGGCGCTCTCGGGCTCCAGCGCGCGGCGCGGGTCGCGCACATATTCGTAGCTCAACCAGTAGGTCACCACCACCACCATCGCGGTGGCCACGGGGGCGGCCTCGGCGCCTGTGATGCGCACGACGCCATTGCGGGCCAGGCCGTCGAGCACGCCGTGCATGGCCCGGCCCTTGTTCTTGAGCACGAATTGGAAGTGCGTTTCCAGGCGCCGGTTCTTGCTGAGCAGGTCGTTCAGGTCGCGGTAGAGAAAGCGGTAGTTCCAGATCAGCTCGAAGAGCATGTGGAAGAACAGCCAGGCATCTTCGACGTTTTCAACCCCGTCGGCGGCGCCAAGGATCTCGCCGAGCGCCCTTTCATAGCGGTCGAAGAGGGTATTGATGAGCTCGTCTTTGGCCGGATAGTGGTAGTACAGGTTGCCCGGGCTGATGCCCAGTTCGGCCGAGATCAGGGTGGTGCTGACATTGGGTTCGCCAAAGCGGTTGAACAGCGCGAGCGTGACCTCGAGGATGCGTTCTGCCGTGCGCCGGGCTGGCTTCTTGGTGGTGGCCATCGCGTGGATTCTGGCACCGGCCCAACGGCGTGAGCCTGCCTACAATCCCGCGCTGCATGCCCGCCATCCGCTTCCAGAATGTCAGCAAGATCTACCAGAACGCGAAGGGCGCGCCCGGCGCGGTGCACGCCCTCGACGGTGTGTCTTTCGACATCGAAGAGGGTGAATTCTTTGGCCTGCTGGGCCCCAACGGCGCCGGCAAGACGACGCTGATCTCGGTGCTGGCCGGCCTGGCGCGCGCCAGCGGCGGCAGCGTCACGGTGATGGGGCACGACGTGGTGACCGATTGCGTGGCCGCACGCAGGGCACTGGGCGTGGTGCCGCAGGAGCTGGTGTTCGACCCGTTCTTCAGCGTGCGCGAGACGCTGCGCATCCAGGGCGGCTACTTCGGCGTCAAGGCGAGCGATGCCTGGATCGACGAACTGCTGGCCGAGCTGGGCCTGTCCGGCAAGGCGGATGCCAATATGCGGCAGCTCTCGGGCGGCATGAAGCGCCGGGTGCTGGTGGCGCAGGCGCTCGTGCACCGACCTCCGGTGATCGTGCTCGACGAGCCCACGGCGGGCGTCGATGTGGAGCTGCGGCAGACGCTGTGGCAGTTCATCTCGCGCCTCAACCGCGAAGGCCACACGGTGCTGCTGACGACGCACTATCTCGAGGAAGCCGAGGCACTGTGCGGCCGCATCGCCATGCTCAAGCAGGGCCGCGTGGTGGCGCTGGACAAGACCTCGGCGCTGCTGGCCGGCCGCGCCAGCACCATGCTGCGCTTCAAGGCCAAAGGCGCGCTGCCGACAGAGATCGCAGCCAAGGCGCGGGTGACGGGCCACAGCGTGCAGGCCAAGGCGCGTGATGCCGCGGAGGTCGAGGCGATCCTGGCCGCCCTGCGCCACGCCGGCGTGCAGGTGGAAGACCTGGAGATCGGCCGCGCCGACCTGGAAGATGTATTTCTTGAAATCATGAAGGGTGGGGCGGCATGAGCGCCGCACGGCCGCTCCGAAGGCGCTCGCGCCAGCCGCGAGACGCGGCTGGCCTTCGGGCCGTCCAAGTCCGCGCAGGCGGACTTGGAGCCGCGGCCCTCAGCCCCCCTGGGGGGGCGGCCCGCAGGGCCTTGGGGGCACCATGACCCTCGCCGGTGCGGGCACGCTGCTGCGCAAGGAAGTGCTGCGCTTCTGGAAGGTGGCCTTCCAGACCGTCGCCGCGCCGGTGCTCACCGCGGTGATGTACCTGCTGATCTTCGGCCACGTGCTGCAAGGCCATGTGGATGTCTTTCCCGGCGTCGGCTACACCAGCTTCCTGATCCCTGGGCTGGTGATGATGAGCGTGCTGCAAAACGCCTTTGCCAACAGCAGCAGCTCGCTGATCCAGAGCAAGCTCACCGGCAACCTGGTCTTCCTGCTGCTTTCGCCGCTGTCGCACTGGGCCTGGTTCGTGGCCTACGTCGGCGGCTCGGTGGTGCGCGGGCTGGTGGTGGGCTTCGGGGTCTTCGCGATCACCGTGTGGTTTGCGCCGCTGCGGCTGGCCGAGCCGTGGTGGATCATCGTCTTTGCCGCCCTCGGCGCCGGCATCCTGGGCACGATGGGTTTGATTGCCGGGCTGTGGGCCGAGAAGTTTGACCAGCTGGCGGCGTTTCAGAATTTCATCATCATGCCGATGACGTTTCTCTCGGGCGTCTTCTACTCGGTGCAGTCGCTGCCCGGGGTGTGGCAGACGGTGAGCCACTTCAACCCGTTCTTCTACATGATCGACGGCTTTCGGCGCGGTTTCTTCGGCGTCAGCGATGCCTCGCCGTGGCTCAGCCTGGCGGTGGTAGGAACGAGCTTTGCCCTGGTCGCCGCGGTGGCCTTGCGGCTGCTGGCCAGCGGCTACAAGCTGCGCACCTGAGACAATCGCCCCATCATGGCAGAACCCACCCCCGAGCAAGTCCGCGATTTCATCGCCGCCGGCATGGCCTGCGAGCGCATCGAGATCGAAGGCGACGGCCGCCACTTCTTCGCCACCATCGTCTCGGCGGAGTTCGAAGGCCTGCCACGCGTGCGCCGCCACCAGCGGGTCTATGCCGCCCTGGGCGATAGAATGCGCGAGCAAGTCCATGCCCTTTCGATGAAGACGCTCACCCCTGCCGAGTTTGCCGCCGAGGCCCCCACGGCCCTGGTCGCGCCGGCCTGCCACCACCACCACTGAACACCCCCGGCGGCGCGCCGCGGGGAGCCGCTGCGCGCCGCTTGTGCGGCCACCAGTGGACCCTTGCGTGCACCGGGGCCCAAACCGATGATCACGCTCGCACTCTCCAAGGGCCGCATCTTTGACGACTCGCTGCCGCTGCTGCGCGCGGCCGGCATCGAGGTGCTCGAAGACCCCGACAAGAGCCGCAAGCTCATCCTCGGCACCTCCAACCCCGGAGTGCGCGTGGTGCTGGTGCGCGCCAGCGACGTGCCCACCTACGTCCAGCATGGCGGTGCCGATCTCGGCGTGGCCGGGCTCGACGTGTTGCTTGAACATGGCGCCGAAGAGGGCGCTGCGGGCGGTGCGGTGGGCCTGTACCGGCCGCTGGACCTGCAGATCGCGCGCTGCCGCATGAGCGTGGCGGTGCGCGAGGATTTCGACTACGCCGCGGCCGTCAGGCAGGGCTCGCGCATCCGCGTCGCCACCAAGTACACGCACACGGCGCGCCGGCACTTTGCCACCAAGGGCGTGCACGTCGATGTCATCAAGCTGTACGGCTCGATGGAGCTGGCGCCGCTCACCGGGCTGGCCGACGCCATCGTCGATCTCGTCTCGACCGGCAGCACGCTCAAGGCCAACCACCTGGTCGAGGTGGAGAAGATCATGGACATCTCGTCGCGCCTGGTCGTCAACCCGGCGGCGCTCAAGCTCAAGCGCGAGCCGCTGCGGGCGCTGATCAATGCCTTCGAGTTGGCCGTGGAAGCGGGGCGATGACGGTCAAGATCCGCCACCTGGCCACGACGGCACCCGATTTCGAGGCCGGGCTCCAGCGCGTCCTGCACTGGTCGGCAGCGGCCGATGCCGCCATCGAGGCGCGCGTCGCCGAGATCGTGGCCGACGTGCGCGCACGTGGCGATGCCGCGGTGCTCGAACTCACCGCGCGACTGGACGGCGTGCGCGCCGATTCGGTCGCCGCGCTGGAGATCAGTGCCGACGAATTGCGTGCCGCCTTGGGTGCCATCACGCCGGCCCAACGCCACGCCCTGCAGGCCGCCGCCGGGCGCGTGCGCGATTTCCATCAGCGCCAGCAAGACGCCTGCTGCCGCGGCTGGAGCTACCTCGACGCCGATGGCACGCTGCTGGGCCAGAAGGTTACGCCGCTGGACCGCGTGGGCATCTATGTGCCGGGCGGCAAGGCGGCGTATCCGTCGAGCGTGCTGATGAGTGCCATTCCGGCCGGCGTGGCGGGCGTGGGTGAAATCGTGATGGTCGTGCCCACCCCCGGCGGCGAGAAGAATGCGCTCGTGCTCGCCGCCGCGTCGATTGCCGGCGTTCATCGTGTCTATGCGATCGGCGGCGCGCAGGCCGTGGCCGCACTGGCCTATGGCACCGCCACCATCCCGCGCGTGGACAAGATCACCGGCCCAGGCAATGCCTATGTCGCCAGCGCCAAGCGCCGCGTTTTCGGCCAGGTGGGCATCGACATGATTGCCGGCCCGAGCGAAATCCTGGTGCTCGCCGACGGCTCCACCCCGCCCGATTGGGTGGCGATGGATCTCTTCAGCCAGGCCGAGCACGACGAGCTGGCGCAGAGCATCCTGCTGTGCCCCGACGCGGCCTATATCGATGCCGTGCATGCTGCCATCAACCGCCTGCTGCCTGGCATGCCGCGCCAGGGCGTGATCCGGGCCTCACTCGAAGGCCGCGGCGCGCTGATCCACGTGCGCTCCATGGAGGAGGCGTGCGCCCTCAGCAACCGCATCGCGCCCGAGCATCTGGAAGTGAGCTCGCACGAGCCACGGCGCTGGGAGCCCTTGCTCAGGCACGCCGGCGCCATCTTCCTGGGCGCCTACACCAGCGAGAGCCTGGGCGACTACTGCGCCGGCCCCAACCACGTGCTGCCCACTTCCGGCAGTGCCCGCTTCTCGTCGCCGCTGGGGGTCTACGACTTCGGCAAGCGCAGCAGCCTGATCGAAGTCAGCGTCGCCGGCGCGCAGGTGCTCGGACCGATCGCCGCCGAGCTGGCGTACGGCGAAGGATTGCAGGCCCATGCGCAGGCGGCCGAGCTGCGGCTCACAGGCACCGAGGCCGCCGCCCGTGCCGCGCCGAGCCTGGAGGTGCGGGCGGTGGATGCCGGCAACCTGGAGGCCGTGCTCAAGCTCGATGTGGCGCCGGGCCAGCGCAGCCTGGTCGCGCCGGTGGTGCGCTCGCTGGCGCAGGCCGCATATGAGCCGGCGAGCCGGGCGCTAGCGCTGTATGACGGCACCGAGCCGGTGGGTCTGCTGCTGCTCTACGACGCCCGCCAGGATGCCGACAAGCCGGCACCACAGCTCTACGTCTGGCGCCTGCTCGTCGATGCCCGCCACCAGCGGCGCGGCCTGGGCCGGCAGGCCATGGTGTGGGTGGCGGCAGAGGCGCGCCGCATGGGCCTGGAGCAGGTGGCGTTGTCGCACGTGCAGCAGCCCGGGCATGCCGGCCCGTTCTACGAGAAGCTGGGCTTCCGCTATACCGGCGAGATCGACGACGGTGAGCACAGGATGCTGCTGAACCTGCCACAGGCCTGCGATGACTGACCGCTACAAGACCACCATCCGCCAGGACGTGCAGTCGATGCACGGCTACGCCATCCAGCCCAGCGCCGGGCTGGTGAAACTTGACGCGATGGAAAATCCGTTCCGCCTGCCACCCGGGTTGCAGCGCGAGCTCGGCGAGCGCCTCGGCCGCGTGGCGATCAACCGCTACCCCGCGCAGTGCGTGGCCGATGTCGTGGCGGCGCTCTCGCGGCACACCCGGCTGCCGGCGGGCTGCAAGCTGATCCTGGGCAATGGCTCGGACGAGCTGATCGACATCCTCTCGGTCGCCTGCGACGTGCCCGGTGCCACCGTGCTCGCGCCGCTGCCCGGCTTCGTGATGTACGAGATGTCGGCCAGGCTGCGCGGCCTGCGCTTCGTGGGTGTGCCGCTGACGCCCGAATTCGAGCTCGATGAAGTGGCCATGCTGGAGGCCATCGAAGCGCATCGCCCGGCGCTGACCTACATCGCCTACCCGAACAACCCCACCGCCAACCTGTTTGACGATGCGGTCATCGAGCGCATCGTCGCCGCCGTGGGCCGGCAACAGGGCCTGGTGGTGTTCGACGAGGCGTACCAACCCTTTTCCTCGCGCTCGTGGCTGGCGCGCATGGCCGCGCACGAGCATGTGCTGGTCTTGCGCACGCTGTCCAAGTTTGGTCTCGCCGGCGTGCGGCTGGGCTATCTGTGCGGCCACGCCGCCCTCATCGACGAGATCGACAAGGTGCGCCCGCCCTACAACGTGAGCGTGCTCAACGCCGAGGCGGCGCTGTTCGCGCTGGAGCACGCCGACGAATATGCCCGCCAGGCCACGCTGCTGCGCGGCGAGCGCGCGCGCTTGCAGGCGGCGCTGCAGGCGATGCCCGGGGTGCGTGCCTACCCCAGTGATGCCAACATGATCCTGGTGCGGGTGCCCGATTCCAGGCGCGCCTTCGAGGGCATGAAGTCGCGTGGTGTGCTCGTCAAGCACATCGCCGGCCTGCACCCGCTGCTGGCCCAGTGCCTGCGCCTGACGGTGGGCACGCCGGAAGAAAATGACCTCATGATCCGAGCCTTGACCGAGAGCCTCTAGATGAACCGCACCGCCGATATCCGCCGCGACACCAGGGAAACGCAGATCCGTGTGCGCATCGATCTTGACGGCACCGGCGCCGCCACGCTGGCCACCGGCATCGGCTTCTTCGACCACATGCTGGATCAGATCGCGCGCCACGGGCTGATCGATCTCGATATCCAGGCGCAGGGCGACCTGCACATCGACGGCCACCATACCGTCGAAGACGTGGGCATCACGCTGGGCATGGCGTTGGCGCAGGCCGTCGGTGACAAGGCCGGCATCACCCGCTGGGGCCATGCCTATGTGCCGCTGGACGAGGCCCTGTCGCGCGTGGTGGTTGACTTTTCTGGCCGGCCCGGGCTGCACATGGATGTGCCCTTCAAGGCCGGCATGGTGGGTGGCTTCGACACCCAGCTCGCGTTCGAATTTTTCCAGGGCTTTGCCAACCATGCATTGGTCACGCTGCACATCGACAACCTCAAGGGCGACAACGCGCACCACCAGTGCGAGACGGTGTTCAAGGCCTTTGCACGTGCGCTGCGCATGGCGCTGGCGGCCGACCCGCGCTCGGCCGGCGTCATCCCGTCCACCAAAGGGTCGCTCTAGGGCCATGGGCACGGTCGCCGTTGTCGACTACGGCATGGGCAACCTGCGTTCGGTGTCGCAGGCGGTGATGCATGTGGCCGCCGCCAGCGGGCACGAGGTGATCGTGACCCAGCGCCCCGAAGACGTGCTTGCCGCCGAGCGCGTGGTGCTGCCTGGCCAGGGCGCGATGCGCGACTGCATGCGCGAGTTGCACGACTCCGGCCTCAGGGACGCGGTGCTGCACGCGGCAGCCCACAAGCCACTGCTGGGTGTGTGCGTGGGCATGCAGATGCTGCTGGACCACAGCGAAGAACAGGATACGCCGGGCCTGGGGCTGATCGCCGGCCAGGTGCGCCGTTTTCGGCTTGAAGGGCAGCGCCAACCCGACGGTAGCCGCTACAAGGTGCCGCAGATGGGCTGGAACCGGGTCTTCCAGCGCGCCCATCCGATCTGGCAGGGTGTGCCCGACGGGGCCTGGTTCTACTTCGTGCACAGCTACTACGCCTGCCCGTCAGACGAATGCCACACGGTGGGCGTATCCGACTACGGCAACGGCTTTACGTGCGCGCTGGCGCGGGATAACATTTTTGCCACCCAGTTCCACCCCGAAAAGAGCGCCGATCAAGGCTTGGCCCTGTACCGAAACTTCCTGCACTGGAAGCCCTAGCCTGCCGCCGTGCCGCGGCATGGTGCCCAGCTCCCCACCACCCCACCACCCAGCTCAAACCGAGCCATGCTGCTGATCCCTGCCATAGACCTCAAGGACGGCAAGTGCGTGCGCCTGCAACAGGGCGACATGCAGGCTGTCACGACCTTCGGCGAAGACCCGGCGGCCATGGCCCGCCGCTGGCTCCTGGCTGGCGCGCGGCGCCTGCACCTGGTCGACCTGAACGGCGCCTTTGCCGGCCGGCCGATCAATGAAGCGGCGGTCAAGGCCATCCTGCGCGAGGTGGGCGACCGCGTCCCGGTGCAGCTCGGCGGCGGCATCCGGGATCTCGACACCATCGAGCGTTTCCTGGATGACGGCCTGAGCTACGTGATCATCGGCACCGCAGCCGTCAAGAGCCCGGGTTTTCTCAAGGAGGCGTGCATCGCCTTTGGCGGCCACATCATCGTCGGGTTGGACGCCAATGACGGCAAGGTGGCCACCGACGGCTGGAGCAAGCTCACCGGGCACGAGGTGATCGACCTGGCGAAGAAGTTCGAGGACTATGGCGTCGAGGCCGTGATCTATACCGATATCGGGCGTGACGGCATGCTCACCGGCATCAATGTCGAAGCCACCGTCAAGCTGGCCCAGGCGCTGACGATCCCGGTCATCGCGTCCGGCGGGCTGGCTGGCATGCCCGATATAGAGCAACTCTGTGCCGCCGAGGTGCACGGCGTCGCAGGCGTGATCTGCGGCCGCTCGATCTACACCGGTGCACTCGACTTTGCGGCGGCCCAGCGGCGCGCCGACGAACTCGGGCAAGTCTGAGCGCGAGCGGGCTCGCCTGCGCTGCGTGCTCAGCCTTGCCCGCGCCCGGTGACGCAATGGGCGGGGCCTCCGCGGGGGCGCCCGATCACGCCTGCTGCCGGCGCCTGGCGACCCAGCCCACGGCGGCCAGGCCGGCCAGCATCAACGCATAGCTCGAAGGCTCGGGCACCGCCGCCACCAGGAAGCCGCGTATCTCGCCGCCCGGCGCAAAGGTGGTGTGGATATTCAGGTACTCCTTGCCCGCCGCCGCACCCCCCAGCAAGGCCGTGAACGCGGTGCTCACGGTGCCGCCGTGGGAGGTGATGAACGAGGCGTTGTAGCTCGACGCCAGCGTCATGTCGAAGGTGTGGTCGTATGACCCGAAGGTGCCACCGAGCGGGAAGCCAGCGAACGTGGGCGTCTGCGTCGCGACGCCTACCGTGCCGGCACCGGCCACGGCGGTGCAGCAGTGGAGGTGCGAGGCGGTCACATTGCCGACCAACTGCGCGAAAGTGGTCTGCACGCGCATGGTGAACAGGTCGAGATCGAAGGTGATGATGCCGGCCCCTGCGCCGGGTGACGCGTTGGGCGGCGCTTCAGCGGGGCCCGAGAGCACCGCGGTATAGATCACTACATGTGCCACGGCGGGCAGCGCCGTGGCGGCGAGCGCCAGCACGGCGCTGGCAGACAGGACTCGGGCAATTCTCATGGCGTTTCCTCGGCACGCAACAGTGCGTATTTGCTATACGTCGTGGCCCTGGGCTGGATTGCATGACCCCCTAAAATGAGGAGATTCCCCGTGGCGCCCATGCTTGCCAAACGCATCATCCCCTGCCTAGACGTCACCGGTGGCCGCGTGGTCAAAGGTGTCAACTTCATCGAGCTGCGCGACGCCGGCGATCCGGTGGAGATCGCCGCACGCTACAACGATCAAGGCGCCGACGAACTCACGTTCCTGGACATCACCGCCACCAGCGACGGGCGCGACCTGATCCTGCACATCATCGAGGCCGTGGCCTCGCAGGTATTCATTCCGCTGACGGTGGGTGGCGGCGTGCGCACGGTGCAAGACGTGCGCCGGCTGCTCAATGCCGGCGCCGACAAGGTCAGCTTCAATTCGGCTGCGGTGGCCCAGCCGCAGGTGATCCGCAATGCGGCCGACAAATACGGCGCCCAGTGCATCGTCGTCGCCATCGACGCCAAGCGACGCGAGGGTGGCGGCTGGGATGTCTATACCCACGGCGGGCGCAAGAATACCGGGCTCGATGCAGTGGCGTGGGCCGTGCAGATGGCCGCCCAGGGCGCCGGCGAAATCCTGCTGACCAGCATGGACCGCGACGGCACGAAGAGCGGCTTCGACCTTGAACTCACGCGTGCGGTGAGCGATGCCGTGCCGGTGCCGGTGATCGCATCCGGTGGTGTCGGCGCGCTGCAGCATCTGAGCGACGGCATCCGCATCGGTGGCGCCGACGCGGTGCTCGCCGCCAGCATCTTCCACTACGGTGAATTTACGGTCGGCCAGGCCAAGGCGCTGCTGGCGCGCGACGGCATCGCGGTGCGGCTATGAGCGTCGCACGGCCGCGCCGAAGAAGCTCGTTCCCGAAGGGCCGCTTGGGGCCCACTGCGTGGCCCTGGGCGAGCGGCGCGCAGCGCCGCAGGGGGCGCCAGTGAGTACGCACCGGCGCTCCAGCGGCCAGCCCAAGGATGGTCGCTGGCCCGGCGGCAAACCCGCGACGCCCCGCCCCGTCAGTGGCCCGCGCGGCGAAGTGCGCCTCATCGGTGGCCAGTGGAAGCGCACCCGGCTTCCGGTGGCCGACCGCCCCGGCCTGCGCCCCACGCCCGACCGCGTGCGCGAGACGCTCTTCAACTGGCTGGGGCAGGATCTCGCCGGATGGCGCGTGCTGGACGCCTTTGCCGGCAGTGGGGCACTGGGCTTCGAGGCGGCCTCGCGCGGTGCGGCCGAGGTGGTGCTGCTGGAGCGCGACACACCGCTGGTGGCCAGCCTGAACGCCACGCGCGAGCGGCTGTGTGCCGCCAACCTGCGCGTCGAGCGCACCGAGGCGATGTCCTGGATGGCTGGCGCGGCAGCGAGCCGCTGGGACCTGGTGCTGCTCGATCCGCCGTTCGATGCCGGGCTGTGCCAGCCCGCGGCCGAGGCGGCGGCACGGCTGGTGGCCGAGGGCGGCTTTGTCTATGTCGAGTCCAGCCAGCCGCTGACACAGCCGCCGGCCGGGATGTCCTTGCACCGCAGCCTGCGCGCAGGTGCGGTCGTCGCCCAGCTCTGGCTGCGCAAGTCCTGAGTTGGCTACACTGCGCCCGCTGCCGCTGCGCCCCAAGGATTGCGAGGTGACCATGAAAGCCCCGCTGACTGCCGTCTATCCGGGTACCTTCGACCCGATGACCCTCGGCCATGCCGACCTGATGCGTCGCGCCGCGCGCCTGTTTGATCGCCTGATCCTGGCGGTGGCCGCAGGGCATCACAAGCACACCATGTTCACGGTGGCCGAGCGGGTGGAGATCGCCAGCGAGATTGCGGCTGCCTACCCCAACGTGGAGGTCACGGCCTTCAGGGGCCTGCTGCGCGACTTCGTGGTGGAGTCCGGCGGCAAGGTGGTCGTGCGCGGCCTGCGCGCCGTGAGCGACTTCGAGTACGAATTCCAGATGGCCGGCATGAACCGCCAGCTGATGCCGGATGTGGAGACGGTATTCATGACGCCGTCGGACCAGTTCCAGTTTGTCAGCGGCACCTTTGTGCGCGAGATTGCCAGCCTCGGCGGTGATGTTTCCAAGTTCGTGGCACCCTCGGTGCTTCGGCGCCTGAAAGAGCGCGTCACGCAGGTCGAAACCTAGGATGGCCCTCTGGATCACCGACGAGTGCATCAACTGCGATGTGTGCGAGCCTGAGTGTCCCAACCAGGCCATCCACATGGGCGCCGAGATCTATGAGATCGACCCGCACCGGTGCACCGAATGCGTGGGCCACTTCGATGAGCCGCAGTGCGTGCAGGTGTGCCCGGTGAGCTGCATCCCGGTCAACCCCGGGCACGTGGAGACGCCGGAACAACTGCGCGCCAAATACCGTCGGCTGATGACGGCTGGCGCAACGCCCGGCGCTGCGCTGCCAGCGGTTTGACTGCTTTGGGCGCGGGCGGGGCCGACATGCGGGCGAGGGCTCCGCTGTCCAGCCGTGCCTGCTCTTCGCGCATGCGCACCATGCGATCGGCCAGCCGCCGCTCGCGTTCGGCCACCGCGTGGGCAGCCTGCACCTCTTCGGCGCTGCGGTCGTCGGCCACCGCCACGACGCGCCCATCGAGGCAGGGGCGGTCGGCGTAACTGCGGCCTTCGGGGCCGCAGCGCCAGACGTCTGGCGCCAACGTCTGGGCCGGCGCGCTTGCAGCCACGAATACCGCCGCGGCGGCGATCCAGCTTTTCATGGGTTTTCTCCCTCGGGTGGCGGCCCAGCGCGCGGCGGCTTGGGGCGTGGCGGCTGGGCGTGGATGACGGCCAGCGCCCGGCCCATCTCGCCGGCCAGCAGCAGGTCGCTGGCCTGCAGCGACTGCTCGATGGCACGGGCGATCGCGTCGCGGTCGTCGGGGGACGGTTTCTTCAGCACGTAGTTCACGACCTCGGCCTTTACGCCGGGATGGCCGATGCCCAGCCGCAGGCGCCAGAAATCCTGCGTGCCCAGCAAACCGTGGATATCCTTCAGCCCGTTGTGCCCGGCCGCACTGCCGCCGAATTTGAGTTTGGCCTGCCCGGGCAGCACATCGAGCTCGTCATGTGCCACCAGGATCTGGCGCGGTTCAATCTTGAAGAAGCGCGCGAGCGTGGCCACCGAAACGCCGGAGCGGTTCATGAAGGTCATCGGCTGCAAGAGCCAGACAGGACCGTCGCTGCGCTGGACGCGTGCCACCAGCCCCTGGCAGCTGCGCTCAGGCAGCAGGTGCGCCCCCAGCTTGTCGGCCAGCGCCGCCAGCCACCAGAAGCCGGCGTTGTGCCGCGTGGCCTCGTATTCAGGTCCTGGGTTGCCCAGGCCGACGAAGAGTCGAATCATGGCCGGAATTATGGGAGCCGCGGACAGAAAAAAGCCCCACCGCAGTGGGGCCCGCGCATGGGGGTGTAGGCATCCCCCAGGGCAACTTCCGGGTTATTTCTTGTTCTGCTTCTCGGTCTTCTTGGGCTTGGCGCCTTTGCCCTTTTCGGGTGTGGCGATGACGGTCGTGGGGGCGACCTCTTCTTCCACCCGCGGCAGGGTCACGGCGACGATCACCGGGTTCTGCGTGCCATGCTTGACCGCCTTGATGCCGTCGGGCAGCTTCAGGTCGCTGGCGTGCAGGCTCTGGTTCTTGACCAGAGTCGAGAGGTCGATGGTCACGAACTCGGGCAACTGCGAGGCCAGGCACTCGATTTCGAGATCGGTCTTGACGTGGCTGACCAGGCAATGGTCGGTCTTCACCGCTGGCGAGCCCTCTTCGCCCACGAAGTGCAGAGGCACCTTCTTGCGCAGCTTGGTGGTGACGTCCACGCGCTGGAAGTCGATGTGCTGCACGACGGGTTTCCAGGCGTGCATCTGAAAGTCGCGCAGGAGCACCTTCTCGACCACGGGGCCGTCGGGGCCGGCCATTTCCATCTCGAGAATCGATGAATGGAAGGCTTCCTTCTTGAGCGCGAAGAAGAGCGCGTTGTGATCGAGTTCGATCATCTTCGGCGTGCCGGCACCGTAAACAATGCCGGGCACCTTGGCTGCGTAGCGCAGGCGGCGGCTCGCTCCGGTCCCCTGCAGCGTACGCTCGTAAGCGGTGAATTTCATGGTGACTCCAAGTGGTAGGGCGCCCGCGACCAGGCGCCTGGAAGAACGGGCCGAGACCCGACAAGAAAGATTCTGATGGGCTCCGCAAGAAGCCCGCCATCGTCTCTAGAAGTTGTTGTTCTGCTCCGCGAAGAGCGAGGTCACCGACTCGCCGTCGCTGATGCGGCGGATGGTCTCGGCAAACAGGAATGCCACCGAGAGCTGCCTGATCTTGTGGCAGGCCTTGGCCGCGGCGGACAGCGCGATGGTGTTGGTGACCACCACCTCGTCGATGTGCGATGACTTGATGCGTTCCACGGCGGGGCCGGAAAAGACCGGGTGCGTGCAGTAGGCGTACACGCTCTTGGCGCCGCGCTCCTTGAGCACTTCGGCCGCCTTGACCAGCGTGCCTGCGGTGTCGATCATGTCATCCATGATCACGCAGTTGCGACCTTCGATTTCACCGATCACGTGCATCACCTCGGAGACATTGGCCGCGGCGCGGCGCTTGTCGATGATGGCCAGGTCGCAACCCAGTTGCTTGGCCATGGCGCGGGCCCGCACGACGCCACCGACGTCGGGCGAAATCACCACCAGGTTAGGGTAGGACTTGCTCTTCAGATCCGACAACAGGACCGGGCTGGCGTAGATGTTGTCCACCGGGATGTCGAAGAACCCCTGGATCTGGTCTGCGTGCAGGTCCATGGTGAGCACGCGCTCGACGCCCACCGTTTCCAGCAGGTTCGCCACCACGCGGGCGCTGATCGGCACGCGCGTGCTGCGCGGCCGGCGGTCTTGCCGGGCGTAGCCGAAGTAGGGGATGACGGCCGTGATGCGGCGTGCGCTGGCACGCTTGAGGGCATCGACCATGATCAGCAGTTCCATCAGGCTGTCGTTGGTGGGCGAGCAGGTGGGCTGGACCACGAAGACATCGCGCGCACGCACGTTCTGGCGGATCTCGACCGTTACCTCGCCGTCGGAGAAACGGCCCACCGCGGCCTGCCCGAGCTCAACACCCAGTTGTGTCGCAATCTCTTGCGCCAGCACCGGGTTGGCGTTGCCGGTGAACAGCACGGTGTTGAACAACAAGATGGTCTTTCAGGCTAGGTGGGCCGGCGCGCCGGCCCCGGCGTCAGAGAACGGTTTGGCAGGGGAGGAAGGACTCGAACCCTCGCATGTCGGAATCAAAATCCGATGCCTTGACCAACTTGGCGACTCCCCTACACAGGTCGCGGCTTGTGGCCGTGACCCAAGAAAACCCACTCAATCTGCCCACTCCACCAGCGGATGCTGGGCCAGACTGCAGCACACCCTTGCCACCCAACCCGGCGGAATTGCTTGCGCAGGGAATATCGCCTCGGGGGGCTCGCATGTACTGGCACTCGTATCCACTCTCGCGAAGACAGCGCTGCCTGACCCCGTCATGCGGCTGTTGCCGTAACGGGCCCCCAGCCAGCAAGCGGCTTGCGCCACCTCAGGGCACCGGGCTTCGGCTGCAGACTGCAGATCGTTGCTACCGAATCCTGCATCCCAATCTGCGGGCCAGGCGATGCGGCCTGTGCTATCGAAAGAGCCCATGAGTATAACAGCTTCAGTGTCGCGGACGGACCCCCGGTGCTCGAAGATGTCGCGCGTCGAAAGGGCCGCCAGGGGCTTGATGACGGCGTACCTGGCGGCAGGCACCGCCAGCGGCGTGAGCCGCTCGCCGATGCCCTGCACAAAGGCGTTGTGTCCACCCAGGAAGAACGGCACGTCCGCGCCCAGGCGCAAGCCGATCTCGGCCAGCCGCGTGCGCGGCCAGTCCAGGCCCCACAGACGGTTGAGCGCGAGCAGGGTGCTGGCCGCGTCGGAGCTGCCGCCGCCCATGCCGGCGCCCATGGGCACGGTCTTGACGATCGAAATGTCAGCCCCGAGTGCCGTGCCGCTGGCGACCTGCAGCGCGCGCGCCGCGCGCAGGCAGAGGTCGTCTTCGGGCAGCGCCGGGCCGACGTCGTGGCGTGCCAGGGCACCGTCAGCGCGGCGCTCGAAGTGCAGCGTGTCGGCCCAATCGATGAGTACAAAGACAGACTGCAGCAGGTGGTAGCCGTCGGGCCGCCGCCCGACCACGTGCAGGAAGAGGTTGAGTTTGGCCGGCGCCGGCACGTCGTACAGAGCCAGCAGGGTCATGGCTGCGCCCCATTGATCTTGACCCGCACGGCCACCACCGGCGGCGCCTCGCGCCGGGCTTCGAGCCAGCCTTCGGCCAGACGCGCCAGTTGCACCCGCCAGCCCAGTTGTTCAAAGCCACCGTCCAGCATGCGGTGCGGCGCGCCGGGCCAGGGGTGGCCGGCGAGCCAATCCGGGAGCGCAGCCAGCGGCACCGCCTCGCCCAGCGCCAGCCGCGACAACTCGTCCAGGCTGTCGAAATGGCGCTCACCGTCGGCGGTGGACAGCACTGCCACGCCCGGTGCCCAGCGTGCGTCGGCCATGCGGGTGCCGAGCGGCGAGTTCAGCTGCAGTTCACCACTGTCGCCCGTGCCGCGCAGGTCGAACCCCGCGCTGAAGCTTCGGCTCGACTGCATCGCAGTGGCGTCGATGCGCACGCTCAAGCGCCCGCTGGTCCAGGGCAGTGGGCCGGCTGCGGGGGGCACCGTGGCACAGGCCGCCAGGCACGCTGCGGCGAGCAACGGCCAGAGCCGCAACAACGGCGCTGACGCCCGCCTCACAGGTCCACGCGCAACCGGGTCAGCGTTTCGCGCAGCACTTCGTTGGCGGCGTCGAGGCCTCGGGCCTTGCGCCAGACGCTGCGCGCCTCGTCGCGCTGACCCAGGGTCCACAGCACTTCGCCCAGATGGGCGCCGATCTCCGTGTCGGGCCGGGCGCCGTAGGCCAGGCGCAGCAGGCGCAGCGCTTCGTCGCCGTTGCCCAATCGGAATTCGACCCAACCCAGGCTGTCGGTGATGAAGGGATCGCCCGGCGCAAGTTCGAGCGCGCGCCGGACGAGCTGCCGGGCCTCGGCCAGGCGCAGGCCGCGATCGGCGAGCGAATAGCCCAGCGCGTTGTGGGCGTGCGCGTTGTCGGGCTTGAGTTCGATCACGCGGCGCAAGAGGCGCTCCATCTCGTCTGGCCGCTCGATCTTCTCGGCCATCATGGCCTGCTCATAGAGCAGGTCGGTATCGTCATTGAAACGCTGCGCGGCACCGGTCAGCACCTCGAAGGCATCGCGCCAGTGCCTGGCTTCGCGAAGCATGGCGGCCTCGGCCACCAGCTTTGCGCGCGCATCGTCAGGGCGGCGCTCGGGCACCCTGCGGATCAGCTCACGGGCCTGCACAAGCTTGCCCTGGCGGGCCAGGATCGAGGCCCGGCGGGTTTGCACTTCCAGCGCCCTTTGCGGGTCTTCGATCTTGCTCAGCCAGGCCTCGGCGGCGCCAAAGTCCCCGCGCTGTTCGGCCCCTTGTGCCAGCATCAACCAGGCCTGGACGAGACCCTGTTCGGGGCGTGCTGCCGCGTCATCGTCTTCGGCTTCACTGACCGGTGCCGGTGCAGGTGCAGCGGCCGCGCCGGCAGCCTGTTTCTGCGCCAGTGCCACATAGCGCAGCAGCGCGGCTTCGCCTTCCTTTGCGTGCTTCAGTTCGAGGTGCAAGGCCCCGAGTGACAGGTAGGGCGCTGCCATCTCGGGCTGCAGGCGGACGGCGGCTTCGAGTTGCGCCACGGCATCGGCGTAACGCTGCGTGCTGGTGAGCAGGCGCACATAGGCCAGGCGCAGTGCGGGCTCGGCCGTGCTGCGCCCCAGGTGGTCGAGGACGATGGCTTCCGCCTGCGGGCGCTCGCGCATCAGCTCCATGGCCAACAGCGCGGGGCCCGGTGCCGCAGCGTCCATGCCCTGGGCTTCGCGCGCCAGTGCCAGGGCGCGATCCGGATCCTTGGCCTCTGCCCAGGCCCGGCCCAGCGCCACGCGTACCGGTATCCGCGTGGCGGGGCCATCGCGGTAGGGCTTGAGCGCTTCTTCCATCAGACGCGCCACCAGCCGCGCATCGCCCGCGCGCTGCAGGAAGCGCGGCAGGGCGGCGATCAGGCCCGCTCGCTCGCCTGCTGGCGTCTGCGCGAGCAGCACCTTGAGTGGCTCGGCCACTGCATCGGGTTTGTTGAGCACCAGCAGGATCTGCATCTGCGTGCGCAACGCATCCAGGGATTCGGGCCGTGCCTGGCGCCAGGCACGCGTGGCCGCCAGCGCCTGCTCGCCGGCGCGCGCCTGCAGGGCGATATCCACGGCGCGGCGGAACAGGCCTTCGTCACGGGTGCGGCGGGCGGCGTCCAGGATCCAGTCATAGGCCGTGCCGGCATCGCCCTGGGTCAGCGACATCTCGCCGATGAGCAACTGGTACAGCAGGCGATCGTCGAGCGCGGAATTGGCCGGTGGTGCGGTGCCCTCGGCGGCTGCGGGCTGCGCATGCGTGGCAGGTGCTGACAGCAGCGCGGGCGCTGCCACCATGAATGCCAGCGCCAGACGCCGGCATCGGCGATCAAACATCGAGACTCCCAGGGCTTTGGCCCCCACGTCGCTTTGCTCCTGCCCCCCGAGCAAGTGGGCTCTGGCCGCCTCGGGGCGGCGCTGCGTCGGCTGGGGTACGCAGTCATTCTCACATAATGACCCGATGCCCGAGATGCCTGAGGTCGAGGTCACCCGACGCGGTATCGCCGGGCCGCTGCTCGGCGCCCGCGTGCTGGCGGCGCGGCAGGGCAAACCGCTGCGCTGGCCGCTGGGCTGCGCGCCCCAGGCGCTGGAGGGGCACACCGTGGGCGAAGTCTCGCGGCGCGGCAAGTACCTCTGGCTGCCCTTGCGGTGCTGTGGCACCGATGCCGGCGGCAACGATGGCGGTCTGCTGCTGCACCTGGGCATGTCGGGCTCGCTGGCATTGCTGGCCGCTGCGCCCGAACCCGGGCCGCACGACCATTTCGACCTGGTCACCGATTGCGGCACCTTGCGCCTGAACGACCCGCGTCGCTTCGGTGCCGTGGTGTGGTCGGACTCGCTGGCCGATGACCCCGCGGCCAGACTGCTGTCGCGACTGGGTTCGGAGCCGTTTGATCCGACGCTCACCGCGGCATCGTTTCACGCCGCGCTGCGCCGCCGCCACTCGCCGATCAAGAACGTGCTGCTGGCGGGCGACGTGGTCGTCGGTGCCGGCAACATCTACGCCTGCGAGTCGCTGTTCCTTGCCGGCATCCACCCCGCGTTGCACGCCGATCGCCTCAGCCGGCCGCGCGCCGCGCGCCTGCTCGCAGTGCTGCGCAGCACGCTGGCGCGGGCATTGGAGATGGGCGGCTCCACGCTGCGTGATTTCAGCGACGCCCACGGCGTCAACGGAAACTACCAGGCGCAGGCGGCGGTATATGGCCGCGCCGGCCAGCCTTGCCTGCGTTGCGGCGGCACCGTGAAGCGCGTGCTGCAAACACAGCGCTCGACCTACTTTTGTCCGGTGTGTCAGCGTCGGTAACGTGCGGGTTGGGCGTGAAATCCGCCGCCTTCGCACGCGGGAGACTGCGCTAGCATGACCCAGGAGACCGGCCAAGGACTGGCCGTCACACGATCAGCCAGCCGCACCGGGCCCCGCAGGCCGGTTGCCAGGAAGCCCATGTCCAGCCCCATCGCCGACAGCCTTGATGCGCTTGCCACCTGGCGCGCCACGCTCGACGAGCATGTAGTCCAGCTGGGCCGAGCGCTGGCTGAACAAGACCTGCTCGATGACGCCGATACGACGCTGCTGGCCGCGCTGCGCGAGCGTCTGGCGTCAGAAAAGCTCGTGCTCGCCTTCGTGGCCGAGTTTTCACGCGGCAAGTCGGAGCTGATCAATGCGATCTTCTTTGCCGACGCCGGCCGGCGCGTGCTGCCAGCCACGCCCGGCCGCACGACCATGTGCCCGGTGGAGCTGCGCTATGAGGCTGACGCGCCGGTGCGGCTGTCGCTGTTGCCGATCGAAACCCGGCTGCGCGGCCTGGCCCTGGCCGAGCTGCGCCCGCGCAGCGAGCATTGGCACCATGTGCCGTTGGACCCCAAGCGCCCGGATACGCTGGTGCAGGCGCTGAACGCTGTCACCCGCACGCAGCGTGTCAGCGTGGCGCAGGCGGTGGCGCTGGGCTTCTGGCACGAGACCCAGCCCGACGACAACCCGCCGCAAGGGGCCGACGGCCAAGTCGAGGTGCCAGCCTGGCGCCACGCCATCATCAACTACCCGCACCCGCTGTTGCAGCGCGGGTTGGTCGTGATCGATACGCCCGGGCTCAATGCCATCGGCGCCGAACCCGAACTCACGCTGGGCCTGCTGCCATCGGCGCATGCGGTGGTCTTCGTGCTGGCCGCCGACACCGGCGTGACCAAGTCCGATCTCACGATCTGGCGCGAACACCTCGGGCAGGCCAGCCTGGAGCGCTTTGTGGTGCTCAACAAGATCGATACCCTGGCCGACCCGCTGGCCTCGGTGGCCGAAGTGCAGGCACAGATCGAGCAGCAGCGCGAGAACGCGGCGCTGACGCTGGGCGTGCCGGCGGCGCGCGTCTTTGCGCTGTCGGCGCGGGACGCCCTGGCGGCGCGGGTCGAGCGCGATGCGGCCGGCCTGCAAGCCAGCCGCCTGCCGCCGCTCGAGGCAGCGCTCGCGGCCGAGCTGCTGCCACGGCGGCAGGCGCTGCTGGTGCAGTCGGCCGTGGGCGTGGTGGATCAGCTGCGCAACTCGGCGGGCCGTCGCCTGGCCGATCGCCGCCGCCAGCAGGCCGAGCAGTTGCTGGAGCTGCGCGGCCTGCGCGGCAAGAGCAGCGCCAAGATGCGCATGATGGTCGGGCGGGTGGATGCCGAGGTGGCCGACTTCGAGCGCTGCACGGCACGCCTGGCGGCGCTGCGCGCGGTGCAGCTGCGGATCTTGCGCTCGGTGCTGGCGCTGCTGTCCAGCGACGCCCTGCGCGCCGAGGTCGCAGCCATGCAGTCGGCGATGGGCGCGCGGCCCTTCAACCTGGGTGCGCGTGGCGCCTTCGAGACGTTGATATCGCGGCTGCATGCCGCACTGGCTGGCGCCGGGGCGCAAACCGAAGAAATGCGCCAGATGCTGGAGGCCAGCTTCACCCAGCTCAATACCGAATTCGGTTTTGTCTTTGTGCTGGGGCGGGTGCCGGTACTGGCGCCGTTTGAAGCCGAACTGGATTTCATCGGGCAGAACTATGGTCGTTATCTCGGCCTGAGCCAGGCCTGGCGGATGGCGGCACCGGGCTTTGCCGACCAGTTCCGCCGCCTCTTGCTGGCCAAGCTGCGCGTTGTCTTCGAGAACGCTGCCGGTGAGCTGGAGCTGTGGAGCAAGGCGGCGCAAGGCCAGGTCGAGATGCAACTGCGCGAGCGTCGCCGTGGCCACACGCGTCGGCGCGAGGCCCTGCTGCGCGTGCAGTCGGCCGCTGGCGAGCTGGAACAGCGCATCGCCGAGGTGCAGGCGCAGGACGAGCATCTGGGCGACATGCAGGCGCGCCTGCACGGCCTGGCGTCCGCTGCCATCACCAGCGCGCGCCGGCTGGGCAACGAGCCCACGGTGGCGCGGCTGGTGCTGGATCTCGCCGAGCCGCAACAGGACGCGGCTTGATCGCAGCGGGCCTGGCTGCGCGGGTCATCCGCTGGCAGCGCCAGCATGGCCGCCACGGCCTGCCGTGGCAGGGCACCCACGATCCCTACCGGGTCTGGCTGGCCGAAGTCATGCTGCAGCAGACGCAAGTCGCCACCGTGCTGCGCTACTACGAGCGCTTTCTGACCCGGTTTCCTGCCGTGCAGGTGCTGGCTGCAGCGCCGCTGGATGACGTGCTGGCACTGTGGAGCGGCCTGGGTTACTACAGCCGTGCGCGCCACCTGCACCGCTGCGCGCAGGTGGTGGTGGCTGACCACGACGGCAGCTTCCCGCGCAGCAGCGAGGGCCTGGCCGCACTGCCCGGCATCGGCCGCTCCACGGCGGCGGCAGTGGCGGCGTTCTGCTTCGGCGAGCGCGCCGCCATCCTCGACGGCAATGTCAAGCGGCTGCTGACACGCGCGCTGGGCTTCGACGGCGATCTGGCCCTGGCGGCCGAGGAAAAGCGCCTCTGGGCGGCCGCCCAGGCGCTGCTGCCGCTGCGCGATGTCGATGTCTACACGCAGGGCCTGATGGATCTGGGCGCCACACTCTGCGTGGCCCGCGCCCCCGCCTGCGAGCGCTGCCCACTGGCGAGCGATTGCGTGGCACGCATGGCGGGCACGCCCGAGCGCTTTCCGGTCAGGACCCGCCGGCTCCAGCGCGGCCGGCGCGAGAACGCCCTGTTGTGGCTGCAACACCGCGGCCGCTCGTGGTTGGTGCGGCGGCCGGAACACGGCGTCTGGGCGGGGCTGTGGAGCCTGCCCGAATACGACTCGGCGCCGGCGCTGGACCAATACGTGGCTGCCTGGCCGGGCCACGGCGCCTGGATGCCTTCGATCCAGCATGCGCTGACGCATTTCGACTGGGCGCTGCATCCGCTGGCCTGGCAGTGGCCGGCGCGGGCCAGCGCCTTGCCCGACTTGCCGGCTGACGGCAAGTGGCTGACCCGCGATGAGGCGCTGGCCCTCGGCCTGCCGGCACCGGTGCGCCGGCTGCTGATGGGCGAGGCCACACGCAGCGGCGCATAGGGCGGCGACGCTCGCGTGCGTCAGAATGGCTGGCATGCGCTGGCGCGGGCTGCTGGCGGGCTGCATGGAGACGAGCGATGAACCCGTTTTGCCAATTGCTGCGAGGGCGCGGTGCCAGGCCGCCGATCGGCACCTGGGTCATGTCGGCCAGCCCCATCGTCGCCGAGGCCGTGGGCATGGCCGGGTTCGACTGGGGTGTGCTCGACATGGAGCACTCGCCGCTGGAACTGATGGATCTCGTGCACCTGCTGCAAGCGGTGGGCAATACCAAGATGGTGCCGGTGGTGCGGGTGCCGTGGAACGATGCCGTCACCGTCAAGCGCGTGCTCGACGCCGGTGCGCAGACGCTGTTGTTTCCGTATGTGCAGAACGCTGAAGAGGCGCGCCGCGCGGTGGCCGCCACGCGCTACCCGCCGGGTGGCAACCGCGGCATGGCGGGCATGAGCCGGGCTTCGCGCTTCGGCACCACGCCGGACTACCTGCGCACGGCGCAGCAATCGATCAGCGTCGTGGTCCAGCTGGAAACACCGCAGGCCGTCGGGCGGCTCGAAGAAATCGCCGCAGTGCCGGGTATCGACGCCCTCTTCGTCGGCCCCGCCGATCTGTCTGCCGCGATGGGCCATGTGGGCGAACTGACGCACCCGGAGTTGATGGCGCTGATGGCCGACGCGGCGCGCCGCGCGCAGGCCATCGGCAAACCGATAGGCACGGTCGGCATGACGCCGGAATCGGCCACCCGCCACCGCGCTTCGGGCTACGATTTTGTCGCGGTGGCCTCCGACCTGGGCCTGCTCATGCGCGGTGCGCAGGCGGCCCTGCAGGCGTTGCGCGGCGCCGATGGCAAGGGCTACGTGCACACCCTCAGCGAGGGCACGCGCACCGAGGGCGGTACCTGAACTAGCGCAGGATATCGCCCAGGCAGAGGTACTTGATCACGACATAGTCGTCGATACCCTGGCGCGCGCCCTCGCGGCCCAGGCCGCTTTGCTTGACGCCGCCAAACGGCGCCTCGGCGGTGGAGATCAAGCCGGTGTTGATGCCCACCATGCCGTACTCCAGGGCCTCGCCCACGCGGAAGACGCGGCCGATATCGCGGCTGTAGAAATAGCTCGCCAGGCCGAACTCGGTATCGTTGGCCAGGGCGACGACCTCGGCCTCGGTCTCGAAGCGAAAGACCGGCGCCACCGGCCCGAAGGTTTCTTCGCGCGCGCACAGCATGTCGCTGGTGACGTTGGCCAGCACCGTGGGCGTATAGAAGCGCTCGCCGATCCTGCTGCCGCCCACCACCACGCGCGCGCCCTTGGCCACTGCATCGGCGACATGGCTCTCGACCTTGGCGACGGCCGGGTCATCGATCAGCGGCCCCTGGTTGATGCCGGCCTCGAATCCGTTGCCCACCCTGATGCCGCCGACCTTGGCTGCCAGCTTCTCGACGAAGGTGTCGTACACGCCGGCCTGCACATACAGGCGGTTGGCACAGACGCAGGTCTGGCCGGCGTTGCGGTACTTGCTGACCATCGCGCCCTCAACGGCGGAGTCGATATCGGCGTCGTCAAAGACGATGAAGGGCGCGTTGCCGCCCAACTCCAGGCTGATCTTCTTGACCGTGCTGGCACATTGCCGCGCCAGGATGCGCCCGACCTCGGTGGAGCCGGTGAAGGACAGGTGGCGGACGACATCGCTGCTGCACAGCACCTTGCCGATTTCGATCGAGTTGTCGCTGTCGGCACAAAGCACGTTGAGCACCCCGGCGGGCATGCCCGCGCGCTGCGCCAGCTCGGCCACGGCAAGCGCGCACAGCGGCGTCTGCTCGGCCGGCTTGATGACCACCGGGCAGCCCGCCGCGAGGGCGGGCGCCACCTTGCGCGTGATCATCGCGATCGGAAAATTCCACGGCGTGATGGCGGCGCAGACGCCGATCGGCTGCCGGATCACGAGCAGGCGCTTGTTGTTGTCGGTGGTCGGGATGGTCTCGCCATAGATGCGCTTGGCCTCCTCGGCAAACCACTCCACGAAGCTCGCACCGTAGCCGACCTCGCCGCGCGCCTCGGCCAGCGGCTTGCCTTGTTCGGCGGTCATGATGCGGGCCAGGTCGTCGGCATGCTGGTGCAGCAGAGCAAACCACTTCATCAGGATCGCGGCGCGTTCTTTCGCGGTCTTGGCGCGCCACGCTGGCCAGGCTTTTTCGGCGGCGGAGATGGCCGCGGCGGCATCGATGGGCCCGAGGTTGGCCACTTGTGCCAGCTCAAGACCGGTGGCAGGGTCGGTGACGGCGAAGCGGGCCTGACCGGCGTGGCCGGCAACCCAGGCGCCGTTGATCAGGCCCTCGGTCCGCAGCAGGCCGGGGTCGGCGAGAGTGGCCAGGGGTGAGGCGAGAGAGGCAGTCATGGGGTGCGGCGCTCCAGGAAGGACTGGCAATGTAGCGGGGTCGGCGCACCGACCCAACACCTAGAATTGTGGCGTGCCCGTGCACCATTGAAATTGAAGCCCCAAGGCAACCCCATGCAAGCCTCCGAGATCCGATCGACCTTCCTCAAGTTCTTTGAGTCCAAGGGTCACACCATCGTTGCCAGCTCGCCCGTGGTGCCGGGTGACGACCCGACGCTGCTGTTCACCAACGCCGGCATGAACCAGTTCAAGGATGTCTTCCTGGGCTACGACAAGCGGCCGTACACACGTGCCACGACGAGCCAGAAATGCATCCGCGCCGGGGGCAAGCACAACGACCTGGAAAACGTCGGCTACACCGCGCGCCACCATACTTTCTTCGAAATGCTGGGCAACTTCAGCTTCGGCGACTATTTCAAGACCGATGCCATCCGGTACGCCTGGGAGCTGCTCACCGAGCGCTTCATGCTGCCCAAGGACAAGCTGTGGGCCACCGTCTATGCCGACGACGACGAGGCCTACGATATCTGGCTCAACGTCATCAAGCTGCCCGCCGAGCGCATCGTGCGCATCGGCGACAACAAGGGCGCACGCTATGCGTCCGACAACTTCTGGATGATGGGTGATACCGGGCCGTGCGGCCCGTGCTCGGAGATCTTCTACGACCACGGGCCCGAGGTCGCCGGCGGCCCGCCCGGCAGCCCCGAGCAGGATGGCGACCGCTATATCGAGATCTGGAACAACGTCTTCATGCAGTTCAACCGCACCGAAGACGGTGTCATGCACGCTCTGCCCAAGCCCAGCGTCGATACCGGCATGGGCCTGGAGCGGCTGACGGCGGTGCTGCAGCATGTGCACAGCAACTACGAGATCGACATGTTCGTGCGGCTGCTCGCGGCGGCCAGGAGCGCGGTCGAGCTCGCGGCAGGGGGTGCTGCGGTTGACGCCGATGCGCCTTCGCTCAAGGTCATCGCGGATCACATCCGCGCCTGTGCCTTCACGGTCGCGGACGGCGTCATCCCCGGCAACGAGGGCCGCGGCTACGTGCTGCGCCGGATTGCCCGCCGCGCCATCCGCCATGGCTACAAACTCGGCGCGCGCAAGCCGTTTTTCAACACCCTGGTGTCACCGCTGGCGCTGGAGATGGGCGAGGCCTACCCCGAATTGCGGCGCGACATGGCACGCGTGACGGAGGTGCTGAAGACCGAGGAAGAGCGTTTCTTCCAGACCATCGCCAACGGCATGGAGATACTGGAGACTGCGTTGGCGACGCTTGCGGGCGCCGGCGCAACGCAGATCGACGGCGATACCGCCTTCAAGCTGCACGACACCTTCGGCTTTCCGCTCGACCTGACCGCCGATGTCTGCCGCGAGCGTGGCGTGCAGGTTGATGAAGCCGGCTTCAGCGCTGCCATGGGCCGCCAGCGCGAGCAGGCGCGCGCCTCGGCCAAATTCAAGATGGCTGCGGGGCTGGAGTACAGCGGCGACGCGACGGTCTTCCACGGCTACGAGCACCTGGTGTGCGAGCGCAGCCGCGTGACGGCCCTCTATCTCGAAGGCGTGCCGGTAAACCGCGCCCGCGCGGGCGACGACGCAGTGATCGTGCTCGACCACACCCCCTACTACGCTGAGAGCGGTGGCCAGGCGGGCGACACCGGCGAGCTGCGCAATGCCCGCTCGCGCGTGGTGGTCGAAGATACCGTCAAGGTGCAGGCCAGCGTCTTTGGCCACGTCGGGCGCATCGTCGAAGGCGAGGTCGAAGTCGGCGACAGCATGGTCGCCCGTGTCGATGCCGAACAACGATTGCGTACCGTGCGCAACCACAGCGCCACCCACCTGATGCACAAGGCATTGCGTGAAGTGCTGGGGGCGCACGTGCAGCAGAAGGGTTCATTGGTCAACGCCGAGCGCACGCGCTTCGACTTTGCCCACAACGCGCCGGTGAGCGACGCGCAGATCGCGCAGGTGGAGGCCATCGTCAACGCCGAGATCCTGGCCAACGCCGCGGCCAGCGCGCGCGTCTTGCCGATCGAAGAGGCGCAGAAGCTCGGCGCGATGATGCTGTTTGGCGAGAAGTATGGCGACGAAGTGCGGGTGCTCGATATCGGCAGCAGCCGCGAGCTGTGCGGTGGCACGCACGTCCAGCGCACGGGGGATATCGGCCTCTTCAAGATCGTGGCCGAAGGCGGCGTCGCGGCAGGCATCCGGCGCGTCGAAGCCGTGACCGGCGGTAATGCGCTGGCCTATGTGCAGCAGCTCGAGACCGCCGTCAACGGCATGGCGACAACGCTCAAGGCCACCGCCGCCGAAGTGCCGCTGCGCGTGCTGGCGGTGTTGGACCATGTGCGCGCGCTGGAGAAGGAAGTCACCGCCTTGAAGGGTCGGCTGGCGTCGGCGCAGGGCGACGAATTGGTGATGCAGGCGGTCGATGTCAAGGGTGTCAAGGTGCTGGCGGCCATGCTGCAAGGCGCAGACGCCAAGGCCCTGCGCGAGACCGTTGACCGGCTCAAGGACAAGCTCAAGACGGCGGTCATCGTGCTGGCGGCGGTGGAGGGCGGCAAGGTGCAACTGGCGGCCGGCGTGACAGCCGACAGCGTCGGCCGCGTCAAGGCCGGCGAGCTGGTGAACTTTGTCGCCCAGCAGGTGGGTGGCAAGGGCGGCGGCAAGGCGGATATGGCGATGGCCGGCGGCGCCGATGCGGCGGCGTTGCCGGCGGCGCTGGCAGGGGTCGCGGGTTGGGTGGGGGGAAAGCTCTGAGTGGGCTGCCTGCCACGAAAAAGGGCGGCTCTTGCGAGCCGCCCTGCGCGTTGACGATCAGAACGAGTAACGCAAGGTCACCTGCACCGCCCATTGCGACTCACCGGCGGTCTGCCGCGTGACGTAGTCCTCAAGCGAACCCAGGCTGTAGATGTACTTGCCGTTGGCGTCCAGCCCGTTGTAGTTGACGAAGCTGCGGTTGGACGGGAAGCCGATCTCGTTGATGCGGCCCGACCTGGGGTCCAGGAAGTTGCCGAAGTTCAGGAAGTCAATCGTGAAGCTGGCCTTGTGGTTCTTGCTGAAGCCCGGCAGTTCCTGGCTGAAGCGCAGGTCGAAGCTGTTGACCCAGGGGTTGAAGCTCTCGTTGCGGCCCACCGTGCGGCCCTTGGCGGCGGCCAGACCCGCGTTGCCGTTGACGATCTCCCAGAAGCGTGCCTCCTCGGTCGCGCCACCACGGAAAGTGACCTCACCCGAGCCCGACGCCGACGGGATGTACATCAAGTCGTTGCCACCCACGCCGTCACCGTTGAGGTCGTTCAGGTAGGTCCAGCTGTAGGGCTTGCCTCGGCGCCCTTCGTAGAACACCCCGAAGCTGGTGCGGTAGTTGCCCACCAGCGCCTTCGAAAAGCTCAGGCTGCCGTTGATCCGGTCCCTGATGAGGTAGTTGGAATTGCCGGCCGTGTCTTCATTGGGGTTGAAGATGTTGCGGCCGTTCCAGTTTGAATTCGACACTGACGATGTCAGGGGGCTCACATCCTTGGCGGTCGTCTTGGTGTAGGCCAGGCTCCAGCCCCAACCTTCGCGAAGTGGCCGGCTCAGGCCCAGAGTGATGGCGTCACCGCCGCCCTGTGAGGTCTCCTTGGCCAGCAGCACATTGTTGAAGCTGGCGTTGCTCAGCGCACGCGTGCGCGACTGCCCGCTGGGGGTATTGCAGGGGTTGCCGGCCAAGGTGGATTGAATGGCCGAACCGTTGGCGTTCCAGCAGTTGCCGTTGTAGCCCTCGGCGCGGTAGAACATCTGGCGGCCGTCGGGGCCCAGCCGCGTGGCGCCACCCAGATTCAGGTGCTCGTAGTACAGCCCGCTCTTGACCTTGGTGTGCAACCACTCGGCGCTGGCCACCAGGCCGCCCAGGCCGATGACGTCGGGCAGCTCGGTCTCGAAGGCCAGGTTGGCCTTCCACACCGAAGGCTGCTCCAGCCCTGGCGATAGCAGATCCAGGTTGGCCGCAGGCGTGACGCTTGTCAGCCTCGGCTGCGCCGCAGGGTCGGCGCTGAAGATCCCCGTCGCAATGGCGCCGTTGGTCGCCGGGTTGCAGGCGGCCATGTTGCTGCAACTGAGCGTGACGACCGAGCGGCCGTTGTTGCTGAAGGGGTTGGACAGCCAGACGTTGGCGGCCGCGCCCTGGAAGAGGCCCAGCCCGCCGCGCAGTTGCTGGCGGCGCGCGTCACCGCTGCTCAGATCCCAGTTGAAGCCGACCCGAGGCTGCACCAGGCGGTTGCCATCCATGGTGATGGTGTTGTCCAGGCCGAAGCCGCCGGTATTGCGCGTCACCGTACCGTTGGGGGCGACGCTGCCGGGCACGGTGGGTGCCGCACCTGCGTCATTGGCCAGGGGCTTCGATGGCAGGTTTTGCTGATCCACGCGCAGGCCGAACATCACGCTGAGCCTGGAGTTCACCTTCCAGTTGTCCTGCAGGAACAAGCCCGTATTGGCGTAGCTCCATACCGCGACAGCGTCGGCCAGCGCACGGCCAGCCAAGGGCACCTGCACACTGTACGAAGAGGGCCTGCCGCGGCGGAAATTCTCCAGCACCGCCGCCTCTACCTGCGCCGAGGTCGCCGTGTTGCAGCTGATGGCGCCAAAGGTATAGGGCACCAGCGTGCTGCTGTTCTCGCACCTGAACGTGTAATTGCCGTTGGTATCTTGCAAGAAGGCGTTGTAGATGTCGTTGTTGGCGTAGTCCGCGCCGAACTTCAACTCGTGCGTGCCAGCGGTGTAGGTGCCGCCGACGTAGGCATCCACGGTCTCGGTCGCCAGTACATTGAAATGCCGGCTACGCTCGGTACCGAACAGCAGGTCACGGGTATTGCTGTTGGTGCCTGCCGGGGACCCGATCGGCAACTGTGGGCCCTGGAAGCTCAGCGAGACCTGTGGCAATTTGCTGCCATTGACGGGGAAGGGCTGGCTGGCGTAATCGCGCTTGGAGATCTTGAATTCGGTGCTGAGATTCGGTGTCCAGTCAGCAAACCACTGGCCCACCAGGCTTTCGATCTCCTTCTCCTGGTTGTACCAATGCGAGCTGAGCGAGAGCCGCGTGGCCGAGAAGAAACTGGTGCCGGCGAGAAATGGCTCGGTCTGCGTGGTCTTGGTGTAGCGCAGGTTGGCGCGGTGGTCGTCGTTGATATTCCAGTCCAGCTTGAGCAGGGCGTCCTTCACCTTCAGGGCCACGCCGGCGGGGACTTCGACCCCTCCGATATCTGCGCCATAGGTGGTACGCGCGGTGGAAATGGCCTGGTCGATGGCTGCAGTCGTGATGCCGACATTGGGACCTGCACTGCCCACGGGCCCGAAGTCGGGCCGGGTGCGCGAACTCACGTAATCCTCGTAACTGGCGAAGAAGAACAATTTGTCCTTCAGCAGGGGTCCGCCCAGCGTGAAGCCCGTCGTGTAGTCCTTGAACGCGGGCGCCAGGAAAGTCGTGTCGGTAACGCGGTCGTAGCGCTGGCCCACCAGATCGCCATTGCGCCACACGTAGTAAACGCTGCCGCTCAGGGTATTGGTGCCGCTCTTGGTGACGGCGTTGATATTGGCGCCCGTGTAGCCCTTCTGGGTGACGTCGTAGTTGCTCAGGTTGACCTGCACAGACTGGATGGCGTCGATGCTGATCGGCTGCTTGGCCGTGGGCAGGTTGTTGCTTTCGAGGCCGAAGGTGTCGTTCGTGGTGACGCCGTCGATGGTGATGCTGTTGTAGCGCGTGTTCTGGCCAGCGGCGGAGATCTCGCCACGCTCCTTGTCGGTCTGGCTCAGGCGCGGGTCGGTGCGCGCATAGTCTTGCAGGTTGCGTTGGATCGACGCAAACGCACCCAGCTCGCGGCCGCCGACATTCGTGCCGGCGCCCATGTGGCCCTTGCTGAACTTGTCCGAGACGCCGCGGCCCGTGATCACCACCGTGGCCGAAGGCGCGCCCAGCTGCGAGTCCAGACTGAGTGCTTCGGCCAGTTGCAGGAACAGGCCCTCGCGCTTGTCCACCAGGCCGGCCTTGCTGACGGTGATCGTGTACGGCCCGCCGGCCCGCAAGCCGCGCGCGGCGTAGCGGCCGTCGGCGTCGGTGGTGGCGGTGTTGCTGGAGCCCGACTCGACGTGAACGATGGACACGCTGGCCCCCGCCAACGGCTTGCCGTCGGCCCCGGTCACCCGCCCGCCGATGCTGGCGGTGGTGTTCTGCGCCAGTGCCGGCGCAACAGCCACGACGGCCACGGCCACGGCGATGGCGGTTCTTGAAAAACCTGTCCAGTGATCTCGAATCATTGCTTTGCTCCTCTGAAAACGGGGTGGCCGCGGCTCGCTTCGGCGTGTCGGCGGCAGCACAAGAGTTTGACGATAGTCTGTGACAGCACTATGCAGCGAAGGCTGCCCGATGTTTCGCCGCGAGTCGCATTCGCCCGTCGGAAAAAGCCCGCCTTGACGGCGACCGAAAGCTGTGATCCAAGTTTCGGTGCGGTCTCGCCTGAGTACGAGTGAGTCTTCTCTGCAACTCAGTCGTTGACCACCCTCGCACAAGCCGTGCCTGGGTGAGTGCAGGCCATGGGAAGATCACTGCCCTGCCCAAGCCATTGAACGCTGACATGCCCGGATCCCCCTCGCCGTGCGCCGCCGGCCCCTGCTGGGCCGGCTGGGCGCTGGCGGTGGCGCTCGCCGCTTCGGCCCCGCCGGCCGCTGCTGACCCCGCTGTTGCGGTGCATGTGGCCAGCCTGGATCGGCCCGGCGGCACCGCCGTGGTGCTGCCGGGCCACTGGTTTGCAGCGCCCGGCACCGCCATCGCACCGGCCATGCTGCTGTTGCACGGATGCGGCGGGCTGTTCGACGGCCGTGGGCGCCTGGCCGACCGCTATACCGAGCTGGCGGCGCGGCTCAATACCCTGGGCGTGCATGTGCTGGTCACCGATTCACTGGGCCCGCGCGGCGAGCACGAGCTGTGCACGCAGGCGGTGGGCAACCGGCGCGTCACACAGGTGCAGCGTCGGCGCGACGCCCTGGGCGCGCTGGCCTGGCTGGCAGCGCAGCCGGGCGTGGATGTCGCCCGGCTCGGCCTGCTCGGCTGGTCCAACGGCGGCAGCACGGTGCTGGCGGCCATCAACCAGCGCCACCCCGAGGTGGCGCTGGCACCGGTGCGGCCGACGCTGGCGGTGGCCTACTACCCGGGCTGCGCGACCGAGCTGCGGCGTGGCCACCAGGCCACCGCGCCGCTGTTGATGCTGCTGGGCGAGGCCGACGACTGGACCCCCGCCGCCCCTTGCAAGGCGCTCGCCGCAGCGGCCGACCCGGCGCTCGGCCCGCAGCCACGGTGGGAGGCCTATGCGGGCGCTTACCATGGCTTTGACGGCTCGGCGGCATTGCGCCTGCGCCGTGACGTGCCCAATGGCGTAAACCCCGGCCAGGGCGTGCATGTGGGCGCTGACCCGACCGCACGTGCCGCCTCGGCGCAACGACTCGAACTCTTCCTACGCGACACCTGGAGCCTGACCCCATGACCCCCTTGAACGCACCTCGTGCACGCCAGAACAACCCGGCCGAGCTGAAGGCCTTCGACACCACCTGTGAGCGCCTTGCCGGCTTCGATGGCGAGATCTCCTTCGAGTGGGTCGATGGCTTTCTGGCGGCACTCGCCGCCGGGCCGCGCCTGCCCGAAGCCCAAGAGTGGCTGCCGGCGATGCTGGGCGATACCTTCGACCGCGTCTTTGCCGACCCGGACGACCGCACGCAGGCGCTGCGCTCGTTGCAGACGCGCCTGAAGGTGCTGTGCGATCAGCTCGATCCGGCCGCGCTGATGGACCAGCCCGAGGCGATGCGGCTGGAGCCGCTGATGGGCGAGTGGACCGACGCCGATCGCGAGCAGTTGGCGCAAAAGGAGGGCGTGAGCGCCGATGACGCCGCCGCCATGCAGACTGGCGCACTGTGGGCCGAAGGTTTTCTGGACTGCGTGGAGGCCTTCCCTCTGCTGTGGGACGAGCCCGCCGACGACGAAGAGGCCGCCGGCATGTACGTCACCCTGCTCGACCAGATCGCCGCGCTGCTGCTGCCGCCGGAGCACGAGGAATTCAAGATCCACGTCGAGAAGTACTACCCGCAGGGACCGCCCACGCGCGATGAGCTGCTCGCCGAGGCCTGCTGGTCCGCGCAGGACCTGCGCGTCTTCTGGACCGACCACGCCCCCAAGCCGGCCACCCGCCGTGTCGAACCCACGCCCGGACGCAACGACCCGTGCTCGTGCGGCAGTGGCAAGAAGTACAAGAAGTGCCACGGGGCGCAAACGTGACACCGGCCTTGCAGGGCCGCCACATCGTCCTGGGTCTCACCGGCGGCGTGGCCTGCTACAAGGCGGCCGAACTGGCGCGTGAGCTCATCAAGGCCGGCGCCACGGTGCAGGTCGTGATGACCGAGGCGGCCACCCGGTTCATCACAGCGGTCACGATGCAGGCGCTGAGCGGCCGCCCGGTGGTCACCAGCCAGTGGGACGCGCGTGAGCCCAACCACATGGCCCACATCAACCTCACGCGCGCGGCCAGTGCCATCGTCGTGGCGCCGGCGAGCGCCGATTTCATCGCCCGCCTGGCGCAAGGCCGTGCCGATGAACTGCTGAGCCTGCTGTGCCTGGCGCGGCCACTGTCGGGCGACCACAAGTGCCCGCTGCTGGTGGCCCCAGCCATGAACCGCGAGATGTGGGCGCACCCGGCCACGCAGCGCAATGTCGCGCTGACCCAGGCCGATGGCGCCATCGTGCTGGGCCCGGCCGCAGGCGACCAGGCCTGCGGCGAAATCGGCGAGGGCCGCATGCTCGAGGCCGAAGAGCTGCGCGATGCTTTGATCGCGCTGTTCCAGCCCAAGGTACTGGCTGGCCGCTCGGTGCTGGTGACGGCGGGGCCCACCTTCGAGGCCATCGACCCGGTGCGTGGCATCACCAATCACTCCAGTGGCAAGATGGGTTTTGCGCTGGCGCGCGCGGCGGCCGAGGCCGGTGCACGGGTCACGCTGGTGGCGGGGCCGGTGCATCTGGGCACGCCGCCCGGGGTGCGGCGTATCGACGTGCAAAGCGCGCAGCAGATGCTGGATGCGGTGCTGCCCGAGGCGCCACGGAGCGATATCTTCGTCGCCACCGCCGCCGTGGCGGACTGGCGCCCGGCGCAAGCCAGCGGCCAGAAGATCAAGAAGGATGGCGGTGGCCGCCCACCGCCGCTGGCCTTGGCTGAAAACCCCGACATCCTGGCCACCGTGGCGCGCCTGCCCGTCGCCCAGCGCCCGTGGTGCGTGGGCTTTGCCGCCGAGAGCCACGACCTCGTGCGCCATGCCCGTGAAAAGCTGGCGCGCAAGGGCGTGCCGTTGATCGTGGCCAACCTCGGGCCCGCCACGTTCGGCTTGGACCACAACACCCTGGTGCTGGTCGATGAACAGGGTGAGCGGGAGTTGCCCAAGGCCGACAAGCTCACCCTGGCGCGCCAACTGGTGCAGGAAATCGCCCGCCGGATTGCCCTGGAAGGCCGGGCCCTGGACAAACCATGACGACGATCGATCTCAAGGTGCTCGACGCCCGCATGTCCGAGTTCCTGCCGGCCTATGCCACGCCGGGCAGCGCGGGCCTGGACCTGCGCGCCTGCCTCGACGCGCCCCTGTTGCTGGAGCCCGGCGCGGCCGCGCTGGTCCCCACCGGCCTGGCGATCCACATCAAGGACCCTGGCCTGGCCGCGATGCTGCTGCCGCGCTCGGGCCTGGGCCACAAACATGGCATCGTGCTGGGCAACCTGGTGGGCCTGATCGACAGCGACTACCAGGGCCCGCTGATGGTGAGCTGCTGGAACCGCGGCAGCGCGGCCTACACGGTGCAGCCGATGGAGCGCATCGCGCAGATGCTCATCGTGCCAGTGGTACATGCCGCTTTTCGTCGCGTCGACGAGTTTGGTCTGTCCGAGCGCGGCGGCGGCGGATTCGGGTCGACCGGGCGCGGCTGACCCGGCAGGTGCCGGGTCGCTCAGTGCAAGGCCTCGCCCGCGCCGGGCGCGGCGCGGCTGCCCAGCACCGTGATCGGCGAGCCGCCCACGCTGCGCGCCTCGACTTCTTCGTCGCTCGCCGCGCGCACCGCCTGCACCTTGAGCGCCAGCCTCAGCGCCATGCCGGCCAGCGGGTGGTTGCCGTCCAGGACCACGTGCGAAGGGTAGACCTCGGTCACGAGGTAAATGGCATCGGGCGGCATGTCGGGGGTGGCGCTGCCGGCGGGCAGGCCCTCAAAGGCCATGCCGGGGGTCAACTGCTCGGGGAACAGCTGGCGGGACTCGAAGCACACCAGCTCGGGCCGGTAGTCGCCGAATGCGTGTTCGGGCTCCAGGTGCAGGGCCAGCTCGTCGCCGGCGGCATAGCCGGCCAGTGCTTCTTCCACCTTGGCAAGCAGGTCGTCGCCGCCGAAGAAGAATTCCACCGGCTCGGCCAGTTCGTCGATGGGTCGGTTCTGGGCGTCGCTGAGCTTCCATGTCAGGCTCACCCCGCAAGGGGCTTGGATCATCATCGCAAGATGATCGCACAAGGTTTTGGGCGGCGACGTCGTCTGGATGACGACGCAACTTGATCTGGCGCGGCACGGTTCGGCCACGGCACGACAGAATGCCGCCATGGACGTGAACTCACCACTGGCATTGCTGGGCGGCCTGTCGCCCGCCCGATTCATGCAGCGGCATTGGCAGAAGAAGCCGCTGCTGGTGCGCCAGGCGTGGCCCGGCGTGGCACCGCCGCTGACGCGCGCCGGCGTGTTCGAGATCGCCGGGCGCGATGACGTCGAATCGCGGCTGGTGGCGCACGAGAGTGGCAGCTGGCGTGTGCGCCACGGCCCGCTGCCGCGCCGCGCGCTGCCGCCCATCGCGCGGCCAGGCTGGACGCTGCTGGTGCAAGGGCTCGATCTGCATGTGCCCGCCGCGCACGAGATGCTCGGCCAGTTTCGCTTTGTTCCCGATGCCCGCTTCGACGATCTGATGATCTCCTGGGCCAGCCCGGGCGGGGGCGTCGGCCCGCATATCGACTGCTATGACGTCTTCCTGCTGCAGGTGCAGGGCCAGCGGCGCTGGCGCGTCGGCCCGCCGCCCAGCGAGGCCGATGCAGCGTGGGTCGAAGGCCTGCCGCTGAAGATCCTGCGCCGCTTCGAGCCGCAGCACGAATGGCTGCTCGAGCCCGGTGACATGCTGTACCTGCCGCCGCGCTGGGGCCACGACGGCGTCGCCGAAGGTGGCGACTGCATGACATGTTCAGTCGGCTACCGGGTTCCGGCGGCGGGGGATCTGGCGCGCGAACTGCTGCAACGGCTCAGTGATGAAGAGCTGGACGACAGCGCCCAGGCGCTGGCGCTGTACCGCGACCCGAAGCAGGCTGCCACGGCCGCGCCGGGTGCCATCCCGCAGGCTTTGGCCGACTTCGCGCGCGGCGCCCTCGCCCAGCGCCTGGCCGAGCCGCACTGGCTGGAGCGCGCGCTGGGTGAACTGCTCACCGAACCCAAGCCGCAGGTCTGGTTTGACGGGGGTGGCCGGCAACACGCTGGCGGCGGCGTGCGACTGGATGCCCGCACCCGGATGATGTATGACACACGCCATGTCTTCATCAACGGTGAGGCCTATGTCGCGACCGGCCGTGATGCGCGACTGATGCGCAGCCTCGCCGACCGCCGCTGTCTGACGGCCGCCGATGCCCACCGCCTGGGTGCGCACGCGGCTGCCTTGCTGGCTGACTGGGTGGTCGCCGGCTGGGCCCACGAGTCGCCGCCATGACAGGCGTGCCTCCACGCATCGACTCGCGCTTGGCCTTTGCCGCGGCACTGAACTGGGGCTTCGAGACGGCCATCGCACAGGGTGCGCGCTGCATCACCTGCGCCGATCCCGGCTTTGCCGACTGGCCGTTGGGCGACGCGGCCCTGCTGCAGCAACTGACGACCTGGTTGCGCCTGCCGCAGCGCCGCGTGCTGCTGCTGGCGGCCCGCTACGACGAGATGCCCAGTCGGCAGCCGCGCTTCACGGCCTGGCGCCGTGACTGGGCGCATGCGGTGCTGGCCTGGCAGGCACCGCCGGAACTGGCGGCCGGCTTGCCGAGCCTGTTGCTCGACGACAGCGCGCTCACTGTGCACCTCGTCGATGCCATCCACTGGCGTGGCCGTGCGGCGCTGGATCGTCGCGTTGCCCAGCATTGGCGCGAGCAAATTGATGTAGTTTTGCAACGTTCTGAGCCGGCCTTTGCGGTCAACACCCTTGGCTTCTAGGGATAGCCCTAGCCCAGGCTATACTTGTGGGCTAGACACGGGGTTGCTGTATCCCCATGTCTTGCTGTGATGGGTCTCTGAGCATTGTCGAAGAGCGCCCTCAAAAGCTCTACTCCCGACCCATAAACTCCTGAGGACACACATGAACAAATCGCTCGTTTTGGCCACCCTGGTTGCTGCCGTTGCCCTGGCCGCCTGCGGCAAGAAGGAAGAAGCCCCGGCGCCCGCGCCCGTCGCCGCACCGGCCCCGGTGGCTGCGCCGATGGTTGACGCTGCTGCCAGTGGCGTTGCCGCTGCTGCCTCGGCCGTGACCGGCGCTGCCAATATGGCTGCTTCGGCCGCCGCCAGCGTCGCCTCTGCTGCCAAGAAGTGATCGCGTCGCGCCCAGCGGCGCGATGGCATCAATAAAAAAGCCGCCCCTGGGCGGCTTTTTCAATTTCGTTGCCGCCGGGCGGCAACGAGCTCAGCGCAGTTCGGTCAACAGCACCGAGGCGATGCGCTGGCCGACTTCACCCACGTCGGCGGCGCCGGCCGAGGTGAGCACCGCCACCACCGACTTGTCGACATTGCCCTTCACGGCGATCCGGTAGCGCACGGCCGCCTGCGGGTTGGTCGTATCGCCGAACAGGCGAGCCCACCAGCCCGGCTCCACCTTGCCGGCCATCTTGGGATCGACATAGCGCACGTAGTACAGGCCGGCGGCGCGGTCGCGGTCTTCGACCGTGAAGCCGCTGCGGTCCAGGGCCAGACCGACGCGGCGCCAGGCGCGATCAAACGGGTCGTCGATCTCCAGCGCGGCGCCGCCGGCCACGGTGCGGGCACGTGCCGGTTGCTCGGGCACCGCGGCCAAGGCAGCGCGTGCCGGTTCTTCCTTGGACCCCAGCGCCACCATCAGGCGCGACAGAAACTCGGCCTCGAGCTGCGGGTCGGTGGCGCGCGTGCGCCAGGCGGTGTTTTCGCGGCGCTCGCCGGCGTAGACCTCTTCTGCGCCCCGGTGCGAGATATAGACCTCGGTGCCGTTGGCAGTGCGCTCGAGGCGCGTGCGGAAGATGTCGCGCTCACCGGTGTCGTAAAGATTGCCCAGGACACGACCGATGGTGTTGCGCACGACGTCGGCTGGCAATTTGCCGCGGTTCTCGGACCAGTTGGTTTCCATCAGGCCGGCCTTGGCATCCTCGACCGCGATCGTGAAGCCGCGCTGCTCCCAGAACGGGCGCAACTGGGGCCACAGCTGCTCGGGCGTCAGCGGCACCACCAGCCATCGATGCTGGCCCAGGCGCTCGATGCGCATCGCGCCCTGGGCCGCCAGCGCCACGGTGGGTGCGCCGGTGGCTGGTGCGACGCGGGGCGCGCCCGCGGTCGAAGCGGTGACCACGCCGCCCTGCGTCTGGTAGCGCGATTCGCGCGCCAGCTGGGTCAGGTCGGGTGGCACTTCCAGGGCCCTGGCCTTGACGGTGGCGCCCCGGTAGTCGATCTTTTCGCCGGACAGCACACCGTCGAGCGACGAGCAACCTGCAAGCAGGGATGCGAGGGCGAGCACGCCGAACCGGACAGGGGTGACGGCAAGGATGGATTTCACGTTGGGGGGTCTCCGGCACGGCCTCGGCGAGGCCGCGTGATGGGGTCGATCAAGGTGATCGGGAAGCGGGGAATCGATGATCAGACCAGCAGGCCGCTGTCGCGCAGCGCCTGGCCCACCAGCGCCTGGCCACTCTCGGTGAGGGGCAGGATCGGCAGCCGCACCTGGGCGCCGCACAGACCCAGCTGCGCCAGCGCCCACTTCGTCGGCGCCGGGCTCGGCTCGCAAAACAACTGCTTGTGCAAAGAGAGCAGGCGCAGGTGGATGGCCCTGGCGCGGCGCGCATCGCCCTCGATTGCCGCGACGCACATCTCATGCATCAAACGCGGTGCGACGTTGGCCGTGACGCTGACGTTGCCGTGGCCGCCAAGGAGCATCAGGGCCACGGCGCTGCCGTCATCGCCTGAATAGACAGAAAAGCCCTGGGGTGCCTGCTTGATCAGCGTGCAGGCGCGCTCGATCTGGCCAGTAGCCTCCTTGATGCCCACGATGCCCGGCACCTGCGCCAGGCGCAGCGCGGTTTCAGGCAACAGATCGGCCACCGTGCGGCTGGGCACGTTGTACAGCACCATCGGCAGGTCCACCGCCTGGGCAATGGCGCAAAAGTGGCGGTAGATGCCTTCCTGCGAAGGCCGGTTGTAGTAGGGCACCACCGAGAGGTGGCAATCGGCACCGACCTGCTTGGCAAAACGCGTGAGCGTGATCGCCTCGGCCGTCGAATTGGCCCCGGTGCCGGCCATGACGGGCACACGGCCGGCGGCATGCGCCACCGCCACGCGGATGACCTCGCAGTTTTCTTCCATCGACACGGTGGGCGATTCGCCGGTCGTGCCGACCACGCCGATGCAGTCGGTGCCCTCGGCAATGTGCCAGTCGATCAGGCGGCGCAGCGCCGCGTAGTCCACGCTGCCGTCTTCGAACATCGGCGTGACGAGCGCAACGATGCTGCCAACGATGGGTTTCATGCGGTCACTGATCCTGGCGAACTTGCGGGAGACTGCGAATTTTAGCTTCGATACCCGCCAGGCAGTATCGTGGAGGGTCGGCACCGCCTGGCGCCTCATGCACGGCCACGATGCGCTGCACATAGCGGGCGGGCGCCGGCTCGAAGCCATCTTCGAACGCCACCACGCGCAGACTCGCGAAGGCCCGCAGCAGTTCCCCGGGCTGCAGCAGGAATTCGGGCCGCGATGGCTTGCCGATGTGCTGCTGGCCGTGCGCAAAGGTCTCGCAGATCAGCACGCCGCCCTCGCGCAGCGCCTCGCGCAGCACCGGAAACAGGGGGCGCCAGAGATAGTTGGTGACGACTACGGCGTCAAATCGCCGGCCTGCCAGGGGCCACGGGGCGGCTTCGATATCGGCCACGATGATTTCGGCTTGCGCAAGCAACGGGGCCACGGCTGCGGCATCGCGGTCCACGCCGGTGACCTTGAAGCCCCGCTGGGCGAGCCAGCGCAGATGGCGGCCGCTGCCGCAGGCCACATCGAGCACGCTGCCACCGGGCTGCAGCAGGCCGATATGGCGTTCGACCCAGGCCGAGGGTGCGGCCGGCGGCAGCGCTAGAAACACGCCCATATGCGGTTGGCCAGGTCCACCGCCAGGTGCGGATCGAGGTAGGCCGCAAATACCGCCGCCAGCACGGTCAGCGCGCCGAGCCACAGCATCCGGCGAGGCCAGCCCGTCTTCATGCGGGCTGCAACGCGGGCCGCACGATGGCCGTCTCGCGCACCGGCAGATTGACGATGGCGGCAAAGATGCCCAGCGCCACCGCGATCCACCAGACGACGTCGTAGCTGCCCGTGCTGTCGTAGAGCTTGCCACCCAGCCACACGCCCAGGAACGACCCGAGCTGGTGGCTGAGGAAGACAAAGCCGCTGAGCATCGACATGTACTGCACGCCAAAGATCTGTGCCACCAGCGCGTTGGTGGGCGGCACGGTGGACAGCCACAGCACGCCCATCAGCGCGGAAAATACATACACGCTCCAGGGTGTCAGCGGCAGGCTGATGAAAACCACGATCGCCACCGATCGCAGCAGGTAGATCGCCGACAGGATGTGGCGCTTGGCCAGCCGCTGGCCGAGTGCGCCGGCGGCATAGGTTCCCAAGACGTTGAAGAGGCCGATCAGCGCCAGCGCGGTGGTGGCGACCTGCGGGCCGAGGCCCTGGTCGCGCAAATAGCTGGGCATGTGCACGCCGATGAAGACGACCTGGAAGCCGCAGACGAAGTAGCCCGCCATCAGCAAGCGAAAGCTCGGATAGGCAAAGGCCTCGCGCAGCGCCGCACCCACGCTCTGCTGGTGGCCCGCCGGGGCGGCCTGTGCTGGCTCCCTGAGCCCCAGTGCCAGCGGCAGCACGGCCAGCGCCGCGCAGCCCAGCACGAACAGCGCGTTCTGCCAGCCCCAGGTGCCGATCAGCCAGTTTTCCACTGGCACCATCAGGAACTGGCCGAACGAGCCTGCCGCTGCTGCCACGCCCATCGCCCACGAGCGCCTCTCGGGTGCGACATTGCGCGCGATGACGCCGTAGATCACCGCATAGGTGGTGCCCGATTGCGCCACGCCCAGCAGCAGGCCCGCGCTGCCGGTGAACGCCAACCCGGAAGTGGCCAGCGCCATCAGCACCAGCCCCAGCGCGTACAACACACCGCCGACCAGCAGCACGCGAAATGCACCCCAGCGGTCGGCCAGCATTCCCGCCAGCGGGCCGGCCAGTCCCCAGGCCAGGTTCTGCACGGCCAGGGCAAACGCGAAGGTCTCGCGCGTCCAGCCGCGATCCATGGTGATCGGCGCCAGCCACAGGCCGAAGCCGTGGCGGATGCCCATGCTCAGGGTCACGATCGCGGCACCGCAGAGCAACACCTGCGTCATCGAGAGCGGGCGCGCGGCAGCGGGGGTGGTCATGGCCGGAACTGTATCGAAAGCGCGCAACACCCCACTGGGCATCGGGCTGGCGTGACAATCCGGCCATGCAAGTTGCTGTGCCCCTGCTGCTGGAGCGAGAAGGCGTGCTGGCCGAGCTGCGCGGCTGCGTGGACGGGCTGCGCAACGGCCCTGGACAGGGCCGCTGCGTGCTGCTGGAGGGTGAGCCGGGCATAGGCAAGACCAGCCTGCTGCAGGCCGTGCGCCGGGCCACCGAAGCCGATGCCGACTGGTGGTGGGGCGCCTGCGAGCCGCTCCTCGCGCCGCCGGCGCTGGCGCCGTGGATCGACATGCTGTCGCAGTTGCCGCCGCGGCTGGCCGACATCGTGCGCCGCGGCCAGCCCGGCGGCGAGCTGTTTGCGGGCCTGCTGTCGCTGCTGCAGGACGCCCGGCGGCCGCTGGTGCTGGTGATCGAGGACGTGCAATGGGCTGATGGCGCCACGCTCGATCTGCTGCGCTACCTGGGCCGGCGGATGGCACGAACCCGGGCCCTCATGGTGCTCAGCTGGCGGGCGGGCGATGTGGGCGACGCGCATCCGCTGCGCTCGGTGTTGGCCGGCCTGGACGCGCAGACCGCCGTGCGCCTGGCGTTGGCGCCCCTGAGCCGCGCTGCCGTGGCGCAGCTTGCCGCGCAGGCCGGCAGCACCGAGCAGGGGCTGTTCGAGGCGACGCAAGGCAATCCGTTCTTCGTCTCCGAATTGCTGGCTGCGCCGCGGGTCGCCGGTGGCCTGCTGCCTGCTGCCGTGCGCGACGCGCTGCTGGCCCGCGTGGCGCGGCTGTCACTGGCTGCGCGTGATGTATTGGAAACCGTGAGCGCGTCGCCCACTGCGCTGGAGGTTGAGGTCGTGCGTGCAGTCTGCGACCCCGAACCGCAGGCCCTGCGGGAGGCGCTCGCGTGTGGCCTGCTGCTGGCCAACGCCGACGTCTTGCGCTTTGCCCATGAGCTGGCGCGACTGGCGGTGTATTCGGCACTGGGCCCGCGCGCATCGGCATTGCATGCGGCGCTGTTCGATGCATTGGGGCAGCGCGCCACGCCACTCGCGCGGCTGGTGCACCATGCCGAGCACGCGGGGCTCGCGCACGCTGTCGTGCAACTGGCACCGCGCGCGGCGCGCGAGGCGGCGCGGGCCTCCGCGCACCGCCAGGCGGCAGCGCTCTTTGCCGTGGCGCTGGCGCACCGCGAGCAGCTCGACCGCCGTGCCGAGATGGAGCTGCTGGCGGCCCACGCCGATGAGTGCCTGCTCACCAACCAGATCGACCAGGCCGCCAGTGCCCGCGAGCGCGCGCTCGACCTGGCGCGTGCCGGCGGCGATGCGCTGGCCGAGGCCGTGCACCTGCGCGTGCTGGGCCGCATCGAGTGGCTGCGCGGCCGCGCAGCCACCGGCGTGGCGCATGCGCAGCTGGCCATCGAGCTGCTGCGACAGCTGGACCCGGGCGGGCGCGAACTGGCGATGGCGCTGGCGACGTTGGCGCAACTGCACCTGCTGGCCGAAGATATTGCGCCGGCGCGCGAGTGGGGCGAGCAGGCGCTGGCGCTGTTCTCGACGCTTGGCGACCACGAAGGCCAGGCCTACGCGCTGAATACGGTGGGCGCCTCGCGCATGGGCGCGCAGGACCAGGATCTGGGCCTGGCGCAGCTCGAGCAGTCCCGCCGCATGGCGCTGGATGCCGGCCTGGAGGAACTGGCGGCGCGGGCCTGGACCAACCTGGCCTCGGCGGCATTGGTGGATTCGCGCTATGCCGATCTGGAGCGACTGTGCGATGCCGGCCTGGCCTATTGCGAAGCGCGCGACCTGGACGTATTTGCCGTGCACCTTCTGGTGCGCCGGGCCTGCGGCGAGATCGCCCGCGGCGCCTGGGCCGACGGCGAAGCCCGGCTGCGGCAGCTGCGCTCGCGCCAGGGATTCAACGCCGTCCAGCGCGAGCAGGTGGAACACCTGCTCGCGCTGCAGTCGGCACGAAGAGGGGAGGTTGGCAGTCAGGAGTACTGGGAGCGGCTGGACCGTGGTACCCAGCGCCTGGCGGTCCTGCCATGGTTCATGTCAGTGGACTTGCAGCGCGTCGAAGCGGCGTGGCTGGGTGGCCGGCATGAAATGGCCGCCGACCTGGCCACGGCGGCGCTGCGGCGGGGTGCCGCCAGGCTGGGCCGCTGGCGGCACGCCCAGCTCACGGTCTGGCTCGGGCGGCTGGGGCATGACGCCTGTCTGCTGGCCGATGCCCCCATGCCGTGTGTGCTGGAGGCCACAGGGCAGCGCGCGGCTGCCGCGCAGGCGTGGGCCGAGCTGGGTTGCGCTTACCAGCAGGCGCTGGCGCTGGCCGGCGGCGACGAGGCTGCGCGGCGCGAGGCGCTGGCGCTCTTTCAGCGCCTGGGCGCCGGGGCGGCAGCGCAACTGATGCGGCGCCGCCTGCAGGCCATGGGAGCCAGGGAGGTGGCGCGCGGCCCCTACGGTCATGCGCGGCAAGACCCACTGGGCCTGACCGCGCGTGAACGTGAAGTGCTCGATCTGCTCGCCCTGGGCCTGGCCAACCGCGAGATCGCGAGCCGGCTGTGCCGCTCCGAGCGCACGGTGGAAAACCATGTCGCCGCGCTGCTGGTCAAGCTGGGCGCGCGCGATCGGCATGAAGCGGCCCGGTTGGCGGCTGCCGCGCGGCGCGAAATCTAAGTAATGCCAGGCCGCAAACTGCGTGGCGCTACGCTGGAGCGGGCGCCCGGCCGTCACTAGCCTCCAGGCTGTCCGTGCTGCCATCCCCGGCGGCGCGCAACGGAGAGCAGCATGCACCGATTCCTGTCCGCCGCCAGCCTGGCGCTGCTGGGCGCGGCCGCGCCGGCCTTGGCACTCAACCTGCCGCCGGGCTGCGACCCGCGCGTGCCGGTGACCTGTGAATACCACTCGCCGGCCAACTACACCGCGCAGTACAAGGACTTCATCTTCCGCGATGCGGCGCGCAACGACCATCCGGTGCCCATGCGGGTGCACTACCCGGTGGGCGCGCGCGGGTCCCTGCCGGTGATCTTCTGGCATCACGGCCTGTTCACGACCGAGTGGCAAACCGCCGCGCCGGACTGGATTTCCGAGGGCCAGACGCACAGCGCAGAGCGCACCCGCTCCTTCGTCAACGCCGGCTATGTCGTGATCCACATCGGGCGCATGCGCGCCGAACCGTGGCCGCGCTCCCTGGCGGCCTGCCGCGCCGCCGGCTGGATCACGAGCCCGGCCCCGGCCCCGGTTCCGATCGCCGAACTGGCCCGCTGTGCCTCGATGGTGGGCCATCACGTCTATGGCCGCAGCAACCTGCCCTTCGTGGTCGAACTGTTGCGCCAGGGGCGCCTGGCCATGCCTGTCGGCTTCATCGGCCGCTTCGACCTCGATCGCATCGTGATCGGTGGCTGGTCGGGCGGCACCGAAGTGGTGATGAACTTTGCCGGAGCGCCCAAGCAATTTGATCGGCTGCGGCTGGATCCGCTGCCGGTCAACGGCCAGGTCGTGGCCTACTTTGCCGACGCCCCGCGGCGGCCCGACTTCTCATGCCTGGAGTCGCTGTCCTCCCCGAGCGGCTTCGGTGACGAGGCCTTCTTCGAGATCGGCTCCCGACCGTTCCTCTTCAACACCGGCAAGGGAGACGTCGGGTCGGACGCCTGCCCGACGCAGGCTCGCGCCACGGCCTGGTTGGCGTCGCAACGTGGCGACAAGATCCTGGCTTGGTCGAACCAGGAGTCGATCAGCCACGGCGCGGTGGACCTGGCCCGCTCCGAATGCCAGGGTGTCAACCTGGGCCTGTGTTCGGTCTACGAAATGCTGGGCGTGGCCTTCCTGGACGCGATGGTGATGAGGCGCCCCGCGGCGCAGGCCTGGCTGGCCTCGGACGCCGTGCGCTTGCTCACCGCAAACCAGATCGAAAAGCACCGTCGCTGATGCGATGTGGCCCAGAAAGGACCCCCAGATGAACCCCGCTCGCACCCTCGGCATCGCGCGCCCCCTGTGGCGCCGGATCGCACTGTCGCTCGCCTGCGCCGCAACGATGCCTGCCATGGCCCAGGTTGCGCTGCCCGCCGGCTGCACCGAACAGCGCCCCGACCTCTGTCTCTACGAACCCTTGATCGACCTGCCCCAGAGTGCCGTGCGCACGTTTGATGATGCGCTGTACGACGCCGCGCGCGGCAACCACCCGGTGCCCTTCACCGTTCGCTATCCGGTGGGCGTCAACCCACTGCAACACGGCCTCATGCCGGTGGTGATCTTCAACCACGGCGGCGGCACGACCACCCGGCGCGCCCACGACACGCCGGATGGCGACCCCATCACTCACGGGCAGCATTCCAACGTGGAGCGAGGCGACTCGTTCGCGCGTGCCGGTTATGTGGTCTTCCACATAGGCCGCCTGCCGGTGCAGAACCTGAGCGCGACGCAGCGCGCCGACTGTGCCCTGGTTGCCAGCATGAGCGATGCGGCCTGCGCCGACTTCCTGGGCTGGCACCAGTATGGCCCGCAGAATGTGGCATTCCTGGCCCAGACGTTGCAGCAGGGTCGCTGGCAGCCGCCGGCAGACCTGGTGCGCCGGTTCGACCCCCACAAGATCGTGGTCGGCGGCTGGTCGGGGGGCAGCGAGTCGGGCCTCAATCTGGCCGGTGCGTACCAGCAGTTCGGGCTGCTGCGCCTGCCCTCGTTCGCCATCGACGGCGTGGTCGGCTACTTCCTGCAGTCGCCGCGCGGGCCGACCTGGGGCGGCTTCAAATCGGGGTTCGTCGACATCGCAGGCCTGGGCTGGCACAGCTTCTTCCAGATCGGCAGCACGCCGATGCTGCACTTCAGCGGCCGCGGCGACGTCGGCGGGGATCCGAATGGGCTTCCGCTCTCACGCCCGGCCGCCTGGTTGAGCGGATCACCCGGGAACAAGTTCCTGGTCTGGGCGCGCCAACCCGCGCCGCGCGGCCCTCAGCACGGCACCTTCAACCTGAGCCAGTGCGACGGCACGCAGCGCCTGTACTGCATGGCGTTCAGAAATGTCGGTGTCGCCTACCTGGATGCGGTGGCGCGCCAACGCCAGCAGGCCATCGACTGGATGGCCTCGGATGCACTGTCGGTCATGTCGCGCGACTGGATCGAGCTGCACCGGCGCTGACCATCGGCGTGGCCTTCAACAACAACAGCCACTTCGGCGGCGCCGGCTTGCGCCTGCCGTGACCCCCGGCGATGTGGCGGGCGCCTGGCACGATAGAGTCTGCCCCACTTGCGGGGGTGGGGCAGATGAAGGTGTTGGTACTGGGTGGCGGCGTGATCGGCGTTTCGTGCGCCTACTACCTGGCTCGTGCCGGGCACGAGGTGGAGCTGGTCGACCGTCAATCGGGTCCGGCGTTGGAAACGAGTTTTGCCAATGCCGGCGAGGTCTCGCCGGGCTACAGCTCACCATGGGCCGGGCCCGGGGTGCCCCTCAAGGCGATCAAGTGGATGCTGATGCAGCACTCGCCGCTCGTCATCTGGCCGATGCTGGACCCGGCGATGTGGCGCTGGGGCGCCATGATGCTGGCCAACTGCACGGCCCGGGCGTATGCGCTGAACAAGAGCCGCATGGTGCCGATCGCCGAGTACAGCCGCGATTGCCTGAAGGCGCTGCGGGCCGAGACGGGCATCTCCTACGATGAGCGCGCGCAGGGCACGCTGCAGCTCTTTCGCACCCAAAAGCAGCTCGACGGCATAGCCGGCGACGTGGCCGTGCTCAGGCAGTACGGCGTGCCTTTCGAGGTGCTCGACCGCGCCGGTTTCTGCCGGGTGGAGCCTGCGCTCAAGTTGACGCAGGAGAAGTTTGTCGGCGCGTTGCGCCTGCCCGGCGATGAAACCGGCGACTGCCATGCGTTTACCAACCGGCTGGCCGAGATGGCTGCCGCCCTGGGCGTGAAATTCCGCTGGGATACACGCATCCAGTCGCTGCAGGTGGGCGGTGGCGCCATCACCGGTGTGCACACCGACGCCGGCCTGCTGCGCGCCGACCGCGTGGTGCTGGCGCTGGGCAGCCATACGCCGCAACTGCTGGCGCCGGTGGGTCTGCGCATCCCGGTCTACCCGGTGAAGGGCTACTCGATCACGGTGCCCATCACCGACGCGGCGTGCGCGCCCGAGTCCACGATCATGGACGAGACCCACAAGGTGGCCGTCACGCGCCTGGGCGACCGCATCCGCGTCGGCGGCACCGCCGAGCTGGCCGGCTACAGCCTCAACCTGCGCGAGGCACGCCGGGCCACGCTCGAGCATGTCGTCAGCGACCTGTTCCCGCGCGGCGGGGACCTGCGCCGCGCCGAGTTCTGGTGCGGCCTGCGCCCCATGACCCCTGACGGCACGCCCATCATCGGCGCCACGCCCCTCGCCAACCTGCTGCTCGCCACCGGCCACGGCACGCTGGGCTGGACGATGGCGGCGGGCACCGGGCGCGTGATCGCCGACCTGGTTTCGGGCCGCCAGCCCGAGATCGATGTCAGCGGCCTCGCGATGGCGCGCTACCGTGGCGCCTGGCTCGGCTGAAGTGCAACGCCGAGGCTGCCGGCGCCGTACAGCGGCGGGTTGACGTCGGCAAAGGCCAGCATCGCGCCGAGCCAGCAATGCGCTGACCTCGATCGAGCCCGTGCCCGCCGGGCTGAACCCCGCTCGACCCGCTGCGCCGCGCGACACCGCTCCCTAGAATCCAGGCCATGCCCTCCGTCAAGCAGAACAGCAGCTACGCCGAAGCCTCGATCCGCGTCCTCAAGGGCCTGGAGCCCGTCAAGCAGCGGCCGGGCATGTACACCCGCACCGACAACCCGCTGCACGTGGTGCAGGAGGTGATCGACAACGCGGCTGACGAAGCGCTGGCCGGCACCTGCAAGCGCATCGGCGTCACGCTGCACGGCGATGGCTCGGTCAGCGTGGACGACGACGGCCGCGGCATCCCTTTCGGCGTGCACGCCGAAGAAGGCGTGTCGGTGCTGGAAATCGTCTTCACCCGGCTGCACGCCGGCGGCAAATTCGACAAGGGCGCGGGCGGCGCCTACAGCTTCAGCGGCGGCCTGCACGGCGTGGGCGTGAGCGTGACGAATGCGCTGGCCACGCGCCTGGCGGTGACGGTCTGGCGCGAGGGCCAGGTGGCCACGCTGGCCTTTGGCGGCGGCGACGTGACCGAGCCGCTGGTGCTGCGCAAGGCCGCGGCGGGCGAGCGCAGGCACGGCACCAGCGTGCGCGTCTGGCCCGACCCGCGATATTTTGAAAGCGCCGAGTTGCCGCGCCCCGATCTGGTCCACCTGCTGCGCAGCAAGGCCGTGCTGATGCCGGGCGTGACGGTGGCACTCACGGTCGAGAAGGGCGGTGGGCCCGAAGTGCAGACCTGGAAATTCGACGGTGGCCTGCGCGACTACCTTCTGCAGGGCCTGGCCGCCGACGCCGTGATCCCGCTGCTGGAGGGCGAGCAATTCGCGGGCGCCAACGAGACCGAAAATTTCGCCGAGGGCGAAGGCGCGAGCTGGTGCGTGGCCTTTACCGACGAAGGCGCGGTGCTGCGCGAAAGCTACGTCAACCTGATCCCCACGGTGGCCGGCGGCACCCATGAATCGGGCCTGAAGGAGGGTCTGTTCACGGCGGTGAAGGGGTTTATCGAGCTGCACGCGCTGCAGCCCAAGGGCGTGAAGCTGATGCCCGAAGACGTATTTTCGCGCGCCAGCTTCGTGCTCAGCGCCAAGGTGCTCGACCCCCAGTTCCAGGGCCAGATCAAGGAGCGGCTGAACAGCCGTGACGCGCTGCGCCTGGTCAGCAGCTACGTGCGCCCGGCGCTCGAACTGTGGCTCAACCAGCATGTCGAGCTGGGCCGCAAGCTCGCCGAACTCGTGATCCGCCAGGCCCAGACGCGCCAGCGTGCGAGCCAGAAGGTGGAAAAGCGGCGCGGCTCGGGGGTGGCCGTGCTGCCGGGCAAGCTCACCGACTGCGAGAGTCGCGACCTTGCCTACAACGAGGTCTTCCTGGTTGAGGGCGATAGCGCCGGCGGCAGCGCCAAGATGGGCCGCAACAAGGAAACCCAGGCCGTGCTGCCGCTGCGCGGAAAGGTGCTCAATACGTGGGAGGTCGACCGCGACCGGCTGTTCGCCAACAACGAGATCCACGATATCGCGGTGGCCCTGGGGGTGGACCCGCACGGCCCGTCCGACGCGCCCGATCTGGCTGGCCTGCGCTACGGCAAGGTCTGCATCCTGAGCGACGCGGATGTCGATGGCTCGCACATCCAGGTGCTGCTGCTGACGCTGTTTTTCCGCCACTTCCCCAGGCTCGTGGAGCGTGGTCACGTGTATATCGCGCGCCCGCCGCTATTTCGCATCGACGCCCCGGCGCGTGGCAAGCGGCCGGCGGCCAAGATCTATGCGCTGGATGCCGGCGAGCTCGAAGCCACGCTCGACAAGCTGCGCAAGGAAGGCGCGCGCGAAGGCAGCTGGAGCATCAGCCGCTTCAAGGGCCTGGGCGAGATGAATGCCCTGCAGTTGTGGGATACCACGCTCAACCCGGAAACCCGCCGGCTGCTGCCGGTGAGCTGGGCCGGTGGTGGCTTTGATGCGACGGCGCAGACGCTCACCAAGCTGATGGGCAAGGGCGAAGCCGCCGCGCGCCGCGAGTTGATGGAACTGCACGGCGACGCGGTGGAAGTGGATGTCTGATCCAGCCACCGCTGACGCAGCGACCAGGACGCCGCCGTTGCGGCTGCGGCCGACGATGCTGTCCGACCTGGACTTCGTCACCGCGGTCGAGACCGACCAGCGCAACCTGCCCTTCATCACGCCGTGGGAGCGCACGCAGCACGAAGGGGCGGTGCGGTTCCCGGACTTCAGGCACTTCATCGTCGAGGCCGGAGTCGATGGTTCACGCGACGGCTTTGTCATCCTGCAGGGTTGCCGCAACCCGCACCGCAGCGTGGAGCTCAAGCGCCTGGTGCTGCAAAGCAAAGGCCTGGGCCTGGGGCGGCAGTGCGTGCGCCTGCTCAAATGCATGGCTTTCCGGGATTTGCACGCGCACCGTTTCTGGCTCGACGTGAAGCAGCTCAATACGCGCGCGCTGGCGCTCTATGCCAGCGAAGGCTTTGTCGAGGAAGGCCGGTTGCGCGAGAGCGTGCGCATCAGCAGCGACAGCGCCGACGGCTACGACACGCTGGTCGTGATGAGCCTGCTCGACCGCGAGTACCTGGCTCGCCAGGCGCTCGGGCTGGAGGTCTGAGCGCGGCGCAGGCGCGAGGCGCTCAAGCCCGCTCGCTGCGGCAGGCGGCGGACCGCCCGGCAGGTGCGCTTTCCATCCGTTTTCACGCTCCCGAACGTATTGGGTGGATCGAAACGATTTCGGGAGCATGAATGTCCTACGCTGAGTCCGAGCTCGGCCTGCAACCTGGCCTGTACCCGTTTGAATCGAGATTCCTCGAAACCGGGGGCGCTCGGCTGCATTACATCGACGAGGGCCAGGGGCCGGTCCTGTTCATGCTCCACGGCAACCCGACCTGGAGCTTCCTGTACCGCAAGCTGATCGGCGCCCTCAGCGCACGTTTTCGCTGCATCGCGATGGACCTGCCCGGTTTCGGCTTGTCGCGCCCGCCGCCCGGGTTCAGTTATCAGCCGCAGGATCACCGCACATTCGTGCTGGCCCTGCTGGCGCATCTGGATCTCGCCGACGGCACGCTGATCGCCCACGATTGGGGTGGCCCGATCGGCCTGTCGGCGAGCCTCGCGGCGCCCGGTCGGTTGACGCGATATGTCCTGGGCAATACCTGGGGCTGGCCGGTGAATGGCATCCTGCATTTCGAGTGGTTTTCGCGGCTCATGGGCGGGCCGGTCGGCCGCTGGGGTGCGCGCCGCTTCAACCTGTTCGTCAATGGCGTGGTGCCGGCCTTCATGCGCCGTGGCGCGGTGCCGCGCGCGGTGATGGAAGCCTACCGCGCGCCCTTTCGGCGCAGTGGCGACGTCACCGGGACGCACGTCTTTCCAGCCTGCATCATTCAAAGCCGGTCTTTCCTGGCCGATCTGGAATCCGGCTTGAAGACACTCGACGGATGCAGGTTCCTGTTCCTGTGGCCCGACGGCGATATCGCCTTCCGGGCCATCGAACTGCAGCGCTGGCGCAGCATGTTCCCGGGCGCTGCCGTCGTGCCCATCGACCACTGCGGCCACTTTCCGTGGGAAGAGGCCCACGAGGAGGCGGCCGAGGCCATCCTCGACTGGCATCGCTACAATTTCCGCTGACCCGGGCGGGTCGTGGTGGGTGACCCGCATCACCCGCCCTGGGTGATACCCCGTCTCCCCGCATGAACGACCTCTTCGATCCCCCGCCCGCCGACCCGACCGATGCGCTGCCCCTGGCTGATTACGCCCAGCGCGCCTATCTCGAATATGCGCTGAGCGTCGTCAAGGGCCGGGCCCTGCCCGACGTCTGCGACGGCAACAAGCCGGTGCAGCGCCGCATCCTCTACGCCATGCACCGCATGGGCCTGGCCCACACCGGCACCGGTGCCGCGCGGCCGGTGAAGAGTGCACGCGTGGTGGGCGATGTGCTGGGCCGTTTCCACCCGCACAGCGACCAGGCGGCATACGACGCGCTGGTGCGCATGGCGCAGGGTTTCAGCCAGCGCTACCCGCTGATCGACGGCCAGGGCAATTTCGGCAGCCGCGACGGCGATGGCGCGGCGGCGATGCGCTACACCGAGGCACGCCTGAGCCCCATCGCGCGGCTGATGCTGGATGAGATCGACGAAGGCACGGTGGACTTCCAGCCCAACTACGACGGCAGCACCGAAGAGCCGCGGCAACTGCCTGCGCGGCTGCCCTTCGTGCTGCTCAACGGCGCCAGCGGCATCGCCGTGGGCCTGGCCACCGAGATCCCGAGCCACAACCTGCGCGAGGTGGCCGCGGCGGCGGTGGCGCTGCTGCGCAACGACAAGCTCACGGACGACGAACTGCATGCGCTACTGCCGGCGCCCGACTTCCCCGGTGGCGGCCAGATCATCAGCCCCGCCGCCGATATCCGCGAGGCCTACCGCAGCGGCCGGGGCAGCCTCAAGGTGCGCGCGCGCTGGATCATCGAAGACCTGGCGCGCGGCCAGTGGCAACTGGTGGTCACCGAGCTGCCACCGGGCACCAGCGCGCAGAAGGTGCTGGAAGAGATCGAGGAGCTCACCAACCCCAAGGTCAAGACCGGCAAGAAGGCGCTGCTGCAGGAGCAGGTGCAGCTCAAGCAAAGCGTGCTGGCGGTGCTGGACGCGGTGCGCGACGAGTCCAACAAGGACGCCCCGGTGCGGCTGGTATTCGAGCCCAAGAGCCGCACCGTGGAGGCCGCCGAGCTGATCACGACGCTGCTGGCGCACACCGGGCTCGAAGGCAGCGTGCCGCTCAACCTGACGATGGTCGGGCGCGACGGCCGCCCGGTGGGCAAGGGCCTGCGCCGCATCCTGCACGAGTGGATCGCGTTCCGCCTGGCGACCGTGGAGCGGCGCACGCGGCACCGCCTGCAGCGCGTGCTGGAGCGCATCCATGTGCTCGAGGGCCGGCAGCTCGTGCTGCTGAATATCGATGAGGTGATCCGCCTCATCCGCAACGCCGACGAGCCCAAGCCGGCGCTGATGGCGCGCTTCGGGCTGAGCGACCGCCAGGCCGAAGATATCCTGGAGATCCGCCTGCGCCAGCTGGCCCGGCTGGAAGCGATCAGGATCGAGCAGGAGCTGAAGGAGCTGCGTGACCAGCAGGCCCGGCTCGAAGAGATCCTGGGCACGCCGGCGGCGCTCAAGCGCACGGTGATCAAGGAGATCGAGGCCGACGCCAAGACCCATGGCGACGCGCGCCGCACGCTGGTGCACGAAGAAAGGAAGGCGGTCGTCGAACTCAAGGTGCTGGACGAGCCGGTGACCGTGGTCGTGAGCCTCAAGGGCTGGGTCCGCGCGCTCAAGGGCCACGAGATCGATATCGGCGGGCTGGCCTTCAAGCCCGGCGATGCGCTGTACGGCACCTTCGGCTGCCGCTCGGTGGATGCGCTGCTCGTCTTCGGCACCAGCGGCCGCGTCTATAGCGTGGCCACTGCCTTGCTGCCAGGGGGGCGCGGCGACGGCGTGCCGATCACGACGCTGATCGACCTGGAGGCCGGCACCCAGGTGGCGCACTACCACGCCGGCCCGGCCGAGGCCACGCTGCTGCTGGCCAATACCGGTGGCTACGGCTTGCTCGCGCAGGCCGGCGATATGGTCGGCCGCAACCGCGGCGGCAAGAGTTTCCTCACGCTCGATGCGGCGCATCGGCTGCTGCCGCCGGTGGCGGTGGCTGCCACGCACACGCAGGTGGCCTGCCTGGCGATGGACGGCCGGCTGCTGCTATTTGCCATCGACGAGCTGAAGTTGCAGGCCAACGGCGGCAAGGGCCTGACGCTGATGGATGTGGACGCGCAGGCGCCGCTGGTCTCGGTGGCCACGCTGGCCGACAGCGCGCGCGTCATCGGCAGCGGCCGCGGCGGCAAGCCTAGGGAAGAGATGCTCCGGGGTGCAGCCCTGGCGGTGCACCAGGGAAAGCGCGCACGCAAGGGGCGCAAGGTCGAGGGCCTGCTCAAGGTGTCTCGTGTGGTTTGACACTTGCGCCGCCAGGGCTCGGTCAGCCGGCAGTCAGCGCGCGGCGTGTAGCATGGTCCAAGAATAAGGAGCCCAGGCGTGCAGCCCACCGATATCAACGATCCGGCCTACTTCCACAAGGTCGTCGATTGCCAATGGGCGTGCCCCGCGCACACCCCCGTGCCTGAATACATCCGCTTGATCGCGCAGGGTCGCTTTGCCGATGCCTACATGGTCAACTGGTACAGCAATGTCTTCCCCGGCGTGCTCGGCCGCACCTGCGATCGGCCGTGCGAGCCGGCCTGTCGGCGCGGCCGAGTCGAGGAGAAGAATGCGGCGCTGCCCGAGCCCGTGGCGATCTGCCGCCTCAAGCGCGTGGCGGCCGACTACAAGGGCGAGGAAGTGCGCGCCACGATCCCGCCGCGGCCGCAGCCGGCCAACGGCAAGAAGGTGGTCTGCGTCGGTGCGGGACCGGCCTCGCTGACGGTGGCGCGCGACCTCGCCGCGCAGGGCTATGCGGTCACCGTCTTCGATGGCGAGAAGAAAGCCGGCGGATTTATCCGCACGCAGATTCCGCGTTTTCGCCTGCCCGAGCATGTCATCGACGAAGAGGTGGGCTACATCCTCAAGCTCGGCATCGACTTCCGCAGCGGCCAGCGCGTCGAGTCGATGACCGCCCTGCTGCGCCAGGATTGGGACGCCATCTTCGTGGGCTGCGGTGCGCCGCGCGGGCGCGACCTGGTGCTGGCGGGCCGCGACGAGGCGGCGGCGGCCATCCGCATCGGCATCGACTGGCTGGCCTCGGTCTCGTTCGGCCATGTCACGAGCGTGGGCCGGCGCGTGATCGTGCTCGGCGGCGGCAATACCGCGATGGACTGCTGCCGCTCGGCGCGCCGGCTCGGCGCCGACGACGTGAAGGTCATCGTGCGCTCGGGCTTCGATGAAATGAAGGCTTCGCCGTGGGAAAAGGAAGACGCCCAGCACGAAGGCATCCCGATCATCAATTGCCACGTGCCCAAGGCCTTCCTGCACGATGCCGCCGGCACGCTGGTGGGCATGCGCTTCGAGCGGGTGACGGCCGTGCATGACGANNGAAAACGCCTTTCCGTGGATCGAGCGCGACTGCGGCATTGCTTTCGACAACGCCGGCCTGCCGCTGCTGGATGCCAGCACCCTGCAGGCCAGCCTGGCGCGCGTCTTCTTCGGGGGTGATGCGGCTTTCGGGCCCAAGAACATCATCACCGCGGTGGCGCACGGCCATGAGGCGGCGGTCTCGATCGACCGCTTCGTGCACGGCCAGAGCGTGCGCCAGCGCCCGCCGCCGCACCTGAACCTGGTGTCGCAGCGCATGGGCATCCACGAGTGGAGCTATGACAACGCGGTCAGCAACGACCTGCGCTTCAAGGTGCCGTGGGCGGCGGCGGAAAAGGCGCTGAAGAGCATCAAGGTCGAGGTCGAACTGGGTTTTGACCTGGCCACCGCCTTCAAGGAGGCGCAGCGCTGCCTCAACTGCGACGTGCAGACCGTCTTCAACGAAAAGCTTTGCATCGAGTGCGACGCCTGCGTCGATATCTGCCCGATGGACTGCATCACCTACATCGACAACGCCGACGAGGCCGCCCTGCGCCCGCGCCTCAAGGCGCCGGCACTGCACGCGCAGCAGGCGCTCTACGTGAGCGAGCCACTCAAGACGCGGCATGTGATGGTGAAGGACGAAGATGTCTGCCTGCACTGCGGCCTGTGCGCCGAGCGCTGCCCGACCGGGGCCTGGGACATGCAGAAATTCTTCTTCAACCCGGCGAAGGCCGGCCCGGCCTGCCGAGACCGCAGGCCCAGTGCCAAGAATTTGGGGATTGCCGTATGAAGCGCATCGAGGCGATCAACGACTTCGTCATCAAGTTCGCCAATGTCAACGGCTCGGGGTCGGCCTCGGCCAACGAGATCTTTGCCAAGGCCATCCTGCGCACCGGCGTGCCGGTCAGCCCGCGCAATATCTTTCCCAGCAATATCCAGGGCCTGCCCACCTGGTACGAGGTGCGCGTGAGCGAGCGCGGCTGGCTCGGCCGCCGCGGCGGCATCGACATGATGGTGGCGATGAACCCGCAGACCTGGGACCAGGACGTGGCCGAGATCGAGCCCGGCGGCTACCTCTTCTACGACAGCACGCGCGCGCAGCCGGCGAGCGCCCTGCGCGACGATATCAACGTCATCGGCATGCCCGTCACGGCGATCTGCAACGCCACCTACGAAGACCCGCGCCAGCGCACGCTGTTCAAGAACATCATGGTGCTGGGTGCGCTATCGGTGCTGATCGGCGTGGACGCGGCGGAGATCGAGCGCCTGTTCTCGGAGCAGTACAAGGGCAAGGAGCGGCTGCTCGAATCCAACGTGCGCGCCCTCCAGGCCGGCGCCAGCTTCGCGCGTGAACACCTGAACCCGCCGATCGGCCTGCGCGTGCGCCGCGCCGACGCGGTAGGCCAGCGCATCTTTGTCGACGGCAACAGCGCGGCGGCGCTGGGTTGTGTCTATGGTGGCGCCTCGGTCTGCGCGTGGTATCCGATCACACCGTCATCGACGGTGGCCGAATCATTTGCGGCCTACTGCCGCAAGCTGCGCCATGACCCGGTGAGTGGCGAGGCGCGCTACGCCATCGTCCAGGCCGAGGACGAGATCGCTTCCATCGGCATGGTCGTGGGCGCGGGCTGGAACGGCGCACGCGCTTTCACCGCCACCTCGGGGCCCGGCGTCTCGCTGATGACCGAGTTCATCGGCCTGGCCTACTTTGCAGAGATCCCGGTGACCATCATCAACGTGCAGCGCGGCGGGCCCTCCACCGGCATGCCCACGCGCACCCAGCAGGCCGACCTGACGAGTTGCGCCTATGCCTCGCACGGCGATACCAAGCAGGTGCTGCTGCTGCCGCAGGACCCGCACGAGTGCTTCGAATTCGCGGCCACCGCGCTGGATCTGGCCGACCGCCTGCAGACCCCGGTATTCGTCATGACCGACCTCGACATCGGCATGAACCAGCGCCTGTGCGAGCCCTTCCACTGGGACGATGCGCGCCGCTACGACCGCGGCAAGGTGATGACCGCGCAGGAGCTTGAAGCGGGCAAGGATTTCGGCCGCTACAAGGATGTCGACGGCGACGGCATCCCCTGGCGCACGCTGCCCGGCACGCACCCCGCCAAGGGCGCCTACTTCACGCGCGGCACGACGCGCGATGCCTATGCCCGCTATTCGGAGACCGGCGCCGACTACACCTACAACGTGCAGCGCCTGCTGAAGAAATTTGCCACCGCCGCCACGCTGGCGCCGCAACCCGAGGTGCGGGCGGCGGCCAGCAAGACGCGGCTGGGCGTGCTCTATTTCGGTTCCACCGCGCCGGCCATGGACGAGGCGCTGGAAGAGCTGGCACTGGCCGGCATCCACCTCGACGCGATGCGCCTGCGCGCCTTCCCGTTCGCGCCCAGCGTGGCCGAATTCATCGCGGCCCACGAGCGGCTCTTCGTGGTCGAACAGAACCGCGATGCGCAGATGCGCCAGATGCTCGTCAATGAGCTCGAGATCGACCCGGCGCAACTGCTGCCGGTGCTGCACTTCGACGGCACGCCGATCACCGCGCGCTATATCACGCAGGCCATCACCAGGCTGGTCTACAAGCTGGCCACCGCGCCGCGCTGGGAGAAGACACGATGACGCATATCGCCAAGCCCCGCCTGCACCACCCGAGCCTGGCCCGCAATGCGGTCGGCCGCACGCGGCGCGACTACGAAGGCAAGGTCAGCACGCTGTGCGCGGGCTGCGGCCACGATTCGGTTTCGGCGGCCATCATCCAGGCCTGCTGGGAGCTCGA